>Ga0172381_10001414_pt1 | contig 28320 bp, 35 predicted proteins | sample Leawel6488metaG_FD_119754 | JGI IMG/M metagenome (GOLD analysis project Ga0172381, IMG submission 119754) | Leachate microbial communities from a municipal landfill in Southern Ontario, Canada - Leachate well 64-88 metaG | ecosystem: Engineered > Solid waste > Landfill > Unclassified | place... | reverse complement strand
TGTTGGGTTAGTTCTATCAATCCTTGTGTAGATGAGTTTTACTGTGCTCTGAAGCTTGCAGATATTTTTTACGAAGTTTCTGCAGATGATTGGCCGACTGGAACCACTGAACTTACAATTATGGAAAAGGATAAAGACATAGTCTTTAAACTGAAAGAAAAATTCAACGTGTGATATATGGAGCTGATAAATAATGAAGCCACTGACAGCCTCTCTAATGAACATTATTCCCGGTCTTGGACTACTTGCCCTGGGATTCCCTCGAAAAGCCGCTATGACGTTCATATGCTTTCTAATGTGCTTGACCATACCTTTGCTCTGGTTGTTCTTGCCGTGCTGCTTTGTATTCCCGGCAATCCAGAGTTATAACTTTGCAAAGAGGATGAATAACCCGGAAACTACAGACATGATACTATAGGCAGAACCATTTATATTAATGGGACGTAAATTATAATGGTGATTTTATGAGCTTTATATATTGCCTGGTGTGTTCTACTGGTATTGTGATCGGTTGGAAACTGTCCCAAATGGTTACCGATAGTTACAGAAGATGGAGACTGAAATAATGGATATGTGTGACTTTCAAAGCTGGCTTTTAAGAATGGCCGACCTGATGAAAGAAGCCTCTAAACTGTCTGAAGGGACCGAACAATTTTATTTAAATGTTGGACGTGAAGAGGCATATAGAAACGCCGCTGAGAAAATTAAAGAGGTTAGATCATGAGTGAATTCGAGTTAACCGATAGTGAAAAGGAATACGAGCCTTTTAACCAAAGATGTGCAGGGTATCGCCGAAAACTAGGGCTTTATGTTCCACCTACTGAGGCAGGTATCGAGAAAATAGACTGTGATGATGAGGCTTGTTTTGTAACCTGTCCTAATTGGTGATATTATGCGAGGTATACGGAAAGACGACAGCGAACGGGATAGAAAAACGTGCCCCGTTTGCGGGTCTGTCAATGTTGCACATTCTCCCCGGCAGCATAATTATAAATGTATCTGCTGTGGGAGAACCTTTAAACGGCCAATATTCAAACACATAGATCCAAATAAAATTGTACCTTTTAAAAAATTCGAGGAGTCGGTTTTGGAATGAACATTAAATACGTAATGTTCCTGGCTTATATCGTGTATGATGCATTGAGACATAAAAAAAGTGAGGAGCTTAAAGAGCTCTTTGAAAAACAGTATTGATCTCAATTATATATTTTTTAATTCTTTTTTATTCTGGACCGCCCGTAGAAATCATTAGACTGTTTTTTGATGTGTAAGGATAAATCCAACATCTACAGCCCGGTTCTCCTAAACTCGGACATTCGGCTAATAAATATATTTTCCCTTGCCTTTCTTGATGAGTTGGCCTTACTCTTGAATCTTTTTGAGTGTACCATACTACATAATTAATTCCGGTATCGGCGTATAATTCACGCTTTGTCCGGTCCTCTATTACTCTGGATTCTACATAAGCACCTACATATAGCCTATTGTTATATTCATTCCCCAATGCCTTTAAAAGCTCCTCTCTGAGTACCTGAGGAGTATATCCGAATTGCTTAGCCTGGATAATTACTTTTTCGGCTGACTCGATTAAAGCCGGCTGTAGATCTCGCATCCAATCTTTGAATTCTAATATCCCGTTTTTTACAATATAAGTACCTCCATAATCTAACAGCATTCTTCTATAGAATTCTACTTCGCTTGCAGACCAACCGGATATATCACCTGGTTTAAAATCGGTAATTTCAACTCCTGCTTTTTTCTGGACACTTTTTATAATTGGGAGCTCTTCACGAACAGTCTTAATTATCCTGGCTCCATGACCAGCTATAAGCCGGCCTGCATAGGCAATTATGAACAGGCTTACAACCTTCTCGATATAGTCCCTTTGTTCTTCTGTGAGCTCTTCCAGCTCCTCAGCGGTCAATTCTTCCGGCATATAATACCCTCATTTGGAAAGCACTTTAGACAGCCTGTCTATCATCTTTTCAAAGTCCCCGGTTATGTCATTATAGAGCTTCTGGCCTAGCTCATCAAGATCATTGTTTCCCTGGACAGGTAGTTTATTTAGTATGGCTCCCGAGCCTGAATTTGTGCCTTTTACTTTCTTCCTGTTTGCATCGGAGGCTTTCGCATCTGGTGTGCCGTCTCCGGAGGTTGTTGAAACGCTGTTTTCGGTTTGGATACCTGACGATTTATAAGAATACCTTGTTTTATTGTATTCTGCAATACTTTTTAATTTTTCCTCGTCGGCTGGATCAAAGTCCAGTTTTTCCCGGATGTCTGCAAGGTCCACAGCATCACCCTGAAGACCGGCTAACACCTGCTGTATTCTTACTTCCCTGTCGTCACTTTCCCATACATCATATGAAAGCTTTACATGCCAGCCTTCCGGAAAACCGTTTCTTACAAAATACTCATTACATAGGGCTTCGAATGGAGGTATTAACCACGAATGCGCGCCTTGAATAGCTCGGTTTAATAACTTCAATTCCGAAAGGTCAGAGCCTCCGATCCTGTTACCGTCGGATTTGATTTCGTTTGTTACTGAAAAGTAATTATCTATTACAGCCTCTATGCGCTCAATGGCTTCAATTACGTTTATCTTCTGGTTCATCGGTAGACCGACGACTTCCATATTTTCCCTAAGTAGATGTTGTTTTGATGTGCTCCACGAAGATAATATCTTATTCCCGAGGGAGATATCTGAAACTCCACCGGTACCCTGATCGGTTGCCTTTTTAGGTTTAGTTATCTTTAAAAAGAAGATTGGAGCCCCGGCCCTGGCAATTGCCTGTAATTCTACATTCCAGCCAAATTTTGCCATATTTATGAAGTCATAAAGAGGCGCAAGCTTTGAGTCCCCGGCTAAACCTTCATCCCTTGGGTTTTTAACCGTCATGATGTTATTTATTTGGATTGGTTCCCCGTCTTCCTGGATCTGCCAATATTCCACTTCTCCGGACTTCGGGTTTATAGTAACTCCTGGCAGGAGATGAGAATAGGTTTTATTGTAACCTGAGGGAGCCCTAGAAAAGGACCACGCCGGCAAATGCCTGATAGATACCAGAGTATCTACTCCATTGACAACTTCCCATACTGGATTAAATAGGCTTATACCGTAGCAATCAGTATCATATTTAGCCTGCTTGATCTTTTCAGAGACTATGCAACCAATAACCCCCACCATATTTTTCATATCGTTGGTTACATCTTCGTCTATTTTATCCTCAGGGTTTCTTGCTTCGACCTTTAACGCGCTAGGGAAATATAGAACGTTATTTAAGTTCAATTTCATAGCGATATAGGTATTTTCTACCATTCGTGTTAAGGTCTGGATATTAAAAGGCTCTGCCTCGAATGAAGTTCCAGAAGTTGATAAATAGACTATACCTTCTTCCCTGCCTCCGGAGGATGAGGACTTATTGAGGCGGTCCGATGTCTGGCACCTATCCTTTAATAAATCATCGTAGGTTTGACCCTCGCTTTTAGCCTCTCTGATTATGTCCCTGGTCTCCGGTGACACTTTTACATTGACCAATTTACTCATATAGGGGTTTACGCTTTACCCCTATAATAAGAGCGAATCTAATAAAATAGATGTCCGTTTTGTGATAAAATAGGTGCATATGCACAGCTGACATTTTACCTTTTTGGGTTAGTCGGGAAAGAGCGGTTATTCTGCCTTTCCCTCAAAAGAGCCGTCGGTAATTTCAATTACTCCGCTTTCGATTTCAACTTCATTATTGTTGGTTGTTACCTGGTTAACTCCTGAAGCTGTAGAGGCTTCTGATGTGTTTTTTGATATCTTTGTGTTCTTCATCCTGTCACTTATTGGCGACGGTAATACATAGGTCAGGAACAAGGGTAACACATACTCCGGAGTTAGAGACCCCTTTATAATAAAGGCGATAACACACGCTATAAAGCCCGCCATAGATATGATATTTATAATACTCTGCTCGGTTAATTTTACTTCCATAAGTTCACATCCTTACTATTAATAATATGACTTCATAGTATATATTTGTTACATTTGGTAAACGCCTTTCCCGCTATCGATTTGGTAAACATCTGAAGGTGAATTTTTCATTTTTGGACGGTTTTCTGTAATTATATCGCCCTCTATCCAATCGGCAGAAAAGATACAATATCTAATACTGTCCATTGCATCGTCCTTAAACTTTACTGGCTCCTCGAGGACCACACCATCTTTATTTTCGCGGTATTTATAGCCCTTTATTTCGGATATGATCCTAGGAGACTCTGACGATATATGGAGCCTCCGAGACTTTACCGAGTCAATGCCTGCTATTACATCTTTTTTGGCTGGCAGAACATTGAAGCCCTGATATTGAATTCCTCCAATTTCCCTACTTTCACATAGATATTCTATCTGGTCCGGTCTGGCCGAATCTGCCCATATTTCGGAAGTATGTGAAATTTCATTTTCATTCATCCAAATATAAAGCTCCTCGGTTGTTTTCTGCTCCCTACAGTACTTTTCAATAATGTAAGGGACCCCATCAAACATATAGATCTGAGATAATACCGTAGGATGGTTAAACCCGAAGTCAAGACCATAAGCTGTAGGAGCCGAATAGATATAATCCGGCCATTCTACAGGATTTTCAATTATATAATTTGAGTATATGATATTTTTAAGAATACCTGGCTCGCCTAAACAATAAATCCTATAATAATTATCATCGGTATTGATGAGCTTTTCAAGACTTCTTATGAATGTATTACTCAGGAATTTGATATTATCATGATAAGTCGAATGCATTACCAGAAAGTTTTTCCTATCGTTTAATGCCTCTTCGACAAGCTTCACACACCAATGATTAGCATCTATGGGGTTAAAGGACATAAACAAATGTACATTTTCGCTTAGGCGGTCCCTGGATAGCCTGATGTTAAGCTGAAGATAATCATCTTTTGTAAATTCCGTGCTTTCTTCTAACCATATGTCTTCGAACTCGCCGCCCTTTATTTTCTCCGGATTGTCAAGGGATAGGTAATAAAGTCTATTCCTGCCTACTTCGAAAAAATGCTTTGTTTTATTTTCCTTATAAGGAACTCCCCAATCAGTCAATATATCTTTCAAGACTAAATATGTAGTAGTAGCCATTGAGGGAAATGTCTTTCTTAATATTGCCCTTCTTCGGCCATCGTTTGAGCACAGTTTCATTAAAAAATATTGAGCTATTGAAAGGGACTTACCGGAGCCCGCCCCACCGTAAAATATTTTTGTTTTTTGTGGTTTTTCAAAGTGTTTCCAGAAACAAGTATTCCTTTGAATATACCTGTGCCCTGGCAATCCACCTTTGAAACTTTCAAGCTCACTATTCATTAATAGTCCTCTTCGTCCCCTTCTGTTTCTTCGTCTACTTCCGTAAATTTACCCTCTATTATTTCCGGCCTGTCGTCCTGGCTTCCATCTACAGGAAGCAGGTTTATTATTACAGGTTGCCCGGATTCAACTTCGAACTTTTTAGCCTTATCTAATCCTAATAACGCGGCCTTTCTGGCTGCTAACTTGATCCATAACTCAAGCCATTTCCTCGCCTCGGGTGAGTTTCTGGATGTTTGTTGTGGGTCGTCCGGGTCCAGCTTAAAGAAGTCTAGCCATTGATATATATTAGCTTCCTGCTTTTCAATATTTGCTAGCTCCCGGTTAACATGGTCATTGATTGTAACGTTTGCCCTTTCTGCCCATGCTTCGCGGGTCTGTTTAAGATATACTGAAACTGTAGGTACTGATATACCCAATTCCAGAGCTATTTCTTTTTGATTTTTATTTTCGTCGAAATATAGCCTAACTGCTTCTCTTCTTCTTGCTTCCTTTTCCATTTTTCGGCGCATATTCGTAGTTAATATTTTACCCATGTAACCACCGAACCTATTAAAAATGTTAATACATCAATAGATTATTATATGTTTGCTTGTTTTTCTCCATTGGAAATAGGTTATAAACATCCTTGTTTTTACATATACTATTGTATTATTTGCTTTTATCGGGATTATCACCGTTTAAACCTCCGTTTCCAATGGACTGTTTTTTCTTTGCTATACGTTTCTTAATAAGCTTCGAGAGACATAGTATCAATAAGATAGTTACTATTTTAGACCCCCCACCTGGCTTCCAGTGGAGCTGTATTTTGTAAAACGTACTAACTATGTTAGTCTTTACTATAATATATAACTAATATATCATCTAACTTGTAATATATTAATATAGTATATTGTCTACTGATAACGGTTTATTATATCAAGATGTAATGATGTGTTGCAATATATTATAGTTGTAATATATTATAAGTTTAGAGAGTATAAAAAAGAGACGAAAACTATTTAAATAATTCAAGAACGCTTTATAACTCACTTCCTTGTTAGTCAGTGAGTATGTAAAATATAGCCTCAGCTATACCGGCATAACTCATAGACGGTTAGCCGGCCAAAACCCCTTACTATGTATATTATATGTCACACATATAAATCTTTGTATCTCGTCCTAAAGTCAAAAAAAAAGCCTGTCTGGAAAGGTATAACCAGACAGGCTAAAGAGGAGTTAACAACACGATTCTTGTACACTCTTAAAAAGACACTATGGTATAAATAATATTTGTTAACGCTGTTAAAAAAGGATGTGAAAAAAATACTTATTGAGCTTGAAAGGTGATAAACAAACTCAATAAGTCCGGAGGTATACAGGTTTATATGTCAGACACGACGGTAACGGCAGACCGTCTTTAAAGGACTGAGTACAATATCAACAAGTTACTTATTCTTATAAATAGCTTTGTGCTTGAATGTACTGTAAGAAAGTCTCAATACATTCTCCGGCCATTTCTGCGCCCTTCTCTAAAGATACGATTTCCTTCTTATAAACCGATGCTGCAATACTGCGCCTCTTTTTCTCAACTATATGTCTATGAAGGCTAGATCTGATTAAATCCGGATAGTCTGTTATAAAGTATAGCATGAGCTCATCAGGATTCATGCTTAGAACCATGTTTAGAAACTCGACTACAGCTTCAGGATGAAACTTATAATCCTTTTCAAGAGGATAATATTCATGGCATTCCATAGATAAGACCTGTAAACCTCTATCAGTGATTCTAGGCACCATATCAGAATTCATGTGGATTACTTTAGTTTCAATAGCAAAGGATACTATATAATCAAATAGACTGCATACCGGTCTAAAGGTCCCCGGCTCGAATATCTCATCAATACCCGGTAATGTTCGGCTGTATAAAAACAACGTACTGCCAATATCAGGAATCAAAGCTTTTACATCGTAGTCTTCATTCTCGAGTATAAGAGCACATTCTAATAATACCATCTTAGAAACTTTAACAAGATAATTGATATCATGTTTTATGTACTCTACTCTCGGTCCTGGAAATGTAGGAATGTCTGTTCTAAGATATTGCAGAAATCTTCTAAGCTCTGGATCTGTCTGTATTACCCGAGGATCGAAAATAGGCTCCATTAGAAACCGTGCCCTCCCTGGGTCCAATCTTAACTGTTCGCTCAACGGTTGCCGATTTATCATTTCATCCACCTACACTAAACCTTTTATAAGTTCTGCCGCTTGTCATTTCCCATTTCCACTGGAACTTTTAGTATATAAATAGCTTAGTTTCCACTGGAAAACGATATCACACGCTTCTACATTCATCTGATGTAATTTTACCAATGTCTAATAAATAAGTTAATACCGCCTCTCTTGCATCTATGGCGGTATCAAAAGACATGTTGGTCTTTATGACGTTCCAATCAATCGTTTTGTGCTTTACCTGGTAAGTTAAGCTCCTGATGGCCTCCGGGTCGCTTAGTTTTTCCTCTCTGAATTTGAGTATTTCACGCTCGGCCTTCTCTTTATTAGCTCGGCTTTCCTGGTCATGCTTAGATATAACTTCGTGTATTTTTAAGGCTCCTGCTACCTTTTCGCGTTCGAGGCGGAGCTCTGCAAGTTCAGACTCTAATTTAAGAATCTGCATGTCTATAATTTCAAGTGGGGAGTTTTCTGAAAGATACTCTTCCATTTTAGAGTTTATTAACTCCGATAAACTGGTTCCCATTATTGGCGCGATTACGTCAACCATTTGCTTTAATTGAAGATCGATGTAAACGCTAGCCCCGCCTTTTTTAGCCATTATATCGCCCGTGATAGTAGTATTTTATGAATGTCTTCAATATACTTGCATAATAAAAGAGCACAAATATAATGTGCTCTGCCTTCGAGTTTTTCACCGTCGGCCATGTAATTATACCAGTAATCTGCCTCGTCGGCGAAAAACTGGTTTAAGACTTCTCGCAGCTTGAACAGCTCTACTGTCTCGAGCTTTTCTAAATCCAATTTTAAAAGTGATTCCCGTATGTCCTCCGTTGAATCCATAATTTACGTCCTCCGGATGTACTCGTTAGATGTTACAGGAATGACCCGGCAGAGAGGATAAAGTTTCTCCCATCTCTGCATAGAAGCCCGGGCGAGACTAATAGTATAATGCCATGAAATGTCTATCCATTCAGCTTCTTGGTCCTTTTTCCCGATCAATACAAACTTATAACAGCATTCCGTTTCACGCTTGAATACCTGCCCTTCGAAATGGGCAGACAGCCCCCTTATAACCCTGATCATAACCTCACCTTATCAGCCCATTCCTAGTTTCTGTCACCCTGTGCTCACATACATAAACCGGGTTTTTTATTGTACGCATCCAAAACCAACAAAAAGGAGATGGACGGTTTTTATATTTACAGTCCTGGCATAATGTATAAGCCATTATCCGCGCCTCGGGTGGGTATAAGTCGGAACTCGTGGCCAGTTTTTCACAGTATTAAGTATGATTCCAGAAACAGATACCAACATCTCGAATCTATACTTAAAGAATGGGCTTATAGATGTCCCAAAGTCAGTTTCAAACCAGTCTTCAAGATCCGGGAACCTCTCCTCTAAGTCCTGGAACATCTGGTACCTTCCTACCTCTGGCGGCACATCTGCCCAACATTGGGAATCTATCAGGCTTTCGAGTTCTTCCAGCTCCTCGGGCTCATAGTTCTCTTTAAAGGTGGTCCTGAGCTCTTGTATAGCGTCTTCAGCGTTCCAGACATAGACTTTATCATCTAACCCGGAGTTCTGGACCTTCTCCGCAAAATAGCTTATAGATGTGTCTGTGCTTGGGAATCCATAATCATACCCGTTAACATTTCGTTTCCATACAAGGTAACCCATATCTCCATGAAGAAGGGTTACACCATCTGGAAGGTAAGTAACGGCAAATCCCTGGATATCAGACTCCAAAAAAGAGAAGTCTCTGAAAAAGAAACTGTTTCCTGTCCTTCTGTTTAAACGATATGTTCCGGCATTAATCATTTTAGTAACCTCCATTGTACTCAAATTCGACTACTACAAAACCTTTTTCTTCGAGCTGTTCCTCATAGTTACTTATAGGGGTTGAATAATTGACCTGTTCCATCTTAAATCACTCCTGCTTTTCTGGTTCTAAGTTTCTGGGTCCCGCCTGCACGGGTCCCATATGTAATTATGATACTGTCCTGCCGGTTGAAATAATCCGGGTTTACTTCCTCAAATGTGCTTTTTACCTGGTTAAATGTTTTGGAGGTTCTTAGTTTTTGCTGGAACCTCTTACCATATAACAGCTCTGCGCGATACGAATATACATTTGGATACAGCCTTTTGAATCTAGGCAATCTGTTTACTTTTGTATTACACGACATTTATAAAAACCTCCGTTATAACATATTACACTTATATTATATCATATTTGTAAAAAAATAAATTAGTTGTCGTCCTTGTACGGACAGTCAAAACACTTAAAACTTTTCCAGCATTGAAAGAGGGTTATGCATGGAGTTATTACTCTAACTTGCGTTTTACCTTCAGTCCATAGGTAAAGGTCTGAAATATCGCATTCCTCAGGATTTCCCCATTCTCCGTTTCTTTCCTGGAATGATACCAAAGCCGTTTTCTCAGTCTCATTATAATAATGGAGAGTACCTTTATAGGGTTGATTTCTATACTTTACAAAAAAACCCTGGAAAGGTTTTAATCCATACATCCGGTCAAGTGTTCCTAAGTTAAGTTCAGCCATTTGTTTTATCACCATATACTAATTAATCATACTATTATATATAGTTTATCATCTCCTGTTACTCCTATATTCGCTGTAGCCTGGTATCTTAGTTAGGAATTCTATGTACTGCCATTTTTTCAAAGTGTACATATAATAATAGTAGTCTAAAATGTTCCATAGGTGAGTATCGAAGTCATCACAGTTTATAATGTTCTCACCTAATAAGGAAATGATAACACTTTCATGAGTCACGTTTGCTTTGCTGGCAATGTATCTTACTAAACTAAGTGAGGAAACCCGGATAGCAATATTAACGGTTTTATCTGCCTCCGCGTATTGCTCAAGCTTTTGTTTATTAACCGGGTCCTGAACATGGGTATATATTTTTTTGAACTCGGGAATCAAGTTATCTAATGAATAATTAGCTTTAAAAACGAGATCGTTGAGTAAGATCTCGCTAAGTTCAACTTGATATAACCCTGTTTCTTTTGCAGTTGTGTTATATAAGTTCCTGTAGTAATTAGACTTTATATGGCCGTTATTAGTGTTCTTACTCATTCCTCGAACGCCTCCACAGTGCCTCTTTCCTCGGCCAGGTGTTGAACACTCTGCCAACATATACATTCCATGTGCTCACGAACAAAGAAAGCATCTGAATCAATTTTCATCTGGTCATATCCGGAAGGTGTTTTAAAGACTATGAACACATAATAGCCTTTCTCGGTTTTGAGCTTTTTATGCTGGTCCCTATACAGGAAGAAATTACCCTTCTTAAAAGTAGTCGGGTTTTGCCTGATGTAATCATTAGTCATTTTAAGTACAAATGGCCGGCCTTCCCGGTCAATGTAAGTTTTTTTATTCGTTTTGGATTTTGTAGCACCCGATACTATTTTTTTAACAAATTGGTCTCGGTATGCAAGATTTTTAGAAAGAAAAACCTTATCTTGATTTTTCCATGTGATATTTCCGTTCTCGTCCGCGTTAAGTCTGTCTGTGCATTTGTAACTCATGTACTCGCCTCACCATCTTTTAATCGGAAATGCTTTTCCGTTTCTGTTATACCTGGTCAAGAATAATATTTCGTGTTTTGGAAGTCTGGAAGCCTTGATAGCCTCTTTCTTGTTTGGAGCAATTACAGTTGACTTATTACCTTTTTTACTTGTGAATTTCCAAATGTGTATATATCTTTGAATGTCCCATAAGCTATACTCATCAAAGCCTTTTTCTGGAATGACCTTTTTAAGCTTCTCAGGCTCGCGTATATAAGACAAAAGTACCTGAGTGTACATTGGGTTATGTTTGACGAGCTCGTTAAACTCTGACTGTCCTAAGTGGCATATGGGGACCTTTAGAATGAGACCCGTTTTAATCCTTCTGCCGCGCTGCTTAACTGATATCTCAGTTACAGGTAATTTTTCTGCCGTTACCATGATAAACCCTCGATCATCTTAGAGCATTTCTTACAGTTTGCAGGGTTATAACCGTCCTCTCCTGGGGGTTGAATACATTTACCACCCAAGGGACAGATTGGAGTTATATATTTCACCTTTTCTGTGTTTATATTGGTCTTGCTCCGTTTTTTATTCCTTTTTGGCTTGTATCCGGGCACGTTACAACCCGGAGCCATATTTGATTTATCCCTTTTAAATTTGTACCTGTCCTTTGCCATTGAATCACTTTTTTGAATATGTTTCCACTGTGGCTTTATCTCCAAACTCTTTTTTAAGTTCAGAAATTGCCGCTTCCACATCCGTTTCTGATCCGGAAATATATAATATATATTCCAAATTTTCCGCCTCGCTTGTGTCCTGTTCTGGTGTGACTGGTGCCACGTTTACGGTTTTTGCTACATATTTGTATTTTATCTGAAAGTTTTTTACCATAGCTTTAGAAGCATAGTTTGAGGTTTTGAGATGTAAATAAAAGGTTACATCATTTGAGGTCCTGATCTGCTTACTAATTGAAGCTTTTATCGGAGTGTATCCAGTTGAGGTAGTCTTTAGTGTTAAATTGGGGTTAAATATTGCACCATCGATTTTTAAAAGATATGTACAATATGCAGTATTACCTATTGACTGAGTACACATATTTACAGTCAGTTCTAACAATTTAAGGTCGTAACCGTCTTTTGCCGGTAAGGTAACCGTAGCTTCTGGATGTCTATTAGTATCTAGCTCAAAATCACTGTATCTAGTTGTGAATACATATTTTGGGTCAGAACTATATGTTTTCTCTTCGTTCATGATTTACGCTTCCATATTATCACACCTTCAGGAAGAACATTCGGGTATTTATCCGAGTATCTTACCTTCAGAATCTTTGATATTCTAATTTCGACCTTTTCAACATCGGTTGACTCATATGTGTTGTTTACACCTTTTGCGCCTATACCCCTACCCTCGACGCTTGATTTATCACCTATTACATATAGATGATTATTTAGCGTTAGGTATGGGTTTATCTGTGTCGTCTCTCCCGTCCCGAAATAGTCATTTTTATTTTCATAGAACCAATTTTCAGAACATGAAACTTTTGTATTAACTTTAGAAGTTTTGTCTATGCCTGTACCAGCCGATGAATAGACCTGCTTGCCTGCTGCACAGTGAGCAAACATATTATTTTTAACTGTTACTTGATACCCGGAACCAGCCGGAGTTATTGAAACCCAAGGACCTATAGTCACGCCAGAGCTGCAACCCGTGAAAAGGTTTTGATAGATTCCTGCCTTCCAACCATCGACACAAATACCGCCTGTACTTGTGACATTCTTATAGTGCCCTCCCTGGCCGCAATTCTCAAACGTGTTTTGGTAGATGTTCAAGCCTGTTGCAGCGTCCGGACTTGCAGCATATGTATTAATAGCCCATATTCCCGGACCATCAGTGTTTTTGAAGTAGTTGTTAAATATGCTGTAATCTTTTGCAGTTGTCGAGGTTGTTGAATTCTCAAGTTGGAGACCTGGCCCTGTGCTTATGCCTGTATGGATTTGATTTTCAACCCAATTATTATAAAATTGGGCATTCTCACAAGCTCTGAACCTTGTAGCACAATTGGTCCGGATATGAAACACACATCCCGAAACAATTACATTTTTAGATTCCTGCAAGTATATTCCATCATGCCCACATTGATGAACTCCCATTCTTGATATTTCGGTATCATCCGCAAACTGTGCCCGGATTCCATCCCCGAGTGAGTTCTCGACATATAACCGGTCTGCTCTGAAGCCTGTAGTCTTGTATAGTTTTATGAAGTTGTGGTAACCATCTCCTCTTTCAAATAGTTGGTTTACGTCATTCCCATCAAAGCGGATACCTTCTATAGAAGGTCCTGCCCCATTGATGGTTATAATTGCTTCCTGTATACCGAAGTCTTTTTCGGATACTCTCGGGTTTAACTTGAAAATGGGCATATCTGCATATGCAGAAAACCCCTTTAGGTTATACGCCCCGTTTATATTCATCCGAGTATCTACAGCAATCTTTTGATTCTTACTAAATTGATATGTTTCAGCTCCGTATTTATCAAAGTACTTTTGAAGTTGTGAAGCTGTGGAGATGCCTGAACAGTCGATCATAGTTTCAAACCTTGAATAAGATCTATCACGCCCTCAACATTTTCATTGAGGTCTATGTATTTTGTCGGCGAACCTTCGCGCTGTGTTCGTTTTATCACTCCATACTTTTCAAGCTCGTTTATATGATTTGTAACTGTCTGGGGAGTGTATCCCGTCCTCGTAACTATTTTTCTTATATATATTGGGTCTCCCTGCGTACTCATTTCATAAAGTAAACGCAAGATGTTTACCCGTCGGTTATCCCCGAAAATTATATTCAGGGTATCGTTATAGCTGTTCGTGGTCATAGTACCTCATGATAAAATGAAACATCCTAGACCCAATGCAGCCAGCCCGAAAATAAGCCAGCCTGTTATTGATTCTGTCGGCATTTCAAAGGCATATTTGCCTATAGTGATTTTCTTCAAATTCTGCATAGGTATTCACCATAATAACAATAGAACCAGACCTATATATACTTAATCATCTGATGATAAGGTATATATACATGTATACTTAATAGGTATTTGTAGTATTAAAAGGTGATATCATGGACCGATACAAAGGAATAATAAAACCACCGTCCGACGGATCTAATTTAACTATCCTTCAGATAGTATTGATTCAGCCCGATGGTGAACTTAATTTAAGAAAGTTCAAGTTCTTTGACTGGTTTATAAAGCCCGTTGAGAATTTCGAAAAGTATTTCGTAGCTATGTTTTCAGAATCTTATGTTATAAGCGATTCTTGCATAGTTGACAGCATCGAAATATATACACCGGATGGGCAGGACAGCGGAAGTTTACATACTCCGGATGAGTTGTTCAATAGGATGTATTCCTATTGTAAAAGCAGTCTTGATACTACCCAAAACGCTATTAAGCTTCAAAGACCGAAGGTTAAACACGAAATAAGGTACGCACTGAGCAGACAAAAAACACATGATCCAGTGCCCGGTAATTCCGGAATGTCTAAGTATTGGCAGTATTACAAGCCGATTAGTAAAAGCTGGTCCCTTAACTGCCTCGATGTTAGTGTACGTAGATGCAGTACTGAGAGGGATTTTATAGACTTCCTGGACACTATCCCGCCAGAGGTAATAAGTAAAAATGAGCTTTATGTCTCTAAACTTATTTCTTCAGGCAATGGCATAAAAACAGAACATTGCAAAATACAAGAGTTTTTAGTTAAAAACTTCAATTAATTGATGAAAAATAACAGAAAATCAACTGAAATAAACAAAAAATCGAGGATATGATAATATATGAATGGTATAGACACAATCATTAAAGAACTTCTTGAGAACAACAACAAACTTTTAACCGGACAGGTTACATTAGAGGAAAATAACCCATTTGATGAAATGGTAAAGCAGGCTCGGGATTTCGTGAGCAAACTCGAAGGCTCTCAGGTTAATGTAGCTTTAAACCCTTCACCAAAGGTTATGTTTGTTCCGGTCCTGGCGGATGAGACTTTAGAACTCATGGACAAGTATCTCACCGTGTCACCGCTCGGACCACTCAGAGAAGCTACAGCAAAAGATAAAAGTAAATCAACTGGTTCACCTGGCTCCGTCGTATCTGCCGATTCATGCGGTCCTAAAGGGCTCTCAAGGAATGCAGAACTGAGAAATCAGTTATCAAATGATCATTCGGTATGTAAGATTACTTTTGAAATGGTCCCTCATGAAAGTAACCTGCTGTTCAGGGTTAAATCAGTACATAATGTATTGCCTTTCGAAGAGCTCCCGGACATTTACAGATATGGAAATGTAGCCTTCTATACTGTCAAGAGGTCCCCGGATAATGGAAAAGAACTTTGCATACGTACAAACCTTCGTACAAAGTGGCTTGTTATCGGTTCTTCCTTGTTTGACGGCTCAGACCTCAAGTGGATTATATCCACTATGAAAGCAGCAGGTAACGCCCTGGTAGCTGCCCGTAAAGAAATTGCTGAGGTCCAAAAGAAAGCCGGACGAACATTTGAAATAGCGATCTGATGAACGAATACCAGCCAGAAAGAGATAAACCCGAGGTATTTTTACCTCCCTTATCTCATTTATGGATTGAAATAGATTTCAATGAGGATAAAAATAAATGGTTGCCTGTGTCTCAGAAAGGCATAAATGACAGCATCAGGGCGGATGATAGCCCGGAAATTGACATCTTTAAAGAGTTGGAGTTATTGCCGGTATCCTGGTGGGATACATTAGACCGGATAAAAACTAAAGCAGAAGCCAATAAAAAGTTTAGGTGAGTATATGAGCAAAGCTAAAAAATATGTATCGTTCAACGTGTCGCGGTTGTCCTCTTTTAGCCCTGGCGTAATTATGAATATAAGAGAGGAGTTTGTAAAAGAAAATCACCTTGATTCCCTGGAAGAAACTTATGTGATGATTATTTCAAAGCCTATGACCCTAACCGTCAATAAGAACCCTATAAAACATATCCGGGTAAGATTTGTTAATATCGAGTCTGATCTATGGGTACCTGTGGAGGATGTGAAGCTTGCAAGACCATAAAAACTTATTAAATTACAGCTCCTGGACCTTTCAAGAAAAAGTAGTTTTTTGGTTACATGATCCAATTGCATACTTGTATTATAGGTACCTTCTTATAAAATATAGAAAATACCTATAATTTCCTTTTTGTACTATCCTTCGAGTGACTGCAGCAACTTTTCTTTCCTTTTTGTGTTATGCCTGGTTTGTCAATACAGTATTTAATTTCTGTGAAATGTACTTTATCGTATATTCCGTTGGAGTCATTTTTACCCTGTTCAGGTCTAACTGAGTTGTATAAGCTCCTGTTTCAGATAAACGATGCTGCACCTTTGCGACGCGGTAATTCCCGGATACTGCAACTCCCTTTAAATCCAGTGTGTGAAAATCAACTTTAACAAGGTCTCCCTTGTGCGCGTCTGGTGTTCCCTCTAAAGTGCATGATATAGAGACATATGGATCTTTTGAACCATCTAGTAAACCCTGTGCTACCTGAGTACATAATGAGTTTGACATGATCCACGAGTAGGTATCAAGAGCATAACGAGGACCATGTATAGAAACTGCCACCGAGTCTGATACGTCGGCGTGGTATGTGGTCCCCGTTACCTCGTCGGTTCCTCCAACGACATACCTAAAGGTTTTTACATCCTCGCCTATGGAGTCAACCGAGGCAGCAATAAGCCTGTTAGAACCTTCGTTAATTTCGTATTTATGCGTTACCGCTGCTGATATTGATTTAAATGTAAGGTAAATATGTTGCAGTATGCCCCATCTATCGTATATTTGGACAGTATCGAAGTATTTTGTATACCCGGATATTTCTTCTATTTTAGAAAGTACCTGATTCAGAAACATTTTTTCAGCTTCGACGTTAAATTCTGGAAGTGTCACACCGGAATCAACATACGAAGCGTCATACTCTACCCGGCTGAGCTTATGAGACTCGCTCATAAGGGTTGATATAATTGTTTTTGCGTCTACTGTACTTGTCCATGAATGGCCGAATACTTCCAGAGTGTCGAACACTTCATAAATATGGCCTACACATTGAAGTGTTACCGTGTTCAGTTCTCCATAATTTTTAGATATGTTCTGAACTTTTCCCTCAAATAGATTAACATATACTGGTACATCCTTCGGATGATACCTGATAGATACGCTCAGCCTTATGATATCATCAAATTCTATTGGGGTAATGTTTTGTATGCCTGATAAATTCTCATTCGCTATGACCTCTATAGATGCCTCCGGAGAGTTCTGAAATGGCAGGTTATCGACTGTACTAAATGAAACTACAGGAGGATAATAAACCTCCCCTGTGAGCTTCTGTATTCTTGCTGAGTAGTCATAAAATCTTATCATGTTATGACCTCATGTTATTATTTGGGTATCCCTGTAGTCTATTGATAATACGGCACTGCATTTACCATCACCGCCGACCTCTACCGCTATTGCATTGGGATTAATTGCAGAATATATTTTTAACCTTCTTGCGTCGATAGTGTCAAGAGTTGAGTAAATAAGCATTTGACCGAATGTACAAGAAGCCCCGGACAAGTTGGATATCTTTACATAGAACTTCCTTTCACCCCTCAGTGTTAAGTCTGCTGCATTGTCAAGAAGTCTGATAACTTCGGCATTCTCTACAGATACAGAAGTGTTAGAATCAACTTCGTAAAAAGTGCCGGGTCCGCTTCCAGTATCCACAGCTATAGAAATCTGAGGTATTCCCGATACAACGAGCATTTTTATAAACGGAACTCCGGAAACAGGATAATAGGTACTCATTGGAAATGTTATTGAACCTCCATCGGGTATATAAAGCGTTTGTTCTGTTTCGTCTCTGGAAACACCACCTACTACCTCATAAGCATTTGATATGAAATTATCATCTGCAAATGATTCTATATACCTATAGCTACCGGTACCGTTTTTATTTATTTCTACCTGGTAACCTGGCGGGAGACTATCACAGCATGTTAAAACTATCCGGGAATCATTCGTATTATATAGGTAGATTGGAACATTTTTAGTAGTGTTTACATCTAGCAACTCTGTAAACTGATACCATGCATTTTTGACATATCCAGTGTAACCGGTTTTTGAGATCCGGATATACCACCTAAATATTACCTGCTCGTTAGTCTCTGAGATCAAAGGATAAGGCAGTTTGTAACGCCTATATTCATAGCTGGTCCCGTTGGTTGTATACATGCTTATATCGCGCTCAGCTCCACCAAAAAGCGAAGGTGCCTGAATTGTAGTTTTACAATATATATACGCTCCCGTGCTATTGGTTTTAAAGTCAAATGATAAAGCATCTAACTGATATTTAGAGCCGCCTGTAAGGGCAGGCAAGGTTATTGTTTTTATTGGATCTCCATAACTTGTTGAGGTAGTTGTATAAGTATCGTAATCCTTGTCTGATATTATCCGGTTTGTGTCTGCGGACATTGTATTAGTGCCCACACCCTTTAATTTAATATTTGGTGTTGCGTCCCTATATCCAAAGGTCGCTATTGGCGCGCCGACCTGGTCATTTTCATATTCCTGAACCTTTGATACTATAATGTTCGAGTTATAAAAATACGCTCCGTCATTTGGTGTATTTATTCCACGTATCCGGGCATAAACATTTAGCGGTATGGTATCAAAGATAAACCGTATTTCCTTTGTGTCTATTTCGCTGGTGTTAGCGTCCCATATCAATTCCTTTACGATTGTTCCACCTGCAAAGATGTCAACCGCGAAAGCTCCGGAGGTCAAACCCTCTACATAAGCCGACGATTTTAAAATATAAAGCTCGCCTGCGTCATACATGGAGTCAAACGGTAATTTTTGATAAATGTATCCTGGGTTTTCGTCTACTCCATTACCTTTAATCATGTAGGTATAAACACTGCCATTTGTATGCTCGTCGCTTGCCTCCTGGCCATCGGTTACCTTTGTCCAGTTGTCTGGCGCTATATCAACAAGTTCACCGTAACCCCTGGCTAACATAACCCTTTCTGAGCCTGTTTGACCTACTGCAATGAATGTTCTAGTTTCCGGTGAATATTCAACTGACCACCACTGAGCTGCAGCTATCGATCGGACCATATACCAATTAGTCCCGGTCTGAGAATACATGACATTATTAGTTAATGATGTGTCATAGCAGACAACTACCGCGAGGTTCAACTCATCCGAATAACAAATATCTCGCCATAGATTACGGGAATATGTTATCGTAGATGAGCCGCTTGTCATTTCCGAAGCGTCATAACCCATGTTATCGGCTCCGGCTCTAATTGATGCATTGGAAGTTTTAAGATAAAACCTGATTGTTACGGCCTCGTCTGCTGCTCCTTCGAAAACACAATCATAGCTTTTGTCCTGGTAAACTGTTGAGGTTTCGGTCCATTCTTTAATAGTTGTTTCGGATATAGTCGCTGTCTGAGCAGTTACTTTTAAGTACGCTGTTGGACCTGCGCTAACTATCCGAAGTCTTGCATGTACATTATCTATACGGTAATGATTCCCGGCAGTAAGCCCGGAGGCAGGCAGGACAAATTCAATCATTGGGTTTACACTTGCGCTGTAATCTGTCGCTAACGTAGTGTAATTCCATCCTACATTTGACTGAGCGGCAAGAGTACGAACGACAGTACTAGACCCACTGGGCGTTACAGCGTCAGCGTATGGGGTTGTTTGAAGTGTCCACGGGCTTATACCGTCGGCACATGTCATGATTTGTTGGGTCCCGTCCTGGGAACAAGCCATAAACATACTCGGCATTTTTGCCCATATAACGCCGGTCCATTGCTGAGCAGGACTAACCACAGAAATAAAGTTAGATCCGCAATCATCGGAATACATAACCCTTTTAGAAGCTGATCCGCCGAAAGCTACAACAACAACACGGTTAAGTTCCTGGGAATATGCAGAGCTTAACCAGTTATTAGAAAGTACGTCGGCGGGTCCTGCTATGGTTGTATAGGATGATAACTGATTATCTGAATATAAAATCCTGTTACCTGTGCCGCTTTGAGCAAATGCCATAAGCCGGCCATTCGGAACCGTCGAGTTAGGCGGAATAAATAGAAGGTTAGCCCATGAATTCGAGTCGCTCGGAGTAGTTACTATAAACCATTCTGCCCCATCGGCAGTATAGGCAATTTTATCATCAACCCCTAAATAGGAAGTTACCGACGAAATAACCCACATGCCCCAATCTGGGCACCACTCAAGACCTTTCCAGTTATTCCGGTTACTTGATAAGGCAGACCACCAAGGCGGAGTTATCCAAGAATTACCCGGCTCTTCAGTTGTTGGACTGTTAAAGGAGCTTACACGGTTTGTTGTCCTGGTGCCGGCAGTAGATATACTTCCAGATGGGATAGTATCCGAGAATATCCTAGTTTCGTATATTTCCCCGGTAAATAAATACCGGGAGCTTAGCCTCGGTAAACATCCAATTGCGGCTCTATCCGTGGTTGTGGTCCCGATAGTGGAGTTAATTACCTGCCCGACCTGGACCCCATCGAGGTATATAGTAAACGTGTCTCCGTCTCTGGTGCCTACTGCCTCATGAACTAACCCATCATTTACATTAATTGATGAGGATACATTCGCAATATGTCCAGCATCATCCCTATGCTGTAGTAATAATTGATTTGAGGTATTCAGGGTAATATTACACATTTGAACGTTTGAATCTGATTTCGCTATACCTACTAAAGATTGAATAACACCAGAAGCACCAACTTTAAACCGGCTGTATAATGAATAATTGGAAGTGTTTGTTATTTCCGGGTCTGGTATTGCTACGTATGAATCAATACCATTGAATGACACCCCGCCGCCGGTCACGCTTTCCCAAGCTCCGGAAGCCAGCCCATGATTTTTATATCCGCTATGATCCGGAATAACCGAACGTCCGGAGATAATACACTGCGGGTCTGCTCCTGAAACACTGTTTCCGACTGCCATCCACATTTGAAGTTCAGGAGAGTATTTAACATTCTGAAGGTCAGCCGATGAAGGACCGGGTATAGTTTCCCATACGAGGTTTTGAGGCACTGACCAATTTAAAAAGTTATTATTCTTAACTACATTGCCACTGTGTATATCATCGGATGAGATTATACAAGAACTATTGACATAGTGGTCCCTTACTGCCTTAATCATCTTTTCTTGATAAGGGAATTCTGTTTTAACTGTAGCATTGAATATGATGTTTTCGCCGGCTATGTCTCCCTGACTCATATCTTCAGTTGATCCATGAGTTGACATTAGACCGCTAACAAAGTATCCTTTCCTAGAACCTCCAAGCTCTAAGAATGACCTGCCCTCTTGTGCAAAGGCAGCCTTTATTTTATACAACTCGTCGATATCGGCAGCTAAACCCGTGAGTTCAATTTCGCAGCCTTTGAGCCCGAGATCCCCTAAATTAGTTCCTTCGAAAGAAGGGCTTTCAGATTCACTTATACCGCGCTGGCCTACAGGCAGAAATCTAACCATTTCGAACGGAACGCCGTTTATATAACTTCTGAAATCATCATCCGCTCTAGGTACATATTTGAAGTCAGTATCGATTATAGAGGCAGATGCAGGAATATAAACTCCGGATGATTCAGGCGGGACATAATCTGAATCATCATCATCAATAGTCGAGCCTCCGCCCGGCTCTGCTCCTGATATCAAAGAAGTAGATGAGGTAACAGGAGTTACATTTTTATAATCTCCGTTTATGTTGCCAGCTAAGTAATTATTTTTGGCAACTATTGACATTTTTGTAGGAACCGCGTTATAAAGTCCCCATCCCTGAACCGATGGACCATTAGAAGAACCTGCCCTTAACCCAACTGTATTAATAATATTACAGTTTTCGATTTCTAGTTTATGGGTTTGGGCGGAGGATATGACGCTATAAACCTGTATTCCGTTGGCGTAACATCCGTCAAATGTACAGCTCTCGATTTTTACACCGTTACCCCATGCGCCTAAAGTAATTCCACTTGACCAATAAGCCCAATCTGCCCATGCAATCTGATTAGAAAACTTGCAATGATGAATATATACTGACTGATCGGCTGAGCCTGCTGTTTTCAACTGGTCATTAAGCCAAATACCGTCAAGATTAGGACCTTCGAAATAGCAGTTATAAACCGATATTTCATTTGTTAGGAGTGTTTTGTTACTCTCGTTTGCTATTTGCATACCGTTATGACCGTATTTAGTAGCACCGTTATTATGGGTCCCGGAGTATGCTAACATATAACAATCGTGAACAGGTATCTTTTTACAGTTATCAAGCCTTACGCATCCGTCAGTTATCCCGTAGAAGGTAGAGTCGGTTATCTCGTTTCCGTCTCCATCGACCTCTATTAACATAACACAATCATGCTGATGATTTTCAGCTAGGCAGTTAGATATCTTAATCTCTCCCCTGCCGTACATCAGATGTAAAAACTCGCCCCATGAATCCATGGCGTGTATATCATGGATATAGATGTCTGTACATTTGGAGCCGGTCCCGCTTACGCCTTTGAATCCAAATAGCCTTTCTACTCCGGAGCCTGTAGACTGCAAAACCCCGTGAGCATATCCTAAGACAGTACTTTGATTATTGCAGTTTCCGGAGATAGAAAACCCTGATATTTCAACATGTGCAACATATGTATTAAGTTGGCCTATGACTGGCGTACCGTTCGGAAAAACGCAATTAGTAGTATTAGTTCCACACGCCCCATCAGGTACCCATAGCATAACGCCGGCTTCTGCGGTCCACTTCATGTTATTTGCTATTTTTACCTGAGCTTCGATATTATAATAATGGGGACTGTTTACGTTTCCAGTTCCACGCATTATTAATATATTGCCTGGGTTTGAATTCAACCAGCTCATAGCCGTGTTAATTTCGGCTTCGTCGTGCGTACCGTCGGTAATATAATCGCCTGCCGGACCGCCTGACCAAGTTATAAATCTTGTTTCACCTGCCATATTGATACACTCACTTTCCTTCTTGTGTTATTTGTCAGCTGTGCAACTTCCTGGATTTTAACCTTATTGTGATAATTACTTTCCTACACTCCGTTTTGCATCGGAAACGACATTTGAGCTAGATTTAGTTGTACTTATGTTTATTGTAGTGTTATTTGTTGTATTGTTGTTCGTTGTCGTTTTTGCAGGAATGATTTTAACGTTACCTTCTCCTGTGCCTTTACTTCCAGATGAAGTTATACCTATTTTTGCCCTTGTGTTCCATTTACCGGCTAAACTGGCAACGTTACCCACCTGATCGGCTGATGTTTTCAAAGCTGCACCTATCTTAGAGGATGCGCTAACCGCTGCGCTAGCTGCCTCGCTTGACAGTTTTGAGATGTCCTTAAAACTTGCTGCATAGCTTCGATTAGCTCCGGAGGCGATATTTACAGATGTTGTAAGAGCTTCTACTCCTGTTTTTGCCGCTGATACGTCACTGCTCATTTGAGTTGCTGATGAACCGACGTTATTCATAGAAGTAACCATGTTACCGCCGGCAGTTGTAACCAAAGAGCTCATGCCTGTTGCACTTGTCCCGGTTTGGGAAAAGGAACCCTGCATATTAGTTCCGGCAGAAGTAACCAAAGAGCTCATACCCGTTGCACTTGTCCCGGTTTGAGAAAAGGAACCCTGCATATTAGTTCCTGCTCCGGAGACGATAGAACTCATTTGATTAGCATCAAAGCCAACCACATTAAAGGCAGAGCTCATTATAGTACTAGAGCCCTGTACATTGGTTGCAGCGTTCCCGAAAGACGTACCCATCCCATCGGCGGTAGTCTTGACTGTTTCACCATCGTTTCTTATGTTTTCGGCTTTCTCATGTACATTTATACCAAGCCTTTCAAACTGCCCTACTATCCCGTCAATGGCACTTGTAACCCCGGATACTAGATTCTCGGGAATCAAACTCATTATCTTTTCTTTGATCCAGTCTATAACCTGGCCTACTCCTGTTCGGAGTATTTCGGCAGCTCGTAATATTTCAGATGTAACTATAGTGAATATGTCTTTTAGTAAGTTCCAAGAGTATGTGACTACTCCGGTTTTTTCATCGAGGTAATAAAGCCCGGCAGCCAGTAAAGCCAGTCCTGCAATGATCCCGGTTACTGGCAGCAATACCGCCGATAATGAAAAACCAAGGACTGTTTGAGCTGCTGCCGCTGCTGAAGCTGCAACCCCTAGAAGGATATACCCTGAAGCCAGCCCGGCAGTAATAGCTATGCCTGCACCGGCTACAGTAATGAACGTTTGGGCAGGTTCAGAGATGCCTGTCAGCCAGTTAGTAAGCCCTATACCGGCTTTAACGAGGCTTTCAATGGCACCCATAAGAGAACCTGCCTGTACGGTCATTGTCTCCATATCGAAGCCGACAAGGTCCGCAAGAGCCATTGTTACATTATCTTTCAATGTAGACAAGAGACCCGAGAGAGTTTTTGATCTTGCTTCCATTGCGCCGGTATACTTTTGGAAAATCCCATCTACACCGACAAGAGCGGCGGTTATGGCCTCTCTGTTATTTCGATCAATAACTTTTACTTGCTGCTTCCCGTAGTTGTCAGTATATGTTAATGCAGTTTTACCGACATCGGCCATAGATACGCCTAACTGTTCCGCGTTTTTCTTCGTAATATCTATGGCCTTAACTCCAAACTCTTTGAGCCTTTCAAACTCCCCGGTCTGAGCATCGGCTAAAGCCTCAACCGACTCATCAAGCGTTTTATTCATTGCGCTTGCAGTGTCACCGAGGACGGTAAGATAATCGCCTGCTTCGATACCGTAGGCTTTTAGTTTTACCGTAGCGTCAAGAAGTTCAGGAAACTCGAAAGGTGTTTTTGCAGCAAAAGCAGAAAGGTTCTGAAACTTTTCACGCGCTATATCAACATTGCCATATAACCCGGTAAGGGTTGTACTGGCATCCTCAAAATTAGAAGCAACTGCGAGCCCTGCGCCCGCTATTGCACCAATGGCAGCGGGAACACTTGCGACGGTTGCAGATAGAGCCAACCGGGACTCCGTAGACATTTTTGATAAATGAGTAGTTGCGTTATTTATCGCAGTGTCAAGTTTCCCGAAGCTGGCACCGTCTACATCTAAAGCCGCCCGTGTTAAGAGTGTTCCGACTGTCAAACCCATGTTATCAACTCTTCTTAAATTTTTCCCTACATTTTGCCGCTAACGCCTCACCCCTTGCATATATCCTTTTTACCTGTTCCTCTTCCGAAATTTCAGTTATTTTAGATTTTAAAGCCTCAGGCAAGAAGTCAGTTATTTTAAATAATCCGTGTCCCTCACGTTCAACCCGTGGAGCGTTTAAAATTGCCGTTTTTAAGTCCGCATGGCGTATAACTAATTCTTCCTGATAGTCAAACCCAACCGAGAGGATAATTTCAAGCTCGGCCAACGTCATATAAAATGATTGAGAGGGTAAGACCCGACACCCTGAGGCATGATAAGCAGCCCTTTGGAGCTTGTCTATGAAAGTATAAACATCAAGATCTGATATGTTTATATCAGGATCTCCGGAGGCTCCAAAGGGTCTTTACCTGGGCGAGGTTTGCGCCTATTACTCTTCACTCTAGCCGGGTCAGCTTTAGGCTTTGGCTCTTCTTTGACCGCTGAAGGCTTAACAGGCTTAGACTTAGGTATATTGTCCTGGACCTCTTCGTTTTCCTCTCCTGTGCCTCCTCCGTCGGCCTGGTCTTCGTTGCCGGGTATGTCTGCCTTGTCAATTAGATTTTCCTGTATGGCCTTCGATATGAGATCATCAATAGCACCATTTAAACGCTCAAGTTCAAACTGAGCTTTTTTGATAAGAGCCATTTCTCTTTCATCGTTGATTTTCTCGAGCTCAGCCGAAAACTTACGCTGTTTCTCGACATATTCACGGTCATAAATACCGCTGTCCACGAAAGCGTCAATGAGCTTTTCATCGAGTTTCTTATGACCATAGGTTATAAGATAGTCCTGTACGGCCTCCTGTGCCTCTTCGAAGGTGCAAGCAGGCTTAATATGAAGGAGACCAACCCGAAACATTTCAATAATTACTTCTTCTGGTACTCCTTCGCCGCCTTTGCTCTCATCTTCCATGTCCATTAGGTTCTTAACAAATGATTTCTTTGTCCTGGCATTCACACACATGAACAAATCGGGAAAGTACCCGATAGGAAACGAGAGGGTAAGACCGTTTATAAATGGGGTTTTGGCTATCACTTTATCAAGTCCTTTAAGCTCTTCCAATCCAGAGATTTACAAACCTGGTTGCTTTGTTTTCTTCTTCAATTCTTACTATTATTTTTTTAACTGTTCCTGCAGAACCTAACGCTATACTGCCGGATATCGTAGCGGTAGTTAGTTCGGTCCATGTATAACCGTTGTCTACTGAATACCCTATGTAAGTAGCAGAGGCAGCGGTAACTTTTATAGTTTCTGTAGCGGTCCCGGTGAGTTCAGTTATAACTACATCACTTACAGAGTCAGGGAAGGTAGTTTCGACGGTTGCAGGTATAACTACCGTAGCTGTAGTTATCTCGATCTTCGAGACTGATGCATAACTTGTAGTCTCGATAAATTCACCTGATGCTTTCAGCTTGCCTGTGAAGGTTGCTGTATTGTCCTCGCTTGAAGGAGAGAACTGCATAACAAGAGCCTGGTATTCAAAGATAACTCCAAGCTCAGTTAGTATAACTTGAAATGTATGTGTTTTCGTGTCTCCAAGTGCGTTTTTAAGTGCAATCTGTCCAGCATCACCGGGAATCTTTATTCCGGATATGTCCACGCTTCCGGCATCAAACTGGTTTTTCCCAAATCTGGCATATCTGCCGGTTTGGTATGTGCTTGTATTCTTGTCGGCAAATTCACCGTCAGGAATTGGCATAACATCGAGGTTAAGCCCGTTTATTTCAATATTGTCTATCTTAAAAACGGTTAACCAAGTATCTTTAGCGTCTTCAGGTACGGCCATTTCATTACCTCTGATATTTTACATCAATGTTTATACTGTATATGTTTCCTTCTTGATTACTGCTTTTTACATGATAATAACCATTACAGGAAATCCTTTCGAAGAAAGTGTTACCCTGTGAGCGGTTAGTTATCAACCGTAGATAGTTAGATAAGTCTTGTGCAATATTCTTTGCTGTTTCAAGATCAATATTACGGACATTTAGAAGCACTGCACCCCTATATATCGACTTACCACCCGAATAGTAAGTATCACCTGTTCCCGGTTCAGTTTTTAAGACTATGCAGTTTTTAACATTCGGGTCTAGGTATTCAAAATAGATATCAACCGCCGGAAACTGCCCGGCTATGATATCCGCTAAATCATCGGTCCAGTCTGTCATATACCAACCGCCTTTAAATACTGAGCTACTGTTTTCAATAACTCAGGAGCATGATTATTAAAGGGGATTCTTAAAAAACCAGCCTGTCCGATTGGATGATATACCCCGGCCTTTTCATGGACCGTAGGCGCATAATCAGTATTATAATAAAGGATTACTTCTATTCGATTAGCTCCACGTATCATTTGAATGTTACCGGTTCCTACCATGAGACCGGTATCTATTGGACAGTAGTTATTTTTTGAATCGTCCATTGTTTTCCGGCCCCATGCTTCCAGAGCTTTAGCTCCCTGCTCAACATACTTCTTTTTAACTGCTTTAATGTTTCGTTTGCAGACCTCTAAGCCAGTAACGCCGGAAGTTTGAACCATAATTAAACCTTCTCATGCCCTAAAGTTGCTTTTATGCCTCTTATAATCCTTCTGCGCTTGTCTTCTTCCATTTTAACGCTTTTAACCGGAGCGTTTAACCCCTCTACGATAATTATACTTTCGTTGGTTACGTCGGTATTTGGAGGGAACATAACCCAACCTGAGTTAATATATGGCTCTCCGGAAGCCGTCAGTATCTCGACTACGTATTCACAAGGAACCGTAACCGGTGGAGTTAGATATTTTTGGTGATATCTACCCCTATAGTTAGGGGTTTGAATCGTGCAGGTTTTCGGCATGGGCATAAATCGGCCTTCATCTGCCATAGTACCGCCTCGTTTCGTTATGCGGTTATTAGTTCTTCTGGTGCTTGCTGTGTTTCTATATATGCGGCCTCGTTGTCGGTTCCTTC
>Ga0172381_10001413_pt1 | contig 28337 bp, 29 predicted proteins | sample Leawel6488metaG_FD_119754 | JGI IMG/M metagenome (GOLD analysis project Ga0172381, IMG submission 119754) | Leachate microbial communities from a municipal landfill in Southern Ontario, Canada - Leachate well 64-88 metaG | ecosystem: Engineered > Solid waste > Landfill > Unclassified | place... | reverse complement strand
TGTTGCTCCTATTTGATAATGAATTGATCCGGCTGAACTCTCTTGTACTGTTGCCATATTGAAAGGAGTACCGAGTGAGGATGATTTTAGTTCAAGTAGATTCTCTGGATAAGTGATTGTAAAATCAATGACGCATACTCTGTTACCACCAGAAGTTATTAGTGCCGAGAGATTAAAATTATCACCAACTGTTTTTGCTCCGCCACCTGAAAAGGACAAAGCCGACGATCCGGTTGAATCGGCCGTAATAGGATGTTGTTTTTCTCTATTAATGAAGATTAATACGCTGCTTACAATTACGATTAAGAACAAGATCGCATAGATTATAATCTGTTTGGTATGATTAATTCTCATAACCCTCCAATTTTATATATAAGTTAGTTATATTAAATCACTTTGAAAGCATACTTGTCTATTTATTAGTTTTGATTTCTTCGTCAAGTGCCATATTCACCAATTGGTCGGCTCTTTTGTTTTGTTCTCTTCTGACATGGATGAAACTAATCTCTGTCTGAAATTCGCTTAGAAGATTCTTTATTTCGTCATTAAACACCTGCAAATGAGGTTGTTTAATTTTATATCTACCGTTTATTTGCTCCACTACCAATTGACTGTCTAGTCTGCAAATTACCTCTCCACCATCACTAATATTTTGGTCAAACCAATTACTTTCAAACAATATTTTTAAGGCGCAAACAATGGCGCTGTATTCAGCCTCATTATTTGTAGCTCTGCCAATACATTCTCTGTGAGACTTTATTTCTTTCTCGTCCTGGTCGTAAAAAACTACCCCTATACCTGCCGGACCCGGGTTTCCCCTTGATCCCCCATCTGTATTGATAAATATTTTTTTCATAATGTTGCCTGTTCGTCATTGCGAGTGTTATGGCGAAGCAATCTATGAAAGATTGCCACGTCACATCCGCCAGCTGGCGGATCACTCCTCGCAATGACTATTCCGTAACCTGTTCGTGGTTCGTTTTGTTAGTGGTTCATTTATGTTATTCCCAACCCTATTTTTTCTTTAACATCAATGAGCAAATCGGAAGCAGGCTTTTTAAGATCCATGGCTCCTTTTCTCAATATCTCTTCCAGCCCTCTCTTGTCAGCCATAAGCGCTTTATGTTTTTTCTGGATCGGTTCCAAAAAACTAATTATTGCTTCAGCTAGTTCACTCTTAAATTGACCATAACCTTTGCCTAAATACTGCTCTTCTAGCTCTTTAATGGATTTTCCGGAAACCGCAGAGAAGATATTAAGCATATTTGAAATGGCCGGTTTACCGGGACCGGATTTGATTTCATTGCCTGAATCGGTCACTGCTCTCTTTAATTTATCTTTTATTTCGTCTGGACTGTCGGAAATACCAATGCCGGACTTGTCTGATTTGCTCATTTTATTCATTGGGTTGTCGAGTGACATTATTCTGCCGGTTCCTTTTTGAATAATCGGCTCAGGAACGGTAAAAGTCGGCCCATAATGAAAATTGAATCGCTCGGCAATGTCTCTCGTTAATTCAACATGCTGTTTTTGGTCCTCCCCGACCGGAACCGCCGTGGCATTGTAAAGTAATATGTCGGCCGCCATTAAAATCGGGTATGTTAAAAGACCGGCGGACACAGCGTCTCTGTTTTTCATTGATTTGTCTTTAAATTGCGTCATACGGAACAGCTCGCCGGTCTTCGTGTTACAAGCCAAAATCCAAGCTAGTTCGGTGTGCTCAGGGCGAGATGATTGAACAAAAATCTTTGACTTTTCCGGATTAACGCCAAAAGCAATATACCATGCCGCAGTAGACAAAATATTATTTTTGAGCACCTCGGGAGTTTGTGGGACAGTAATTGCATGCAGATCAACAATGCAATAAATTGCCTCATCAACTTCATTTTGTAAAGCAACCCATTGTTTTATGGCGCCCAAATAATTGCCAAGGTGAAGTGCTCCACTTGGCTGAATGCCGGAAAATATTATTTTTTTCATAATAACCTCACTGATTTCTACCACTGATTTTCACTAATCGATCCAACCACCCCTGGAGCCTCGATTGATAAGCAGTGCCAGGGCCTGAGCCTGCTGCGTAATTCATAATTCATAATTCATAATTCATGATACATGATACATAATTCAACCCTAGTTTGCAAAATTTCTGACTGTTACGGTAGACAAAATCTCCATCTTGGACCGAGAACTCGGAGGTAAAGTATCATAGTCTTTTGTCTTAGACATAATACGAAAACGCACATAAGGTTGGCCTTTTTCTGTTGCGTTTCCGTCGGGCGCAAACCCAGTCATTATCATAATGCTCGAGGCATTGGATGAGGAAATTCTATTGGCTTCATTCGCTACTGGGACAGCAACATTTTGCCGAAGCACATGTCCTATATCGTCTCCGGTTAGCAGATAAACAGTTCCATTAGCATTCAAACGAGGATATTCTTTATAGAAGACACCACCTGGGGTAGAGCTGCCCGCACTTAAGTAAATTTTGTATTTATCCTTAGTAGCAATTACCAACGCATCAGCTGTATTTACGCTGAACGCATCTCCGGGCACAATTGACGCAGGCGTGGAAGAAAACTTAATAAAATAACCATTAGTTGCCATGCCACTAATTCGTATTAAAACAATGCCACTGTCAAATGTATAAATAGGATCACCAGCCTTGATTTGAAGTTTTGCAACAGAATCTGCACTTCTAACATCCCTTGTAACCATATCTGCTATTTTTTTTGTCACTTCCGTTGTATCTCTTGTTGCTTTGATTTTTCCCCGGAAAGAGGAACTTTGAGCCAAAACCCCGGTTGTCATAATCATTACCCCGGCAAAAATGCTGGCCGCAATTAAAATCTCCATCAAAGTGAACGCCTTGCGTTTAGAAGTTAGTTTATAGTTTTTAGTTGGTAGTGAACGCATTTTATTTATTAATTAAATATTCGTTTATTGGTTATCCGATAAATTCGTTATCCGTATGGTTTGGTCACTTAGAAGTCAGGTCGCCAGTTTGTCAAAATTTCGCTTAGAGTGACAGACTTGCTTTGTCCTGAATATGTCCATGTTACGGTTCCAGTGACTTTTATTGCATAATTTGATAGGTTTGAACCCGATGGAGAAGGGATAAGGCTATCATTAGCAGTCTCTACCTTAATTTTTCGATTGAATGTCACGCTTGGCGCAGCGACGGGAACTAAAATGTTCTCACCAGCCGCTAATTCAGTCAAAAGTATTCTTTTTTGCGAAGCAATATATTCCGGTCTGTAAGATTTGGTGCTATCCGGTATAAAGAACGAACTGGTTGCAGAATTATAAGCCAGAGTATTCCATTTGCTATCACTGTCTCCGTCTATCCAGTTTGTATCTCTTATTTGGCCAACCATCTCTATACTTTCTTGAGCCAAATAAATTGCTTGCGCTCTCTCTGCCAAATATTCGTTATTATTCATCGATGCACGCCCAATTGTAATAAGAGCGGACAAAATTATGATGATTATAACTGCTGAAATTAAGACTTCCAAAAGACCGAAGCCTTTTTTGTAACTGCTCGCTGTCTCGTCATTGCGAGTGTGACTTACGAAGCAATCTATCGAGGATTGCCGCGTCGCTAGCTCCACTCCTCGCAAAGACAGTGAGGGGTTACTATTCTTGCATTGATTTTTGATTTTTGACATGTTCATAATTCTTAATTTGTCGTCGTTATTACTCTAAAAGGATAGGCAGATATTTTAAAAGTCGTTGTTTTACTTGTGTTGGCAATAGTGAAAAAATCCGTACTATTCATCGCATCCGCTGTTGTGCAGGCGTCGGTCGCCCCAGAAACATTGCAACAATAGCTTTTGCCTTTATCGCAAACCAAATAATCACCACTGATACCAGCACTTTTTGAGAGAGTCTGACTTGATGTTAAATTGACCGTCTTGTACGGAGAATTGCTAGAATTATTATAAAACTCAACTTTCCCGGATGTTGCAGCCGTCACTTTTACATAATATCTTGTTACTCCCTGTCCGGCATTCATAGTTTTGATTTGCATTTCATCTATATCTGCCTTTATTTCGTCAGTTTTATTTTGCAATTCAATCAAAGCTTGATGTTTATTAAAGCTGGGAATAGTAACTAAAGCCATCATAACAATAATAGTCATGGTTACAAGCAGCTCGACCAGAGTGAACCCGATTAAATATTTTTTTGACATTTTGAGTTTAACCAAAATAAAAGCTTAAACTTATGTAATTAATTCCAATTCAATGCTGTCGTCGAAGAAGAAACCTGGATAAATTGACAATTACCTGGGTCATAAAAGTCACCAAGTTTTTTCTTAACATCCTCCGGATTCCAACAAACCGCCTGGTGATAATCCGCTCCGCTTGCTTCCGAAAATGTTCTAACCTTAAATTGAGTAGTATCTCCTCTGTACTGATATTTATAGCTTCCAGAGTTTGTCGGATCAACTGGGATAGATGCAATGTAGCTGTTACCTCCGGCTGTGGCTCCATTGTCATCAATCAACGATGCTAAGCTGGTATTGATTGCTGTTGCAAATGCCCCCACGATATAAACCTTATGCTCTACTTTGTACATTTCAAGAGCCGCTGCAATTTTGGTTAAATCGGCCTCTCTTTGAACATCACGAGACTTGGCTCGTGCTTTATCCAGGTTAACAACCACAATAAGCGTCAAGAGGACAATAATGGTGCAGACTACCAAGAGCTCAATCAAGGTAAATGCCTTATTTTTAGTGAATAGTTGGTAGTTTTTAGTTTTTAGGTGTCGCGTTTTATTTTTTTTCATATTCCCCTCTATAGCAATTAAGTTAAAAAAGATAGCTTCCCCAATACCAATTAATAATTCCCTGACCTACAATCATAGCAAGAAGTGTTGAGGCAATAATAAATGGTGCAAAAGGCAAAGAATCTTTAAGTGTTTTACTGGCAACTTTCATATAAATTAACCCCACAATTGACCCCAAAACAAAGGAAGAAAATAATCCTACAATTGCAACCGGATAACCAAGCAAAAAACCCATTATCAATCCTATTTTAATATCGCCCGCCCCCATCCAAGTCTCTTTAGACACAATAACCAAAAGAGCAAAAAGGCCACCGGCAATAAGCCCACCCAGAATCATCTCCCAAAAGGAAAAGTTGCCAAAATACCAGCCTCCAAGAAAAGATAATCCCAATGCAATCCAAACAAAAACCTCCGGAACCATTTGCGTTTTTAAGTCATAAATAAATACAACCGCCATAATAGAAAAGATTGCTAGATAATAAATTAAAGCCAAACCGATTCCGAACTTCAGGAAAAGCAGCAAAAATAATATTCCGACCCCTAGTTCAACCGCCGGATATTGCCAGGAAATTGTTTTTTTACAATAACGGCATTTACCTAAAAGCACTACAAAAGAAAAAAGTGGAATAAGATCGCGCCACCCAAGCGTGTGTTTGCAATGTGGACAAAATGAACGGCCCTTCCAGACTGTGGACAAGTTATCTATACGCAAAGCTATGACATTCAAAAAACTGCCTATACATAAACCAATTACAAACAACAAAATCGAATAAACTACGAACATTAACTTCCTCCACAATTTTGATCAACTCAGATCTTACTATCATTCAAGATTCGAACTTGCGATTTTAAACATTCTTGGTCCCGATCAAATAATCGGGACTCAAGAGCATTTAATCGTTTTCTACCCAATAGTTATAAGTCGCCGGCATTGTGCCTGCAGTTGGATTGGTATCCTTCAAATCACCGTCGTTTATATTTTCTAGTTTGCAAAATACGGCGTAGTTAAGGCCGTCAGCATCAGTTAGATACATATAAGGATCAGTGGTGTTACTCGGATCGGTTGGAACGTTTTTAATATAACTGGCAGTCAAACCGGTGTTTGCCGCATTGGCTGGGACTGCAAGTGCAGCTGTCATATACTTGTTTGGCTTCTGGTCAGAGTAATAAACTTCCAAAGCCGACTTGATTGACCGCAAGTCACTTTTTCTGTTGGCGTCTCGTGCTTTTGCCCTAGTTCCGCCCAAAGCAACCAGTGCCATAGCAGCCAAGATGCCAATGATGGCAATAACAACCAAAAGCTCAATAAGTGTAAAACCTCTTTTTTTCATATAACCCTCCGTGTTAAATTACGCGTCCGATCGACCCTCCTAGTACAAAACGCTTTGTTTTTAATTATATACATATTTTACCACAAACTATTCTACGTCAACAAGCCATCGATCATTGATTCCATACACAGATTTTCACGGATAATCGCGGCATCGCAGACCATAGCAAGCCAGGGTTTAAACTCAGGCCAAGACAAAAAAACGGTATGCATTTTACTGCAATACCGTTTTTAAAGTCTTGATTCTCTATTGTTTAGAGAAAAACACTTTTTAGATCAAGATATTATCTGCACCCATTCTGATCACAAGTAAAAGTCTGAACGGGGGCTGCACCGGTCGGAGCCTGGCCAACAAACTGAAATGAACCATCCAATGTGCTAAATTGAGTCGCGCCTGCGGCTGAATAAACCCACAAACCATTAACACCTTTTGTTGTTGACATAACCGGGAAGGTAGCTGAAATAGGAGTTTCGCCTGCATCTAAAGCTCCCGCACAGATCGCTCCACCAGGCGCAACGGTAGCCCCATGATTGGTTGCGGCAGCAACGGCTGCAGGACCTGGAACATTAGGCACACCACCGGAGTTTGAACATTGTAACATAATTTTTTGCGCACCAGCCAAGTTTTCTTTTGTCTTACTATCAACCGATTTTGCTCTAGCTCCGGCAACATTTACGATAACAACAGTTGCCAAAACAGCAATAATGGCGATAACAACCAACAACTCGATCAATGTAAAACCTTTTTTCATTTTTTGCATTTTTCTCCTTTTAATTTTTTCTTTACCTGATTACCATTCTGAACTGTGGTAATAAATCTCGCGAATAGCACGCTTGCAAGATCCTTCACTTCGTTTAGGATGACAGCCAGGCTTATTTCTTATTTTATCTCTCAAATGACGAGAACTATTCACGTGTATAGTTCTCCACTTCACTCTCAAGATAATCGTCTTAACAATATCCTAACCTCGATCGACCCTCCGCTTGCTGCGAGGCAATTTGTTAATTAATAATATTATATCAGATTAATAGCTTTAACTGCGCCTCTTGCCTGTGGATAAATAGGCTCATAACCCACTCATTTATAATTTATAAATTATAATTTTTAATTGACACTATCCTGCCACTTGCGATATTTGATATATCGGAACCAAAACTGCAAATACCAAGAAAGCAACAGCTGCCCCCATGACAATCAATATCATCGGTTCAATCAAGGTTGACATCGTTTTAATCATGTTATCAGTTGCTTCTGCGTAGTACTCGGAAACCTTGAGCAGTACCTGATCAAGCTGACCCGTTTCCTCGCCTACCGCCGCCATTTGGCCAATAAGTTCCGGAAAAACCGGATCTTTCATCAGCTGGGCTGAGAGCGGGACACCACGCTCAACATACTTAACTACGTTTAAAAGACTCTCTTCATATACTCCATTATTGACAACCGTGGCGCCAATTTTTAGGGCACTGAGAAGAGGAACGCCTGCTCCCAAAAGCATCGCTAGTATTTGAGTCAATCTATACATGTACATATTTTCAAAAAGATTTTTAAAGCCGGGCGCTTTAATTTGAAGTTTATCTTTCACCGCAGCGCCGGAATCTGAATCGAAGAAAAATTTTAGAAAAACTGCTATGCCTATAATAATTAAAAGAGCAGCCCACCAGAAATTGACAAGAAAATCCGAAAGAGCCAGTAGCATTTTGGTCGCTATCGGCAAGGTTGCGCCTTGCTGATCAAAAAGAGTCTTTAGGGTTGGAATGACTTTTACCATCATATATCCACCAATAGCAACCAGAGCCATGAGGATAAAACCCGGGTAGTACATTGCTCCCCTGACCTTCGAAGAAAAGTTATTGTCGTTTTCCAACTGAGTTGCGATTTGCTTTAATACAACGTCCAATTTACCGGTCGCTTCGCCAGCTCCTACAACGCTGACGAAGACCTGGTCAAAAGCCTCCGGATGTTTTGAAAGAGCAATAGAGAAACTTGTGCCTTCTTCCAGGTCTTTGTACACATCCAAATAGATTGATTTTAATTTTTCGTTTCTGGCTTGAGTTGAAGCAACTTTTATTGATTTTGGTAGGGTCAGACCAGCCCCGATCATTGTGGATAACTGCCGGGCAAAAATAGACTTGTCTTTGCTTCCAACTTTAGAATTAAAAAAAGATAAAAAACTTAACGGTGAAATTGCCGCCGATCTCAATTCCATAGCAACAAGATTGTGTTTCATTAGAACATTTTCTGCCTCAAATTCATTTTGAGCAGTTACTGTCCCTGTGACAATCTTGCCATTTGCCCCTTTTGCTTTATAGAGAAACTTCTTCATAAAAAATTACTTTAATTTTTTCAAAAATGGACCACGAACAAAACTAACCACTAACATTCTATTTATAATTTGGTATTCGTTTAATCCTCGCTCCTTGGTTTGTAAACCTGACAATCAATCCTAATTTCAATTTAGCAAACTTCAAATAATCGAATAACTGATAACATGCGTCCCTATAGTTTTTATCACCAGATTTTACTTCAACTATTATTTTACCGTCAATAAGAAAATCAAAATATTTTCTCGCAATAATCTTCTCGTTTATTTTGATTGGGTAATACACCTCTCTTTGATATGATATATTGTCTCTTTTCAAACATTCCTCGTAAGCATCACCATAAACTTTTTCTCGATGACCAGAACCTAATAAATGCATTATTTCGAAAGCTATTCCGTTTAATTTATAACTCAATTCCTTATATAAAAGGTCCTTCATGGTTTTTTACTCCCGCCTGTAACCTTTTCGTGGTTCGTATTGTTCGTGGTCCATTCCTGACTAGCCGCTTCGCGGCTAGTAAACCATCATCTTGAAGCTCTTTGGATCAAGCGACCAGGCCAAGGCATCTTCGAGAGTTATATCTCCCCGTGAAACGTACTCTGCCAAAACTTTGTCCAGACTAATCATACCTTCTGCAGCAGAAGTTTGAATAACATTTGGAATCTGATATGTTTTTCCCTCTCGAATCAATGTCTTGATAGCCGAATTACCGATCATTATCTCAGCCGCCATCACACGGCCGCCATTTATTTTAGGTATTAGTCGTTGTGAAACTACGCCCAAAAGAACCGATGATAGCTGGCTGGAAACTTGTTGGCGCAAATGCGAAGGGAATATGTTAATAATACGATCAGCTGTCTGAGAAGCCGAATTTGTATGTAAAGTGGTAAAAACAAGGTGACCAGTCTCTGCAATCGTTAGTGCTGCCTCAACTGTTTCAAGATCACGCATCTCCCCGATTAGAACAACATCTGGATCTTCTCGCAAAACTGAACGAAGAGCTCTTGGAAATGAATCCGTATCTGAGCCAATTTCACGCTGTGAGATTATACTTTTATTATGTTCAAAAACATACTCGATAGGATCTTCCACCGTCACAATATGTTTTGTTCTCTCTTGATTAATTCTGTCAATCATTGCGGCCAAAGTGGTTGATTTACCGGAACCGGTCGGCCCGGCCAAAATAACAAAGCCCTGATTATGATCGGCGAATTTCTCCAGGATTGGAGGCAAACCAAGTTCTCTAAAAGTTCTGATTGTCTTGGGGATCAAACGAAGAGAAGCAGCTTCACAACCTTTTTGATAATAGATGTTGACACGAAAACGCATTTCCTTGTAGCCAAATGAAAAGTCGAGCTCTTTTTTCTGTTTGAAACTAGTCATCAACTCTTCGGGAACAAAATCACCGATTAGTTCCCTAATTTTTGGACTGGTAACAACAGGAGCATCAGGAATAGGCATTAGTCTGCCGTCAACCCTTATAGTTACCGGGACACCGACAATTAAATGAATATCTGATGCCGCTTTTTCAATAGCAAAATCCAGATATTTCATCATTTCTTCTTTTTTGTTTTCTCCCACTTGACCCTCCTAGTATTCTTTCGCTTGATATTATTATAAAGGATAAAAAATCTTTCCGCAATGAAAGACGCGAAGACATAAGTAATTTAAAATTTTCAATTTTTTCCGACACTAGGCCGGAACCCTGTTGGGGCAATTTAAAATAAATTTTCAATGTTTGAATTTTCAATATTTAAAACATTTTAACTTTTAAATTCAATTTAAATTTTAAATTTTAAATTATGTCGCTTCTTTGCCCATTGACGTTGCCTGGAATACTTCATCCAAAGTGGTTGATCCTTCAAGTGCTTTCAAGATACCATCCTGTTTCATTGTAATCATGCCGGATTTTATTGATTGCTCTTTTATCTCATTAGCTGATTTACGTCCGATCGCTAAATTTTCTATCTCCGGCGACATTTCCATCACTTCAAAAAGACCGATTCTGCCTTTGTAACCCTGTTTACATTCATCGCACCCTCGTCCATAATAAAACTTTAATTCGGCAGGTATTCTTTCTCGATCTCTCTTGTTGCTCGCTGGAATAAGCGCAAGCTCTTTTTGTATTTCAGTGAGTAAGCTTGGCGGAACCTTCAGTTCTTCCTTGCATTTTGGACAAATTAACCGAATTAATCTCTGTGCAATTACTAAATCAAGCGATGATGTGATAAGAAAAGGCTCAACACCCATATTAATTAAACGCGGTAGCGCACCTGCGGTATCATTTGTATGCAGCGTAGCTAAAACCAAATGACCGGTAAGCGCAGCTTGAGTCGTCATACCGGCTGTTTCTCCGTCACGGATCTCACCCACCATAATAATGTTAGGATCTTGTCGTAGAATACTTCTAAGGCCTGAGGCAAAGGTAAACCCAATATCAGGACGAATTTGACACTGATTAACCCCTGCCGTTTGATACTCAACCGGATCCTCAAGGGTTATAATATTTATTCCCGGCTTATTCAGTCGTGCAATGACAGCATTAAGAGTTGTTGATTTACCCGATCCGGTTGGACCAGTGGATAAAACAATACCCCATGGTTTTTGAATTGATGCTATTGTTTTATCAATAGCAGATCCTCTCATGCCCAGATCTTCCAGAGATAATATTTTTTGACTTTTATCCAAAATTCGAAGAACAATTTTTTCGCCATGAACAGTCGGCATAGAAGAAACACGTACATCCACTCCCCTATCCTTAAATGAAACTTCAAACTTACCATCTTGAGGAATTCTGGTTTCATCAATTTTTAATTTAGATAAAATTTTGATACGACTGACAATAGGAGGGTGAAGTGACAATTCCAGTTTTGCGATTTCAGTCAAAACTCCGTCAATTCGAGATCTTATACGAAGACTTTTTGCTTGCGGCTCTATGTGGACATCTGAGACCTTTTGATTTAAACAATAATTAATAATTCCGGCTACGATTTTTGGGACATAGCCTTCCTTAATAATAGCCTGCATCATTTCGCTTGAGGTTACATCCGTTTCAAGAAGAGATCCGAGATCGGTATCCTCTAAGCTTCCGCTGCCAAAACTTACTTTCGTCTTCCCTTTATTTTCATCGGACGGATTTTCTTGGTTTGCACTTTTTATTATTTCATTTTCTTCTGTATGATCAACGTCTCCTTTGTCTTTACCCTGTTCTAAGCGGGAAGAATCACTAGAACTGCCGCTCTTCCCTTTTGACTCATCAGTCTCCTCTTTTTGCCCTGAAGCAGCTGTTTTTTCACTCTTAACTCCCTCATCACCCGCTGGAGTATTCTTTGTCCCTTCGACAGTTCCTGCTTGCCCTTTATTTTGATCAGTAGAAGTTAATGTTTTGCTTTGTGACTCTTCATTAGGTACAGTCTTATTATTTGCTTCTTGATTAGTTTCGGTCTGTTCCGTATTCTGCCCGGATACTGACATTGTTTTATTATTTGTTCCTTCGTTTGTTGAATCTTGCTTGTTAATAGTTTCATTTTTGACTCCCTCGCCGGATCCGGTTTTTTCGCCTGATATGTTACTTTGATTTACAACAACCTTATCAGTATTTAAAGTAACCTCCCCTACTTTCATTACTTCTGGAGCAGTAACAGAGTCAATAATGAGCTCAGAAGAATCATTTTTAGTTCCTGATCCAAAAAAATTTCCAAGAGAAAAAGAAGAAGATTTTTTTGTTTGAGGTTCTTTTTCCTCCTGAATAACCGGTTTGTCATCTGGCAAGTCTTTTTTCTTGGTCTCAGACTTAACATTTACGCCCGCCAAATAGTCTTCATAATGGTTCAAAATATGGTCAAAATCGTCTTTAGAAGCTGCAAATATTTCCAGCTTTATCTTATTTTCTTTTTCAATAAAACTAAGAACTTTTTTTGTGACCTGAGAATCCGGATCTTGACAGGCTACCATGTATCCACCATAAACGCTTTCACCAAATATCATTATTCTATATCTTTCAACAAACTCTTTAGGAATTTTAGTTAAAAGGTTTGAAGGAATCTTCAAGTTGCGAATATAAATTACCGGAAGTCTGCCTTTTTTCATAAGCACTTTATCATTTTTTTTGTTCATGTATTGAGATACTGTTTCGCGAAAATCGCTATCTCCCGTAATAAATAGTTCCAAAGCCAAATTTTTGTCCTCAAAAAGCTTAACCAGACTTTTCATATAGCCCTGCAAAAGATCGGCCGGCCTAGAAATTGCGATTCTGATTAATCTGCCGTCAATATCAAAAGGAATAATACCATACCTATATGCAATTTGTTTGGTAATTATTTTTTTTGCTTCAGCGGGAATTTCGATGCTTTTCAATCCAACGTAAGGAATTTTCAGAAGGATGCTATATGCTTTATTGATTGTGTCTTTGGTCACTAAACGATTTTTAACCAAAAATTCTTCGATCTCCCGGTTGGTGCGAAAATGACTTTTAAGTTTTTCGGCGTCTTCAAAATCAAGAATTTCTTGGAGAACAAAAACATCTAAAATAGACTGGGATAAAATTCCAGATCCGGAAAGCACGGGATATGATTGCAACATTTGTTCAGGCATATAAATTAATAATGACGAAACCTAAATATCTAGCTGTTGGTTATTGAGAATTGATCATTCACTGTCATTGCGAGTGGTGTGATTTTGGAGCGCGGCAATCTTTAAAATAGATTGCTTCGTCGCAAGATTCACTCCTCGCAATGACGAAACAATGAATAGTTACGTTATTGTGCCTCGGTATTGGTTATTATTTAGTAATCTGCAAAAGGATTAGTTCTGCCCATTTTGTCCGTTGGAACACCAATTGGAATAGCAGCAGTATTTTCTAACCCGGACAAAATATTGACGGCTTCTTTTTTTACACTTTCTATTTCCACCGCCGTATAATCTACGCTAGAACCGCTCACTGCAGAAGCCTCGGTTTTCGAAATTGTCCAGAGCCAGAAAAAAGATCCGGCTGTAATCAACATAAAAAGAAATGCTGCTATTAAACCTATAGATTTTTTCTTCATAAAGTCTCCTCCTTATGGCTACTCACTTGTTTATTGTCCTGATACAGGAGTAGCAGATGTCCTTTTGTAAGCCTCAATCTGCAACGACAGGCTCATAATAGTGGCTCCTTTTTCATCCTCTGTCGAACTGATAGTAGCACTTTTGATATTCATGAAACGAATATCTTTTTCTAAATCCGCAATAAAACTCTGAATACTTTCAAAACTGCCTGGAGCAGAGAGTCCAATAATGACTGTATTGGTTGAAGCCGCAGGAGTATCCGTGCCAACAACGGCGGCGACAGACGCTCCGTCGGTGACTGTTATTGTTGGTAATACAATTTTATATTTTGACGCCACTGCTTCAAGTTCTGTTATTAAGTTTGGCATGTCTTTATCTTCTGGAACGGAGACTGAAAGTTGAGTCGGAATGTCACCAAGCTGTGTCAAAGTAGTTTGAGCCTTTTTGAGCGAATCAAGCTTCAGAGTCGCACTGGAAATATTTATGTCGAGCTGAGCCGATTTTGCTTTATTTTCGCTCAATTTTGGGATAATCGATTTCCAAGTATAAAAAAACGATGCGGCAACAATTACGACTGTGACTCCGGCATAAAAGATACTGTTATTGTTTTTCTTCTTCATTGTACACCTCCAGTGCCGGGTTGTGATATTGATTGTGTAGTAGAATTAGTCGACGATGCTACGACTGCTGGAGCTTTAACTACATCGGCAGAAATCGAGAAGTTGGCTTCAATCTTTCCCGCATCATCGGCCATCATAGCGACAGACATGAGATCGACGTTGGAAAGTGAACCCCAACTCTTCAGAGCCATTACCAAGTCTGCTGTTGTACGATAGTTTTTTGTTGTTCCGGCGATACTCAGCTTTCCTTCCGTCGTTAAAGCAAGACTATTGATTTTTACATCATTTGTAACTTTTGTGTATAGTGTCGGTAAAAACGTTGCGATTGAAAAACGGTCTTTTTTTGCTTGGCTGAGGATTCCGACCGATGTTTTAAAATCGTTCGAATCTTTTGCTACCTTAACCATCGCCGGCGCTTCAATTTGTTGATTAATTGAATCAAGTTTTGATTGCTTTTCTGCGACGACATCGACAATGTTTCTGCTTAACCACCAAAAATATAACATTGCCAAAATTGCCAACAATGCCACTAACCAAGCAAGCACTAAGGCAAAATTAAAATGCGAATGATCACCCATTGGTATCAAATTATCACGAGAATTTGGATTGCCCCTAGCAACACCGCCGGTTATCGTGCCGCCCGGAGAATTGTTTGGATTAACGCCAGCAGGCGCTGGCTCTGTTTCATTTTGCATGATCCCTCCTAGATCAATATGTACACAATCTTTACTGTCTTTAGTTTACAATATAATGCTTTCCCAATGCAAATAGAACAGTTCAATTTTCAATTTAAAATTTAAAGTTTAAAATAAATTTTCAATAAATTCTCAACTAGCAACACTGGTCTGTCATCTCGAGCCATTGGCGAACTCCCAAGGCGAGAGATATGCTTTTTTCAGTCTATGTCTGGATTATCTCATCATACAAATCATCCATATCAGGGTTTTGTTTTCGTATTAAATTAATCTTTTTCTTCTGACTATACTTTTTAATTTGCTTCTCTCTTAATATTGCATTTTGTGGGTCTAAATATTCTTCGTAGTAAAGCAATCCGTCCAAATTGTATTTTGATGTATACCCTTTGGTTATTTTATTCTTGTGTTCATATATGCGTCTTATTAAATTGTTTGTGATTCCAGTATAAAAAAGTGTGTGTTTTGTACAAGAAGTTATATAGACATAATATCTTTTATTCATTTTTGGGTTGTCTCTACGTCCCGATGTTCTTCCTATTTTGTCATCTCGACATCCCGATGTTCTTCGGGACGAGAGATATATTTCTCGTTATTCGTACAAGCCTCTACTCATAATGTCGAAATGACCATAACTGTGTAAGGTGAAATTGAAAATTTTAAATTTTAAATTACCTGAGGCGGTTATTGGTTATTCCAACAGAAAATTTTCAATTTTCTGTTGGCTGAGGCATATTAAGATCTCCGAATCCCGGCGGCCAATTGCTTCCTAAATTTTTGTCATAATAAAAACTAATATTTGATCTTCCGGGAATACCGGTGAAGCTTGCAGCCACAAAAGATCCAATCAAGTTGACATCATCTCCATTAAATCTCATATCACCGCCGGTTAGAGTAGATCCGGCAGCAAATATTGCCGCGTCAACAGTGTTATCGCCACTAAAAATAACATTACCCAAGACAATAATGCCGAGTGTTGAGTCTGCATCAGCCGGTTTTATATTTTGATTGGCATCTATTGTCAAATTACCGTCAACGATTATTGTTCCTTTGCCGCTAAACTGAATAGGGCTTGAAACAGCCAGATTTCTGCCATAATACCAAACCTTGCCATTTGGATATTTGTCCTGTACGCCGGAGGCTGGCGCTGTCCCAATGGAGTCTGACTGCAAATATATTGCACCTGTTAATGACCCGTTTGCCAATGGTGCTCCTTCTCCTTCCAGTGCCGTAATTTTTGCAGCATACTGCTTAAATTTGTCCGTACTGAAACTCTGTGTATTAGTATAATTGTTTAATCCCCAAAAGCTATCCGTGCTGCTGGAAGCGCCCGATCCCTGAGCCAAATTTCTTCCCCAATAGGCAAAATCATTTGGATCCATGCCGCCCAACGAGACATCACCCACAACCAAGGCCGCATTTTTTTGAGCTAAGGCTGCAATTTCCAGAAGTGGATCGTCCTTCCCTCCTACATAAGTACGGCTCGTCATTACCCGCATATTACCGCTATAAGTATTAGAAACATAACAATTTGAAGAGTTTTGGGTCAAAACGATTCCTCTTAAACAATTATCCAAGTTCCCTTTTAAAAACCCAAAAAGATCATAACCCGTTCCGGTTGTGCCACTAGGTACGCCTTTACCCAACAAGATTGAAATATTGTTGCTAGACGCATTTGCGACTGCAAGATCAATTTTCCCGTCTTGATTAAAATCACCCGCAACAATTGGTCTGGGGAAAGTTCCAGTCCCAAAGCTCCCATTTGCGGTAAAACTTCCGTCGCCGACTCCCAATAAAATATAAACAGCATTTCCAGACGAATCCGTAATTGCCAAGTCTGTTTTCCCGTCAGCATTAAAATCGCCTGAAGCAATATATGACGTTGAAATTGCTCCGAGGCTATAACTACCTTTCAGCGTGAAAACACCTTGTTCACTCCCCAATAAAATAGAATATGTACGAGCCGTACCATTTAAAGTAACGAGATCAGTGTTACCATCGGCATTGAAATCCCCTATCGCTACGTTGTATACAGAAACTCCGATAGGGTAATCAACTTTAGACCGAAAAGTTCCGTCTCCATTGCCGATAAGGATAGAGACGTTGTGACTATCTTGATTTGCTATCGCTAAATCAAGATAACCGTCTTTGTTAAAATCCCCCGACGTTACTATGCGTGGGACAACTCCGACAGTATAGTAATAGGCTCCATTAAAAGTCCCGTTTCCTTTTCCGAGCAGAATAGCAACATTTTCATTTGTTGTATCAATAACAGCAAGATCTAAATTACCGTCTTTATTGAAATCCCCCGTTATAACTGATTGCGGCGTTTCTCCTGTGTAGTAATCAGCTTTCGGTTTAAAAGTCCCGTCTCCATTCCCTATTAATATTGAGACGCCCCGACCGGCTAAACATCCTACAGCAAGATCACGTTTATTATCATTATTAAAATCACCTGAAGTTATTGTATATGGGCTTAAACCGGTTGCAAAAGTGCCACTTGCTATGAAACTGCCATTACCGTTGCCCTTCAAATAGGTAACGTTACCGGTCATAAAACCTGCTGTGACAAGATCAATTTTCCCGTCTCCATTGAAATCTCCCATAGTTTCCGACCAAGGCAGCGTTCCCGCTCCATAATCCTGCTTTGAACTAAAAGTTCCATCTCCGCCCAATATTGTTTGACCCGCGCCTTCTTGATAACTACCATCAGGATTAAAAACTGTTTCATTGCCGGAAAACCCGCCATAAACAGTTTTATTTGTACTATTCTCTTTGACAACGGTTGTGCCTTTTAAAATAGTCGGTAATTCAGTCGCCTCCGTTGCCTTAACCACACTTCCAAGGCCAAAACTAAACGCAAAAAACACCGCCATTAAAATGGTAAAGAATCGTCTTTTCGTTTTTTTAATATTTTTAATCTTGTCCCTCATTTTGTTTTTGGGCTATCCTTCAAGATTTATTATCATTTGCTGGACTTGACAACGATAAGACAGCGTCTGCTGTCCGGTTGGACCGGATACGACCGTCCAATTAATTATTTCATCGCTAGCCGTTATTCCAGAAGGAACCGAACTATTTAACACTATTCCACATTTTTGCCCACTCGCAATTCCGGAAGTCATCAGTGCTTCATCGGTAATAGAATATGTATTGCCGGGAACCATGTTATAGACATCTAGTTGAACTCTAATAATATCGCCCATCTTAAGAGCATAAGGGTTGAAAACCGTGGTACCGTCGGTACGGCTAACCGGAATCAGCAACTTGTTTATGGAGACCCCGGAAACATCGCCGGCACTCTGGACAACAATCCAGCCGCCGCCGCCGCCGGAACCGTCATTATCATTGCCCGGGGCAGCCCTTGTACAAAACTTGGCATCAAAATAAGCGCAGGCTCTCCCACCTTGAGCCGACATTTGAAACAAACTGCCAATCACATTATCCTGAGTATTAACTTGAATCACACCGTCACTACCATAGGTGTCAAGGTGCAATCCATTATTCTTTCCACCAGAAACTATCGCATTAAATTTTTCAGGAATTGTAACTGTTGAAGTAGGGTAAGAACTAGAAGCAAATGAATCATTAATCACTGCGGACATGTCAATATTTGCCACATTGAGCACAATTGCACCTCCGGAACCGCCTCCCCCTGTGTTGTCAATATAGTTACCATCTTGATGACCAGTTCCTCCGTCAGCAGTAATATAGCTCAAAGGCTCAATCGCTAACGTATTTGCCTTTAGCCTTACACGACCACCTCCTTCACCTCCCCAAGTTCCGGCATAATCTTCTCCACCGTTATAATACACGGCCCCCCCGCCCGACCCAAATTCGGTTTCACCAGAACCGGCATTGTAGTAGTTATAAATAGTTCCGGCATTGGGTGGATTAAAACCCGGATAATGGTTTCCAAGTCCGCCAAAAGATCCGCCAAAACCGGAAACACGATCAATACCAGCTACGCTGTCTCCTCCACGACCCGGCCCATATGAATCATTTTGCCATACGCCGGACACATTCCAATATCCTCCCGGATAACCCTTTCCATCCACATCGATAATTCCTCCGGCTAACATTGTAATCTTATCTGTAGCCTCAATATCTACCTTTTTCGCTCTTGCCATTCTACATTCGGGAGTTACTATTAACAAATCGCCGCTATCCAAAATTGAAGAATTTTTAGGAGCTGCGTCACAGTTAGTTGCTTCGGCCACTGTCAAAGCATCGTGAGTAAGCGTCACAATGTTGAAATTACCCATAATGCTAATACGATTTAATTTCACTGGTTTGCCAGGATCAGAATAAGTCGTAACCTCAAAGGTACCAAACCAACCGTCAAGTTCCAGATTGGCATTGTCCGGTAGAGGGGTTATAACCGTCCCTCCGCAAGCGCCTCCGGCCGTTTCTATTGCTTGGACGCCACCATAGTTGTAAAGCTTATATGAAGTACACCCGCCATAAACCGAATAACGGACACCGGTTTTGACAACTCCCGATGCTGCCCTTGTTTTATTCGGGTTTTGGGCCACCAATATGGAGCCCAAAAAGAAAATCAAGATAAGACAACACAAAAGAGTCAGCAAGTTCATCCTTCTTCTATTATATAGAACATTAGACAAAGAGAGCTTCGCCATATTACCCTCCAAAATCGTTAGATTTTTGCCCCGCATAGATCGCACTAGCGGCCAGAGTGGGGCAATATCATCAGTTTATTCAAAATATTTAATTTAAGCCTTGTATTTTTATTTCAAACCTTACTTCCCAGGTAAAGAATGACGCGTGATGTGTAATTCCTGTTGTCATCCTGAGCATCATAATTGTCGTCCTGAGTACCCTTATTGTCATCCTGAGCACCCTTTTTGTCATCCTGAGCGAAGCGAAGGATCTCTCGGATATTCTTCATGAAACCTGCCCTGCCATTCGGCTCTGAGGCCAAGGCCTCGCCGCTCAGGCTCGAAGAGAGCTTGCCGAACGGGTTCAGAATCACAAATAAACATTAGTTACTCAACATTGGCACATTTATAGTATAAAAGAAATAAAATATTTGCACAAGACAAATAAAGCGCCGAAGTTAAAACTTCGACGCTAGCTGTTTCTTAATCTATAGTTTTCCATTCTCACCTTAATACTCTATAACACGGCGTTTACTGATCACAAAGTCCGTACTAATTGAAGTCGCATCGAAGACAATAATATTCACATTGCTTGGCAACATCGCTGGACCTGGATCCTTAGTCGAACAAGCCCAAAAATCAGCCTTCGTAGCGTATCCATCCCAGTTCTTTGGTAAATGCAAAACGGTGTTTGCAAAATGCCCGCACATCTCCTCAGAATAATCTCTGCCATCTTCGGCCATCTGACCAGCATGATTGTACAACACAATTTCATATCGACCAATCGGGGCGTCCGAAGGCACTTTTAGTTCGTACGGAGTTACCGGTCCTCCCACTTTCATATCGTTTATTCTCGCTTGGGACACAATGACTCTAGTCTGATCCGCGCCAACAAATGAAGGAAGTCGGACAAGAGTCACTACCGGATTTTTTATCTCCGGAACATCGGCATCGACTTTTACGTTCCCATGCAACGTGATCGTCCCTGGAGGAGGATCGCTTATTCCGTTCCCTCCGCCTCCGCCACCACCGCAACCGGTGGTCAAGAAACAAACTATTGCAAAACATATAACCGAAACTAGGTTTCTCATTTTTCCGCACATCTCCTTGTTTGGACATCATCTGCCCGGCTCTTCCTTTTCGAGCTGGACATGTTTATCCAAACAAAGAGATCAAAGATTCCCTTGATCACTCGTTGTCCAGAAGATACTTTTAAAGGCTCTGCCTCAAAAAGATATTCCTAGACTCCATTATTTTTTCTATTTACTTCCCCCGCAGATGTAAATAGGAATATTAATGTACTTATTCAACGCTTCTGTTATACTCTAACATGGACAAAATGTCAATAGCAAACACTTTGTCAATACCCCAATTTAGACTATCTAACACAATTTGATAAACTAGAAAAAGTTACCGAATTAGTGAACATCTACAACCGTCCCCTAAGTATCCCCTAAGTATCAGAATTATTGAACTAGTACAGGTACCCTCTAAGTCATTTTTCTCTTTATCAGAGCAATTGCTAGACTAGATGGTAATAAACTAACTTTAAAATTAGTTATTTCGCCAGTGATTTTAATATTTAATGCCCTGCCTAAATACTTTTCAGTCAATTCGCGAAGTGGAGAAACAATTTTGCTTTGTAACTCATTTCGATCTTGAAAATAAGACATTTCGGGCAATTCAGACGAATCAACAATCAAATTATGTTTGCTGAGTAATAAATCAATTAAATTATTTGTAGCTGGTACAGAAGGAAGGTCCTTAGATGTTAATTTTTGTCCTTTGACTAAGACTTTTTTGTCATCCATATCAAAAATAATGTCAAAACTTTCAATAATCTTATCCTCTCGAGAATTCAAATGCTTTAATTTAGTGGTCGAGCTTAACGGATTTAATATTTTAAGATACATGGAATAATTTGGTAAATAATCAGACATAATTCCGTGATCCTCCCATTGCTCAACAATTAAACCGTTTTCCTCAATTCCATCTCTCCAAGATATGTATGGGTAAGAAATGGGGAAATTTACTTTCTCTTCCAGATGACTTATTAGATCTGGCAACTTATCACGAAAATGCTCTTTAATTACAAAGAGGACTAGGTGATTAGCGATAGAGGTTGTTAACGCAAAAGGTATATCCGGCAAATTACTGAAAAAATAGTCTTGTATAAAAACCGATATTTTAGCCTTGCGAGAAAAATTGTTATCAACCAGCCCCAATGAACTATATGAGTTATTTAATGAATAAAAAAATCTGTTCTGATTGTTAGTCGAGTTATCCTGAAGAAAATGCCCCATAAATACCGTAGAAGCTAATGCTGAAGCGTCTATTGCTCGACGATATTGATTATTTATAAAATCATTATCATTATCCTGAAGTTCATCAATAACAAAACCAGCATTTCTTAAGCAATCAATATCACTTTTTTCTAATTGAAACGTATTAGGAATTTGATCATAGGAGCGCAAATTAAAATCTATTTCGCTACGGTCTGCTGTTCCTATCACAACAATATCATAAGGAATTTCTTTAAGACTAGAAAATTTAAAAACCTCGTTTAGAGGCTTAACAGTCGGTTTGGTATTCATTTGATATGCAATAGGGGCACCCGTGTGTCTCAAACAAGCCAAAGCACCAAAGCCAGAGTTATTTGGACCTATCCATTGTTCGTGAAACTCTTTAGCAGTCTTTTCTATTAGAGCGGCATCGTGCTCTGCTAAGGCATTATCACCAAACTGATACAAATTTAATATATTTTCATTAATTTGATCGGTCAAAAGCAAAAATGCAATGGCAAGATTCGCCGCATTTGCTCCAGGGTTATTCAAACCATGTCTTCTCGGAATTTCATTTAAAATACCGATTTCTGCACCGAAATTTTCACCTTTAAAAACCTTACATCTGTCCAAAAAGTAATTAAATTTTTCAGATATGTTATCGAGTGGAACAGTGTCAATAAACTTATCTGCGAAAACATCACGAGTTCCATAATGTCTATAAGTCAAATTGCCGGAGTCGTTAACTTTTATTCCAACAAAATTACGCATAGGAATTTTATAATGCAAACCCAAGCCACCATACTGATGGGAAAAAGCACCGCTTAAAATAATTCCGCCAGAAGACGAAACTATTAGAGGGAAATTAACAAAAAAATCATTATATAATTCGGGATAATTTTGACGAAAAGAGTTATATCTATCGCTTGATTTCATTTTTTCTCTTTAGCAGATCTGGATAACCAGCACCAGATATTACATCTTTATCATCGAGATTAAGCTTGGTAGCAATTTCATCAAATGCTTCTTTGCTTGGTGCCTCTATTTCAACGAAATCCCCTAAATTCTTTACTGAATCGAGAACTATTTCACATTTACCATAAATTAATGTTTCGCGGGTTTTATTCACAATAACGTCCAAGTGAAACCCCAGCTTCTCAATAATATCTTTAGTAATAATAGCATTATCGATGTCAGTTTCCCATTCTTTGGTCTCAAAATCATTAACAACCTCGTGATATGCAAGTGTGCCGTCAGACTCATTATTTTTTATCCTGATTCTCAAATATTTTGTGCTCTCAACTTTTTGAGGAACCTTAAAATATGTATCTTCGCTAAATTTGATCCCCTTAGATTCGGCACCGATACTTAAAAGTTTAGATTTTAAAGTATCTTTATTCGTTGTCTTAAATTTTCGCTCGAATTCTATATTCATAAATCCATTATAGCACATGTTATATTTAATGCAATGAAAAAAGGAGCCCATCTGGGCTCCTAAATGTTAGGCAAATATGAAGCAACAATGTTAGCTGCCTCTTTTGGACTCGTATCCGTAGTGTCAACTATATATTCTATGTTGGCCATAAAATCAAGCTGCACAGCTTCAAGCAGGTCGTGGTTGTCTTCTATGGTCTTTCCTGAAGAATTTCGTCGCTTAAGACGGAGTTCTCTTATTTCAGGACTGGCCATAAGACAAAAAGTGAAGTCTGGTACAATAATATCTAACCGATTGGTTTCTACAATAGTCATATCTACTCCCATTGCTTTATGATAACAGACGGATGAAAGTAAATATCTATCGCAAATAACATTGCCCCTTGGCAAAATCTCTTTTATTTTTTGCGAAGCAGATAAAACACAAGAAAGATAAAAGAGATAACGGGCGGTCATGCAAGTGTCATGATCATAAGCTACACGGAGACAATCTTGGTCAGGAAGAGGTGTCTTAATGAGGGTGGCACTTAGTATCAAGGCCAATTCCTCCGAAACCGTGGTTTTGCCACATCCGTCAACACCTTCAAGCACAACAAACAGATTTTTTTTCATAGTTATCCATCCTTCAGGATGTCAACTATTTGGACCGAGATTGTGCGCCTATCGGAGACATATTTTACGTTATCTCCGATTTTGTGGCCGATAAGAGCGGCACCTAGAGGAGACTCAATCGAAACGGTGCTTATATGCTTGCCCGAGACTTCGATATGATCGCCTCCACTATTAGGGATTAAAAGCACAAACTCATCGTCATCCCCATCGCCATAATTTAATCCGACTAATGCCCCCAACATAATCTGATTACTATTTTGCAAAGCCTGACCGCTTAGTAGCCCCGCTAGAAACTCCCTCAATAGTCTAAGTCCGACTAGATTATTACCAATTGCAGCGGCTTGCATAGAATATTCTTCTCGATAGGAATCATATCTTGATTCCATTCTAGAAGGAGAATCATTGGCTGCTTGAACGGCATCTTTTACTTGCTTTTGAGTTGTTTTCGTTCTGTCATCGATATAGTTGATGACTTCAGTGATAGTGTCTTTCCACATGATTAGAACATCTCCTTTTGGTCATTCATCGAGATACCACTTTCGCGGTATAAAGCACAAAATTGCTCAGTATTTGGCAGATCAACCAATTTCTTTATACTTTGTCCTCCACTATTCTGTATGCAAAATCGTGCGAATACTAGATTATTTGACGACTCGAGTCTTATTCCGTAGATACCTTCATTACATTTTTGGTTGCAGTTTTGGCATACCGAAGCCTGTCGATAAGGCCGAATAGCCTTGACTACAAGTCTACCGATCGAGCTATCAAAAATTCGTTTGACCTGGCTGGAGCCCATTGTTGCAATTTCATCAACTAACTGTGCGCTGTAATGGGCTAACACGGTGTCAATACTTGTCAACGCCATCTCATTTCCTAATGCATTCAGAAGGCGTAATTCCACGGGTGAGCCAGCAAAATTGTCTATTACATCGACAGCCTCAATAGGAGAACTGCCAATGACAATATTAATTTTTGTCCTAAGCCCTCGTTGAACAGAGTAATCAATAGAACTGATCACATTGGCAATTTGGTGCCTAGAGACCTCCAATGAGGTATTGTCTTGAAGCTGTGACCAATTGAGCGGATCGATCGTAGGAAACGAGAAATTAATACTTTGCAAACCTGCATTTATTAATTTCTCAATTGTCGATGGCTTACATTGACCGTTTGATGTTATCGCGCAAGTTTTTTTTCTCGAAATACATGCCAGTACTATCGCGTCGACATCTGGATGCAATGTCGGTTCACCACCGGTTAAATGGATTTTCGAGTAGCCATATTGGTCCGAGAAATCAAGTATTCCATTAACTTGGTCTACAGTCATTCGATCGGCATTGCAATTACCCTCTGCGTGACAGAAGGAACATTTAAGATTGCAAGCATTTTCAATTTTTAGTCGCAATGATTTATTAGGAGTATAGCTGCAAAGCATTCCTTTCGTCCTCCTTTTGTTAAAGTGCTAAATTCACTCTATCGCAGCTTTAGCAATTTGAATAAGGAACAAATCTGAAAAAACTCAAGCTACCATCAAAATAATAAAAAGTTTTTTGATACCAAGCTCAATGCCTTATTTCATATTTTGGTGAACCGAAAGAAATGCGGTCCGGGGCGGAATCTTTTGCGCCGTACATTGAGGCAGGGTAAACAGTCCCCGGACCGAACTTGTCATTTATACTATCAATCGCTTTTGAAATTGAGCGTTTTTTCTCGGTCTCGGCAAAAAAAGACAGCTGCTCCCCTGCCTCCCTTGTCAAGCCAAAAACATTAATCGAGACATAAAAAGGTTTTTTCCACTGGCACTTTCTGAGCATCAAAAAAATATGTTCAGAAAGAGTTGCATCGTCGTAAAATCTTTCTACTTTTTTTGATTGATGAAAGCCTCCGCCATTAAAAGAGACACAAACGCTTACCCCGGTTGCAGAATATTTTTCTTCCCGAAGCCTTGAGCCTACTTTATATATCAATTTCCGTATAACTCCCTCCGCTCCCTCCCTTGACCGGAACTCTGGCACCAATACATGAGAGTGCCCGATGGTCTTATTTTGAGTAATATGTCCATCAACTTCATAGCCGCGCAAACGGTAGTACCACAGCCGGCCGGGATGATTTAAAGATTGACGCAGTCTTGTGAGCGAACAATTAAATAAATCGGTAGGGGAGTAAATTTTACAAAAATTTAATTGCGCTTCCATACGATAATTTATTCCGGTGATATCAAGAAGGGACAGATTAGCGTAAAATTTAGACAGGTCGGATAGTTGCACCACCGTCAGTCCGTCAGGTTTCTTCCGCTCCCCTGCCATTTTGGCCAAAAACCGGCTCGGACCAATTCCGATCGAACAAGTCAAATAATCCCCCACTTTCTCGCGGATCGCTGTTTTTAAGTCTTGTCCCAATTTTACCGCCGCATCACAGTTTTGCTCTCTGGACGTTAGATGGAGGATGAATTCATCAATAGATAATGGAGTAAAATAGGGCGTAAAGCTCTCAATCACCTTTTTTATCTCTTTATGATAAATCATATAGAGCGCCGGACGCGATTCAACAATTTGAAGATCCGGACAAAGTTTTTTTGCCTCCCCTACCCGGCCAATTTTTATGCCCCGCTCTTTTGCTTCCTTAGAAGCGGCTATAATGCAGCCGCTATCACCCGTGAACGGCGCTACTCCGACCGGTTTTCCGCGCAAAATAGGCTTAACTTGCTGTTCGACCGACGCAAAAAAAGAGTTCATGTCGAGAAAAAGCGCCATATAATCTTTTGGTGGAATAATTATGCCCATAGTATATAGCATAAACCGTGTACGAACAAAAAGCGAACATACTTGTCCACAATGATAAATTCGTTACAATTTCTGACTTACGTAGTTGCTCGCTGTCCCTATTGTCATCCCGACCAACGTGGAGGGATCTTTTGAGAGTAAATCATTCTATTTATAAGATTTCTCCACCCTTGGACAAGGCCAAGGAGTCGAAATGACAGAGTAAGCGATCAGTTTCTGACTTATGAATTGAATAATCCAGTCAGAAATGTTACAATTCCTCTGTATTTGCCGTCGTAGCTTCCCGCATTCCGCAAAGCGGAAGCCCCACCGAGGGGCCCCTTTGTGGGGCAGGGACTCCTGCTCAGCTGAAAGCTGATGCGGAGCAGTTTCGGCCAAAGACCGATCAGCCTATGGCTGAGGTAGAATAATTTGCCGTCGTAGCTCAGTTGGTAGAGCACTCCCTTGGTAAGGGAGAGGTCACGGATCCGAGTTCCGTCGACGGCTCCATTCGACTCGTCATTAACAAGTTAATTCCTCGCTCATGGTAAACCAGCATTAACGAGATGACTATTTCATAAGAATAGTCGAATGACCCTGAGCGAAGCGAAAAGCTGAGCTTATCGAAGCTTGAGCATAGTCGATGGGCCTTTTTTTATCGTTGTGGACAAAAGAGCTGAAATTTGTTACAATTTGATGGTAAACGCGCTGGGATAGCAAAGCGGTCAACTGCAATAGACTGTAAATCTATCGGCTTTATGCCTTCGTAGGTTCGAATCCTGCTCCCAGCACCACGTATCTTTATGGCAATAGCTATTGTTGTGTAACAATAGCTCTGATACAATAATGTCATATGGATAATTTAGGAAAAGAAATAGTAAAGTTGTATCAATCTGGGCTTTCTGCCCAGCAAGTTTCTGATGAGTTGCATATTAGCGGTTCAAAGGTTAGATATGCATTGGCGAAGCAATCAGTTCCACTAAGAAATCATAGTTCTGCCAGTAGAATGTTGCATCTTACAAAATTTGGAAAAAAGCAATGCTGTGTTAAGAATAACTTAACTGACGATGAAGAACATTTACGCATTGCCGGAATAATGCTTTATTGGGGCGAAGGAACTAAATCTGGCAGTAGCGTTATGTTCAGCAACAGTGATCCGCAAATGGTAAAATTATTCTTAAGTTTTCTAAGAAAAATATGCAGAGTAGAAGAATACCGATTGAGAATATTACTACATATTTACGACAATCAGAACGAGAAAAGTTTAAAAAAATTATGGTCAACAATTACCGAAATACCATTAAGCCAGTTTAGTAAAACATACTATCATTCTGGACAAAAGGGAACCTATAAAAAAACTTGTTTATATGGCACTATTTCATTACGATACTCCGACAATGAATTATTGAAAATTATTAACAATTGGATTGGTGAATATAAAACGCCGATGTAGCTCAATTGGTAGAGCAACACTTTTGTAAAGTGAAGGTTGTGGGTTCGAGTCCCTCCATCGGCTCCATTCGACTAATAGATTATTATTCCTGAAAGGAATTTATGGCTAAAGAAGCAAGAAAATTAGTTACTCTAGAATGTACAGAATGCAAAAACCGCGGCTATCACACTGAAAAAAGATTAAAAGGTCAAGATGTGATTAAACGTATTGAATTGGTTAAATATTGCAAAATGGACCGAAAGAGAACTTTGCACAAAGAAACCAAATAATTAGAATAATGAATTACGAATCATGAATAATAGTTCCTGTTGCTGACCCGTAATTCTTAATTCAAGGTTCATCATTCTAACTTAGGGGCTTAGTTAAACGGTATAATGAAGGTC
>Ga0172381_10001412_pt1 | contig 28362 bp, 39 predicted proteins | sample Leawel6488metaG_FD_119754 | JGI IMG/M metagenome (GOLD analysis project Ga0172381, IMG submission 119754) | Leachate microbial communities from a municipal landfill in Southern Ontario, Canada - Leachate well 64-88 metaG | ecosystem: Engineered > Solid waste > Landfill > Unclassified | place... | reverse complement strand
TATACAACCCAAATGGAAAACGTACCAGAGACAAGTTCATGGGCAAATTTGATATGATCGTAAAAGACGAATTTGACACCATTTGGTTCTTCGAACACAAAACCACTGCAGACAGCGTAGATAATCGCTTTGAGACAGTCGAATTGGAAGAACAACTTAATAACTACACTTTGGTGGCAAGCACCATGTATGAAGATTATGGCGGTGGTATCCTTAATGTAATAAGGAAGAAAGCACCACGCAAGCCTGAACCATTGAAGAATAACAAGGGATTAAGTGTAGCCAAGAATATTGATACAACATATGAGATATACATGGAAGCAATCATTGAACATGGCTTTAATCCTGCAGATTATACAGAAATACTTGGAATACTGAAAGAGAAGGGAGACCGTTTCTTTGGTAGAAAGATAGTATCCCGCAAACAGCACCAGATATTGGAGACAAGAGACGAAATTTTCTACACGGTGCAGGCAGTCAAAAATATGCTCAAGATGTACAAGAAAACTGGCTTAGAAAGCATTTTCTATAGGACACCTACTTACATGTGCAAGAACTGCCAATACTGTAATCTTTGTATACTCGACAGCAAGAAGTGTGATGTCGAAAGTTATATTGCAGGCAACTTCACAAAACGTGAAACCATGAATCCTGAGTTATCTATGCAAGAACCTGAAAATTCATGAAGAAAACACATGGAATTGAACAAAAGTCATAAGCGTATAATTGTTGTGTATGGTGGGTAAGCTTCATGTGCAGCGGTGGAAACGTTGCTAGGCAGATACAAGACGCTGCACAACTTCTTCATCCATACGTTAAACAGCCGATTGCGGCAGAAAGGAGAACCGAATACATGGCACAAGAATTTACCAAAGTTAAACAGCCGATTGCGGCAGAAAGGAGAACCGAATACATGGCACAAGAATTTACCAAACTTCTTCAAAAGAAGGCAGTTGCAGTGGAAGATATTGAGTATTACATCAAAATCCTCATATACGCTGCATCAGGTATTGGTAAGACAGTGCTTGCAGGCACAGCACCCGACTTATTTATTATATCGGATGAGAATGGCTTGTTATCACTGAAAAACCCTGACTTGAAGGATATTGTAAATCAAAAGGCAAAGTCATTTCCACTTGACAATTTCATTGAGATGAATATCTTATATGAATTCCTCTACAATCATTGTTTACTGCGTGACCGCCTAACCAAACTGCAAAAGCAGTACGCAGGCAAGACAAAGAAGGAAGTACCAAAGGATGCAGTTGCACGACTTGAGAAAATCAAAGATGCATTATGGAGCATGGAATACGACAATGAACCTAGAAATGGGCAAGAACCAAAGTTGTATTATTGCGTTGCAATTGATTCATTGACAGAATTGCAGAAACGTTCTATGGACAGAATCATTGATATCAAGCACGGTGGCACTTGGAACCAAATTGGTGATACAGATGATGGTGGCATGATCTGCGTCGATGAAGATGAAGAGAAACAAGCAGACCTTGAAGCAGCAGTACAAGCAGCATTAGACGCAGCACAAGTTGATGATACAGATATGGTCACAGGATTTGCAGATTTTGAAGTCAAAGCAGCAACATTACCTGATTATGGTAGCAATACCAATCAGATGAGAAAAGTTGTTAGAGCGTTCAGGGACTTGCCAATGAATGTCATATTCACAGCGTTAGAGAAGGAAGTTAAGGACGATCTTACTGGCGAAATGTACACTAGACCTGCTTTAACTGACAAATTGTCAGAAGATGTATGCAGTTATGTTGACATAGTGGGATATTATTATGTCAGACAAAACAAGGATGATGACACCAAACTTGACAGAATATTGCAAGTGCAGCCATTCAAAAATAAGACAGCTAAGGACAGGTCTGGCAGACTTGGCAATGGTATCATGAACCCTACATTTAAACGCATCATGGGATTGATCACAGGGCAAGAATCATGAAACATGGAATGAGTGGTACAAGAATCCATCTTAATTGGTGTGAAATGCGTCAACGCTGTAATAACCCCAATAGCAAAGATTATCACAATTACGGTGGACGTGGGATAAAAATTTGCGAAGAATGGGATGAATTCATGGTTTTCTATAATTGGGCTATAACACACGGTTACAATGAAGATTTGTCACTTGACAGAAAAGACAACAACTTAGGTTATAACCCAGAAAATTGCAGGTGGGCGACACGCATAGAACAAGGAAACAACAGAAGAACGAACACACTAATAGAAATAGATGGTAAATTAGACACCATAGCAAATTGGGCAAGATTAGCAGGTATAACAAGATTTTTAATGCGTCAAAGATATGTCGATGGTAAACGTGGAAAAGATTTGTTAAAACCTGCAAGAAAACGTTGTAAGCAAGAACAATAATATAAGAATGCCCACAGGGCAAGCCGATTGCGGCAGAAGGAGATAACCATGGCACTTAAAAAGAAGATTGATTTTTCAAACGTATCAGAGGGTTTTGACCTCTTACCAGCTGGAACATACAGCTGCCATATCTTTGACTTGACTGAGAAACAATCAAGCAATGGTAATGACATGTTGAAGGTGGTTCTCAAGGTAAGCAAAGGAGAATTCAAAGGTAGACAAATATTTACTAACTTGACATTTGTTGAGTCGGCTATGTTCAAAATCAGAGAGTTCCTTGTAGCATGCGGTGCTACCATCGGTAAAAAATCAGTTGACATTGATTTCAGCAAATGCGTAGGCAAAGAGATCAAAGTCATCATTTACCACAGAAAGAACACACAGACAGAAGAAATGTACGCAGACGTAAAGAAATTTCTTCCTTTGTCTGCTTATAATGCATCTGTATCTGGTGGCCAGCCTTCAGGTGAAGCTTCTACACCACCACCTTCTACACCACCACCTGCAGACGATGATGACGATGTACCTTTCAAATAAAAAGATTTGCTACAACCAGAGAATTCACTTGACCATGTGGTCTTACAAATTAATATCTCTTTGAACTTGTAGCATTTTTATAAAATACTAAACCCTTAGAACCCACGAAACCCTTGGCTTGAATGAGCCAAGGGTTTTTGTGCCAAAATTAATTACCAGTAATATACCAGAAAATAGTGTGTAGAATGTATTTCCCGTATTAAGTGTAAAATTAGGAGAAAGGAGTGATGATATGCTAAGACACAAAATTAGTATTGTTCTAGCACCAAAAGTGTTAGAAGATCTAGATGGCATAGCAAAGACAAACAATATCAAATCAACTGAAATTGTGACAAAATTAGTTGAAGAATTGTTCCGTAAGAAGAAATTGCTTGTAGAAATACTAGCAGAGATAGATCTAACAGTTGACTATGATTTCGACAAGCCAGAAGTCGTTCAATTACCATTTAAAACCAAACAAATTGTTATACCAGATAAGTGCCCAGCCTGTGGTGAAACAGAAGATGTGCTGGGTGATAAAGTTCTATACGAAACTGATGGCATGGTATACTGCAAAGCTTGCTATGGCAAATTTAAACTTGAGATGAGGTAGGAGGTAGATGTATGAAACATGGTAAATGTGGCACTAGATTATATAATATTTGGAGAAAAATGTGTCAACGATGTGATTGCATCACTAACAATCATTATCACAATTATGGTGAACGTGGGATTGCAGTGTGTGAAGAGTGGTATTCATTTGAATTATTCTATAATTGGGCGATAGAAAACGATTATAGTGAAGAACTTTCCATTGACCGCATTGACAACGATGGAAATTATGAACCTGGCAATTGTAGGTGGGCAACACGTTCTGAACAACAAAACAATACTAGAAAAACAATACGCATCACAATTAATGGCATTACAGATACACTTCTTGGATGGAGTAAACGCACAGGACTTAAGCTTAGAATGTTACAAGACAGGTATCACAGAGGTTGGCATGACGAACGATTAATACAAGGTGGTGACAAGTGTGGCAAAGAAAAGATATGTTGAAAAGTATGCTAATTTCTACAGCAAATTTTATGACAATTTGACTCCCAACATGGCTGGGGAATGTAGCTGCAAAGCCTTTTGTCATGATGATAGACATGAGTCCATGAGTATCAATTTGATGACTGGCAAATATATGTGTCACACTTGCAGCAAAGGCGGTTTTGTATATGACTTCTACAAGGATTACAGGGAACTCATAGATAATGAAGAAATTGATATCAATTATGCCAAAGGCATTTGTGATGATATCATGGATGGCAAAGAAGCTGACGAAACCATCATAAAGCTTGAATTTGACCTACCTGACGAAGAAATAATTGAAGCTAAACATGAAGCCTTGTTGGATGAACGTGGCAGCGAATTTTACAAATTTTTGACAACAGAACGTGGCTTAACCAGAGAGACCATTATTAAGCGTAAACTTATGTGGTGGAGTGCAGAACGTATTGGTATACCAATAATAGAACACAAAAGATGTGTTGGTGTGAGATGTTACGGCACGCACAACAAGAACAAAATGATATGGGATAAAGTTGGAAGAACATGTAAATTGTACCCTCTCGATAATTTGAATAATGACGAACCGATATTGCTATGTGAAGGTGAAGTTGACTGTATTCTAGCCAATCAAATAGGTTATAACGCAATGACCGTCACAGGCGGTGCAGGAACATGGAAGGAAACATTTTCACCGTTGTTTAAAGACAAAATTGTGTGGATTGCGTATGATACTGACAAGACTGGTGATAGTGGTTCATTCAAGGTAGCTAGTAGCCTTATAGATTATGCTAAGGAAGTCAAGATTATTCACTTGCCAATAACAGACGACAAGAACAAAGATATAACTGATTTCTTTGTAAAACTTGGGTACTCAAAATCAGACCTAGATTCAGTTATAGATAACACACCTGTATTCAAGTCGACTACACGTAAGAAGGCTTCAGCCAACGTTTGTAAGAAGATCGAATTGAATGAGATTAATGCTAACCATGGTCTAACTTATGAAATAAGATGTATGGTAGCAGGTAAAAGCAGTTCTTCATACCTTGTGCCTACAAAATATGCCATAAGATGTATACCGCTGGCAAATGGAAATATGTGTCCAAATTGTCCATGTTCCGTTGGAACGTCAAGCACGTTGGAAATGCAGTTGGAACCAACTGAGAGAACTATACTGCAATTGTTTGAATGCAGCGACAATGAGAAACAAAGAGTTTTAAAGGAAAATGCAAACATACCTATAATGTGTATGAGATGCACAATTGAGGAACAAGATACCATATCCATCAAGCAAGTAATGTTGACACCAGATTTAGATTACAGTGCAGAGAGACAGGAATATGTGCTGCGTGAAGCATACGTAATTGATGATGACGTGGACACAAGCCAATCTTACATTATGCGTGGTACAACATGGTCACATCCCAAGGATCAACGTGCAGTGAGCCAAATCAATTATGTGGAACGCACTAGAGATAGTGTAGCCAGCTTTGTTATGACACCTGAGTTATATGAACGGTTGAAGATATTCCAAGCTGAGAAAGGCAAGGTTGGAGCGAAAGTCAAGGAAATTGTGAAAGATCTATCATTTAACGTTACTAAGATATATGGCAGGGATGATTTGCATATAGCAACAGATTTGGTGTTTCACAGTGCGTTAAGCTTCGAGTTTAATGGCAAGTTGGAAAAGCGTGGTTGGGTTGAATGTTTGCTGCTTGGAGATACAAGAACAGGAAAATCAGAGACGGTGCAGCGGTTGATAGAACATTACCGTGCTGGTGAGTTTCTGACAGGAGAATCTACATCGTTCGCTGGGCTTGTTGGTGGAGTTAATACAAATGGTCGCAGAAACATGGTCACTTGGGGCAAAATACCAATGAACGATAGACGTTTAGTAGCTATCGATGAGGTAAGCGGTATGTCAATAGACATTCTGGAGAAAATGTCTGGTGTTAGATCTTCAGGTGTGGCAGAAATAACAAAGATACAGATCGAGCGTACACATGCCAGAACAAGGCTTATATGGATATCAAACGATCGTGAAGGTAAAGGACTAGGTGGCAGCGGTACATATGGTGGCGTTGATGCACTTATTGAACTAATCGGAAAGATGGAAGATATAGCCAGATTTGAATTCGTTGTAACTGCAGCGAATGGCGAAGTTCCTCTGGAGGAAATCAATAAACGACTCGAACATATGGCAGTAGTGGAACACAAATACAACAGTGATTTATGCAATGCTCTTGTAATGTGGGCATGGAGCAGAAAACCAGAGCAAATACACTTCACCACAGAGGCAATTGACTGCATATATGCAGCTGCAAACTCTATGGGTGAAAAGTATGCACCACAGGTACTTCCATTGGTTGAGGGTGCAAATCAACGTGTTAAATTGTCAAGGTTGGCGGTTGCAGTAGCTTGTAGGCTATTTAGCACAACCGATGGCAATGACGTAGTTATAACACCAGAACACGTGGAGTATGTGGTTAATTACCTTAATGCCATATACAGCAAGGAAAGCTTTGGGTATGCACAGCTGTCAGAGACAGAAAACAAAAAGAAGGAATCTATTGATATAGTATACAAGGAAGTCGTTGGCATGTTCACTGCCAAAAGGAATATAGGTGATATATTTATGACTCTCAAGTTCTTTGCTATCAATGAACTGGAATTTATGCTAAATATGGATAGAGAAGAAACCAAAAAATTAATCACCTATTGCATTAAGCGTGGGTTGATAGTTAGAAGTGGCAATATGTATCGCAAAACTGAGATATTCAACACTATATTGAGAAGATGGAAAGGGAGCAGATGATATGAAGGTAGCTATTTTAGGAAGTGGAATGTCAGGTTTGATAGCCGCAAAAGCACTGGTAGATGAAGGTATTTATGATTTCAATATCTATGACAAGTGCGTCGCAAATGTATCCCAACAAAAAGGATTACATTACTTACATGGCAGCTGTAACATACCGCTTGATCCACACAGGCTTGAAAATTTGGTCGTTAAACCAGACAATATTACGGAGGATATAAGTGTGCAGTACAGTAAAAAGATCTGGGGAAATGACAAAGTGTTGAACAACTCATTGGTAAACTTGCTTGCAGAAACAACCGTTTATAATTTTCGTCAAGCCTTTGAAATATTAATGAAACGATTCGAAAACAAAATACAGAAAGTGAATGTGAACAGAGACATGATTCACATGTTTCAACAGGAATATGACTTAATAATCAGCACCATACCTCTTCAGGTGTTATATCCAGAAGCAATTTGTGAGAGTGAGGTTGTATATGCATCAGAGGGATTACCAGACGGTCTGGAATTGAAAGACTTCACTGTGATGTATAATCTGGACATGAATGTGCCTTGGTATAGAGCCAGCAAGGTCTTTGGACAGACTTATACAGAATTTGTTGGAGCACATCCAACAGCGATACCAATCAGGAAAATTAAGACACAAACATCAATCGACGTACAGCAAGTCTTTGAAGATGGGCATTTGTTATTAGTTGGTAGATTTGCTGAGTGGAACAGAAAACGTTTAGTACACGAAGTGTATAATATTGTTAGGAAGGCGGTAAAATATGGAAACTAATCATTATGATCAGTACCGTAAGAACAACTTAGAAGACATATGGGATGACCAATATGAGTTTAATAGACTGGTATTGCCATGTCCACCTGAAGAGATGACACCAGAACTAAGGCAATGGTGGCATGAGAAATACACATTACTCATCAACAAAGAACTCATGGAAGTGCTTGATGAGACTGAATTTAAACCTCATCGCAAGATCACTGGTAAGAAGACTGTTAGGAGTAATTTGACAGAGGAACTGGTTGACGTATTCAAGTACTTCATGTGTCTGTGTCAAGTCCATGGCGTCACAGCTGAAGAACTTATGGACGAATATCATAGAAAATCTAACGTAGTGAAGCAGAGATTCTATCAGGAAAGAGTATTGAAATACGACGGCAAGATAGTGGGAGTCGACATTGATGGCGTGCTTGCTGATTATCCTAGATCATTTATTGAATTTGTTAATGAGAAAACTGGCAATCATTATCCATGGCAAAACATCAGAGAATACAACATTTCGGATGTCCTGATAAAATGGGGATTGAATCCAGATGATGCAGCAAGGCTAAAACATTTATACCGTGATAGTGGACAAAAGCGTTTTATACCTGTCATCGAAGGTGCTAGACAATTCTTGGATGAATTGAAATATATGGGCTACACAGTTGTATTACTTACATCACGTCCTATTAATAGGTATAAGAGGATATTCGCAGACACCCAATACTGGTTGGTTGAAAACAAGCTACATTACGATGTGATCTTATTCGACGAAGCTAAAGGAGAACGTTTGGTCAAAGAGTTCGGACAGGATAAGGTCGAATTCTTTGTTGATGACGTTGCAGGGTTTGCCAATGGTATCAGTGACGCAGGTTTGAAATGTTATCTCATTGACAAAGCCTACAATCAAGTGCCTATTAAGGATAATGTTATAAGAGTCACAAGTTTAAAGGAGGTTCTGGAAAATGAAAGGAAAAAATGATGAAAGGCTGCATTACACCAAAAGATTTTCACTAGTATGTGAACATATTCTGGACGTTGCACGTGGGGTGAAGACAGAGGACTATGGTGAAACCTGGAAAAGACTCGGACTGATGGGAATATACGTTAAAATATTCATCAAGGAAGGACGTCTCAATGAACTCATCTGGAAGAAAGGTGCTGCTCAGGCAACAGCCAAGAATGAAAGCATTGAAGACACATTATTGGACATTGCTGCATATGCCATATATGGCATTTTGGCATTGAATGATAATAATATTGATGGCGAACAGGCAACTGAAGAACATCTAAAAGACATGGCATATGCCATCAATGAGAGATTTGAATGCAACAAATACGGTTACAAACCTATTACAGCCTACAAATCCAAATGCAACCATTGTGGAACTGAATTCATAAGTGAACAGCTGGAAACGTACTGCGAACCGTGTAAGAAAGTGTTACTAAAACAATCTGGATGTTCATGACATTTTTCAGCTACCTTGTGTTGTCATTCTGAAAGATGTGGACACTGCGAAAATACGTATGGTGCTAATATCTGCGTCACATGCAGACATTTCTAAGGAGGATAATTATAATGGCATTAGGTAAAAAGTTGTTTAAAGTCCTTATAACAAGGCTTAGACCGCAATCCCTTAGCGGTCACATAGCTGCATTGCTTGTTGAAAGGGAAGATTTTCAAGTCGACGCAATGCCAGATGACTGGGATATCACTGATTTGTCAACATATCCAAATAACTTGGGTGATTATGATATTCTGTACAATTGTACTGGTATAACGCTCAATGAGGATGTTCTGCACACATCATACACTGAGATGAAACGTGTCATGGATATAAACGTAGTTGGAGCAATGGCATTGACATCTGCATATGCCAACGCAAGGATTGCACAGAAACTTGGTGGTATTATAGTACACATTGGTAGTACTGGCAGCAGGACAGTTTTTACGAACTGCAGTGCCTATTGTGCATCTAAAGCAGCTTTGGCACACTACGTGAAATGTGCTGGTTATGAATTGAAGCCACATGACATATCCGTAATAGGTGTACATCCAGGAAATATGGTTGGTACACAAATGACAAAGAACGTGCAACTAGGATTACAATGTAATCGTGGAATGTCAAGTGAGAAAATCGATAAAATATACAGTGAAGCACATGACCCAACCGATGTAGCACAATTTTGTGTTAACTTGATGGCAATGCCATTATTTGACATGACAGGTGAGAATTACTACCTTGGTAAAGGAGCGAAGGGATGAGCCAAATACTTGATAACAATAACAACTGGAAACACGGAATGACCAAAACAAGACTTTACAGTATTTGGCACTGTATGAGAAAACGTTGTAACAACGCCAATAGTGATGCTTATCATAACTATGGTGGACGTGGAATCAAAATTTGTCCAGAATGGGATAATTTCCTTGTGTTTCATGAATGGGCATTAAACAGTGGATATTCTGATAAATTGACTATTGACCGTAAAGACAACAATGGCAATTACACACCAGACAACTGTAAATGGTCAACTAGAAAGGAGCAGCAGAACAACAGACGTGAATACAACAACAGAGACACATTAGGCAGATATATTAAGAAGGCTAATTTGAAAGGAGATCGGAAAATGGAAAACAAGAAAAGAGTGGTTTTGGTAATAGGTACAAACGGTGTTGACAACATTGGTACTGCAGTTACAGACAAGTTTGATAGAGAAGGATATACGGTGATTACAGCCGATATCAATAACAAGGCAGACGTGTTCATGGATATCACAAACAAACGCAGTGTTGAGCAGGTTTTTGAATCAATTAAAGGAGTATATGGCAGACTGGACATGGTGTTGCCATGTCACGGTATTAATATTCTTGGCAAAATTGATGACTACGCAGAAGAAAATTGGGATAGAACCATCGATATCAATTTAAAAGGATTGTTCCTGTGCCTTCAGGCGTACGTGAAATATTTCGACAATGATGGCAATAAGAAGGTGTTCTTGCCTATAACAAGCGATACCAGTGAGATTCCAAAGACTTCAACATTTGCGTATGGTGCATCCAAAGCAGCAGCAAATCATCTGATACGTTGCACAGCACGTGAATTATCAAAGTATCACAAAGATGAATGGGTAGTAACCGCAATTGCACCAGGAATGGTTGAAGGCACTCCGATGGATATCAAAACAATCAATGATTTAATGCAACAACGCAGCATAACCAAAGAAGAAGCAAGAAAACTATTGGTCAACAACATTCCAGCTGGTAGAGGTATGACAACACATGAACTGGCTGAATATGTATATTTTGTAGCTACCAAAGGAAGCTACATGCAAGGTAACATCCTAAGAGTTGACGGGGGTCAAGTACAGGGATGAGAAATGCAACTTTGTATAACAGATGGAGAAATATGCGTCAAAGATGCAATAGCAAAAGCAATAAAGATTATCATAATTACGGCTCTCGTGGTATTAAAGTGTGCGAAGAATGGGATGATTTCTTTGCATTTCAAGATTGGGCACTATTGAATGGATATTCAAAGGATTTGACACTAGACAGGAAAGACAACAACTTGGGTTATAGCCCAGAGAACTGCAGATGGGCAACCATTAAAGAACAAAGTAATAATACCAGAAAATGTGTTTGGGTGACTTTCAATGGAGTCACCGACACACTTACTGGATGGTCAAAGCGTGTCGGGATTAAGCAACCCTTACTGCATATGAGATACTCAAAGGGATGGCGTGGAGAAAAATTATTTAAACCAACAATTCATCAAACAAGGAGAATGTAATATGGGTAAAGTAGTAGAACCAAAGGTAACACTGGTTAGTTGGACTGGAAATCCAATAAAGGCTATAGCTAGCCAACTTTTGAACATGCAAGGTAAGATGTATCACAACATCGACGAGATTGATGAGGAATATGCCATAAGCCTTGTCAGAGACCTTAAGAGAACAGCACTGGCAGGTGGTTTGGAAACCGTTGATATGTTGTTCCAAATCGAGAATGTGCCAAGAGCGTTAACCCATCAATTGGTGAGAACAAGGGTAGGAGCGACTTACCACCAAGAATCACTGAGGTTCACTACACGTGAAGATGGGTTCGATTATGATATGGGTGCATCAATCAAGACAGGTGAACAGGCTGGACTATACACAGACTGCATGGAAGACATTGAAGATGTGTATAAAAGACTTATTCAGCTTGGAGTATCCATGGAAGATGCACGTGGAGTATTGCCGATAAACATCATGACCAAGATTGGCGTTAAATACAACTTTAAGACGCTTGTTCATGCCAGCCATGTAAGGTTGTGCTACCAATCGCAAGGGCATTGGAAAACGGTGTTTACCAAGATTAAACAAGAGATAGCAGAGAAGGTTCATCCAGTGCTTGCAGAATTCTTGCAGCCGATATGTGAAGTTTCTGGCAGATGTGAATATAAGGGTATATTTGATCGCCAATGTCCAAAAGAACACAAATTGATAACGGATACATGTACTAGCTGTATCAATAAAGACATATGTCTCAATAAACAGCCTTGTGCAGCATTAAAGGCTATGTACCATATAAAGGAGTAGCATATGACTGATCAAAAGATTTATATGAGCCTAGCAGAAATCCTGGCAAGAGAAAGCAACTGCTTGCGTCGGAAGGTAGGAGCGGTAATTGTATTACACAGAAAAGTAGTAGGTGCAGGTAACAATTTCTCACCAAATAAATGCCATCAATGTAAGGACATCGGTTGTATAAGGATTCAGCAAAGAATCAAGTCTGGTGAACAACAGCAGCTATGTAGAGCGGTTCACGCAGAACAAAATGCATTAATTAATGCACTTAATGAAGGAGAAACAGTAAGAGGTGCAACTATTTATGTGACACACCAGCCATGTGTTATCTGTGCCAAGCTGCTTATCAACGCTGGGATAACGACCATAATATACAAAGAGAAATATCCTGATGAACTTGCAATTATATTACTTAAAGAATCAGGAGTCAAATTAATACATTACGAAGAAGGTGAATAAATGCACACTCACAATATGTCAGGAACTAGAATTTACAGTGCTTGGAGAAACATGAAAGGAAGATGTAAACATTGTAACAGGTATGCTGATATTGTTGTTTGTGAGGAATGGGATAGCTCTTTTGAGCTATTTTGTTCTTGGGCACTTGCAAATGGGTATGAAGACAATCTTACACTTGACAGAAAAGACAATAATTTGGGTTATAATCCAGAAAACTGCAGGTGGATATCCAATCAAGAACAACAGAACAACAAGAAAGATACATTATATATCACAATTGATGAAATAACTGATACAATTGATGGATGGTGTAAAAGAACTGGTTTAAAACGAACAACATTGAGATGCAGATATTATCAAACAGGTTTAAGAGGTGAAGAACTTATTGACCTAAAGCCAAGAAAAAGAGGAAAAGGGAGTGATAGATATGGCAAGTAGTCTTCATACTCATTCAACCTTCAGTAAGCTTGACGCATTTGGCACTCCAGAACAATTAATTATACGTGCTTTAGAATTGAATCTAAAAGCTTTATGTGTGTGTGACCATGGCAATACTTCAGCACATCCAAAACTTGAGATGGCTGTCAATAAATGGGGCAAATGCAAACAGTGTGGTAAGATTATGGATATGAAAGATAAAGACCACATGTGTACTGACCCAGAATGGCATACAATCAAGCCTTTGTATGGTGTTGAACTGTACTTAAACACAAAACGACAACGCAAGAACCATATAACATTGATAGCCAAGGATATTGAGGGATATAAAAACCTTGTAGCCTTGGCATCTTTGGCATATACGGATGACCATTTTTATTATTTACCATGCGTTGATATCGAAGATGTGATTAAGTATCAGGAAGGTATTGTAGTGCTTAGTGGCTGCATGTCTGGAGCGGTTTCTGAACTAATTAATTTGAACAAGTTAGAAGAAGCAGAGCAACTATTGCTACATCTTAGCCAGAACATTGAACATTTCTATGTCGAGATCCAACCATTAGACATAGCGTATGCTATGACTGATGACGATAAGATGGAAATCGATGTAACAAGTGATTATGTAGCCAAGAAATTGATAGAGTTTGCCCAGCGTGGTTCTCTTCAGGTGGTTGCAACTAATGATGTACATTTTGTTAGAGAACAAGACAAATGGTTGCAGCATTTTCTGGCAATGGTTCGACGTAAGAAAAATTACAAGAATTTCCCAGGAGAGATGAGTGAGCGGTGTTGTTTGGTTGGTGAGGACAAGTTCAAAGAATGGCTGCAGCCATATGGTGATGATATTGTCAAAGAAGCAATAACGAATCAAGACAAGATAGCAGACATGTGTGAATCATACAAACTACCATCAGCTGCACCTATGAAGTGGAATGACCAACCAGATGAGGACAGATATCAGGAATTAGTAAAATGGTGTAATGAAGGCTGGATTTATAGAAAATGTTCGGGCGAAAAATACATGAAGCAAGGGCAATACGAGTTAGGGTTAATTAAAGAAAAAGGCTATTGCGATTATTTCCTTATAGTTGCAGATATGGTAAGATGGGCTAAGGAACACAACATCATGGTTGGTCCAGCAAGAGGTAGTGCAGGTGCATCTTTGGTGGCTTGGTTGACAAAAATAACAGAGATTGATCCAATACATTTCAAGTTGTTGTTTGAAAGGTTCTTGGATCCATCCAGAAATGACTCACCTGATATAGACCTTGACTTTCAGAGTGAGAGACGTGATGAAGTTAAGGAATATATGAAAGACAAATGGGGACATGATAAAGTCAAGAATGTGGCTGGCTATACCATGTATCATGAAAAAGGATTGGTTGACGATATTGGACGTTGTTGGTGTATACCACCATTTGAGACTAAGCGTTTCAAGAAAATGCTAATTGAGGAAGGTGGAAGCAATACCATTCCTGAAGTGCTTGAAGAAATTCGAAAGGCATATCCTGCAGTTCCAGAAGGAATGGATAGAATGTTGGGGCAATTGCGTGGTTTTACCGTACATGCAGCTGGACTTGTTGTATCTAGTGAATCCTTGGCTAACATAACCACCATCATGGGAGACCAAATAGCATTAGACAAACGTGACGCTGAATACCTTAATCTATTGAAAATTGATGCTTTAAGCCTAAAAACTTTGGACATAATAGCGTTAGCCTTAGACAAGATAGGAATGACCGTGGAACAACTTTACAATCTTCCACTGGATGATAAAGAAGTATTTGAAGGCTTCAAAAAGGGTGATATGCAGGGCATATTCCAATATTCTGGTAATACAACCAGAACCGTATGTATGAAGGCATTACGTGACATCGATATGGATGTAACTGATTTTTCTGCCATATTCGACGTTGTAACAGATGTTAACACGCTTTCAAGACCAGCATCCATGAACAACGGTTCAACCAATAGATATATAGCAAATGAAGTAGACAATATTCATCCATGGATATCCAAGCATACTGAAAACACACGTGGACAAATTATTTATCAGGAACAAATAATGAGAGTTTTGCGTGAGGGAGATCTCGATTGGGCAGATGTAACAGCAGTTAGAAAACTCATGTGTAAACACGAAGGTAAGGAAAAACTGGCTGGCATCAAGGCAAGGTTCTTTAAAAGCCTAATGTCATTTGGTTCAGACAGAGAAATGTGTGATATCGTATGGTCACGTATCGGCGATGAAGGTGCATATGGCTTTAACGTTGCCCATTGTGTGGCTTATACATTAATTGCTTATTTCACCATGTGGTTAAAGGTGCATTATCCATTGGTATTTTATTGGGCAAACATGATGATCACACCTGAAGACAACAGCATCCTCAGAGAATTTGCTCAGAGCGGTGGACATATCTTTGAAGTAAGGTTTGGTAAGTCGGAAACCAACTGGAGCATCGATTATGATAAGAACGGACTCAGAGCAGGTTATACCACCATCAAGGGAGTTGGAGAGAAGACAGCCATTAAGTTAATGACAATGCAAGAACAACACCGTCTCCCTTCAGGTGAAATAGAGATCGATATTAGCGATTTCAGTAATAAGATATTCTCTGCATTGCAGGGAGCAAACGCATTTGATGATGATCAAGAACTGCACGATTACCTGGGATTTAACGATTTGACCATGGCTGCACTTGACTGTCCACAACGTGTTAAAATCAATGATGTGCAGGATGGTGATATGAACACTATAATCTGCAAACTAAGTGATTTTAAGATCAAAAATCTTAGAGAATATTATAAGAAAAATGGCAAGGACTACAACGAAGTGCAAAAAGGTCATCTTGACACCTATGTCAACATGAGGGTTTATGATGATGATGGTGAAATGATGATCACCCTTAGCAGGTACAAATATCCACAATTTGAAGAAGTCGTTGCGGGCTTCGACAAGGATAAGGTATATGAAATACTTGTGGATTACAATGGCAGTAAGAGCAAAGGATACATCATGAACATTAGTGAAGCAGGTAATAAATTCATTATACCAGACGATGATGAGGATGTGTTGTGTATTGAGTAAACAGAGCGAATACAAAGCATTTAACAACAAATTTGCATTTAAGCATGGAATGAGCAAAAGCAGGTTGATGAATATCTTTAGAAATATGAAATCAAGGTGTTTTAATTGCAAACATGAACATTACAAGGATTACGGTGGCAGAGGAATTACAGTTTGTTATGAATGGTATAATTTTGTACCATTCATGGAATGGGCACTTTCACATGGTTACAGCGAAGATTTGACACTTGACCGTATCAATGGCAACGGAAATTACGAACCAGACAATTGCAGGTGGATAACCAATTTAGAGCAACAAAGCAATAAAAGAAACAATGTCTGGATTGAGATTGATGGTGTTGTTGATACAGCATCTGGATGGAGTAAAAAGTCTGGTGTTATATCAAGCACAATAACACGAAGATACCATAGAGGTGTTAGAGGTGCAGAATTAATAATTAAGAAGGGAGCAAAGTGAGATGGTAAACGATAATGCTTACAAAATACTGGCTAAAAGATACTTAGCAAAGGACTTAGAAGGAAATCTGATTGAAGATGTGGAGGGCATGTTTCGACGTGTCGCTCACACCATCGCACAATCAGAGACTAAGTACAAAAACGGGAATCCCGAAAAGGCAGAGCAGATTTATTATGACATGATGACAAACATGGAGTTCTTACCGAACTCACCAACGCTTATGAATGCTGGAAGACCATTGGGACAGCTGAGTGCTTGCTTTGTTCTTCCTATTGAAGACTCCACAGAATCCATCTTCGATGCCATCAAGTACGCAGCACTGATACACAAATCAGGCGGTGGCACAGGATTCAGTTTTACAAGACTCAGACAGTCAGGTAGCATTGTTAAAAGCACTAATGGTGTGGCATCTGGACCAATTTCGTTTCTTAAAGTATTCAACGCTGCAACAGAATGCATTAAGCAAGGCGGTGTACGCAGAGGTGCTAATATGGGTATCCTTCGAGTGGATCACCCAGACATAATTGCTTTCATTAATTGCAAGGCTGTGAACACTGAAATTACCAACTTCAATTTGTCAGTGGGAATAACAGATGCCTTCATGGAAGCAGTTGAACATAACGCCAAATATGACTTAATTGACCCACGTACAAAGGAGAAGGTAGGAGAACTGGACGCCAAGGAAGTATTTGACATGATAATTGAAGGAGCATGGAAGAATGGAGAGCCAGGAGTTATTTTCTTAGATCGCATCAATGCAGCAAATCCTACACCATGGCTTGGAGAAATGGAAAGTACCAATCCATGTGGAGAACAACCATTACTGCCATATGAAGCCTGTAACCTTGGATCTATAAATCTTGCGAAAATGATGTCAAAAATTACACGTGCAGTTGACTATGTAAAGCTTGAAAGGACAGTAAGATTAGCAGTTAGATTTCTGGATGGAGTTGTAGATGAAAACAATTATCCGTTACCTGAAATCGATAAGATGACACGTTCCACCAGAAAGATTGGTTTGGGTGTTATGGGATGGGCAGACATGCTAATAATGCTTAATATTCCTTACAACAGTGAAGAAGCCATCATATTGGCACACGATATCATGAATTTCATCAATGGTATAGCACATAGCGAAAGTGAGAAATTAGCACAGAAACGTGGTGTTTATCCAGCATTGGACTTATATAAAGGTGATTTTACAGCAATGCCATCACCTCCAATAGTAAGAAATGCTACACGTACAACCATAGCACCAACTGGAACAATATCCATCGTAGCCGACTGCTCAAGTGGTGTCGAACCATTGTTTGCAATAGCGTTCATGCGTGATCAAGCTGACATGAAAATGATGGATGTTAACCCATTGTTTAAGAAAGCACTGGCTAAACATGGCATACCACTAAGCATAGCTTTGGTTGAGAAGATCATGAAAGCTGGCACAATTGCACATATGGATGAAATCCCAGAAGAAATCAAAAGGATATTTGTAACAGCACACGATATTACGCCAGAATGGCATGTTAAGATGCAGGCAGCATTTCAGAAGCATACGGACAATGCTGTATCCAAGACCATCAATTTGCCTAATTCAGCAACCATTGAAGACGTCAAGGATGTTTACATGATGGCATATAAGACAGGCTGCAAAGGAACTACAATGTATCGTGATGGCAGTAGAGACACACAAGTATTGACCACTGGAGCAACTTTTGATAAGACTAATGACAAATGTCCAAAATGTGGCGAAAACAAGGATATGTTGCCAAGTTGTTTCTGTAAATTAGGTGAACAGCCAGCAACCCTTCAGGTGAAACCAAGAATTAGACCTGATACAACGACTGGATTTACTGAGAAGGTGCAGATAGGCTGTGGCAAGCTGTACGTTACTGTGAACTATGATGATCAAGGGTTATGTGAAGTATTCACAAACACAGGCAGGAGTGGTGGTTGTCCATCACAAAGTGAAGCAGTGTCTAGACTTGTCAGTTTGGGTTTAAGGAGTGGTGTACAACCAGCTGCAATAATTGACCAGCTGAAAGGAATTCGTTGCTCATCAACCACTGGGAAGGGTTTAAAATGTACCTCTTGTCCTGATGCCATAGGCAAGTTGCTTGAAAAAGTTATGAAGCAACAACATAAAAATGAACCTATAAAAGATGTGGTTTACGATGTGGTTGGAGATGCACGTTGTCCAGAATGCTCAGAACCAGTTGAACATGCAGGTGGCTGCATGGTGTGCCGAAATTGTGGATTCTCGAAATGCGGATGACAGGAATGTAAAAGGGCACAGATATGTATAATAAATTAGGAGTCAAGGATACAAAGGCAGGTCATTAAGACCGCTAAGTATCCTTTGTTACTCCTAATAGTTAAAGGTGGTGATTTGAATGGCTATTATTAAACATTATGTGCTCAAATTTAGGTTCATGCAAGAATGTTGTCCATATCATTATCACTGGTGTAGTGGGAAACACATACCAGAAATTGATTTAAAGACAGGGCAAGACAAAAGCGGTTTTACAGATTTAGAGCCGTGCAAACACTGTATAAATGACATATGTCGACATCCATCTAGAAAGGTGAAGTGATTGTTATGTGTCCATATGCACAATTTTTGTATGGTAATAATCAAGGTGACTTAATTTGTACAGCGAACAATGCATTAAACTTATGTTGTATGTCAAAAAATGGGTTCATACCCGAATATTTAATGATAAAATGTGAAAGGATGGTAAACAAAAATGGGACAAGCACAACAAGTAATCGTTGCACAGAAGTTTGTAACAATGAAAGGAAAAGCGGGGGATAATCTTTCAGATGCTCTCATGGATGCAGTAGTTCAAACTCAGTCAGAATTAGAGGGAAAGGGATTAAAGGGATGTACAGCTGTAGTCAAACAAGTAATAACAACTGGTACACTTGCAATTTTAGTTACAATTATTATAGACATAATGCAAATAGCTATCATACAAGCAAATCCCGAATCCAATCCTGAACCAGAATCCAGACTCAAAATCATAAAATGATGAAAGGTTGGTATCATTATGGCAATGTCTAAGATTAATGATGACTGCATGTTCTTTGGGTTAGAACTCACAGAAGAACAAACCAAATTTAGGGATGCCATCTATGATGGTAACAAAGACATCATTTTCAGCAATTCAAAGGCAGGTACTGGAAAAACCTTGATAGCTGTAGCAACCGCTAAAATGCTGGTTGCGGAGAAAGGCTATGATGGTTTAATTTACATCGTAAGTGTAGGCAACATGGAAAAGACGGTTGGTTTCCTTCCAGGAACTATAGAAGAAAAGATAGCACCATACAGCCAACCATTGGAAGATGCACTCATCAAGATTGGTGAGCAGCCTGAAAAAGCTATCTTCAATATAAATGATGATCCGAAGAAGCAAAAGAATGCTTGGGTATATTGTATAAGCCACACATTCTTACGTGGCGTCAACTTTGAAAACAAGGTTGTCATTATTGATGAATTTCAGAATATGTATTTAGATGAAGCCAAGAAAGTGCTTACCAGAATGCACGATAACTGCAGAGTCATATGTATCGGACATAGCCAACAGTGCGATCTCTATAAAAATAAGCAGAACAGCGGTTTCGTCAAGTATATCGAACATTTCAGCAAGTTTGACCGCTGTGCAGTGGTTAATCTGACTCACAATTTCCGTGGTTGGTTATCTAGAGCAGCTGATGAGGTAAATGAATGAAATGTGAATTAAACGGTGGGTATAGGAAATGGTGAATTGGGTAAGGTAACAAGGATAGAACTTATTGGAAATGAAATATATTATACATTGAGTCTATTTAATGGATTTGATAATGGTGGAAATCTTCCAATACAGTGCATCCAGATAAAAGAAGATCATTTGGTGGACATGCTTAAAACACCCAAATCGACAAGTAGGTGAAAAGCCTACAATTAATCGGAAATATTGCATGTCACGCAGGTGTAGGCTTAGCGAAAGTATGAGAAGGAGACTATGAACATGGAGTTAAATATTGTTTTAAATACAACGGACTACACAGTAAAGAGAGGTGCAACCGTCATTGGCGACATAAAGAAATTGGCTGATGGCTCAGTTGTATTCGTATCAGGTGTACAAATTGTGTACTCTGTGACTGAAATAACTCAAATATCTGCCTTCATGGCAACTTTGGGATAATATAAAACAACAAAGGACACAAGGCAATGGCTTTGTGTCCTTTCTATATCTAGGAGGAAGACATGGGTAACAACACAAAGCATGGTTTGTCAGATTCAAGAATTTATAGAATTTGGCGTGGGATGAGAGACCGATGCAAACATATCAATAATCATAAATACAAAGATTACGGTGGCAGAGGAATAAGTGTGTGTGAAGAATGGGATTTATCATTTGAAAAATTCTATAAATGGGCTATAGATAATGGTTATCACGACAATTTTTCAATTGACCGCAAAGACAATAATGGCAATTATGAACCAGAAAATTGCCAATGGAGTTCTTCAGGAGAGCAGGCAAACAACAAGCGTAATAATTGCATTGTGGAAGTTAACGGTGTGACAAAAACGCTTCCACAATGGTCTAAATTCACAGGCATACCAATCGAAATCCTTAGATCACGCTATTATAAATATGGATATCGTGGAAAAGAATTGTTGGACTACAAAACACCTAATCGTATACAAAAAGTTATCGCAATTGATCCAGGAGAACAAGGGCATAATGGCATCTGCATAGCTAAGCGTGGTGTAAAACCAGATGATTGGAGTATCACATATATCAATGCAGTCGACAAATATACACTTTTTAGAATTCTCGAAACAGAATTCGACAAAAGAATTAACACTTTCCTAATTTATGAAACATATCGACTATATGAAAGCAAGGCTAAAACTCAGATTGGTAATGAATTTGAGACTGTGCAGATCATCGGTGTCATAAAATATATCTGTGAAAAGCGTGGTGTGCCATACATTGATTCGCCTACCAGCAACAAAGCGTTCTTTACAGACATTCGCCTGAAGGACATGAATTTATACATACCGATTGACCATAAACGTGATGCCATTAGACATTTCTTGTATTGGCTATATTTCACGTCCAGACTGGGAGATCAGCACGATTTAGTAGGAATGAGGAAAGGAAAATGATTATGGACAGACTGATTATATTTAAGCCTGACGCAGTAGAAAAGGGCATTCACACAGCAGTTCTTGAAACAATGCCAAAACCAAAGAGATCGTACATGTGCAGCCTACCAGCACCGTTTTGGGAAGATCATTATTCTCATGTTAAAGTCGAGATGGGTAAACATTGGCAGGGCATGATTGATTGGTTGGCAAATGCAGCTGTATGTGTGGTGGTGCTTCCAATCCGTGATGGGATTGACTGGAAGACAACTGTCAGAGAGAATTTCAGCAACGACATTGATGGATATCATAACTTGATCCATGTATCCGATGATGGAAGGGCTGATGCAGAGTTTGATAAGGTATGTAAATTTGTATTGTCAACAGACGGAATTCGGGAATGAAAATTCGGTTGCCACTGTATAATTGTTATGAACAGTTATATGGTGGCAAAATTTTGTTAAGGATGTGATAAGAATGCATGAAAGACATGGTATGCGTGACTCAAGACTTTACAATATATGGAGCAAAATGCGTAACAGATGCAATAACCCAAATAATGAAAGATATGAAGACTATGGTGGAAGAGGGATTACCGTGTGCAAGGAGTGGAATGAGACTTTCATTTATTTTTGGAATTGGGCACTTGCCAATGGGTATTCTGACACATTAACTTTGGAGCGTAAAGATAACAATTTAGGATACAATCCAAAGAACTGTAAATGGGCAACTTATAAAGAGCAAAACAAAAATCGTAGACCAACACTAAAGAAAATTCGTTAAGCGTTGTTTAGGACGCTGCAGAAGGATCACTAAGCAACAATTGGAAGGTAGGCTGGTATATTTGCTGTCCAGCAATCCAAATTGGCTAAAAGCCAAAATACAAACAAGAAAAGGGAGATAACGTTATGGAAACAAAGATTTTGAAGGTAGTACAACGTTGTGACGGAAGATATGTTGGTGAGTTGGAAGTGGTTGGTTCAACTCGAAAAGTAAAGATTTGTGTAAGGTTTGATGAGGTAGATCTAAAACCGCTTGCTGATGTTTTGCAAAAATATCTCGAAGAACATCCAGAAATAGTAGAACAAGCAGAAGCTTTTGAGAATTGACAAGACGAAAGCGATAAAGATGCAAAGTGTGATAATGAACACTATGGGCTGATTAATGTAGAGGGAGATGGTATCCATGCACAACAAAAGCATATGGCACTGGGATAGTGACCTTATATGTTGGGTAGCATTTGTCGAAGGTATCATGGTTTTAAGTGATACCTTTATACAAAAGCTTGACGCATACGACTGGAAAGTTAAGATCATACCTTCAGCTGGTGGTACAGAATTTACAACGATCGTAGCGGTTGGCAGCTGCTTGTACCTTACAAGGCACATCATGGATGCCAAAGACGGAGATGTTATATACAGACGTGACATAAGCGGTGATGCTGATGGCATATTCGACGCAAGATTCATTAATTTGAGTCTTTACGCATGGGACAGACCATTGGGATATTATGATCCAACTGTGATTAGAGAAAGGAAATGATAATATGACAGAGGTTATTGTAACAACAGATGGCAGCGTGTCTGGCAATGGTAAGCCTGATGCCATAGGTGGCTGGGCATGTATTTTACAGGCATTCAAAAGCGAAATGGCGTCAAGTGACAGTGATACCCTTCAGGTGTTGCTGGCTGAGAAGGAATACAGCGGTAAATTGGTATATGAGACTGATAATTGTCCAGTTACCAATATCCGTGCTGAGCAGTATGGCATATTGAAAGGCTTAGAAGAAGTATGTGGCAGGAACTGTAGAATCGAAGTCCATTCAGATAGTGAACTGTGCATCAAAACCTTGAATGGTGAGTACAGTAGGAAGACTAACCAAGACCTGTGGGAACGACTGGATAAGCGGTGTATGGAATTGAAACAACGTGGCTGTAGTATAATGTTTATGTGGATCAAAGGACATAGCACCAATGTTTTGAACAATCGTGCCGATAAACTTGCTGGTAAGGCTAAAAAGGTGGTGTTGCTAAATGGATAATGAAGATCAATGCAAAAGTTGCCCATGTTCTTCATGGGGTGAACCAAAAGACGATGATGTGTGTAATGCATGCATTGAAGAAAAATTTAACCAATGCAAAGATTGTTCATATGCTTCATTTGGACTGCCAGATATGTTTTGTGATGTATGTGCCAGCTGTCAGGAAGAAGATGAGGTATAACCATGAATGTGACGTTAAACAAGGGTGAGATGGCTGTCATTGAACAGAAAGCAATCGAGAAAGCAACGCAGAAAGCAGCAAAGTCTAATAAAATGACTGTAGAAAAGTTTCTAACATTGTACAAATGCACTAGCATAAGCTATTATAACGGATTGTTCACAGTCGAATTTTCCAGTAGAATTGCTGAATCAATGAAAATAGGAAAACCAGTGGAAATGGTAATTCGAAAACCGTTTATGATAGACATAGGAAGGTGAAAACATGGCTATAAACAAAAAGGCACTCAAGAACTGCATGGCAACACCGTTTCGATATGATGAAGTAAACGAAGTCTACGAAATGTGGGATGATGACGATGTCGTAGAATGCTTGCTGCATTATGCCATGGTTTGTGGGTACAAGCCAAGTTACATGATCAATGTGTTTGAGGCACAATTTCAAGAGATCAACAGACAGAACAACAGAGCAATTGCAGAGTTACAAATATTGTTGTTATCGAAAGGATGGTATTAACATGGGTATAATAGAATACTTTGGTTTGGTTATTTTGTTGACATTATTGATAAGCATATGGAGAAGCATTGCTATATCTAACACTATGACGTTCACACCTGAAGAGTCGCAGGAAACACAGCCATGGCAATACAAGCCGCATCAATGTAAGTTGGCAAGATACGATTACACAAGGGAATTTGACAAGGACAATCAAAGGTGGATCATAACCTTAAAGAATACAGAATATGACATCGTAAGCTATGTCTATAGAGAAGATATCATTAACAAAGGAACTACTCTAAAGAGTGCATTAGAAGAACTTCTACCTAAAATGAAAGCACTGGAGAAAACCTATAAGGATTTGGAACATTTCTCTATACATGATAATTGTTGTGGTGAGAAAGGTGTTGGTGATAATGACCTTCCTTAAGGGAATCTTGGCAGGGTTATTCTTTACAAGCGTGCTGGCAGCATGGTGTGTACTGATATACAAATTGGCTGAAATGATTATAGAATGGGAAAGGATGATGACGTATGGCACAGGACTTTGATTTTAAGAAAGCTATGGAAAACGAACTCCACAAGGCTGCAGCTAAGGTGAGTCTAGAAAAAATGAAGGAGAATCTACAGGCATACGCAATGGCATCTGAGGGCTTGGCACTGGTAATGAAGACTTGGTATGATGGTTTCGTTAAGGCAGGGTTTGACAGCATGCAATCAATGTATCTCACAAGTAATATGGGCAGCACAATGTTCTTGTCAGCATTATCACAGGGTGGTGCTGATGGAGACAAACCAAAAGGGAGGTAAACCAGCATGGTATCAGCATTAATAATAGCACTGGCAATTGTAGCATCAGCAGTAGTTCTCACATTATGGATGATGGGAGCGTTCATGGTTGTAGACCTGTTAGAATGGCATTCCGTATGGTTACAGGTGTTTGCCATAGCAATATATGTTGTTTCCACACTCACGTTTATAACGTGGGTGTACATGAAATTAGGAGGTGCGGTATGACGTCATTAGTAAAGCTAAAACATTTGGTAAACAGAGTAATAGAACTGCAAAGGGAACAGGACGAACTCAAGACATCCATCAGCAACCTATATGACGACTTTGCTAGTGATAGCAACACAGCCATCAAAATACTTAGAGAAGCTAAGAAGGTGGTTGATCAGAAGCTTATAGCATTAGGAGATTTATATTGCAGCGTGAACCATTCTTCAGGTGAATTAGACGGTATCAACAGCACTAACATAACAGTTTGGGATAATTCTCAGAACATCAAGCCAACAGATGGACCACAACCACAGCCAGAACCCGAAACAACAGAGAAAGAACCAGAACCTGTAGATGAAGAACCTGATGATGGATTACGTAATTGTCCACGTTGTAATAGAACAGGTGTCCGGTTGTCTAGAGAGAGAGACGACTGCTGATCGAGAAAAGATTTGTAACCTTCATATTAACTGGTTATGGTACACATTGTCAACGCTGTAGTGGTACTGGCAGAATTAAGAAACCTCACAAACCAAATGTAACAGTGCAGCACGGAGTGTATGATCCAGGTGTAATATAAAGAAGGGAAGGTAAAGATTAATGAGAGTAAATGTTGAACTGAGATACCTATTGTACAGGCTTCAGGAGTTGCAGGCAGAACAGAAAGACTATGAAACGGCAATCACTAATCTGAGTGATGATGGTGATGAGGTAAGCCTTGCAGTCAAATCACTCAGAGAATGCAAACGCATTGTCGATGGTAAAATTTTAGTGTTAATGAACACAGATTGTATGTTGATTGCCACAACACCTGCAGCCATTGATGGCGTAACCAACATAAAGGAACGTTGGAACACTGACGATGAAGAAAATGCTTACAGACTGCAATCTAAGAAGCCTAACCCAAAGTCTGATAAGCTTGAGCAAGGTGGTGAGATGTATGGCTAAGTTAACACTCACATATGACGGTATAACCGACGATTGTAAGGGATGGGCTAAACGTACAGGCATCAGTGAAGTTACCATCAGAAGACGAATTAGCTATGGCTGGACACCAGAGCAAGTGCTCACAACAAGCACAGAGAGAAAGTCTTGGGCAGAGACTATCACATTCAATGGAGTTACTGACACATACGCAGGTTGGGCAAAGAAGATGAACATCAGTGAGAGTGCATTGAGAGGTAGACTTAACAAGAAACGTCGTGTCAATGAAGATGGTGTGTGGAGTTTGGAAGCAGCACTCACAACACCAGCCAAACGCAGTAGTTGGAATGAGAAACAAATAATATTGAAGCAGCATGGGTTGGGTAAGATGACTACTGATAAGAACTACAACCCATTAAAGCAAACCATGAAGTATAACAAATGTGACATCGATGACATAATGGAAATGCTTAGCAACAAGGATGATAGTGAGCCAGTCAACGATGTTCCGATATTCAAAGACGATTAATTTTCTCATCATTAGTGCTAAGTTCGGGAACACACTCTTTAAGAATCAGGTAACACATGACATGACTATGATTGCTGAGATTAGAGGAAAAATTCCTGAGATTAACGTCTATGAAATTGATTTTTTATTCCTTTTTCGCATTAAAAGAAAATTATTAATTAATTAATTTGTTTAAAGGGAAGTAAACAAATTTTAACCAAAACCTATACCCCGATGTCAGGAAATTTTACTGTAACTAATCATGACAATAGCCAATCTGGTGAAAACTGGGTTGGCTATACTGCGTTGTTCTGGACTTTGGCAAGGTAACGGTATGGAGAACCCACCGTAATGCACGGTATGGTGATGATATCATTTCTGTAACGGTTAAAACAATTGCGAAGTCCTTGCGTATGAGCCATAATTAAAGGTATGGAACGCAGTCACGCATATACAGAAATGTGTGGCGTTATCATACACTCTGCGTATTTGGAGGTGATGAGACATGAGTACATACAAGACAGAAGCGGTGGATGACAAAGACAAGAAATTAAACCATAGACAAATAGTGTTTGTGGATGCTTATCTCATGAATGGTTTCAATGTCATAGCTGCAGGACGTATAGCACATCCTACGTGTAATCCTAAATCTTTGGCTGGTTGGTCATGGAAAACTTTCAGAATGCCACATGTCACAGCTGAGATTAACAAACGTAAGGAAGAAGTCTTACATGATATGGGATTTAATAAAGAACACTTGGTTGCTGAATGGATGAAGCTGGCTAATGCAGATGCAAGCGACTTTGTTGAGTGGGAACTTAAGTATGAACCAGAGACACAAACATATCTACCTATTATCCGTATGAAGCCATCAAGTGAAGTGGATGGTGCATGTATCAAATCAGTTAAGATAGGTAGGACTGGAAAGATAGAATTTGAGTTATATGACAAAACAGTGGCAATGAAGCAGGTTGGTGAGATCATGGGATTGTATCCTAAGACTCAGCAGGTAGAAATAACTGGTAGGGATGGAAGCCCTATTCAAGTTGAAGAAATCAAGAACAAGATGCTTGAAAAGCTAAACAAAATAGTAGCTGTAACACAGGAGGTCAAAGATGAATGAAAGGCACAACCTAGGAAAGGTTGGATTGGAACTCATAAAACCTGTAAGGAAGTGAGTTTGTATGAAGACAAATGTTATGAATACAATGCAAATGGATATTAAGTTGGCTGAGGGATTAGCCAAGATGACTGCAGAAGAGAGATCAATGTTCTTAAACGAGATGACGGATGATGAAATAAGGATGTTGGAGTTCTCATGGTATGTATGGGCAAGACCTGCACAACGTTTGCCTGAGAAGCAGTTTCGTATTTGGCTAATACAAGCAGGACGTGGATTTGGCAAGACTAGGACTGGTGCTGAGACTGTCAGGCTGTGGAAAGATCTAGGATTCAGACGTTTCGCCATGGTTGGTATAACACCAGCCGATGCCCGTGATGTTATGATTGAAGG
>Ga0172381_10001411_pt1 | contig 28393 bp, 34 predicted proteins | sample Leawel6488metaG_FD_119754 | JGI IMG/M metagenome (GOLD analysis project Ga0172381, IMG submission 119754) | Leachate microbial communities from a municipal landfill in Southern Ontario, Canada - Leachate well 64-88 metaG | ecosystem: Engineered > Solid waste > Landfill > Unclassified | place... | reverse complement strand
CCCCCGAGAGGCCCGAGCATTCGCGCATTTTGAAACAAAAAATTTGAGGTAATTATGGAAATTCAGATTAAAAAGGTCAAACTATCGTCGATAGACAGATTAGTGGGTGATTAAATGGCAGGCCGAAAAAAAATAGATCCCAATGCCCCGGATAACCGAGGAGGCGCCCGGAAAGGAAGTGGTCAGAAGCGGAAGAAAATCAGCTTCGATGAACGCGACATCAGAGACCTCATGAAGGCCGTTCGCAAATTCGAGAAGGAGTCTGGGAAGTCAATTAACGAGATCCTTGTAGGAATTATCTACGCGGCAAGTTTTCAGGGAGAAAAGATCAAGATCAGGGATCGCATTGAGGCGATAAAACTCTTGAAAGCACTCACTCGCACGAAGACCAGCGAAAAGAATATAAACCTGACAGTGAGTCCGGGACCGACGATCTTTTTACCAAGTCCCCGCCCAGATGAAACGCAAATAAAACTGGTGAATAATGGATGAATCCTGGCGACCGTTTAAAGGACCTCAAGAAGAGTTTTGCAGCCGCGGAGAATTCGAGGTTCTATTCGGCGGGACAAAAGGACCTGGAAAAACTGATTGCCTCATTGCCGAGGCGACGCGGTTCGTCAATCATCCAAAGTACCATGGGATTCTTCTACGTCGGACATTCCCGAGATTGCAGGAGATCATTGACCGTTGCCACCTGTGGTATCCAAAGATCGGCGGCGAGTACCGCGCTACGGAACATCGATGGTATTTCCCCAGTAAAGCCCGCATCACGTTGGGGCATTGCCAGAACGAGGAAGATAAGAGAAATTATCATGGCAAGGAATTCCACTTCATGGGATTCGATGAGCTTACGGAATTCACGAAGACACAATACCTATTCATTTTGGCGAATGTCAGGCGGACGCAAAAGGATCTTGGTATGAGAATCAGAGCGACTACAAACCCCGGAGGCATCGGCCATGTCTGGGTGAAAGAACGCTTCATCGATCCATGCAAACCCGTCGCATTTACAACCTATATCAACGAGGACGGTGAAGAGCGGCCTATGGCAGTTCCCGTGGTGTATTTTGACGAGGAAAGCATGACGTCGCGCTGTTTCGTCCCTGCGACCGTGTACGACAACCTGTACATCATGCGGCATGATCCTGGATACGTAAACCGGTTGCGGGGGCTCCCGCCGGCAGAAAAGAAGCGCCTCCTAGATGGAATCTGGGATGTCTACGATGATCAGGCATTCCCGGAATTGTCGCAGCGGATTCATGGTTGCGATCCCTTTCCAATCCCGCCGGAATGGGAAAAGTTTTGTTCGATGGACTGGGGTTATGCAAAACCCTTCTCCATCGGGTGGTATGCCATCGACTTTGATGGGGTGATCTATCGCTACCGGGAATGGTTTGGATGCAAGTCTGATCCGGGGTCGGAAAATTCAGGCCTCCGCATGACGCCTATCGATGTGGCACGGGGAATAATCGAACGCGAAAAAGAGAAAATCAGGTTCCGCGTTGCCGACCCTGCTTGCTGGTCACAAGTCCCCCGGAAAGATCAATCCCTCGGGCCGTCAATCGTCGAAGATATGACGAAAGAGGGGCTTTTCTGGGTCAAGGGCGATAATGCCCGCATTTTGGGTAAAATGCAGGTCCATGAACGTTTTAAGCTGGAACAAGTCATGAACGATGCCGGAGAGATCACAAACGAGAGCCCGCGCTTCTTGGCCTTCAATGATCAGAAATATTACTGGAAATTAATGACAGAATTGCAACTAGACGCCAAGAACCCAGAAGACGTGGACACTGAACAAAATGACCATATCTATGACGAACTTAGATACGCTTTCATGGCCAGACCGATCATTCCCAAGCGTCAGAATGTGGCCCCGAAGAACACCTTCGCGGCAGAGCGGAACCGATATATCAAAGCGAAACAATACGCCGTCAGGCATGGCGTATCCATCGCGGCTGCCTATGCGAGGATGGCCGGAAAGGTGTGATCTATGGGATTGCAAACAGTCAAAGAGATTTCGGCATTGCTCGGCGTCACGGAAAAAACGGTTTACCGTTGGATCTACCGTTACCCTCAATTTCCCTGCATGAGAGTCGAACGAGGTGATTATCGGATTGATTTCGAAGTGCTTATCGGATGGATGAAGTCATCGCCGTCCATGGCCGGATTCGTGAAAAATTGCCGCATGGAGTGATATTGTGAAAAAGTGTCGCAAAGTTAGGATATCAAAAACGGATTGGTCATATTGGCAGAAACCAGTCATGAAGGGCTATCTCATGCAATGTTGTGATTGCGATTTGATCCATGAGGTTGAATTCCGGGTTTATAAAATCATAAAACGGAATGATGACGGGACAAAGATCGTTGAACTTGCCGGGGAGGATTACGAAGTTGGCATTAGAATGAAGCGATATACATGATTTGCATAATAATTATAACATTTTCTATCCTCAATAGTAGTTTTCACCTATGTCCAAATTTGTCTAAATTTGTCCAGTTCCCTTTTTAAAAAAACTCGTTCACAATATCCCAAAATCTTTATGGGGGATTCATGGCGAGACCTTCCAAAGCGGATGCAGACGCACAACAGACCTGGGAAGACCGGATAAATCGGGCGAAGGCGGTCCGAAAGAACTGGAAAGACCGTTTCAAGGTCGATTTGGGCGTTGAATATTTCGAGGGTATGCAAAACCCCGGTTTCCCCGAAGAAGAATGGATTACAATCAACAAGATTTACAGTCACGTCAAGAGCCAACTCCCGGCTCTCTATGCGACAAATCCCTATTTCTACATTAAACTGAAACGCTCATTTTCCCCAAACCCTGCTGATATAGCAGAATACGAGGAACGCGGAAAGAAGCGGCAATCCTATCTGAATTATCTTAAAGACGAGATAAAACTGAAAAACGAGGTCCGCCTATGCATCCAGGACGCCTTTTTCAAGTATGGGGTCTCCAAGGTCTTCTATCGAGTTGAACAGCAGCCCAATCCTGACTTCGGCAATCCTATTAAAGGCGATGACGAACTTCCCATGGTGGATGAAACGAGCGGTGAAATCATCATGGAGCCGGAGACGATCCCCGTCAATGAGCGGTATTGCGTCGAACGGGTCCACCCCGATGATTTCCTGTGGGATGAGGACGCCGGGCCATCAGATAAATCGTGGAAATGGCAGGCGCAACGCATCACCATGACCGTGGATGAGGCCCGTAAGAACCCGCTTTTCAACAAAGCGGCGCTGAAGGACCTGACGGTGCAGGAAAAAGGATCGGATGATGAACAGAAAAAGCGCGATGAACGGAAAAAGGGAGGTGATATTCTCGGAAAATCGGAAACCGTAAAAGTCGCCGGCGCGAAGAAGAAAGACGGACAAAAGAATATTACATTGTGGGAAATTTATTGTCTCAAAGATGAAACCTGGACGGTGATTGCCGAGGGCGGCAGGGTCCCCCTGGTGAACGAAGAGCCGATTCCTGTAGGAACTGAAAAAACGGCCTTTGAGGTCCTTCGTTTCACCCTGCGCGATGATTCGCCTTATCCGATCCCTCCGGTATCGATGGGCCTGGACCCGCAAAAAGAATATAACCTGTCCCGCTCCCGGATCATGACGCACCGTAAACGATTCAACCGAAAATATCAGGCCATCGGGCAGTGGGATGATGAGGAATTATCAAAACTGGTAACCGGAGATGATGGAACCGTTGTCAAATCCTCCATGCCAGGATCAACCATCTCAGCTATTCAGGACGCCCCTCTCGACCAGTGGAACTATCACGAAGTCAATCTCCTGAATAACGACTTGATTGAACTTCTAGGAGGAGCATCAGATGAATCACGGGGCATTGCGGGGGCTGATTCAGCAACGCAGGCAAGCATCCTGGATAAACGTCTCGACATGAAAGAAGGGGACTCCATGTCGATGGTGGTTGATTTCGTGAAAGGCATCGCGCGAAAGCTCGATCAACTGGTACAGGCGCACATCACGCAGGATGAGGCAATCAAGGTAACAGGTCCGGAGGGCGAATTCTGGGCAAATATCAAGCAATCGGATTACGAGGAGATCAACGGAGAATTTGAATATGACGTCAATGTCGGAGCCACCATCCCCCGAATGCCGCAAACCGAAAGGGCCTCCTGGATGTCATTTCTCCAGTTGGTGGCGTCAGCGCCTCAACTTCTCATGTCAAAAGCTCTTCTTAAGGAAATGGCGGCGCAGCATCACATCGAAAACGAAGCCCTGATCGATGAGGTATGGAAGATCGGGCAGATGATGGTTCAGCAGCAAGTGGCGGCAGGGAAGGGGCCTAATACGCCCGGAAGTCTGCCCGGTGTCACGGAGAATAAACCCGCGGCGACGATGGGCGGAATTCAGGGTGGGCCGCAAAGTTTAAATCTGCCATTGGCAGGGAACGCGAAGGAGTGAAGATCATGGCATGTAAAGGCGGAAAAGGCGGAAAAGGGAAGGGCGGAAAGGGTAAAGGCGGGAAATGACTCTCGGCGTCACGCTGGCCCGTGGCGGCTCCAAAGGCCTGCCGGGGAAAAATATCAGGGATCTGAACGGTAAGCCGCTCATTGCCTGGACCATTGAAGCGGCAAAGGCCTCCCGGATGATTAACCGGTATGTCGTATCGACAGAAGACCCAGAGATCGCGGCGGTGGCCAAAGAATATGGCGCCGAGATTGATGTCAGGCCGTCATATCTGGCTGAGGATCATGTCAATCGATGGGAGGTATTGAAGTATCTCAGCGATCGGTTTGGATTCGAGCGGTTGGTATTGCTCCAGCCGACGTCGCCGGTCCGTCCCAAGGGATTTATCGATGACTGCATTATGGAGTTTATCAACAAGGGTGCCGATCACCTGGCCACTGGCTATATGTTCCATGATGGCCCCTACAGTGAGATTCAGGGACGGAATCGGCAGGAGATAAACCCGTTCTTTGTCGATGACGGGAATGTCTACATCTGGCGCCGGGTCATGATTGAAAACGATATCCGTTATGGAGGCAAGGTGATTGAACATGAAAACAGTCGAAAGGCCAGCATCGACATAAACGACGGGTTCGATTTCTGGATAGCGGGAAAGGTGCTCGAAGATGCCTCTTTATGACATGAAATGTCAGAAGTGCGGAAAGGAAGAAGAGCGGATAGCCAGGATTGACGAAGATTCTCTGCCTTGTACTTCATGTGGAGGCAATGCGAAACGCCAACTTCATGGCCGTTTTGGCATCAGCATGGGAGTCGGGGCGTATGGTTATTTCGATGAAAACCTAGGATGTTATATCGGCACCAATGCTGAGAAAAAGCGCGTCATGGCCGAACAGGGAGTGAGTGAAGGTTATGGAAAGGGGTGGAAATGAGGATTTGCGATAGATGTGCAGCGCCGGCATGTGATGAACTGACGTTGAAGGTTGACGACCAGCGTTTCGACCTGTGCGAGTCGTGCCGGCAGGTCGTCCTTGAAACTCTAACCAACCGGCCCGTCGCGGAATATGATTTGACGGCGGCCAAAGCAAAACCGTCTCATGAAAAGAAAAAGGGTCGGAGCAATGGATGAGTTAATGGACCTCATCAAGAAACTGAAAGAGAAGAAACCAGAGCTTTACCGGCATATTATAGGAATCATCAAAGCAATACTCGCCACGGCGTAACAGCCCTCGCCAAGAACAACAATCAGGCACGTCTTTAAATGACCTCCCTGGGAATCACTCAGGGAGGTTTTATTATGGCAGACGACGGAACCACAACCGCCCAGCCCGGACAACCCGTAGGGACCGCTGCACCAGCGACAACCCAACCGGGAACCACTGGCGGAACCGGACAACCGGCAGCCACGGACCAGACAACCAATGCCTCGGGAACTGGATCCGCAAGCGGCGAGGAAGACACTTTTTTCGACCCCAAGGACTTAGATCCATCATTAGTTCCCGCTTACAAGGGGATGCAAAAGGCCTTCAGTAAAAAAATGGAGGCGATCAAGGCCAATCGTCAGAAGATCGACGTTTATGATCAGTTTTCCCGTGATCCCCTCGGACAGATTCAGACCATGGCGTCGCGCCTCGGGTACAAACTCACCCGTGCGGAAGCGGCGGCAGTTGCCAACGAGGGGGACCCAACAGGAACCGGTGATAAAAAATGGGAGCCCCAGACATGGGATGAGGTGCAGAACCGTTTTTTAAGTGCTGCGGAACAGCGATTGATGGAGAAATTCAATCCCATCATCGATGAACTGCAGACGCTCAAAAAAGGCAGCATGGAGAAAATGCTCGATGAGAATTGCCCGGATTGGCGGGAACATGAGGATGAGATGGTCACGCTTTTACGTGAGCATCCAACCTTGGCCAAAGATCCGGTTAAACTCTACCGTCTGTCCCTTCCTCCCGAAATCCTGGAAACACGGGCAACGCAGGCCGCGTTGAAAAAATTGCAGTCGAAGGTCGATGGATCACGACCGGGGGGAACATCAACAGCAAAAGCATCGGCGTCGGCAGGACCGACAGGGCCAATAAGTTTCAATGAGGCCGTGGAGATCGCAAAACGGCAGTTGGCCGAAAAGGGACTAAAGGCGCCGTAAAGGAGGTTTATTATCATGGGAACCATAGGCGACACCGGGGCACCGTCAACCAACACGATTTATTATGACGCGCTCCTTTCCACGACGCTTGCCGCATATCGCAAGCAGATGGTGGACAACATTTTCAAGGATTCCGCCTTTCTGACCTATATCAAACAGGCCGAATCCTGGAAATCCCAGAACGGCGGGGAAAGAATCTCTTTCCCGCTCATGTATGGAGACAACGACACGGTAAAGACTGTGGGCGGTTATGAGCAGCTGGACACAACTCCGCAGGACGGGATGACTACAGCCTTTTATGAATGGGCTGAAATCGGCGGCACGATCAGTATCAGCCGCAAAGAAGAGCGGCAGAATACCGGCGAGGGAAGGTTAATCAATCTTCTGGAATCGAAGATCAAGCAGGCGGAAATGACCATGAGAGAAAAACTCAATGGCGACCTTCTGCGCGGAACCGTTTACGGGGCTACTTTTGTCCCGGAACTCTCGACGGGCGGGAACCTGGGCCTTTTGCCTCTGGGATATTTTCTCAGGAAGATAAATTCCACTGATCCCACAAGGGGCGGCACCGTCGGAAACATCGCGGGGGCCACCTACTCGTGGTGGAGACACCAGACGGCCAACATCGGCAGCAACGGCACTCAGACCGGCAACGCCTTTGCTCTCAACGCTACGACCTATGCCGGGCTGAAGGCGGCACTGCGGCGCATGTATAACTACTGCTCCCGTGGTTCCGGAGGATCCCCTGATCTGGTTGTCATGGATCAAGTGGCATTCGAGACCTATGAAAACAGTCTCGACACCGCCGTCAGGTATGTCAACACCAAAATGGCCGACATGGGATTCGATACGATCAAGCTCCGTGGCGCTACCTGTATCTGGGATGAAGTCGTCCCGGACATCCAGACGGGGACGGCGGCGATCACCAAAGGGACGGCGTTTTTCATCAACACCAACTTTTACAACATCTTCTACGATTCGGAGACGGACATCATCACCACGCCGTTTGTCGAACCGGAGAATCAGACGGTAAAAACCGCGAAGATCCTCTTCATGGGGAATGCAGCGGTCAGCAACCTGCGGAAACTGGGTGTTTGCTACGATATCCTTCAGACCATCGTGGCGTAACGAAGTAACAGAACGGGGACGGTGATAGGGACCTCCTGACAGTCACAACAAACTTCAAGGAGGATTAACCATGTTATTTAAAAGGGTTTCAAGGGCGGCGGCAGAACAGGTTTTTGTTGTCGTGAAAAATGTTTCCGGGTCCACGATGACGGCGGGCTATTCCTGCGTTTTCGATGTGTCCACGTCGGTGGATGGGGTTCGGGTCACTCAGGCAGGCAGTGCGAATCTCCAGGGTTATGCCGGTGTTGTCGATGCGGATATCGCCAATAATGCCTATGGACTGGTTCAGGTCTATGGCTACCGGTCGGCAACCTATGTTTATAGTTCCACGGGGTCCAGTGCGGCAGGGGATAACCTTTCCGTGATTGCATCCATTTGGGGCCTCACCCCGGCGGCAACGGCAGGAACCTCAAAGGCGTTCGGGTTCCTCTGCGAGGCGATCAGCTCTTCGACGTCTTCGCAGTTCTATAGCAACGTCAAGACTTTCATCAGGGCGCTTTAAAAATCGGGGAGGCGATAGGCCTCCCCTTTATTTCATGAATGATTGCATCATCATCGGACATGGCCCCGGAATCAGGGGGGCGAAGAGAGGAAACGAGATTGATCAGTTCAGGGCCATCATCAGATTCGGAGATGGGTTTTATTGGCAGACGCCGGAGGACTATGGGTGGCAGACAGATTATGTCCTCAGCGGCGATCAGCGAATCGCCGATATCATTACGAACTGTCCACAGGCAAAAGAGGTCTGGGTGTACGGTCGCCCGGATTATCGGGATGAGGCATTAATCATGCGGAGGCTAAAGGGTTATCGACCGTATGTGTGCCGCGAAACTGATGGCTGGTTGCAACGGTTCAAAGAGATCGGGGCGAAAGGATATTGTTCGCAACGATGCCCGGAAGATCCGCACTTTTCTCAGGGGCTGGCTGCCATCATCATGGCCGCCGAGCGACTTGAAGAAAAACACATCTGCCTGGCCGGATTTAAGAACCTGCTGGCCGGCGACAACGGCGACTATGACGCGGAGACGAATCGGGGCCATACGATCATCAGTTATCACGATTTTGAGGCGGAACGTCGTCTCTTGGATGAAATTATTGACCATTATGGATTGGAGATAGGGGATTTTAATGATTGCAGATAGGGAGCGGACAAAATACCGGCGCATGTATCAGGAGGGCATCTATAAAGGCCCCGGCGCGGGAAAGGACCATGTTGGCGCAGCAATAGAGGCCCTCGGGATGAAACCGGGTGAATCCGTGGTTGATTACGGATGTGGCCCCGGATGTGCCGGCGCGATCTTTCAGGACAGGGGATTTCGTGCCCTGAATATGGATATCGTGGGAGACGGGGTAGACGCTGACTGTCTATCCTATATTCCATTTATCGCGGCGCCGATTTGGGACCTGCCGGAAGACTTTCCCATCACGGATTGGGCATTTTCGACAAAAGTGCTGGAACATCTTCCCACGGAAAAGATTGACGACAGCCTGAAGGCAGTAGCCGACCATACGGCTAGAGGTGCGTTTCTCCATGTCCACCATGAAAAGGATGTCATGGGACGTTATATCAATGACACCCTGCATTTGACCGTCCAGCCTCCCGAGTGGTGGGCAGAAAAGATTGGGGAATATTTCGATATTGTTGATGTCCAAACCATCCGGCACGGCGGAAACGACAATGTATCATCCTTCATCTGCCTATCGAAAGACGAAAAGGATACGACTCTTATCCCCCTAGCTCATTATCTGAAGAATCCGGATGTCCAAAGCGATCGAACTGTCTGCATTATCGGCCATGGGCCATCCATGAAGGACTCTGGTCTCGGAGAAGTCATTGATTCTTATGATACCGTCATCCGTTTTGGAGGCCGGAAAGGGCAGACAGCCGCCGATTTCGGGGTAAAAACCGATTTTATCATGGCCTCGCAACGATATCATGCGGACATCATCAACGATGGCATTAAGCCGATCGGGGGAACATGGATTATGACCAGACCCGGCGCCATGGATTCAGAACAGGCTAGATATATGATCCACGAGAGGTTGCGCGGGTATAACGCGGCGATCTGCCGTGAGGTCTGGCCGTGGCTCTACAGATATCAGGAAATGGGCGCCACCGGTTATATAGATCCCCGATTAGGGGCGCCGGGACTGATTCCGTCTTTTACCCAGGGGACGGCGGCCATCATCGCAACGTGTCACCGTGTGACGCCTCGCCGGATTGTCCTCGCCGGGTTTGACAATGTATGGGCGGGAACCCGCGAACGATATACCGAGGTGCGGGCCCTAGCTGAAGGTGAAGCCCCAAGGACATCGGGACATGACATTGAGGTCGAGCGAAAACTGATTGACAGGATTGCTGAATACTACGGCGTGGAGATAAGGGCGATCCATGAAACGTAAACTGAAGATCCTCTTTTTCGATAATTCGACGAAGCTCGAAACGGTCCGGGATCTGGAAACAAGGGGCCGGGGCGGGATGGTGACGAGTCTTTTCAAGGTTTCTGATTTCCTTTCTCGGGAGGGCCATGATGTCTGGGTGCTTAGTGATATTGCTGAACCAGGGAAAACAGCCGCCGGGACGTCCTGGATTGCGAAGGGTTGCCGGATCTGGGAGAAAAAGGAGTGGGATGCCCTGGTCCTTAACCGGGGAACCGGCGACGCCATACCGGAAATCAGGGCAAAGCGGCGCGTTCTATGGACACATGATCTGCCTCATAATGGTTTCATCCCGGACCCCAGAACGGCAAAGGCCATCGACCTGACCATTTTCATGTCCGGCTATGCTGAATGGGTGTGGCGGGCATTTTACCGCACTATCGGGAAATCGGCAAGAATACCGAACGGCGTAGACAAGACTATATTCCATCCCCGCGAAGAGAAGGACCTGGGCTATTTGATATTTGCATCAGCGCCGAACCGGGGACTGAAAAGATTGCCCCTCATTTTTGAGGCGATAAAAAGCCGGGTAGATCGTCCGGTACGGATGCGGGCCTTTTCCAACATGAAGGCCCTCCATCCCAATGAGATCCGGGGCGATGATGATGGGTTCAGCCTGGATTATAAAAATTGCCGAGATGCAGGCATTGAATTGATGGACCCCGTTCCCCAAACCGATTTGGCGGAAGAACTTGGAATGGCCGGCCTCATGATCCTGCCGACGGATTACCCGGAGATATGCAGCAACATCATTCTGCAATCGCTGGCCTCCGGAACGCCGATCATCACGACCGGCGGCATCGGTTCAGCCGGTGAATGGGTCGAAAATGGTTGGAATGGTCGCCTGACCGAATATCAGCCGGTGGATTATATGATTCATACGGTGGAGATGGTCCGGTCTGCGGTGTCGGTCCTGGAGGACGAAAATCTGCATCGGCGGATGATTGGAAACGCTGCCAGGACGAAAGGGATTTATACATGGGAGGAGGTAGGGCTCCAATGGGAAAAGCAACTGAGAAAATTATTTTAAATATAGGATGCGGATTCAGAAAACTTCCGGGGATGATTAACGTGGATGCCTATGCAAACTGCAAACCTGATGTTTTGTGGAACCTGAACACAAGGCCGTGGCCATGGGCGGATAACTCCATAGATATGATTCATGCCACCCATATCATGGAACATCTGGATAACTGGTGGTCGGCCTTTAAAGAATGCGCCCGAATCTTGAAAGTAGGCGGCGTTATGGAAATGTACGTCCCTCACCATACATCGACTCAGGATATGGTTTATATCGATCACAAGGCGGTCATTGGCCGGAACTCATTCCATATGATCATGAAAAATGAAATGAGGGGGACTAATGCCTGGGCGAAGGGACAAGATCGCGTCCCCATGGCCATGGTGGGATATATCCTGATTCCTCATCCGCACTTGGTAAAATGGTGGATACCGAAAAGACTGTTGAAATTCGCCTGCGAGCATATGACGAACTTCTGCCACGAACAGAGGTTCACTTTCATAAAAACATCCGGATAGGGAGGAAAGAGAAAAATGGGGAAAGAAATACCTTTTGAAGAACCGATAGTGAGTGAGGACGGTCTACAGTTTTACCGCTGCATCTTATGCGGGTCAGTGGTGTCCCCCTGGGATGTCAAAAAACATCATGGGTGCGGAAAGTGCGGAAATGCGCGGATCAGGCCATCAGAATTGAGCGCATGGGAAAAGATAGTCCAGATATGCAGACACCCCGCCGTCTGGAAGTGGAAGGAGGCCAAACTTGATTAACTCCTTCAGCAAGCAGGAAAAGAGATTATTCGGTGAAATGTCTGTTGTGATCGTATCGCCGATCTATATCCCGGAGCCTAAATGGATTCAGTGCATGGTCAACATGGTTGCCTATTCCTGGATGCAGGGCCTTCCCATTTATCAGATGGCAATCACAGAGCGGATGGTGGTCGATTGGGCGCGGAATTCCCTTGCACGAAAGGCTGTGGACTGTTCTTCGGAGTACACGGGGAAACGCTATTCCCATATTTTCTGGCTGGATGCCGACCACACGTTCAACCCGGATCTGGCCTGTCAGTTGGCCCGTCATATGGCCCTCAAAGAGGTCGATGCCGTATCTGCCCTTTACTATTCGCGGACCGGTCCGACGCTCCCCGTTGCCTATGTCAAAGACAGTAGCGATAACGAGTACAAACATTATCCCTTGATCGAGGTGCCCAATATGTTGTGCGAGGTAGACGCATTCGGGTTTGGGGCCTGCCTGATGAAACGAGAGGTTTTCGAAATCGTTCCCGAGCCGTGGTTCACGATTGACTATCGGGCCGGCGAAGACATCGCCTTTTGTGTCAAGGCCAAAAAACATGGGATTCGGTTTTTCTTGGATGGCCAATACAAACTCGGTCATGTCGGGCCTGGGCCTGTCATCGGCGAGGCTGAATATAGAAAGCATATGGAAGATAACGCTCCGCTTTATGCGGAAAAAATAAAAGTAGGCTTAGGAGGGACGAAACATGGCGTCAATATTTGATGGAATGAAAGTGAAGAAGGTCTTCTATCAGAAGGGTAAATTCGATAACGATGCAGCTAAACGCTTTTTGGAGGCGCCTCTTGAATTGGTGGTAATCCCCGGTCTATCTCCGCAGGAATTCGTTCAGCCGCGGAGCATTTTCAATGCTTTAGATAAAGACACGTTGAATCTGACCGGTTTCGCGGATGGATCTGATGAGGCGATTTATCGGGATGGCGAAGGATACGCGACCATGGACACGGTAGTCCTTTCTGGCGAGCATGAAATGGGATGCTTTCAGGATCCAGACGCGGCATGGAAGGGCGTCCATAGGATGTCATGGTTTTAAAAATATGGCGGCGGTTAAGACCGAACCTTGGGGCCCTATCCTCCAGGGGCCGCCACCAAATATGAAGGGGGAATGATCGATGTTGAAAGCACCCTATGAAATATCTCTATCAGCCGCCGGTACAGGAAACCAGCCGCCGCCGATTCTGGTGGCCGGTTACTTCAATTTTTCTTTATCCGGGTCCTGGGTGGCCACCGTCGCCTTGCAACGTTCCTTTGACGCCGGGGCGACATGGCGGACCGTCGAATCCTACACGAGCAACACGGAAGCAACCGGCTATGAACCGGAAGGGGCCGATTATCGGATAATTTGCACCGCCTATACCGGGGGGATCATAAAGGGGCGAATAGGGGTGTAACCATGCTGAAAAGCATTATCAGGCCTACCGTTCCGATCCTCTGCCCGCGATCCCTGCCTATTATCGGTTCTTGGGAGCCGGAAACCCTCGCTTATCTGAAGGTGGCCGATCCATTGACTACCGAGCAGATCCGGGCGATTGATAAAAATATATGGTTGATCAAACATAATTCAGGCATCACCCTTGCCAGCGTGACGGCCAAACTAAGCCTTGCCGCACCTCGCCTCGTGACTAATGTCAGCGTTGATCTTAGGCCCTATGCCATGATCAGCGGCGTTCAGTTCAGCGTTTCCGATGGGACGAAAACGGCGATTTATACCGGGGCGTCATATGGCACGGGGGAGACGCTTGATCCTACTGATATTGGGACTGATTTCACTAACTGGACTGTGGCGATCCCCACAGGATGGATTCAATCAGGGACACCAGATGCAAGTAATTATACGGAACAAGAACCTGCCGGAAATATGCATATTGTCTCCGATGGTACGGCCATTGGTATCTATAAAACGACCTCAACAATAGGGGTATTATATAAAGACACAATCGACATCAGTGCGATAATAGGGGCACTAAACATTAATGCCGGAACGACAGTTAACACATTTACTACTACTGGCAGTAAGACTGCGTATACCACCCAAACTGGCAACACCTACACAATGATGATCCGCGGGCCTGGCGGTGTAAATGTTACTTGTGATAATTGGGTACGCAAGGCAGTTACCGCAGCCGACGCGACCGGCTTTAACGCTACTGGCTGCATGGATGCGGGGATCAACGCAGGTGCATCCAGCTTTACCGTGACCATTACAAAACCATGAGGCCATTATGAAATATCGTCTTTATAAAAAAGATAAGAAAGACAAGATGCTGCAACGAGTCCAAAAGACAGAAGAGTTCTATGAGAAACATCACGTCGATGGGATTCCTTGGCTTAGATGCTGTCCGGTTGTGACATGGGATAATAAATATGCAGTTCCAAAGGCATTGGATATTAATATGGGCAGTGACGAAGATGATGGCCTCGTTGATTCGATTGAGCCGCCGATAGTGGAAGAATAGGAAATGACTAAATGAATGACCTCGAAAGGCGCGTTATTGAAATCATCGGAGAATCATCCACATCCCCGGATGTTTTCACAGATGATGCCACGGGGATGGCCCCAATCCGCGATTCCATCAATGACGCCATCGAAGAGATCACCATGCTTTCCGGGTCGGTACAGAGAAACTATCATATGTTGCTGAGATCGGCTCAATCGTTCTACCGTATGGATTTCAGGCGTGACCGTTTCGCCTGGGTCACTGATGCCTGGCTCGTCTCCCCTAAAAGGCGCCTCGAACAAACTGACCTGATCGCGTTGAACAATTTCAATCCCCGGTGGCTGAGAAATACCGGGAGTCCCCAGAGTTATGGACAGATCGGGAAGAATATATTTTTCGTCTGGCCATGCCCGGCTGCTGAGATGATTGTTGATCTTACGTGCGTCGTCATTCCCGAACGGTATGAAAACGATTATGAACGGTTGAAGCTCCGGACGATTTTCAGGGATGCAGCGGCCCGCTATGCCGTGGGAGAGTATTATGCAAGCCGCGGAGACGCGCAGCAGGCTATCTACCATCATAATAAATATTTGGAAGGCCTTCAGGCGGCAGGACTTTATCCACGATCATATGAGAAGCCCTGGGCCTTCAAGACGAACAAAAGCGATCAGGCGGGGGCGCGATGACCTGGCAAACCAACCTTTCCAGAATCCGCCGTTTCCTCAGAGACCCCGATGGGAATATCTGGCAGGATTCCATCATCAGAAACGCCTTTAACGATTCCCAAAAGGATCTGCAAAAAAAGACAAATGTCATTGTTGAAATCGCCCCGGTCCGGGTCCCTCCTCGCTATCATTTCTCATATCTCCAGGATTGGGAATGGCCTTTCCTCTCTTCTGAAACCGGAAATTATCAAGCCCTGAGATTCCACCAGCAAGGGGAGATGTGTTTCTGTTTCCGGTGGGAAGCTCAATCTATATGGGGCCTGATAGATGCTACGGCCTCGGATAAGGGCGCCCATTGCACCCATCCTTTTGAGTTCTTCATGGGGGGGAGCATCGGCGACATCATTCCGCTTCAATTTCCTTCCGGGTTCCATAACTGCAAATTCGCATGGTGGGACCGCGATCCCATTGATTTCCTGACTCGGAAAGAATTGCAGAAAGATGATGATTCATGGATGACGCGAAGCGGCGAACCCATCGCCTATTGGCGGCCTGATATGCTGGAAGATCAATTTTGCCTTTACCCGGTGCCGTCTTCAATCGTCTGGGATGATAATGATCCGAGCGAGGAAGGACAAATCCTTTACGGGGATGACGACACCCTGAATAGCGAATATGGATTGATTATAGATGAGAGCGGATCATTGACGATGCCCGGTGATAATGGAATCGCCACAGATATCGTTTCCCCGGATGACAACGCCCTTTTCGTCTTCTCAAAAGTTCCCGAAGACATGATTGATGCCACAGACGAACCGGATTATCCTGATTACCTGCAAAAATACGTGGAATATGGCGCTCTCGAACAGCTTTACGCGGCAGACACGGACGGGCAGATCCAGAGCCTTAGAGATTACTGGAAGATGCGGTATGATATCGGAGTCAAGGCCGTGACGCAATTCATGAGCTTTAGATATCGGGATCGGGATTACAGGTTGACAACAAGAGGCGTCCCCCGAGCCAGGACGCGGCGGCAACCAAGCCTTCCAGACCATTATCCGGCGGTGAGCTGATATGAGCATAATTTTCAAGCCCAATGGAACATTGAACCTTGCGCAAGACGCCTCTGATTTCCTGGAGGAAATAGATTCGGGCAACATCAAATCCTATGATATGCAACGGTGTAAGAACCTCCGGCTAGACCTTCAGGGCGTGGCCAAGACCCGCTACGGATCGGCCAGGATCAACACCGCCATCGGGACGCCTGTCTGCGGGTTGATTGAACAAGGAGGATACCGCTATTCATTCGGCGGTGGGGCCATCTATAAAAACGAGACCAGCATCGGATCGGGATATTCACAGTCAAATTGGTCGGCCATGCTCTATAATGCCTTCAACGATACGACTCAGGACATCTTTTGCACGGATGGTGCGACACGGAAGCGGATAGAGGCGGGATCGGTCTATGAATGGGGAATCACCGCACCGACAGCGGCCCCGGTAATTACAGCGGGGGCAAAGACAGGACTATCCGGCAGCTATAAGGCAAGATATACCTACTGTCGGAAAAGTGGATCAACGGTTATCTGTGAAAGCAATCCTTCGCCGGAAGTGGCGGCAGCGGTGGCATTGACCAATGGGTCGCTTTCCGTGACGTGGGCGGCCTCCACTGACGGGCAAGTGACCCATGTCCGCGTCTACCGGACCCTGTTAAATGGCGATACCTATTATCTTGATACCGATGTAGCGATTGGCACGCTTACCCTCGACACCAATACAGCGGATGGGAGCCTGGGGGCCGAAGTGTCAACAACTCATACCCGCCCGCCGTTGGGGGCTACCTTTCTCGCCGGGCCGAATTATAATGGCACCTGTTTTGCCATCGTCGGGAACCTGCTTTATTATTGCTTGCCGAAACAACCTGAATATTGGCCGTCAACTTATTATATCGAGGTCAGCGCCCCGCAATTCTCAGGGCAATGCCTGATCTTCTATAATGGGCAGCCGTATTTCATCACAAAGAGTGAGATCCATCAGATCCAGGGAACCGGCCATTTAACCTTTTTCCCCTATCGCATGAATGCCGTCACCGGAGCGCAGAGTCGGCAAGGGGCCGTTGGAGTCCAGGGAAAGGGGATATTCCATGTTGGTTCCGATGGAATCTATTGCTACACCGGCAGCATGGACAAAAAGATCACACAGCTTAATTTTGAGCCAATTTTCCGGGGGGAGACCGTGAACGGGGTTCCTGGGGCTGGCGATCTGTCCACGTCCTGGCTGATGCAATATGAGAACCGCCTTTATTTTGGCTATGCGGGGATTAACGACGTTTATCCCTCTAATGTCCTGGTCTTCAATATGGACACCGGGCGGACCACTTATTACACCTATGGCACTGAGATCGTCACAGTGGCGGTTAATTTGACTGGGGATAGACTGATGGGGATCGATAGGCACGGTTACGTATGGATTCTCGAATTGGCAAACGTCACGACTGACAATGATGCGGCCATCTCCTGGGAATGCGAATCCAAGAATTTCATGCTCCAGACGCGGGCGCATTTTCCGCGATGGTGTAAATACGATGTGGACGCCTCGGGCGCCGATAGTGCAACCGGGCAAGTGGTCCTTGATGGCGTGGTCCATCAGTCCCATGTATTGACCGGAAACCGGAATACCAGGAAGCGGCTCGTAAAGACGGGAAATGGGAGCCGTCAGTCCTTCAGACTGTCCGGAACCGGACCCGTCAGCATTTATATGGTGGAGGGCGAATAATGGCACTGACCGTAATCCCATATGCTGAAATAAATGGGGAATGGACAATCCCCGACGAAACCATGGCCTCTTTATACGGCCTCATGGAAAAGGAAGGAACGGCGAAGACGGTCTTTTATTCAGGTACAGTCCAGAGTGCGGAGGATTTCATCCGGGCATCGCGGCCCCCATCATCTAACACGGTCATCATTCTTACGGAAGACGGAGAGCCGGCAGCGGTAGGCTGGCTGAATAATTTCGGCATCGGGTCCGCTCACGCGCATTGGGTATGCTTCAGCAATATCTGGGGCCTGCGGACGGATGAAGCAATCCAGGCGGCCCTTAAATATTGGTTTCATTTCAAGGCGGACGGGAAGCCTCTCTTCGATATCCTTCTCGGGATTTTTCCGGAAGACAACCGGGCTATTCGCATGTTTGCACGCCGGGCGGGATTCACCGTCATCGGCGTTATTCCAGGACTGATTTATAACTATTGGGAAAATAGGCGGATAGGGGCCGTCTTCTCATATATCGAAAGGGGGACAGTATGTCATTCATAGGCGATCTGTTGGGAAGCGTCATCAGTCCGGCATTGGGAAAGCCGGGTGCGGATGTCCAGGAGGAGGCGACGAAGACGTCTACCAATCTGGCCAATCAGGCGGCGGCCATGGCCCGAGATTATTACGCACGCACCGGCGAAATGAGGGGGAATATCATCGATCGGTTGACCGATTTCACGAGTGGACAGAGCAACCCGATAACGCAGTATAATCTCATGAATCCCCTGAACAATGATCTATATCGGCGCTCCATGAAATTTATGGAGGGTGGCCTCGACCCGACGGCCAGCCCCGAATATGCACCCATTAAAATGACGGCAGAACGGCAATTCGATATTGCCCGAGATCAAGCCCTGTCCGACACCCCGGCGGGCGGCGGTCTATTTGACACCCTGGCCAATATTGGCAGTCAGAAGGCGGCCACCATGACGGGGCAGGTGGGCGATATCGTCAAGGATGAGTACAACAAGGCCATAAATATGAATAATGTGCTGAATCAGATCATCCAGGATGAATATAACAAGGCTTATTCTATGGGCCAGGGTTCGCAAACCGTGGCGGCCTCCGGGGTTACGGCGGCGGGCGATTCCACGAGCAAACTACTAACGGCGCTGGCGTCTCAGCAAGGGGCCGGGGCGAAGAGCGGCGAAAATGTGGTAGGACTTTGGAAGTTGATTCAGGACCTCTACACAAGCTAAGGAGGTATGGCATGGGATTATTTGACGCCTTAAATGCGCTGCGAGATGCTAATATCTCAAAGCACAAACTGACGAAGGCCGAAGCTGATGCAAAAATAGCGAACCTGAACGCTATGGGCACCCTCGCCGAACTCCTGCAAACGCAGATCCAGGGAACCCCCGGAACGCCCGATCAGATGGGTTTCAACCCGCAAGCTCAGAATGTTCCGGCGGGGGCCAATGCCGACCTTATCAGCGGGGATATAAAATCAAATCCGGCTTTGACACCTCAAATCACGCCGGGAACGCCGGGGACGCCGGGGAAGTCTCTCGGTGATCCTCTCCTAGACATGTTGGTTCCAACTGTTTTGAGGTCCGGCAATGTGGATGCCGCGGCTAAGGTCATTGAATATGTCGCTGATCCCAAGCGTCAATTCATGAAAAATATTCTCGGAGGTGACGGTGGATCGCCCGTCAATCTTCAGCCTGGGCAACCGGGACAGGCTACTACGACACCAGGGGAACCGGCACCACCGGTAATGGATATGTTTGGACAGGTCATCCAGAAAGCGGCTGAAGGTGATCCGAACGCCCTGTCTATGGCGGCAAAGCTGAAGGGCCTCGGGTTCGATGTGGCCCCGCTGATCGAACGGATGCAGAAGTCCAATGAACCGATTAAGCGCGTTATCTACGATCCTGCCAACAGACAGACGTATGAGGCGCTTTATAAGAAATTCAGCGGCGAATATAAGGAAATCCCTAACACTCGCAACCTTATCAAGCCCGAGGAGGTCCAATGGATAGAGGAAGCAATCCCCGGTGGTGGAACCAGGAAGGTGCCATATGTCGGGACGAAAAGGGTAGAGCCAGCACCGCAAGGAGCGACCACCGGAACGCCACCGGCCCCATCCAATTTGAAACCATTTGACATATCCCTGCCGCCGGGGACGCCACAGGAAGAAATTGATAGAGTCACAAACTCATTACGGAAGTCCCTGGGCGGTGGTGGCGTCGTTACGAAGTACCCGGAATCACGGGTGGAGATCCCCTCTGAACAGATCGGGAACTGGTTCAATGATAAATTTGAGAATCCACCCATCGGCATGACACCTGTAGAAGCGCAGAAAGCTGGTTTTAAATCGCATACGGCAGCCGGGGCCCAGACCATGGCGAAAACGAAACAGGCCCTCAGCATTGTCAACCAGCTACAGGATTTGAGTTCAGAACTATTCCCTGATCCGGGCCTATTCAACCGTATCGGCGCCGGGGCAAAGGCCGGTTACAATCTTCTGACACAGGATGATCCTAGGTATGCCGAATATACGAAATTGAGCATGAGCGTATTAGGGCCATTAATCCGGCAACTCGGCGAGGTCGGATCATTGTCTGACGGCGATGTTCAGCGGGCCTTTAACATCATGGGGAAACTATGGCCGTTGCCGGATAGTAAGGCCGTCGCCCTGGGTTCATGGCAGGAAATTAGAAAGATCATTCTGAAGGGGACAAAATTTGTCGAAGGGCCTTCAATCAGCGGTGAGAATAGCAGGCCATCCCTCAAACTGGGAAAGCCGCAACCGAAAGGATCAACCGCCGGTGGCAGTAAACGATTCCAGATTTTAAAGGTGGAATGATGGCTAACTATACCGTCAAGGATACTGAATCGGGGAAGACCATCACCTTTGCCTGGGATGGGAAAGAACCGCCCTCCGAGGCCGATCTGCAGGAAATATTTTCGGAGGCCCGAAGCTCATCACCGGCAGCCCCTGGACCATCATTGCTGGATAAGGTCAAGGGCATGATGAGCGATGCTACACTATCCGATGCGATCTTTCCCCCCTCTCCCTCATGGGAAGACACGAAGGCCGCGGCAAAAGAGTATGGCCCGAAAATCGCCGATCCCCTCATGAAGGCTTTGCCGGTTGGCGGCGCGATGCTGGGCGGGACTCTCGGGACTCCTGCAGGACCATTGGGAACGGTTGGCGGCGCGGCCCTCGGCGGCGCGGCGGGGGCCTCCTTGGAGGACGTGCTGCGCAGGATTACCGGAATCGGCACGCAACCGACAACGCCCGGCCTCAATCCCCTGAAAATGGGCGCGGAGATGGGCACTTGGGAGATGGGAGCTCCGGTACTTCTGAATGTCCTTTCTAAGATCGGCTCGCCCGTGGCCAAGGCGCTGGCCGAAAGTCCGGCAGCGAACAAGTTCAATGAGTTCGTGACAAAGAACGAACTCCCCATGTCGGCCTCGACCATCCAGCCCTCCAAAATGGCCTCTACCCTGGAATCATTCGTCAACCTGTTTCCATCCGGGAAGTATGTCACGACGAAATATCAGGCAGACCTTTATAAAAAGTTCCTCGATACCAGGGGGCAAGTCCTCGGTGAACTCACGGGCACTGGGGAGACTATGGCCGGGAGAAGTCTTCAGGAAGGGATTAAGGAGTCGAAGGTCGCCTTGAAAGAGGCGAGGGATACGGCCTATGGTGAGATCATACCGGCAGCCGGCGGGAAGGGGCAGGTGATTGAATTGCCACAGACGCGGGAACTGATAGACAATATCCTAGAATCGCCCAGGGTCCTGAAAAATGATCGCCTTCATGCCGCCCTCGATAAATTCAATACCGAAAGTGTCCACGGCCTGACCGCCGACAAGTTGGATAAATTGCAACGCCAGATATGGACATTGACGAAGAAGGACCTGCCCTTGGGGTCCGATATCTGGAAGGCCCTGGAGGCTGATATTAAGGCCTTCGATGAAACATCGGGCAAGGCCCTCATGGAGGCCATCAATGGAGCCAAGGGAACCGCAAAGGACCAGATGCGTTATGACTTTATGTCGGGGATCTTCAACAAGTCGTCCACCATTTCCAGAGGAGAGGAGATATTCCAGCCTGATAGGTTCTATTCTATCGTGATGAATCAGAATAACCAGAAGTATATCAAGCAGCAATTCGGGAATGATGTCTTGCAAAATCTTCAGGACTACGCCGAATTTGCCCGCAAGGTGGCCATGGAATCGTCGAAACGGAATCTTTCCGATATGTCGAAACTCTGGCAGCAGACCGGCATGGCCCTGGGCGTTGGGGGGACGGCGGCAAGTACGGCCTTGGGCGGGGGCATCCCCGGAGCGGCGGCAATCGCCGTTCCATATGGGACATCCTATGTCATGGCGCACATGATCATGAAGCCTCGGGGCGTCTTCAAGCGATGGCTGACAACGGGTTTCGGCATTCCCGAGGGGGCAAAGGAGGCCTTGAAGATCGGCGGACAGGCGGCCATAGTAGAGGGCAATAGCAATGACTGAACAGGCCCGTGAACTCTACCAATTAACCGGCAGCCAGAACGTATCAGAGCTTGAGAATCAACTGAATATGATCCTCAATCGCCTGTCTGATCGGCTGGACGGCATGGAAGGGCTCAAAGGGAATCCGACGTTTTACAAAAATATATTCGATTTTCTCGGCTCTGAAGGCGTCACCGCTGGTCAGGTCCTTAAAGCCATCTCGGGGACGCGGGCTGAAGTCTCCAGCATATCGGCCTCGGAGGTCAATAATGCCGTATCGGATATCAACAGCGGCATTGCGGCCAATATCGATATCGCTCAATCCCTGATATCTATGCTGGATGTTGACGATGAGGTTATCCATCAATTCCCGGCACAACAGGCAAACATCAATTCCAGCGTGCAGGGGTTTTATACCGAGGAGGGGCTGGAGGAATTGACATCGGATGATCCGGATTGTGGATTTCATTCCGCCGTTGCATTGAAAATTTCGTCCGGTGCCGTAACTGTCCCCATGAGTACGCCTTTTCAGTGGTTCACCGTAGACACAGAAACGGGTGCTACCGATGATTTGACGACGATAAACGGAGGTTCCGCCGGGCAGATCATCCTGATCCAATCGGCGGATGATGCAAGGGATGTCACATGCAAAACCGGGGTTAGCCTCTTGCTGCAAACCGATTACACACTGTCGACAACGAAAATGATGCTGCTATTGGTTTGTAAATCATCCGGCGTCTGGAATGAAATCTGCCGTTCCCATGGCGTGCAGTTCCCCGTTGGCTATATCTACGAATCCGTTGACAGTGCGAATCCGGCAACCATTTTTGGGTATGGCACCTGGGCGCTATTCGGCGCCGGGAAAGTCACGGTGTGCCTTGACAGCACCGATGCCGATTTTGATGCGGCAGAGGAAACAGGCGGGGCGAAGACACAAGACCTCCACCACGACCATACAATCGACCATACCCATGCTGCAGGAACGACCGTTGATCAAAACCTCGACGGGACAACTATCGCCATTGGTGACGCCCCTTATGTCGGCCCTCCCAACAGCGGCGAAACCGGCAGCACGGCCATGAGCATAGTGCAGCCTTATATTGTGGTTTATCGATGGAAGAGGACGGCATAATCGGCGAAAGGGGGGCATGTTGTGACGGATACTGAGCATATAATCCTAAAAATGAATGAGGGATTCGAGAAGATTTATGAACGGCTTAATCAAATGAATCAGGACACAACGGCCCGGCAGCTTACCTGTTCAGCCCGTTTTTCTGGAATTGAACAATCTATAGCCATTGGACGGGCTATAAATGGTATCCACGACGACAGCAAAAAACGGAGCCGCGATTTTCAGTCATATCTCGTCAGAACGATGCTAGGGACTATTATTCTCGGGATGCTGGTGGTCATTTGGAAAATATTCGTGGGTCATATCGACCTGATCGTAAAATGAACGGGGTATACGATATGCCGACATTGGGAAGCGATATCATCATGATCCACAAAGAGGACATGAAGCGGATTATGGACGCCATCGAGTGGAACGAGGCTTTGACGAATCGCCTCATGCGGACCGGGGGCATTGTCCAGTTCCAGGAATTAAAGGAACTGACACGAGAGGTCAAATATTGAGATCATGAAGGGCGATCACATCAATTACAAGAAAGGTTATAAATATCAACTCGCGGAACCGTATTCTTGCAGAGTTTTCATATGTGGATATGGCGTAGAAACTGACTATTTGCACCTTAGTATGGATGGTGTCCTGTCATTCAGAAAATCTTATGCCTGGGACGGACCAAGCGGCCCCACAATCGACACAAAGAACTCTTTGAGAGGAAGCCTGATTCATGATGGTTTGTATCAACTGATAAGGCTAGGATTACTTCCAGAGTCATTCAGGCCCATAGCCGATGGGTTGCTAAGAGACATATGCCGTGAGGATGGAATGTCATGGTTCAGATCCGAATATTGGTATTTAGGAGTCAGAGGATTTGCCGGATTTGCCTCTGAACCGGAAGATGAACCGAAAGCGTTAACGGCTCCATAAGGCGAGGATAAAATTATGTTTGATCCCTTTTGGCTCATGATGATGGCATTCAAAATTTGGTACGAACTTTATACGCCTGCAGGATGGACTGATTATTGTGATTGGCTAGATAAAAAAGAAAACTGGGGGGCAATAAACGATGACTGAGACATTGACGAGGGGCTTTATAGGGGAGCAGGATTTTAGCAGTTATGACGGTTCCGACAACAGGACTTTCACCAGGGCGACATCGACGGGCGGCACGATCACGCTTAACAAGGTCGGGCGTGAGGTTGATGTCTATGTATGCTATGGTCAAGGCCTGCCTGTCTATCAACGGGGAATGATCGCTAATGCCCTCGCTGCCATTGGCGCAAATAAGGAAACGATTGTCCTGAGGCCTGAGACGTGGGCCATCGACGGGGATCTGACGATCCCAAGCAACGTTTCGCTGAAGATTCCAAAGGGTGCTATTCTGGAAATCGCCACGGGGAAGACCTTGACCATTAATGGTCCGATTGAATGCGGTCTCTATCAAGTTTTTTCCTGCGTCGGGACGGGCAAGGTAGTCTTTGGATCGACCTCGATTGATGAGCTATGCGTGGAATGGTGGGGCGCTGTTGGCGATGAGACCACGGATGACACGGCAGCGATTAAAGCGGCCTTGGTCGCAGGGGTCGGAAGAACCATCTGGTTCCAGGGGAAGGGTTATCTGGTCACGGATGCCATGACGACCATCGCGACATCCGGGACCGTGATCAGGGGTATCAACAAGCGGACGTCCAGGATCATATTCCGCCCATCCGTTGATGATAAAACACTATTCACGTTTTCGGCGGGGGCGGCAATCTTATACCGGTGCGGCGTAAAAGACATTACGTTGACGCCTGCCCTGGCCTATACGGCAACGAGTCGAACTGCTGGAAAGAAAACAGCCATATTAATTTCTGATGTTTCCGAGTTCGATATTGATAATGTCGTCATTCAATTCTGGTCTGGAACTGCGCAGGATTCCGTGGGGCTGCACATCAAAGGCCGGGAATACATCAACCTGAATAATGTCGGCATTCAGGCCGATAGACCGATCGTGTTTGACACAAATCCTAATTACCTGCACGCTCTCGATGCATCCACCTGGACCGGCGTTTATACCTACGGGGCCTATGACTATGCTGGAGCGGCTTATTCTCCGCATCCCTGCATAGAGGCCATCAATAGTGCTCAAGTCCAGCGATGGACAGTCAATGGCCTGTTAATGTCGGGCATCAGCGGCGGGCTATATTTGACGTCCACGTTTGCAGGGGTAGCAAAATCAATCGTCATTGACGGCATCAGGTATGAGCAACCCACGGCGGCCACAGGATCGACTTATGCAATCAAAATCGCACCCGTGACGCAGCCGCTTTATGGCCTCCATATTAATGGATTCACGGGCGGATCAGGGGCGCAGCATAATGGAATTTATATCAGGAATACAATCGGCGCGACTATCGAGGATAGTTTTTATGATGGGACTCTGGTGGATCTGGATATCGACAACACGACGAATTATGTAAACGTCAGGAATTTGATATCGGGTCAGGCTGCCGTTACTCGAAACCTCGGAACGATGGTCCAGTCAGGGCCAGCCTATACATTGCCTTATGTCGTTCCGCCCGTTGCGCTCTATACGATTGCAGAGTCGGCAAGTTATTACGTCGCCGTTAAAACGAGAGATGTTTCCGCTGCGAGTGGAAGCGAGTCGTTTACCGGATTTGGCTTTTCTCCCAAGATGGTCATGATCACAGGCTATCTGGGAACGGATACCTTTTTATTCAGCCAGGGATCAGCCTCTAATACTGCCCCCATAGCCTCCAATCAACAATGCATCGCATTTGATGGAGCTGGTATTCCTACAGAGGTGGCGGCGGTTGTTCATTTCGATCCAGCCTTAGGCGGCGCTGATCGTTATACGGGTATTGTCACGGCATTTGGAGCGGACGGAATAACGATAGCCTGGACAAAAACGGGGACCCCGACAGGAACGGCGGTTTACACGATCACGGCATTTAGATAATTGCCGAGGCGTAGAGACCTGTAGAGAATAAGAAAGGGGCTACGATATGTAACCCCTTGATTTTGGTGGGCGATCCGAGACTCGAACTCGGGGCCTTTGGCTTCGGAGTCTTACGTACCTTCATGATATTATTACGTTAATTAAAATCGCCCGTAGAGAGTGAATCTATTTAACCCTTCTTATTTGTTGCTTATTCTGCGAATTACCCCGTCGAGAGAGACCGTTTTCCAGGGAATCCCCGGCGCCCCTCAAGTGTTCCATCACTACCGTTGTATACCATTCGGTAGTTCCTATATCGGCATGTCCTAGCATCCGTTGCACCACGCGAAGGTTAACCCCATCAGCCATGAGCGCAGTCGCCCCGCTGTGCCTGAAAAGATGTGGATAGACCCTTTTCGTGATCCCGGTCTTTTGGCACAACGCTTTTATAGTCTTCCTGACGTTCACGGGCGGTCTCCCTTCCTCTCCCCGCCCAAAGACGTACTGATCACCGTCTTTCTGTCCGATCTCTTTCAGGGCCGAAATAAGCATCTTTGAAAGGGGCAATATTTTGAAAGTCCCGCCCTTTTGTTGGCACCTGACCGCCTTGTTCTCGAAATCGATGTCCGACCATCGGAGATGGGCCGCCTCTTTGAATCGGAGGACAAGGGTATAAAGGCATAAGATGAACGCCCTATAGTATGGGGTGGCCGCATCCAGAATCCGTTTGACCTCGCTGGGAGACAACACAATCGGTATGGGACGCGGTTCAGGCAAGGCTTTCATCTTCACCGTTCTTGTTTCCATGCCTTTCTCTTCCCTTGCCCATCGCAGAAATCCCCGGACGTAATTCAGCTCTTTATTGATCGTCCGGCCTGACACGCCCTGGGCCTTTCTCGTCTTCTGGTAGAGCGAGACGTGGTGATCGTTGAACCCTTGCACCGGGACATTACCGACTATCCGGTTGATATAATTCATGGTGTAGGTTCTCTCCCGGTAGGTCTGGGCGGTGTAGTGCAACTTAACCCATTCCAGATAATCGCGCGTGAGCTCCTCGATGGTGGCAGTTGTAAAGGATTGCTTTACTGCTCCCGGCTTTCTCGCTTCCAGCGACCCGGCGCGTATCAACCCTTCAATCGTCCGGGCGGCCTCGATATTATCCACGTCAATCAGGCGTTGCACCCGGGGCCCTTGACGGCCTTCCGGGTAATAGTCGGCATAGAAAAGACGGTCCGGCGATCCGCAGGGGCACGTTTGATCCCCTTTCAGCTTCTTCCGGCAGGCTTTGCAATACATTACCAAGGCCATGGTTATTTGCCCCAGATAATTGGCATTGAAGGGGGGTTCGTTGCCAACTTCACTTGCAATAATTGGGAAAATGCCATGGTTATTTGCCTAGTATAATATATTCCGTGACAAGATCATCCTGATCAAAAGTAACTCGGAAGGTCACGTATTGCGTGCCGTATGTGACTGGGGAGGCCACTATTTCGGCAAGGCCCAAGGTGAGTATATCCAAAGCGAGGAGCGCCCCTCCTTTGATTGCTTTCCCTGATCCTGTTTCTCCTTGGGGAGCGCGATAAATCTCAGAGACGGTTTTCCCTTCCATCTTTCTGTCAATCGGAGATCCAAACCGGGCCAGGACATCGGTTCTGTGTGTCCCGATATGGATGGACTGTTGATCAATATATTCACCTCGATTAACAATGTGTGAAATTCCACATGACGACAAGGATAAGGCGATGAATAAGATAAACATTCCGATAGATTTCTTCATATTTATTCACCCGAATAGTTTGATCTTCTGATTTTCATTTGATCCCTCCGCGTTTGTACATACTCGCCCTCGCGTGATTGATGCGGGGGGGGGGGGGGGGACATTCCCTCAATGCCCCGGGGCGGTCCCTCCGGCGGCGGAAACCGACCCGCATCTTTACCCGGTGGCGCTTTCTCCCGCCCACGCTCTCCCGGCTGCGCTCGTT
>Ga0172381_10001410_pt1 | contig 28404 bp, 18 predicted proteins | sample Leawel6488metaG_FD_119754 | JGI IMG/M metagenome (GOLD analysis project Ga0172381, IMG submission 119754) | Leachate microbial communities from a municipal landfill in Southern Ontario, Canada - Leachate well 64-88 metaG | ecosystem: Engineered > Solid waste > Landfill > Unclassified | place... | reverse complement strand
CGCCGCTATGGTTGTCGCCATTTTATTTCCCAAGTCAATATCATAAGAGACATTGGAATAATAATCGCTTAAAGTGGTGTTGGCGGAAATATTCACATTCGGCTTCACACCGGTATCTTCTGCTCCTTTCGGGGTCAAAACTGCGTAAAAAATATTATCATGGTCGGTACTTAACCCAGTTTCATAACCAGTAGCCAGCAAGGTAACATAATTGGTAACCGTGTAAGTGTCAACAACTACTGTCAATCCGGCAAAGCTATCATTCAGCCCGTTCGTATCAGTGGTTGTAATTTTAATGTGATCCAATTGTCCGTTGCCATCGTTGTCGATCGTCTGCATCAAAGAGATAGCCGGAGCAGTGGCGTCAACAGTTATATATTGAGATCCGCTCAAAGCCGCGCCCGACGGAAGCGGAAGAGGAGATGTATCTTGATTAAAAGTGATATCGCCTGCTTCTATCTTGGCGTCAACGGTATTTCCAGTGGGTGCGTCAGCGGCAACATTGATTGCTATAAAATAAGTCAAGCTTCCGCCGGCTGGAATAGTACCTATCACTCCGCGAAGCGGATCGCCCAAGTTTATGGTAGCGACGCCTCCGCTGATGGAAGCATTAGCCACCTGTGTATCGTTCACATCAATTTTATCAGTGGTGCTTCCGTTATCTCTTATCAATAAAACTCCTCCTGCGGCAACCACGCTTGCCCAATCATTCATCATCGTAACCTCGATCTTGTCTAATGTATTTAAATCAACAGGATCGCCTTGGTTGATAGTAACTTTTAACAGTTCTACTCTAGTCGCGCCTTTGCCGATATAATTCGGAACTTGGCTTTGGCTGCCGACAACCGAGCCGATAGAAGCCATTGCCAACTGCATAGGATATATTCCGGCCACGCTGATCAAAACCGCTAAGGCTAAAAGCTTTGATAATATTTTTGTTTTTAAAAATTTTGCAAAATTCATAAGTTTTTTTGTTTAGTGCGTAAACCTTTTTTAAAATGGAAAAAATCTGTCCTACGGTCGACCGTAGAGCAGAGGCTTCATTTTAAACGGTTTGTTTATTATTTTTTATTAGCACTGATTATTATTTATTATTTTTTAATTTTTTGAAAACGCATGGAAACAAAACAATATTTAATGTTTTGAAAAATATTTTTTATTTCTATTTAAAATTATATCACAAATTATTTTTTTGCAACCTGTGGATAACTTATAAAATGTAAAGCGAAAAACGAAAAATGCAAAACAACGAAGCGAAAAGTTTAAAGCAACGAATCGTAAAGTGCCGGCAAGCAGACACTATTGTTTTAAGCTTTTCGCTTTACACTTTTCGCTTAATTAAAAACCCGCTAAAAATTAGCGGGCTTGAAAATCATTCTTTCTTTGCGCTGCTTGTCGGGGCGGTGGAAGTTGGCAGGGTGATATCATTAGGGATAACGGGCGTTCCAAGGTTAACAGGCACGACTGAATTTGCCGAAGCTGTTGCTTGGTTCAGCTGTTCTATTTTAGCCTTGACCGCTGCGGCCTCTTGAGTGTCCGGCGGGATCAGATCCAAATATTTTTGATACTCTTCTATCGCCTTGTTTGCTTCTCCTCTCGCCTCATATATAAACTCCCTGCCCAGAATAACGCCCAAGTTCTGCGGATAAAGTTTTTCGGCCTTATCGTAAGCATCCAGCGCGGCTTGGCCGGCATTTTCAGTCGTAAAGATCAAACTTCTGTAAACCGAACCTAAGTTATACCAATTTGATGTTTTTTTCGGATCAAGCCGGCAGGCATATTCGGCGGCAGCCGCGGCCTGGTCGGTTATTTTTTTCAATCCGGCCTGCTCCTCTGCCGATAAAGCAACTGTCGCATCTTTCCTGTTTTTTAAAAAAGCGTCTGCCTGTTTCAAATAAAGGTTGGAAAGCAAAACATAATGATCGTCTTGCTGCCAAAGGCTGATCGCTTTTTGGGTTTGACCGATAGCTTCGTCCAGATTGCCCTGCACATCTTTTTGCAAAGCCAAGCCGGCCCGATATTGCTGGACAGCGGCGTAAATGGCAAAAATGGAAATTGTCAGGCCGGCCAAAATGATCATTATTGCAACGGTTTTTTTCAACTCCGGTTTTTGGGTAAAAACGATCTCTTTTTGCTTTTCAGCGGCGGCAAACATTCCCAAAGCCCAGAAGGCCAAAACCGTCAGCCCTAAATTTATCCAAAAAAAGAAAAATATCAAAACGAGATAATAAGCGATGATAAAAGATACCAAGGCGGCCTTCTCCCCTTCATCCTGGCTTGTCAGCAGTTTAAATCCTTGCCAAACAAAAAGGCCGATCAAGATCAAAAAAACAATTCCTCCTAGAATTCCGGTTTCAACCAACAAAGTCAGGAAGCCGAAAGCTCCTTGATCGAAAATAGCGCCGGAAAAAACAGTTCGGTTAAAAGCTCCGTTGTTATGCAAAGCGAACTGGTTGGGAAAAGTGGATAAACCGGACCCCAGCAAAAAGTTTTTCGAATTTTCCGTTAAAGTGCCTTGGGCGATCTTCAAGCTCAAGTCTTTATCGGGCAAGCTCGGAAAATCAAATCCAGCTTTAAATGGAAGGCCAAAGAAGAACAAGAACAAAGAAGCGGCAAAAACTCCCAGAATAAGCAGGCGGCTGGCCTTGGATGACGGGATAGCCAGAAGGCGGCACAAAATAATGATTGAGGCTAAAATAACCAAGAACCAAACCAGCCGAAAATCAACAAAGCTGATGGCCGCTGCCAGCAAGACCGCTTCTAGAGCTGGCAAGGCGATATTTAAAACTTTTCCGAGCTTGGATCTCTGCTCAAATATTCGGCCGTCGCCCAAAGTTGAAACAGCGATCAGCGCCGTCAAACCCGCTCCGAAGACCAAAGCCAAAACCTGTCCTATATCTCCTGCACCAAAATTCAAAACTTTTTGGCCGGCCAAATCCAAGCTGCCAAGGATCAAAAATGCCAGAGCCAAAACAGAGGAGCCGGCTATAAAAAATTTGATGGATTTAAAAACCTCCTTCTCGTTTTCCAAGATCGCGGCCGATAAAAAGAAAATCAAAAAACACAGCCCGAAGCTGAAAAAGGAATCGGCTTGCAAAATCGTTCCAAAAAAACTCGACTTGAAAATTCCCGAGAAAGCCGTGGACGCGAAAAATACAGCGGCCAAGGCCAGAACCGCTTTGGCGGTTTTACCCGCCGGATATTTCAAGCTGTTGGCCGCAAAACTTTTAGCCAGCCATAACCCGAACAGCAAAAAAACGAAAACGGATAAAAATATTTTCTTGTCAAAATAGTAAACAAATCCGGCCAAAGGCAAAAAAGCCAGCGGCAGCAAAAAAGAAAAAAGATAAAAACTCCATTTAGTGATTTTGTTCAGCATACTGTTTTAATTTTACAATAATTCCAGAATAAATCCACGCCGTTTTTTCGCGCCGCTGTGGACAACTAAATTTCTTGAAACCCGAAACTTTCTCTACTGAAGGTTAGACCCTTCAGGACCACCTTTTGCCAGGGTTGGCCAAGAATTAAATAAATAAAAATCAAATTGGGCACTCGTTAGTTATGGTTGGGGAAGGAGAGGAAACAGTGAGGGAAGGAGAAGCGATTGTCGGATTTTGGCTAAATATAGAGGGTGTCTGACTAACGACGGTTGGAGAAGGAGAGGAGACTGCAGGAGATATTGACGATAATAATGAGCAGTCTGAAACATTGCCTGAAGAATCAAGCTTACCGATAAAGAAGTCATAACCCCCGGCCCCGAAGCTCATGGTCGCGCCAGCCACAACATATCCCCCATCAAAGGTTTGTCCGAGGGAATAGAAATATTCAGTATTCGTTCCTCCGATAGTCTTGGCCCAGGAAAGGTTGCCGGAGGAGTCAAGCTTGGTAAGAAAAAAATCGCTCCCGCCGGCTCCAAAACTATTAGTATAATCGCTCATGATATATCCCCCGTCAGGGGTTTGTTGAATGACCGGGCTGGCCCAGCCACCTCCATTTGCACCTGCTATTGTTTTTGACCAAGAAGCATTGCCGGAAGAGTCTAGTTTGGTAATGAGGAAGTTATTTCCAACTCCGAAACTAGTGGTAAAACCGGAAAGAATATATCCCCCGTCAGAGGTTTGTTGAACAGATTTGGACCATTCGTTACCTGTTCCTCCGATGGTCTTGGCCCAGGAAAGGTTGCCGGAGGAGTCGAGCTTAACGAGAAGAGTGTCATAATTTCCGGCTCCAAAACTGTTGGTCCGACCAGCCATGATATATCCGCCATCGGAAGTCTGTTGAGCGGAAAGAGCCCATTCGTTACCTGTTCCTCCGATGGTCTTGGCCCAGGAAAGGTTGCCGGAGGAGTCAAGCTTGGTAATGAAAAAATCTTCTCCTCCTCCCTCGCTGCCGAGTCCTCCCGTATAACCCGCTATGACATACCCTCCATCCAAAGTTTGATGAACATATCTAGGATATTCATAGCTTGCTCCTCCGATGGTCTTGGCCCAGGAAAGGTTGCCGGAAGAATCAAGCTTAGTAACGAGAAAATCCCACCAACCGGCCCCAAAGCTCATGGTCTCTCCAGCAACAATATATCCCCCGTCAGAGGTTTGTTCGATCGATCCGGCAGTTTCGCTGCTTGTTCCCCCTATCGCTTTGGCCCAAGAAAGGGTTCCAGAGGAGTCTAGCTTGGTAATGAGGAAGTCACTGCTTCCGGCTCCAAAGCTGGAAGTTCTACCCGCTACGATATATCCCCCGTCAGAGGTTTGTTCGATCGATCCGGCAGTTTCGGTAGATGTTCCTCCTAAAACTTTTATCCACGTCGTTGCCCCTCCCACCTCTTCGCTCCCGCCTCCCCAGACCCCGAAGACCGGGGCGCTAGAAGTCTGGTTGACCCCTTCACTGGTTTGGTCGGCGCAGAAATAGTTTCCCTTGGCCTCGGACCTGGCGCAAAGAGTGAAGGCGTTGGAAGTGGTGGCGATATATTTGTAGGTATATTCTCCGGTGGAGGTGGTGTACTTCGGATCCCTGGGGATGGTAGACATATACCCGCTGCTTTTCATTGTTTGAGTGAAGGTAGCGTTGTCTTCCAGCGAGATGCCGTCATTGCCGGTGGTGGGATAACCGTTATAGGCCAGATAGTAGGCTTGCAGGCTTTTCTTGGTTTGGGACAGATCGCTTAGGCGGCCGGCATCGCGGGCAGAGGCTTGGGCGCCGTTTGCTCCAACGATGATAATGGCGGCGAGAATGGCAATGATGGCGATGACAATCAGGAGCTCGAGGATGGTGAAGCCTTTTGGATGGGCTTTTTTAATTTTTTTGATCTTTGCCAAAAAATTGCTGGATAAAAAACGGCGATTTAGAAAATTAAAAAAGTTCATATTGTTTTTATCTTACAATAATTCAATAAATCCAACTAAATTTAACCTGTGGATAAGTCAGCCAAAACTGGCAGAAGCCGGGCTTTGCCCGCCATAGTTCCATACAACGGAACGAAGGAGGGGCTTCTGCCAGTTTTTATTGAGCTCACGGCGTAGAAATCAAATTCAGCTGGCTTAAGGCTGGAACTAACAATCCCGCAGGCCCCAAGGCCCCTCCGTTATAATTGCAATTAGAATTTGAAGCATCTCCGCTGAAAACCAAACCGTGCTCCGGGTCGCCATCCAGCACTTGGTTCAAATCATAACCGAACACGGCCGAACTTCTGGCAAAATAAGCGCGGTCTTCGCTATCGGCTAGAATAGGACGAATTTGAACCGGTATGGAATATGGCTCGACCCAATGCTTGCCCCAAGCATTGTTGCCTGCAGCCAAATCTATTGCATATAGGTCTAAAGATCCTCCGTCTGACCAATGGTTTGCAATACCAATAAAATAATAAAGCTGTTTGCCTATTGCTTCAGCCAGATAGTTAGGCTCTATCGGCTTTTTCCAATTTTCCAAGTTAAGATCGGCCGAATCCACGGAATAAACCATTTCTTCGCAAGTGTCATATTTTGATTGGGTTACCGATTCGGTCGCCTTGAAACAATAACCGCCGCTCGCTATCACAATAACCGCATCGTTGAATATAAAGGGCATCTGCATTGAAACGGTTTTGTCTTGCGGGCTTTCGTAATCCAAAGCATATTCCGGCACAAAGATCCTTTCCCCTATTTTCTGGCCAGAACTGTCAAATTTAACAAGCTTTTGATTGATAGATAAATAAATATTGTTTTGACCGTCCAAAATCGGGCCGGAAACGCTGAAACTTGTTTCGCCTTGGCCCAGTTCTGCGGCCAGATCATAGTCTATTGAAATAATCGCCTGCTCCCCGCCATCGGCCAAGGCCAGCAAATGCGGGCTGGTTTGAGTATCATTTTGGGCGACAAAATAAAGGCGGGCATCCGAGCCGGCTAAAGGATTTTTGGTATAAATCGTATTAAAATTCTCGCTCCATTTAAGCTGTCCGGCCGGACTCAAAGCTCCGACCCCGAAAGGCGCGAAAAAATAAACTGTTCCGTCCGGGCTCAAGGCCGGGATCTGCCCGGGATTGGAAATGGCAAAAGACCATTTTTTTTGGCCGGCGGCGTCAAAAGCGTAAAGACCGCTTTGGCCGTCAATGTTACCGAAGAAATAAATTGCCCCGTTCTCATCGATAACCGGCGGCGAACGGAAATCGCCGCCCAAACCGGCAAAAGCCGTTATGGCTTGATCACCGACCGGTCCGGCAAACTCTCCTTTATTTGTCTGGCCGGCATCATGCTTGGCCATCGGCCAAAGATGGCTGGCCGTGGCGATGGCAAAAACGGAACTGGTATTGGATAAAGGCGATTCATTGTCTTCCTCATCAACGGCTTGGACCAAAAAATAATAATTTGAATTGTAATAAAGGTCCGGGATGATCGCCGTCACTTCCTCACTCTGTTTGGTTATGACCGGCGTTGTTTCTGTCTCGATCATTTTCAAGTTTTCTATTTTTGGTTCTTGATCACGGGTATAAAAGATGTGGTAATCCAATTGGCCAGGCAAGGTATCAGGATCATTGGGCGCGAACCAAGAAAGTTTCGCCGTATTCTTTTGGCCCGGATAATTATGAACCGCCAGATCAGCTATAGCTTCGGGAGCGTAAGACAGGCTGTCTTTCGGGCTTGGTTTCTGGGCCGCAAAATCTTTGGCATTATCATCCGTATCTTGGTATTTCCGGCTGGCATTATGCCAAAGCCTGCCCAAAACCTGGCCGGCAACGGCCGGAACTATTGCGGCGCTGCCTTCTTTAACTTTCGGCTCGTTTGAACCGGCTTCTTTTTTCCATCCCAAAGCATCAATTTTAATAGCGCTGATCTTGGCCGCGATCTCTTCAATAGTGCCAGTGGCGTTTTTCGGGTTTTCCGAAAAAATGGCCACCGATCCTTCGCTGTCCGACAAAACGCTTGAAGGATACATCGGCCAATCGCTTTCCGTTTCCGGCCAGCCGTTGAAACTGATCAAATAGTAGCCTTTGGCTGGAATGACCGCGTTTTCGCCAGCCGGACTGGCGCAAAAACTTTGGTTGCGGGAAGGGTCGTTCCAATCATGGCTGGCGGGATAGTACGAAAAATAGAAAGCGGTTGCGGTTCCGGTTGCGCTCGGACAAAGAATGACATCTTGGTCGGTCGGATTATAAAGTTCAACATATTCTTGAGATGATTCATCTTTCAGTTGAACTTCCGAAATGATTAGGTGGCTGATGGCTGCCGGCTCGGCAATGGTTGGCGGAGTCGGCTGGACCGGCAAGGTTGAGGTGGGAGTTTGGCTCTGTGCCGGACCGCCGTCGCCTCCGCTGTTATTGCCGCTTCCCGACGACTGGGCCGGACCGTTGGCCGCCTTCGGCGTGCCCAAAATATTATTCTGGCCGCTGCCGCTGTAAGTGTGCCAGTTCAAACCGGCTTCCCTCTCCATTGTCTTTTTCGGGCTGTCGCTGCCAGCCAGCCAGCTAGGCAAAGCTTCAACCTTATCTTGCAGTTGGCAATCCGGACTGAATAAATAAAGGGCTTCGTTGCTGTTGCCTAAAGCGCCCGTATAAGTCAGGTCTGCTTTGATGCCAGGCACGGCATCATCGTCTGTTCTTTCCAATAAAAATAATTGTCCGGCCGCGATCTGGCTGGTTGTTCCGAAGGATATTTTGATCTGCTTATCCTTATCCTGCAACTGCCAATCGGCTAAATTGATCGTTTGGCTTGTTGTATTTTTCAGTTCTATCCATTCGTGATTCGCGCTGGCCGCTGTTCCCATCCAGGCAATTTCATTGATAATGATTTGGTTTGATCGCGCCGCTTGTCCGGATTGATATTCGCAATAAACTGTCGCTGTCGCGCTCTTCGCGCCGGATGTTTTGTCGCTAGTGCTGGCGGTTTCATCCGCGACATCTTCGCCGCCCTCATCGTCTTGCGCGACATCTTCGCCGCTATCGTCATTCGCGCCATCTGTTGCTTGGCTGGAATTCTTCATCAATTCTTGTATGGCGGCTATCAACCTCTGCCTCAAGGCTTGGTCTTCTTCTATTGTTTGAGTTTGATTCTGTAATTCCTGCTGGCGGCGAGTTATCTCTTGAGCGATCTTGACTAAAATTTGCTGACGCTCCTCTAGCGACGATTGCGTCACAGCTGACTCCTGCTCTGTCGCGTCTGTCGCGCCAATTGTCGCGCTGGCGCCTGTCTGTCCGCTTTGCTGTCGCGCGTCTGTTTCGCCTGTCGCGTTTTCTTCATTATTTTGTCCATTTTGTCGCGCGTCATTTTGCGTTTGACTCGCGTCATCTGCTGTTTGTTGTGTATTTGTCGCGCTTGTCTCATCAACTAATGTTTTCTCCGAACTTGTCGGTAAAATTTCATCGGACCAGGCCGTCCCTGCTTGATCTTCTGCCGGATCCATTATTACCGGTAAAAGCTGGGCGCCAAAAAGATCGCCCAAATTTTTCGCCGAGTCATTAAAGAAATTTTTGATCGGGTCGACAATATTCCTTTCCCACCAAGACTTCGGCCGCAAGCCTAGGTCCGGAACATCGGAGGGAAAAGAAATGTCAACTTGGGGCTGGCCCACCCAAGAATATGATATGCCGCCGTATTGGTTTTTTTGGACAACACCGGAAAAAGTGGCGGTAAAGGGCGGGATTTGCTCGCCGGGCTGGAGATCATGAATGACGCCAGATTTTAATCCAGCTGAAGATTGAGACTTTGGAGGATTAATACTATTTACAGAATAAACTCTCACGCTGACGTCAGCTTGATTGCTATTGTTATTTTTTTCCTTATAGATAATAACGTACTGCATCAAGGCTTTTTCCGCGCCTTGAGCCGATTGATACTGCGCCTCAAATGCGCCCGTGGAAAGCTTGATCTGGTATTTAAAAAGCTCTGACTTGGCATAATTGATGGCCGCCTGCACCGAATCTTTTTCAAACTTTTCCACTATTTTGACCAAAGCCGCATTATAATCATCAGCTAAGGCTATCCGGCCTATTTCAATAGCTTGGATAGCTATAACCTTGGCAGCATCAAGCGGCACGTCATTCAAAAGATAATGGAAAAAATTGTAATTGATAAAACTGCGCAAAGTTAAAGAAGCCGCCATATAAAAACGGTCTTTGTCGCTAGAGATAAAATCTGTTAACCATTGGTCGGTTAAGGCTTGAGGCAAATTATCTTTCAGAATCTTTTGAGTTTCCCACTGGGAAAGCCGGGGATAATCGCTGTTATTATCCAAAGCCGCTTCTTCCATTGTTTGGGCAAAAATGATTTGCGGCAAAATCAGCGCGGCCGCTATGGCCGCAAAAATGATGCGCGAGAAAATTTTCTGGGTCATTTAATTGACACCGTTTCTAGAAACTTGCCAAAGTCCTCTTTTTCGCACCTGTCTTTATCTTGGCCGGAAAGCCAAGCTCTAATATCATAAAGACGATTATTTTTAACAAATTTGATGCCGACAATTCGAACTAGATTAGATCCTATCTCTTGAGAATATTGGACAGCTTTTATGCCATGGAAATCAATTGGTTGATATTCTGATTTTATATCTTCATCCAACTTGTCATAATTTTCTGTGGCGTATTTTATGATCAAAAAATCAGAGCTTTTTTCTCCAAATATTAATTCTCTTTTAATTGACATTGAAACCGTACAACCTGTTTCCGGCTTAAGAGCAACATTTTTAAAAGAAATATCTGGGCTAAGAAACACCAAGTTCTCTAATATATATTCTTTTGACCAGCCATCCATTAAATTGATTGATGTTCCAGTTTCTTTATTCTCATAGATTTTTTGACCGTTTATGTCTTTCTCTGTAAATTTTTGAGGATCAACAAAACCGACATTATTGTTATTGTCGTATTTTTTAATCTCTAAAAATATTACTGCTAACAGGATAATGGCAAAAATCGTAGCAACGATGATTTTCGTTTTTTTGTTCATCGTTATTAATTTATTCATAAATAGATATTTTAAAACTCTAGCTTAACTAAAAAGACAACTAAGATATCGGTATTTAAAAAATTATCAAAGAACTGGTGGGCTTTGCCTCGCCGTAGCTCCGCAAGAGCGAAGGCGGGAGTTGATTTTCCGGTTTCGGCCCAAGCACGGCCAAACAGCCGCGCGCAAAGCCGGAAAATATAAAAAAAGAAGCCAGCTATATGCTGACAGTCACCTTTAAAAGATCTATTTAAAATCAAGGCCGCGAGAATAAATACAAAGCCAGTTTGTGCGCTTAATAGCCGTTGAGAGCTGCTAAGATATTAAACTTTAGCTGTTTAATCTCAAAATAATTATTTTGAAAGTTATTTCAAAAGCCTAAATCCAATAAAATAATATCACATTATTATTATCCATGTCCTGTGGACAACTCTACACGGGTGAAACCCGTGCGCGCACGGGTTTCACCCGTGTAGTTAAAACCATCGCTTATTCTAAAAGCAAATCTGTTATTTCATTTGATCCATCATCCGCTTTAGACTTATATAAAATCCAGCCTTCAACAGCTTTTTTAATATTTTTAAGATCCACATCACTCTCTTTATTCTCAAGGAAATCAGCTCCTTCAAAAACATTCAAAAGAAATTCCTTATCAATTACTGAAGGAAAATTATTCACTCCGATATAATCCAGATAACTTGACCATCGGTAAGAATTCAAAAAGTTAATCGCTTCGCTAGCACTAGAAGATCCTTTTTCTTTCCAGCCCGGCTCAAATATACTAATGGGATTAGTAAGAACGTAAATTACTAAATTTAACAGCTGGTCATTTTCAGCCACATGCACCGCTTTAAACTTTCCCTGGAAGAGAGATCCCATTCCTTCTCTTCCATATTTCTTATTAAAATATCCTGTATAGCCATTCCCATTCTTTTGCATATACAGAGATATTCCTCCATCTGTTATTTGCCTTAAAATCAAATGATAATGATTTGGCATCAAGCAAAAAGCCAATACTTCAACTAATTTTTCTACACGGGTTTCACCCGTGTATTCCGATTCAGGATGTTCGGCTAAGCCAAACCTATTTTTGCAATATCTAATTTTAACCGGTTCTTTTTTATTAAATTCAAGTAACGAAGCAATAAAACGAAAATGATCAGAATCGTTACTGAATACTACTCTTTTATCAACGCCTCTATTATAAATATGATACACTTCTCCGTTTATGAATTCAGGTTGTTTTGACGGCATATTTATATTTACCTGTGGATAACTCTACACGGGTGAAACCCGTGTATTTTATATACTGATGCCGCGGAGATATAGGATCAGTTTTATGATCGTGATCAGGAGCTCTTGGCGGGACATTTGGCTAACCGGCTTATCCAAGGTGAATGGGAGCTTGATCTGGGTTGAGGTACTACTATCCTCCTGCCCCGTGCTAGTAGCGTTACCGATGGCGCCGCTGTCTTGATCGCCCGGCTCGGTTTTATTAAGAGTTGAAGCGCTTAAATAGTAAGTATAGTCTTTTTCATCAACATTGGTTGGATTTTTCATTTCCAAACAGGGAATGATCGTTATGGACCGGTTCTGCTTGCTAAAATCAGGGAGAACCAGCTGGCCCTGCTGGTTCTTATCAAGAGTCATCGTGCTTAACGAAAGCTTTCCCAAATTGTCTTCGATGATATATCTAACTTTAAAATAAGCGGCTGGATCGGCTGATTTAAAATCTATTTTCAGGCCGTCTTTGCCGCCGGTGAATTTCTGCCAATGACATGACCATTCGGTCAAAGTTTGGCCTAAATTAATAGTGCTCTCTCCGGAAAAAGGCATAAAATTATTGAACGGCACCAGCTTAACTTTTTTCAAATTTTGGTTTTTGTAGCAATATTTTTCCCCCAAAGAACAATCGTTGGCCAAAACCGCCACGCTCCAATCGCTAAAAGCTTGCTTTAAATCCGTTCCCGAAAAATGGTCTTTTAAATAATCATTCACGCTGGCCGCGCCGATCTTGGGAGAATGCAAAGTGTCGGACAAAACTTCCACGCCATATTGCTCAACCAGATAATGCACGAACAGATTTAAAATGCCGTAGTCATAAGCTTGTCCGCGCCATTCGGTCAAAGAGTCGAACGGATAGTTTAAAAATTCGCCGACTCTGGATTTTAAATAGCTTTGATCGTAAGCGTTATTGTAGCCCAAAAGAGTTATGGCAAATTCAGCCCGAGCTTCGTTCAGCCAAGTATCATCAGTAACGCCGGACACCCGATCTTTTTGATTGAATTGGATCAAGTGGGTGAACTCGTGAGCCAAAAGGCCTTTTACTAAAGAGCTGGCTAAATAGTCGGCATTCAGGTAAACCATTTCACGCTGATTCGAGTCTGGAATTTGGATCTTTTCGTATTCATCATTGGTGCGGAAATAGCCTTTATAAGAATCCTTTAAAGAAGAAAACAATATTGTGATCTTGTTGTCATTATCAATTCCCGGCTTCCATTCCGAACCGAATTGGCTTGTCAGGACAGGATAAATTTTGGAATCAAACTCGCCAGCCAGATCATTCAGTCCGGAAGCAGCTTCTTTTTTTTCATCTGAAGTTAAATTATTCCACCAAGCATCGTCAATATAAAAATAGGCGTTGGCGCTGATCTTTTTGAGCGAAGCGGAAATATGGCTTGCCAAGCTTGCGCTAAAATCTTTTTCCACGAAAAAATTCACCCGCTGATCCTGGTAGTCTGCCAGGGTGAAAGCGGGTAAAAATGCAAAAAATGTCGCAACAAAAAATAATAATTTTCTAAGCCGCATTATCTCCTGCTAAGTATTTGTAATAAAATCTGGATTATTTGGATCAGCAAATTACGCTTTTGCTGGTCATCTTGAGAAGCCGTTGAAGTTGATTGCGATGTAGTAGTTGCGGCCTGGACCGTCGTTGTCGCCGCCGTTTGGCTACTGCTCTGTTCTACTGCTACCTTGACGCTCAACGACGAAGAAGAATTCTCTTGCGCTCCGAGCCAATCGATAGCTTTAGTTTTTATCAAGTAATCCCCGGCCTTCGGCGCCAGCCAATTATACTGCCATTCAAAACCTGTGCCAACCTGTTTTACTGCAACTGTTTTCTGCCAGGTTGCGCCGCCATCTAAGCTTAACTCCACTTTTTGGATGGAAGAACCTCCTATGTCAGAACTGGAACCCTTGATAATATAATTCTTTTCGGCCGGAACTTCCGCCCCTGCTTGCAAATTGGAAAGACTGGAAGACGGAACTGTTGCTAAAGTTGTTGAAGTCGCCGGATTGTTCGGCTGGCACGAAACCGCATTGGAAATACTTGAAGTGCCGTCGCTGTTCACCGCTTTCATCACAAAAAACCAATTTTTGTTTTGAGCTAAATTCTCAACTAATCCCTGCGCGGCGCTTCCAGACCAGGATTGGCTGTAGGCAGGAGCATAATTATAATCGCCATCGCTGATGCCCGACAAGGAATATTTCACTTCGTAGCCGGTCGGACTGCCTGCCGGCACGGTCCAAGAAAGCCAAATTGATCCCGGTGTGCCTGAAAAAGCGCAATACAGATCAGTAATGGCGCTGGGCGCGGACGCCTTGATCGAAACCGGCGCCAAGACGATAAACAACGCAAAAAAAACCGAAAGCTTTATTATGTTTTTCGCTTCCATAAATTTATAAAAATTATTTTTATAAATTCATTATACAATAAAATAAAAAAAACGCACAGGCGGAGCTTGGCTTAAAAGCATCCGCCTGAATAACAATACGGGAGGAACGGCAATAAAGTTGCGATAAAAGCGTAAAGTGCAAAGCGAAAAGCGAAAAGCGTAAAATATCGTTCGCTATTTTTAGCTTTACGCTGTTGTTTTTAGCTTTTCGCTTTACACTTTACGCTTAAAGCAAAAACCGCTTCCCCTAAAAAGGGAAAGCGGTTTTTTGCTTTATCCAGGGATCCTCACAAGAGATCCGAGGAAAAGAGACTAAGAACCAATGTTAACCAAATTGGCATTAGCAGGAATAGTGTAGTTCACTCCGCTGCTAGATCCAACTGCGGCACCGGCCTCATAGAAGGTCACAGCACCTGCTGGGATGATGGTCCACTGCATAGCAGTGTTGGCAGCCCAAGCTGTGGTGTTGTTGGTGGTAACCTGCAAATTGATTCTGGTATCGACACCATTGGTGATTGTTAAATCACCGTTGGCAAAAGTAAAGGTGACAGTTCCATTAGCGGCATCAACCGTAGTAGTGGCGACTGTTATGGCTGTATCAGTGTCGGCATCAACCAATCTAAACATGGTAGAAGTGGCTGCGGTCGGCAAACCGACTTTGGAGTAGAAAGTAACGCTAGACAAATTCACATTAGAAGTGGTTCCATAGGAATCCAACTTGTAAGTGGCATAAGTCTGATAAGTTCCTCTTCCAACAGTTCCAGACGGAGAAGCTGCATCTTTTACGATCTCAACAATGATCGGGTTAAAGGTGTAAGTTCCGGCCGCAGTAGTGGAAGTGCTGACGCGAAGGTCAACGGCTGTCACAGAAGCGAACGGTTGTCCGGAAGTGCTACCGATAGTGGTAATTTGTCCAGCAGTGGCGGCAACAGTGAAGTATAAAGAAGCACCAGTGACACCCGAAGCAGTGCTGGCAACAATTCTCAATGTTTTAGCAGTGCTCTTAACAAAGGTTACGGCTGGGGACAAAACATCGGAACCGCTGAAGGTCACGGTATTTCCAACCGGAGCCTTAGAAGTTGTTACCGGAGTTGCACCATCATACAAAGCAACTGATGTTAACAAATCAGCTGTAGTGCTGGCAGTTCCTGTAACGCCAGTCAAAACAATTGATCTCAAAGTCTGATCTTCTCTTTGAGCAGTGATCTTAACAGTTCCAACAATAACCTGGGAAGCCGGGCTCATAATGGACTGGTTCAAAGGAGTTTGCAACGGATCGGCGGAATAAGTGGCAGTCGGTCCTTGATTCACGCTAACAGCCGGTAAGGACAGAGCAGAAGCCAAGTAAATATTATAAGAACCTTGTTGAGCGGAAGAATTCATACCAGTACCAACAATGGCTTGCAAAGAAGTGGTGGCGCTAACAGTCAAATTGTTCTGCAAAGAAACTGTAAGAGCAACCGGATCAGGAGCAGTAATGCTATAGGTAATACCTTTTACATAGAATTTCTGGGTGGTATTAGCCGGAATAGTAGCGCTCAAATTGAAGTATTTGTTTGTGGCAACTGTAGCAGACTCAATATTGGCTTCAGTCAAGTTAACAAGATTGCTGGAAACCAATGCACCGGCTTCGTTGTATAAACCAACTGAGCTAATGGCATTATCACCAGTAGCGGTAACGCTGGCCGGGCCTGTGATTTTGAATCCGAGTGAAGAGACCAAAACATCTTCTCCACCAGCTCTGATGTCAAACACGCCCAAAGTTTGAGCAGATGTTGATTTGACAAATTGAGCGGTATTTCCTTGCGGAGTAGCGCTGCTGACAGAAACAGAGAATGTTCCTATACCGATAAGAACGCTGCTTGTGATAGTCTGAACAGCGTCCGGACCGGCAACGCCGACACCGGAAGTGACACCGACACCGGAAACGGAATCGATATCAGCTTGCAATTGAATTGTTCTGCCAGCTCCAGAGACGACGTCTCCCAAAACTTTCAAAGTAATGGCAGCTCCCTTAGCGATAACAAGGGGCGTCGTGAAGTTAACAGTAGCTTTTCTGCTGGAGAAGGAAGCGGCTGTTCCTTGAACAACACCTCCTACGACAACTCTGATATTATTGACATCAGTATCAAGAATAGCGCTGGCACCGGTCGGGCTTCCGACATAGGTGACAACAAACTGATTCACGCTGACATCTTCATCAGTTCCAGCGGAAACAACAAAATTACCTAATTCAACATCTTTGGTTCCAGATCCGACAGAAACAACCGGAATGGAAACTCCTTGGTTCACATTGATTGATCCTAAAGATCCTCCAGCGACAAGGCTGTAAGCGTTGCCAACGATCGGGAAGGTTCCTGTAAAGGTTGCTCCTCCGATAGCGGTGGCATCGACAATACCCATTTTAACAGTCGCGGAATATCTGGTACCTCTGGTGGAAACTACGATATCCAAAGTTCTGGCAGTGCCCTTGGTAATAGTAAGAGCAGGGGCAAAAGTGAAAGTAGCGACTCCGGCAACCATAGATTGGGTTGTACCAATCTGGTTTCCGTTATCGAAGATCTTGACAGCTGAAATATCAGTATTGTCCGAAGCAACTGTTCCGAAAGATTTAACTTTCAAGGAAGTGATAGTTGCATCAGCGTCAGAGCCAGCAGTCAAAGTTACTTTGGTAACTGTTTTGTTGGCTTCTCCAACTAATATATTTCCGCCAACTGGGGTGTTAGCAGCTAAGACAGCAGTTAAAGGCTGTCCAGCGGTTACTGTGCCAGTTGTTCCGGCACACGATTGGCCGGTTGTCGAGCTGAATCCAACGGCTGACGTACAACCAGCAGGATATGTGACGGCGACACCTGCACACGATTGGCCGGTTGTCGGGCTATATCCAACGGCTGATGTACAACCAGCGGGAAGATTAGTGGTGGTGGTAGTAGTTGTAGTGGTGGTGGTTGTAGATCCAGAAGTTAATAATGTATTTAATTTGGCTCTTGTTATAGAACCGACAAATCCGGCGACAGGGGTGATTCCATATTTAGTTTGGAAAGCCTTGACTGCGGTTTGTGTTTTCGCACCGAAATAGGTGGATTCAGATCCTGCGGATCCGACTCCTGTTGCGGCGACTTGTGTATCAGTGCCTTGATTTAACAAAGCCTGTAAGCATTTAACATCGGCGCCTGTAGAGCCTAAGCTTAAGTTTCTGCTGAAGGTAACTCCTTGGCAAGCAGTAACGCTAGTAACGGTCTGGGTTTCAGTGGTTTGTGTTTGCAACTGGGTCAACAAAGCACCTAATTCTGCATTGCTGCAGGTGCTCAAGTTGTTAAAATCGCAAGCAGCGGCCACTGGGCCGGCAGCTACTAAAGCAAAAGCAATAGAGGCAAAAGCGACTAAAGATTTGTTCGAATTCATTTTTGATTTATAATGATAATTTAGCTGAAACGGTATTCTTTCGAAATTCCCTTTCATCAAATTATCTTGTTTAAAATTTTGACTTTTTATTTTCTCGGAGCCGCTATCGACCATTGGAAGCGACTTTTTTGAGCCTTGCTTTTTTGGCTTCGCTGTAAATCAGTTTTTTATTCTGGTTCACAGCGAGGCCGGAAAGCAAAGGCTTCATTTTCTCCTCGAATGTCGAGGGTAGAAAGCAGACTCAGCCAGTCTACTCTCTGCTCTCGACACGCGAAGCGAAAATTTTCAATTTTTAATTTTCAATTTTCAATGAATGTTTCAATGAGTCAATTTCTAAACCTTCCTTCTTTTACGCTCCGGTACCATCGCCTTTCAAACCGGAATCGTCCTTTAAAACAACCGCTCCGCTATTATCTCTCATCAAAGTCGTCTCATCGGGTTTCATCATTTTTTTTGTGATCATGGTTTTTAAATTTACAATTGCTTAAGATTATCTTGTTTCGTCTGTGATCATTTTGTTTTTAAATAATCTTTTAACTATTTACGCTCCCTGTATTGAGTCCGGTACCATATTTTTTAAAATAATTATTACGAATTATTTATTACTGGTTTCGGTTGTGGTTTGGTTCGTTTCTTCTTCGATCTTCTCTGTGCTGGTTGCGTTTTTGTTTTGGTTCGGAATCTCGTTGACTACAATGTTTAAGGCCTTTTCCACATCTCCTTCGGCCAATGCATTCTTCGCATCCAACAACAGAACAGCTTGAGCTTCGGTTAAGCTGCTGTTATCTAATTGTTCGATTTGATTGTCTAAGTACAATTTATAATACGCAACCGTGGATTCTGCAAGGTCTGACTTTTGCACATCGTTTATTATATCAGTTTTAATATTTTGTTCTATAGCCTTTTGCTGTATTTTCAAAGATTCCAACTGCCCGACAATTTGCTGGGCTGTTGCTTGCTTGTCTGCGGCAGAAGATTGTTTCAAACTTTTGGAAGCGGCGGCAAAGGTTTTTTGCGCTTCGGCAATGCTGGCAGCCAACTTTTGGCCTTGATTCTTCTCTTGCTGGGTTATCCTGGAAAGATCTTCCAAATTTGATTTAGCTAATTCCAATCGAGCAGCCGGTTGTTCCTGTTCCGGAACAAAGGCCATCCGAACGTTCTGCGAAACTTTCTTTAAAGGATAAAGCAAATCCCCGGGCAAAGCGCCTTGGGCCAAAGTGAAAGAAGCGCCGCCGGCTATTGAAACAAAAGCAAAGGCGGAAAGAGCCAATGAAAAAGCTGGTTTGGAGATAAAATTCAAGCTGAACCAAGTCAAAGGCTGTTTGACCGGCTGGCTGGCCAGGATTTTTTGTTCAGCCAAAAGCACCCAATCAGTATCGGGCTTTATACAATCAAGCTGTTCCAGTTTTTCAATTAGTTGCTTGTCTGTGATTTTCATACGATTTGAAAAGGTTTTAACGCCTATAAAACAGGGTTTTTACCTTGTCGTAGTTTATGACGCAATTCCTCTAAATTTGTTACACTTCGCCGCTTGCCGTTCGTCATAAACTGGTCAAGGCCCGGCCTTGACCAGTTTGAACCTACAACCTACCCTCCTTCGCCCCGCAAGCGTGCGGGGCTTCGGCGCCTGCCTGCCGGCAGGCAGGGGCAAAGCAAGCTAGAAGTTTTAGGCTTCTTCGATTATTTGGCGGAGCTGTTTCAAGGCGCGGTGGATGATCACCCTGGTCGCGGATTCTGATTTGTCCAAGGACTGGGCGACTTCGTTGATCGGCGCTTTGTCGATGTAGTAAAGCGACACTGCCTGGCGCCAATCGTCGCGCAACTGGGCTAAGGCGCCTTGGACCTGTCGCGCGTCATCAGCCAAAATAATCGCTTGTTCGATGTCGACTTTGTCGTCTTTTAAGTTAAAACAATTATCTATATCTGAACTTTCAGGACGCCTGTCGCGATTGCGATAATGGTCAACTATCAAATTATGGGCTGTCCGAAACAAAAAGGCGGGCGGGTTCTGAATGTCTTTGTCGCGACAAACTTGATCCCAATAGCGGGTAAAGGTTTCCGAGGTTAGATCCTGGGCAACAGCTTTAGAACTGACTTTCAAGTAAACAAAACGGTAGATCTTCTCTACGTTCTCTTGGTATAACTTGGAAAAGTTTTCTTTTTTAGCGTTGCTATTGTCCATTGTATTTGATTTGTCGCGCGTCATTTTTACTTGTCGCGCTCTGTCGCGAATCATGTCGCGCATTGTCGCGCGTCATTTCCTGCTTGTCGCGCTCTGTCGCGCATACCTTGTATCCTGTCACGGATTATCGCAAATCATCTTCTCCTTAAATCTGCCAATTATTAAACAAGACAACCTAATGTCCTTATCTTGTCAAGAAGAGTTACGAAAAAATTAACTTTTATGAAAATAAAATGTGTCGCGGCCTTCTCTCGCAACCTCTAATAAATTTTTGCTTTTCAAACCGTTTAGCTTCCTTTGTAAAGACCTGGTTCCTTGGTCAGGGAAAAGGTCTTCTATTTCGATCCTCTTCATTTTCCCCTTTTCTTTCAAAGTTTTTAAAATCTTTTTTTCCAGAACGGGCATTTCCTCCGGATCTTCAAAAAAACTCGCTTTTATTTCTTTATCTTCTCTTTCCTCTTCTTTATCTTTCTTGCCGGTAAAAATATTATTTAGCTGATCGGGCTTATTTTCGTTCTGATTTTCCGGTCCGGCAATTTGCCTAACAGCTGTCAGCTCCATAAAATGCCTTCTCAACCCTCCCTCCAATTTCTGATATTCCCTTTCAAGGATCGTAAAATTCCGGTTATCCACCCATCCTTGTCCTTCAGCAAGCTGAAACAACGATTTCAAGTTGTCCAGATGGATCAGATCGTTTTTCAAGGCATTAACTTTTTCGGTTTGGGAAAGCAAACTGGAAGATTGTTCAGAAAGAGACAAAGACAAAAAAATTTTCAAAGCCCTGTTGCGCAAAACAAACTTTAAAGGCTCTTTTTTGGGTAAAAGAGCTGTTACGCGATATAGCGCCAAAGTAAGTTTGAAAATATCGTCTTTGGTCATATTATCACAAGCCTGCCAGCCGTGAACACGGCCATCAAACTTGTAAATTATATTATAACCTAAATTAGTCATTTTGCCTAGCCCAGACAAATAAAAATCTGCCCTGCCCGTTTTATTTTTTAGGATTTGTTAATTAACAATTTAACGCCGATACCGGCGATCTGGGCGCCGGCAAAAACTAAAAAAGAAGCAAAAGCTATCCAGCTGGTCATATTCAAAACCTGGAAAGTTGTTTCTGCTGGAAAAAGCTTGGAAATGCTTTCTCCTATCGTCTGTTGCATTTGAGCCTGGGCAAGAGCTTGAGCTTCCGCCTGGTCTTTGGGAGCGGCGGAGACCGCTGTTTTTTGCTGCACCTCTTTTTGAGATCCTTCCGCTGCTGTCTGTTTAAAAACTTGCGGAAAACTTTTTTGGCCGCTAAAAAAATCATAAGAAGAAAAAACAGTCCAGCCGATCACCAGCAACCCAACGATTACGATCAGCCAAGAGGAAAGCTTTGAAAAATTAAGAGCCATAAATGTTTGCTAAATTTAAAATTAAAAAATTAAAATGCCTGCCGGCAGGCAGGCATTTTTATTTTGTTATAGTCCCGCGAAGGCCTTAACCTTCGTTATCGGTAAAACAGCCACCGAGCCGTTGCTTCCATATATATAGGAAAGGCCAAGGACACTCCCCTTGATATCAAAAACCGGAGCGCCCGAAACCGCATCGGTTTCCCTGATGCTGGTTTGGACGGTAAATTCGCTGTCAAAAGATTTGGCGACTCCCTCGTTGGTTAAAAAATTTGGGACGAAAGTTTTAGCGTCAAAGATCTGGCCAACCAAGAAAACCCTTTCTCCGATCTTAAGCTGGTCAAGCATAAAAAAGCCGCCTGTGGATAAACCGCTTTTTTCGATCTTGATCAAAGCCAAATTTTGTTTCAAGTCGCGCTTTAAGATCTGGCCATTCACCAGCTGGCTATCTATAAAAAAAGAAGTCTTGCCGCTGGCCGGAACCAATTCGGCTAAAGTTACGGCCAAGCCGTCGGAAGTCAAAATCAAACCGGATCCGGCAATAACTTTTTTGTCAGCTGCAACTGTTTTTATTCCCACCACCGAACTTCTAACTTTTTGGACCGCTTCTTTCAAAGCATCGTTTTCCTGAATATAATACTTTTCTTCTTTGGTCACAAAATAATTAGGAGACGATTCGGGCGCGGAGTAAAAACTTGGTAAAAATTTTTGGACCAAAAATCCGCCAAATCCGCCGGCTAAAATTACCAATAGAAAATAGACAGGTTGTTTGATTTGCATAATATTCTATTTTTCCGCAAAAGACGGAGATCTGGCCGGCGCCGATTCAACAAAAACTATTTTGCCGTCTTTTTCATCGATTGACGCCCTTTCCCCTTCTTTTATTTGCGAAGTAACAATTTTAAGAGCCAAGGGGTCTAATATTTCCCTTTGGATAACGCGTTTCAACGGACGGGCGCCAAGCCTTGGATCAAAACCGATCTTTGCCAAAAGATCTTTGGCTTTTTCGGAAACATTAATATTGATCTTTCTTTTTTTCAAACGGTCTTTAACTTTTTCCAATTCCAAATTAACGATCTTTTTGATCTCGGCTGCGCCTAAATAATCGAAGATCACGATCTCATCAACGCGGTTCAAAAACTCTGGCTTAAATTTTTCGCGCAAAGATGACATCACTTTTTCTTTTAAATCTTTTTTCTGGCTGACCTTTTCTTCGCTGTTAGCCACAAATCCCAAAGTGGATTCGCGGGCGATCACATCTGAACCGACGTTGGAAGTCATGATCAAGATCGTGTTGCGGAAAGAAGTTACCCTGCCTTTGGAATCGGTCAAGCGGCCATCTTCCAAAACCTGCAATAGGATATTGAAAATCTCGGGATTGGCTTTTTCGATCTCATCCAGTAAAACCACGCTGTATGGCCGGCGCCTCACTTTTTCGGTCAGCTGGCCGCCCTCGTCATAACCGACATAGCCGGGAGGGGATCCGATCATTTTAGAAACATCGAATTTTTCCATATACTCCGACATATCCACGCGGATCAAAGCATTCTCGTCGTTGAATAAAAATTCAGCCAAAGCGCGGGCGGTCTCGGTCTTGCCTACTCCGGTCGGGCCTAAAAAGATAAAAGATCCAAGCGGGCGCGATTCTTCGGAAATACCGGCGCGTGCGCGGCGGATGGCGTTGGAAACCGCCTTGATCGCCTCTTCCTGGTCAACGATCCTTTTACCCAAAGCTTGTTCCATTTTTTCCAATTTCCTCACTTCCGATTCCAATAATCTGGTAACCGGAATGCCGGTCCAGCGCGAAACCACGCGAGCGATCTCTTCGGAAGAAACTTCCTGCTTCAAAATAGGATTTTGTTTTTGCAAAGTAACTAATTTTTTCTCATATTTTTTCAAGTCTTTCAGCAAGTCCGGGATGATGCCGTATTTGATTTCCGCCACTTTTTGCAGATCGCCGTCTTTTAACTCTTTCTCTTCTTCGTATTTCTGCTTTTCAATTTCTTTTTTAAATTCTTTGATCTTGGAGATCGTCTCTTTTTCAGTGTGCCATCGCAAAGAATAGGTACTGGCTTTTTCCTGCAATTCGGCCAATTCCCTCTCTATTACTTTTTCCCTCTGGGCGATCTCTTTTTTCTCTTTTTCTGAAGCCGTCAATTTTTCTTTTTTCAAGGCTTCCCTTTCGATCTCCAGTTTCTGGATCTTTTTGGCCAGCTCTTCGTATTCCACCGGCTCGGATTCCATTTCCAAACGCAAACCGGAAGCGGCTTCATCCATCAGATCTACGGCTTTATCAGGTAAAAAACGGTCGCTGATATAGCGATCGGCCAGTTCAGCCGCGGCGATCAAAGCCGCGTCCTTGATCTTCAAACCATGATGAAGCTCGTATTTTTCCTTTAAGCCTCGCAAAATAGCGATCGTGTCTTCAACCGAAGGTTCTCTGACCATCACGGGCTGGAAACGGCGCTCCAAAGCCGAATCTTTCTCAATATATTTTTGATATTCTTTTAAAGTCGTGGCACCGATGGTCCTTAATTCGCCGCGGGCCAAAGCCGGCTTTAATAAACTGGAAGCGTCGATGGCCCCTTCGGCTCCGCCGGCGCCAACCAAAGTATGAAGTTCGTCCACGAATAAAATATATAATCCTTGGGATTTTCTAAGTTCCTTCAGCAAGGCCTTAACTCTATCCTCAAACTCGCCGCGGTATTTGGTTCCGGCTACCAGCGATCCCAAGTCCAAGCTGAGGAGCTCTTTGTTCTTCAAACTTTCCGGCACATCGCCTTTGACGATCTTTTGGGCTAATCCCTCAACAATGGCGGTTTTCCCCACCCCAGCTTCGCCAATCAAAACCGGATTGTTCTTGGTGCGGCGCGACAATATCTGCATCAAACGGCGGATCTCGTCTTCACGGCCGATGACCGGATCAAGCTTGCCTTTCTTGGCCAAGCTGGTCAAATTACGGGCAAATTTTTCTAAAACATTATAACGGGCTTCAGGATCGGGCGAAGTTACCCGCTCGCCGCCGCGCAGCTGCTCAAAGATCTTTTTGGCAGTTGCGTAATCCAGTTTTTCCACTTCCGAAGGTTCATTATTTATACCAATAGGCTGGTCGATGCGGTTTGCTTTGCCCAATAGATCTTTGGCCCTGGTCGGTGTAGATAAAAGGCCAAGGAACAAGTGCTCCAAGGAAATAAAATCATCCTGCATTTGGGCCGATTCATCACGGGCGCGGTTCAAAACCTTGGCCATATCCTGGGTAAGGTAAAATTGGCCGAATGCCTGCGAACCGGAAGCAATCGGAATTTGGCTAAGAGCATTTTTATTTTTTCTTTTCAGCTCTTCAATATTGATCCTTAATTTTTCCAGCAAATTTAAAACGATATTTTCATCATCCGATAGCAACGCAAAAAGCAGATGCAAAGCGTCTATCTGCTGCTGGCCCTTTTCGCTGGCCGCTCTTTGCGCATCCATCAAAATTTTCTGCGCCCTGTTTGTAAAATTTAATCCATCCATATGCTTAAAATTTTATAATAAATGCTTAGCAATAGCAAATGAAATATTCACTTGCTATATATAATAATACGCTTTCGCTCATTGTTTTAGTTCTATTTTTTTCGCGCTTTGCGAAGAGACGGATATTATATCAGTCTTGACCAGACGGTCAAGCAAAAAAATTACCGAGGTTAGACCTCGGCAATTTTTAATATTTTTTAATTATGCAAAATTTATTGGCTCCACTCTCCCAGAGTCACGTCCACTAAAAACTGTTTGTTATTCCTCGCGATCTTAAGCGTTACTTTATCTCCTGGCAAGTGATCGGCAATCGCCTTGGTCAAGGTATTTTCCTGGGTTATTTTCTCCCCGTTAAATTCCAAAATGATGTCTTTTTCTTTAAGCCCGGCTTTGGCCGCTGGCGATCCGGCCACCACAGCTACGCTGCCGTCGCTGCCTTTGCTGATCAATGCGCCGTAATCAACGGATATATTTTGCTGTTTGGCGATCTCCGGAGTGATCAATGTGTATTTCACACCCAAAAACGGATAAGAAATTTTGCTATTCTTCTTAACTTGCTCTATATCGCGCTTAGCCAAATCAATTGGCAAAGCAAAACCGATGCCTTGGGCCTGCGAAGCCACAGCTGTATTAATGCCGATAACTTCTCCCGACAAGTTCAAAAGCGGCCCGCCGGAATTGCCGGAATTAATAGCCGCATCGGTTTGGATAACATTTTCCAACGTTTCTTTCATCTGTCCGCCGGAAGCGGTGATCGAACGGGAAAGACCGGAAACCACGCCTGTGGAAACGGTATTTTGAAATTCGCCTAAAGCATTGCCAATGGCAATAACCGTCTGTCCTATTTGCAGATCATTGGATTCTCCTAATTTCAAAGGTAAAAATCCGCTGCCCTCTATTTTTAAAATAGCCAGATCTTGAGCCGGATCGCGGGCCAAAATTTTGGCGGTATATTCCTTGCCGTCATTAGTGATCACTTTATATTCGGCGGTTGTATCTTCCACTACATGTTTATTGGTTAAAACCAAGCCGTCTTCGGATACGATAAAACCAGAACCGGCCCCGACTTCCTGTTTTTCATAACCTTTGATCTGGGGGACGATAAACCCGCCGATAGGGTTGCCGAAAAAATCCTGAAAAGAATTCTGGCTCTGGTATTGATAAACCGGCATATTTTTATAAATAGCGATGCTGACCACGGAAGGGGAAACTTCTTTCACGGTATTAATGATCTTCTCCTCTCTAGTGTCCTGAAATATCTGTTTTTCTATGATCTTTTCCGTAGTGGTCCCCTGTTTGAACAAATCAAAACCGCCGGATGCGGACATGCCCAAATCCTGTCTGATCTTGGAATAAAAATAATAGCCGGAAAAGCCGCCGCCGATCAAACCGACCAGTAAAGCCAAGATCAAAATAAGGCTTAAGGAAAAATATTTTCCTTTCTTTGGCTTTGGCTCTTGGATAGGATCCTTTCCCAATTCGCAAACCGGCGAAGTTGTTGCTGGCGGCATCATTATCGGCTCGCCCTCTAACGGTAAAAATTTCACCGAAGATTCGCTGGAAGAACCGGATGGCGTATTAATATCTATGGAAAGCACTCCCGGCTCTATCGGCTGGTTTGTTACAGCCGGCTGGCCGCTTTTTTCTTTCGCGTCTTTTTCCTTTTTAAAAAAATTGAACTTGGGCAATTCGTAAATAGACATAGGCAAAAACTAACTTTTTATTATCTCTTTATTGGGGCAATAATCCGTATTCCATATTAATTATTCGAAATATTGGAAGATTTTGGTGCAAGGATTGTCTTTTGATGCCAAAGATCGGGAGCTATCCTTGGAAAGAAGCATCGCTTTGGATAAAGCTGAAGCGATCTCCCTTTCACTATCAGCCTTCACCCCGAAGCTGTTTTCTTCTACGAATTCCGCATTGCGTTCTTCCTGCCCTGGCATCGGGTTGAATATTATCATCGGCTTGTTAAGGCTCAAACATTCTGAAACTGTCAGCCCTCCCGCCTTGCTTATAACAATATCGGATATTTTCATATATTCGTCCATAGCATCCGTCCAAATCTCCGCTAAAAGCCTTTTCTCTTCGGGGAATGACCGAGTTACCGTCTCGTATGCTTCTTGGTTGCCGCTGGCTAGAAAGATCAAATTGATCTTCGGCTCAAAATCTAATAATTGTTTAATAAGATCCGTCAAGCCAGATCCCGAAAGAGATCCTGAAGCCCATGAAGCAATAAATAAAACCGTAGGCCGGCCGTTCTCAATTTTATATTTCCGCTTCAATTCATTGATGTCCTGTTTTAAATAAAAACGCGGATCGACCGGAATTCCCGTTATTGAAATTTTTTCTTCGTCCACGCCGGCATGCAACAGATCGTTTTTAACCTTTTGGTTGGCTACGAAAAGACGATCGATATTGGGAACGTTATAAAAAGAATGGCCATGGTAATCGGTTACAACCAAGCTTAATTTGATTTCCGGAGAGTATCTTCTAAAACTTGCCGCCATCATTTGGGCGGGAGCCGAATAAGTAAAAATAACTCCTTCCGGTTTTTTGGATTTCAAGTATTTGGAAACCTTGTAATTGAAAGGCCTTTGCAGCTTGCTTGCCCTGCTAAGAACCGAGGCCGTTGGCCTATTATCAAAAGCTTCATAAGCCCTCCCCCAAACCTTTGGCCAATTTTCAATGCTTAATTTGAAAATATCCTGATTGAACAGCTTGATCAGCGGATTAGCGATGTCCGAAATGTTAATATGCTCCGCCGATACATTAGGAAGGCTTGCCTGGGCGTATTCGGCCAAGGCCTTAGCCGCCCGGATATGGCCGGAACCGGCTGTCATCGAAAGAATTAAAATTTTCTTGCTCATAGAAGTAAGCAAAATTGGAATTAGCCGTTCTTCTTTAAGATAAAGAAATAAAGACCAGCCATAAAGATAAAAGAAAAAAGATTGCCGGCTGGATCGTTCAAAAAATTCGGAATGAAAGCGTCTATGTCTAAAATATTAAAATAGTTGAGAATATAAAAATTTCCAGAGCTTATCGCCAAATAAACCAGGATCATCATATGGATTGATGCGGAAAAAAGCATCAAAACGAATAATGCGTTTAAATATTTATTTTGAACGATTTGGATCTTCATATTTTGCTTTATGCAAATAATAGTTTATTTTATACCCTCCCGCAAGCGATTTTTGAAGCTATAAACTAAAAAATAAGATTGTCAAACCTACAAGGGTCTAACCTTTGCGGACGCTAAAAATGCGACGAAACCCCCGGAATTTTGCACAGCCATCAACAGCATAAAAATTGCCGCAGGCTTGGCTTGCGGCAGTTAGAATTTTTCGTATTTTTGTAATTTGTTAAAAAGACCGGACGGCGCGCACGTAACAAACGCCGTTTTTACCCCAACTCCCCTGAGAGCCATTACCAAAGTTTTGCCCCCACGCGTCGAGTTGATTAGCCTCCGACGAGCTCCAAAGGTAATCACTGGCGCCAATCGCCGCTCGATTTATATACAGCTTATTCAGCTCATCTTTCGACGGCAGATACCAGTCGCTGTAACCGTTCAAGTCCAGGTCATAACACAATTTAGCCGCATAGCTCCCTGCTCCTTGAACACTGACAATGGTATTTGTATTTGCATTTCCTGTGCCTAGTGCCGTTGCAGAAGCTGTTACTAAATAACTTCCATTATACCATTGTATATATTCTCCTCCGTTTTGGTTGCTCGCCGCCGCTATCAACCCGTGTGTTTCTCCTTCTACATACCCCGGATCTCCAACCTGGAAAATGTAGGCCACAATGCCTCCTTGGTAGCTATCGCCAACGGCCAGATT
>Ga0172381_10001409_pt1 | contig 28408 bp, 31 predicted proteins | sample Leawel6488metaG_FD_119754 | JGI IMG/M metagenome (GOLD analysis project Ga0172381, IMG submission 119754) | Leachate microbial communities from a municipal landfill in Southern Ontario, Canada - Leachate well 64-88 metaG | ecosystem: Engineered > Solid waste > Landfill > Unclassified | place... | reverse complement strand
GAACAAATTATAACCAAATATGTTAAACTCCAAGGCCGAGGACAGGAATATGTCCAAATTCATAAGGATCAGCTGAAGCTGTTTTAGATACCCCGTCAGCTTGCTGCGGGGAGTATTCATTTTTAGCGTGGCTTCACAGTTGTCAACGAGAGCGACCACTTTTTGGCCGTTTTCGGCAGTGCTTTGCTGTTTGACCAGCACGATGTCGCCGTCGCAAATATTTTCCTCCACCATGCTGTTGCCGATAACTTTCAATGCGTAGAAATTGCCGGAAGCGGGCAATTTGTCTTTGGGTACGGCGATGGTTTCTTTTTCTTCAATGGCTTCAATCGGCCGGCCGGCGGCGATTTTTCCCATCAGCGGGATATTGACCAAGACCTGGTTTTCAAAAACGGAAATAGCGCGCGGCCGGTTTTCGTCTTTTCGGATGAATCCCTTTTCTTGCAGTTTTTCAACATAATGATGCGCGGTGGAAACCGAAGCCATTTTGAAATGTTTTTTTATTTCTTCCAGTGAGGGAGCGTAACCATTTTTGCCGATGGATTTTTTGATGAAATCCAGCACAGTTTTTTGTTTTTTGGTGATCATATCGCATATTTGACAGATATTTTGGGGTTGGATTATAATTAAATTATAGAAAATAAATAGAAAACCCGCAAGCGGATATTATGGCGGAAAACCTCATCAAACAAGAGCTTGCCAAAGGGCAGCTTTTATCAATTGTCAAATTGGTCGCTTTTATGATTGAGGAGGCGCAAAATATGCGGGCATCGGATATTCACATTGATCCGCAGGGCGGAGGAATCCGCGTGCGGTATCGCATTGATGGGGTATTGAAGGAATTTTACAGTTTGCCGATCCGTTTGCATTCCGAAATTATCAGCCGCATCAAAATCATTTCCGGGTTGCGTACCGACGAGCATCGGGTGCCGCAAGACGGCCGCTTGAGGATGGTGGCGGACGCGCGCCCTTTGGATGTTCGCGTTTCAGTGGCGCCGACTTACCACGGCGAGAACGCGGTGTTGCGCTTGCTTTCGGATAATGCCGAAGCATTCACTTTGGAAAGCTTGGGTTTTTCAAAAGAAAACGCGCAAAAAATTGAAATCGCCGCAAAAAAACCATATGGGATGATTCTTGCCACCGGGGCCACCGGCAGCGGCAAAACCACTACGCTCTATACTTTGTTGAAGGGCTTGAACACCGAAGAAGTTTCCATCGTTACGATTGAAGATCCTGTGGAATATTCCATTGATGGCATTCAGCAGATACAGGTGAATTCGCGCACCGGTTTGGCGTTTGCCACCGGTTTGCGCTCAATTTTGCGCCAAGATCCCAATATTATTATGGTGGGCGAAATCCGTGATTCGGAGACCGCGGGCGTCGCGGTGAACGCGGCTTTGACCGGGCATTTAATGCTTTCAACTTTGCATACCAATGATGCGGCGACTGCTTTGCCGCGTCTTTTGGATATGCAAATAGAAAGTTTTCTCATCGCGTCCACGGTCAATGTGGTTATCGGCCAGCGTTTGGTGCGTAGAATTTGTTCCGATTGCAAAACCGAACGAAAAATGATTTTGGCTGAAGAAAAAAGCTTGGGCGGGGCGATTTCGGCGGCAATAATGGGCGGACAAAGAGAATTTTATTATGGCAAAGGATGCGAAAAGTGCGGCAATACCGGTTATCGCGGGCGGGTGGGCATTCACGAAGTTTTGGCGCCGGACGCAGCTATTCGCGATGCGATTTTGAGAAAAGCGTCCGCGGGCGAAGTCAGGCAGATTGCTATAAAAGGCGGGATGATACCGATTGTTGAAGACGGGTTTGCCAAGGCGCAAAGCGGTGTCACGACCATTGATGAGGTCTTGCGGATGTTCTATGAATAATTGGTTCATATGTTTTCCATATGTTCTATAAATTAAAAAAATTTTTCAAAGAAGAAATGGCAATTCCGATTTTGGCGGTTGCGCATACCGCGGACAAAAAAATTCGGGGTTTGGCGGATATTTGCAAAACCAATTTTTTTGGATACGATGTCAAAAAAATTGCCATTGTCATTAAGAGCGGTGTTTTCCGGCCCGCGGCAAGGATGGGTGCCCAAGATCGGATTGTTTTTGCCAAACGGCTGGCGATTTTGATTAAATCGGGCGTTTCAATTATCACCGCATTGGATATTTTAAAAAAACAAGCATCGTCGGGCGGACCGCGCCGGATCATCGGTTATTTGCACGATTCCGTTGAAAAGGGGCAAACACTGTCCAAAGCGATGGAAAACTATAAAAACATTTTTGGCCATTTCGGCATCAGTATTGTGTTGGTGGGGGAAACCAGCGGTACTTTGACGCAGAATCTCCATTACATGGCCGATGAGACCAAGAAAAAGCAGGAATTGAAACGCGCAATTGTGAGCGCCTTGATTTATCCGGCGTTCATTGCGGTGGCCACGATTGGAATTGTGATTATGCTGACTGTCTATGTTTTTCCCAAGATCCTGCCGATATTTTCCAGTTTCAAGGCCGAACTTCCGTGGAGCACCAAAGCGTTGATTGCGGCGAGTAACGCGGCGCGGCATTATTGGATGTATTATCTGGCCGGGTTTTTTGCGTTGGCCGCGATTTGGGGATTGTTGTCGCGCGCCGATGCGGTTCGCCGAGTCGGTAATCGGATGCTATTGCGAATACCGTTGCTGGGGCAGATGTTTCGCAGTTATTACATTGCCAATTTCACGCGCACTTTCAGCTTGCTGTTGAAAAGCGAAATCGGCATTGTTCAGACATTGAAAATAACGGGCGATACCATCGGCGGTGCAGCTTACAAGCAGTCGTTTGAAAACATTGCCGCAGGCGTGATTCGCGGCGAAGCCGTGGCTAAGAATATGGAAAAAGATAAATTGCTTTTCCCGCCGCTGGTGTCGCAGATGGTGAGCGTGGGCGAGATGACCGGCAATTTGGGATCAAGTTTGATGTATTTGTCGGAAATGTATGAGGATGAAATGAACAACACTGCCAAAAATTTGGCCACCAGCATTGAGCCGGTTTTGATGATCTTTATGGGCGTACTGGTCGGCTTTATCGCAATGTCAATTATCACTCCAATTTATGGCATTACCCAAAGTTTGCGCCAGTAAAAAAAATGAAGCCGGATTCACTTTTATTGAAGTAATAATGGCGATGGGTTTATTGTCCATTATTGGTTCGCTGGGTTTGTTTATAAGTATGGAAATCTTGCGCGGCGGTTCATTCCGCAACGATTGCGATATGGTTGTTGCCGCTCTTTGGCGGGCAAGAAGCTTGGCGGTTAATAATATGTGCTTAGGTTCCAGTTGCACCGAAGGCCAGCCGCATGGCGCGCATTTTGATCCGATAAAAAAAGAAGTTGTTATTTTTCAAGGCGGCGGTTATAACGCAAGCGATCCGGTCAATGAAGCAATCCCATTTGATAATAAAACAGTTTACGTTGATGCTTTTTCGTCTATTGATATAATTTTTGCCCGGGTCAGCGGAAACACGGTAACAACAACCATAATCCTGAAAGATGGCGCGGGACACATTTCAACCATTGAAACTAATTCTGAAGGCCGCATTGATTGGCAATAATTTAATATGGATTTTAATCAAACAAAACGATACCAATCCGGTTTTTTGACTTTGGAAATTTTACTGGCAATGGCAATTATGATTATCACATTGTCCGCGGCGGTTTTAATGTCGTTTGGCGGGCAAAGCTTGGCAGTGGATTCGCGATTGAATTCGGAAGCGTTGAATTACGCGCAAAAATTGCTTGAAGAGCAGCGGCTATTGGCGTTAAAAGATTTCCGGCTTGTAAATTCCGCAAATAGGGCGGAAGGAATTTTCAAAGGGAAAATCAAGGTTGCTCGCCATTCTTTTTTTGCCAAAAATGTGAATATTGAAGTTGAGTGGGATGTGGATGGGCGGCCGCAAAAAGTTGGATTGGAAACTTTGATTGCCGATTATAACGGTACTGCCGGCAATGATACTTGCGATTCAAATTTGTCCGGCGACTGGACAAATCCACAAATCAAAGAATTTGATTTTTCTCAATTAACGGGCGTTGCGTCAAGTACGATCAGCGATATTGACGCGTACAAAGGCAAACTTTATGTAACGGTTGGCGATAGCGCCACTTCCACCGATCCGACATTTTTTGTTTTTGATATTTCAAATCCCGATGATATAAAATTCCCTGTGGAAAAAATTGATAATTCAAGCAATAAAAGCGGTTTGAACGCGGTCGCGGTAAACGGCGATTATGCTTATGCCGCCAATAACAGCGCGGATAATCAGTTGCAAATTTTTAATCTTAAAATATTTCCGATTAAATCTCCCGCGGAATACGATATTAAAGGTGTTAACGGAGGCAAGGGCAACAGTATTTTTTATAAAAACGGCTATGTTTACCTTGGATTGACTTCAACAAGCAATAATACTTCCGAATTTCATATTGTTGCGGCTTCAAGCACGACCGAGGTCGGCCATTGGCCATCCATCGGTAGCTTGAATAGTGCCATAAATGATATTTATATTAGCGGAGATTATGCCTATTTGGCGGTTGCGGACAACGGCAGAGAGTTGATTGTTTTGAACATTAGCAATCCCGCCGCTCCTGTTCTTGTAAATGAATATAACATTGTTCCCGACCAAACAAATTGGGGCAATGGGAAAAGTATTGAAGTTATCGGCGACAATATTTATTTAGGCAGAACATACATAGCCAATTCGCCGGAATTTTATATATTTGATGTTTCCAATCAATCAATAAATATAATTGACAAATATCCAAAATCAAATTCACCGTTTAGCGCCAATGGCTTGGTTGTCAGGAATTATTTGGCGTTTGTTTTGGCGGGTAGCGAAACTCAAGGTGGTAATTTGAAAATATTGGATATTTCCAATCCAACCAATATTATTGAAAAATCAATCGTAGATTTGCCGAATGGGGTTACCGGTTCCGGCGGGGTGGCGATGGATTGCGAGGGAAATTATATTTATGTTGGCTCGGTTGACGGCGCGGGCAAAAGTTATCTATCGGTAATTACGGCGAAATGAAAAATCAGTTTGGCTTTACTTTAATTGAAGTTTTGGTTTATTTGGCGCTTATCGGATTGCTGTTTTCGGGGTTGTTTGTTTCCGTTTTCGCGATCATTGAGAATGTCGGCCGCAACGATACGCAAATTATGGTTCTGGAAGAGGGGAATTTTTTATTGGCGAAAATTGAGCGGGAAGCGAATTCCACTTCCACGGTTTTTGGTGTGCAAAACGGATATTTGGAAATTGACGGAATCCCGCTTAACAACTCAAATACGCAAGTGAATAATTTGCAATTTGCCAGTTCAACCAATGGAGGATTGATAACGGCGAGTTTTACATTGAGCGCGAAAACCGATTCCGGCAAGGATTATTCGCAAAATTTTTCAACGGTTTATTTTTTGCATAAATGAAACATCTTGATTTCAAAAATGAAAAAGGTTTTATCGCGTTGATTTCCACGGTGATAATTTCCTTGATTTTATTGGCTGTCGCCGCATCCGCGGCGCGCGCGGCTTTTTGGGCGAGATTTGATCTGCTGGCGCGGGAAAACAAAAAAATCAGTGCGGCGCTGGCGGAGGCATGCGTTAATGTTGCGTTGCTTGGTTTGTCCAATGAAGAAAAGATTTTTCCATTGGAAGTTGTTATTGAAGATGCCAAGAAATGCAAAATCGGCGAGGTTGGCGGAAGTAATCCTTATACAATAATCGCGCGCGCGGGCTGGAAAAATTCCTACGCGAATTTAAAAGTGACGGCAAAATTGGAAAATGGCGAACTTGAAATAAGCGATTGGCGCGAATTTTAATTTGCGTTTTCATAAAGGTCGAAAAAATAAGCGCAGTAAATAATGTAAATAATAAAAAAATAAAAATTATGCAAAAACAAATAAAGAAAACCGCGAATGCCGGTTTCACTTTGATTGAAATCTTGGTTGTGATCGGTATGATCGCTCTGTTGGCGGCTATTGTCATCGTCGCCATTAACCCCGCCCGCCAATTCGCCCAAGGCCGCGATACGCAGAGAACGAGTAATGTAAATGCTATTCTTAATGCAATAGGTCAGAGAATGGCGGACAATAAGGGTATTTTCCAAGGATTGGAACCGGCTTCCGGCAAATATTGTGGTACCTTGAGCAATTCATCAACAACAATTAATTGGGTTGATAATGCCACCTCTACGGCAAACGGTCTTGATTGTTTGGTGCCGACTTATATAAGCGTTGAATTGAAGGATCCGCAACCGGATGCCGCGCTTGGCGACTATAAGGTTTGGCAGGATGATGCAACTCATCGGATTACCGTTGCCGCTCCTTCGGCGGAAATTAACAAACCAATTTCCATTACTCGCTGAATTGCCGCAGAATTTTGAAATGATTTTAAATTGATTCAATCAGATTCAAAAATCCGGCTAAATCGCAAAAACCTTCCGCCACGGTGGAAGGTTTTTGTTTTTTCTTTCAACCTCCCAATTGTAATTTGTTCCAGAAAATCATTGGCTCGCCGTTTCCAATATCGCATTTGTCTTACAATTCCAGCGACCGCTGGAATTGTAAGCATTACCTAAATCAGGAAACAAACCAACTTTAATTTTTATCATTAACATCATCTTACAATTTTAGCTATGGCTAATTTTGTCAGTATATTTTAAGATGGATGTATTAAGGAAATTTTTGGTTTTATTCTGATGAAACCGATGGAATCGATGGAATCGATAAAATCGTTCGGATAATCAAATAATCGTTTAAGTTATTTTTTATGGGAACAAAACCTGGGAAAATTTTAAAATCAATTTTGGAGGGGCTGGTTGTTGCCGGAGAAATCACGGTTACCGCGATGACGCCTAGATTAACTTTGTATGAAGCGCTTTTCCGTTACGAGCGGCGCAGAATTCAGCGCGAAAATAGGGCGGTTGAAAAAGGCGAAGCCAAAAAAATTAACAATGCGTTTTACTATTTGAAAAGAAAAAAATTGATCAATATTGAATATCGCGGCAACCAGATGTATTTTTCTTTAACCGAAGAAGGCGAAAAGAAGGCAGGGAAATACAAAATCAATGATCTCAAAATCAAGGCCGCCAAGAAGTGGGATAAAAAGTGGCGCGTGTTGATTTTTGACATTGAGGACAAGCACAGGGCAAAAAGGGAGGCCTTGCGCGGCAAGATTAAGGAATTGGGTTTATATCAGTTGCAGAAAAGCGTTTGGGTTTGTCCTTACGAATTCAAAAAGGAAATGAAGCTGTTGCGCGATTTTTTTGGCCTGGAAACAAAAGAAATGAAAGTGATTGCCGCATCCGAAATTGAAGACGACCAGCCGATCCGCGATTTCTTCGGTTTAAAATGATTGCAAATGTTTTTCATTCTTTTGATTGACAAATTTAGCGACCGCTGAATTATTAAGCTATGGAAATTATGTAGTTGGAAATTTTTATGGATGGATTGACGGAGCGAAAAAAATGGTTTAGTATTGGTTTAATTTACTAGGAGTGGTCTTTCCCAATTTTATATACTGGAAAAGGGGGATGATAAAGATGGAGAAGGCGGAAAAATTATCGGCGTTCGGTTTGTTGAAGCTGTTGCCGCAAACCAATTGCAAGAAATGCGGGATGTCGACTTGCCTGGCATTTGCGGTGGCATTGCTGGGAAGAGAAAAAAACTTGATGAATGTGTACCGCTTTTTGAGGAGGATAAATATAAAGAAAAGCGTGAAAAATTGGCAATTAAATTATTGCCGTTGGAATCGGCGGGTGAAACCGGGTTGATAATTCATCCGGAAAAGTGTTTCGGGTGCGGGAACTGCGTGGTTGCGTGTCCGGTGAATGTGGCCGCGGAGCCGACGCGGTGCGGCGCGGGATTGGGGCCGGAAACCGATAAAGCCATTTTACGGGTGGAAAACGGCGTAGTGGCGTGTAACAATTTAAAAGAATGTTGGCGTTACGGACCGAACAAAACATTGTGCAACGCGTGCACGGCAACCTGCCCGAGCCAGGCGATAGAATTTGTGTGAGGTGGTGATTTTTATTAGAGAAACAAAAGAAATAAGCAAAAGATTGAGCCAAATGTACGATGAAGCTATCAAAAGTTTGAAAGATCCTATTGAACCTGGGAATGAGGCATACCTTGAATGGCTGAGAAAGGGCGGAATAAAAAAGACGGAAAATAACCAAAAAGCTTTATTCTTTTGTTTTGGAGTATTCGCAACAGCGATTGTGATGTTGTTGTGGAGCTTTATTCAAAGCGGCGGATTGGTTTATTTCCAAAAATATTTTCTGTTGATTGGCTTGTTGGGTGGCATTTGTGGCGGCTTGTTTTTTCTGAAAAGTTTGCGAATAGAGCGGCGGAGAAAACAACTAATGCTTGCGCGGCATCAAGAATTATATCATAAGACCAGAAAGTAAAAAAAGGTGATGGTAATGGTAAAAAATGATAAGGGCGGGGCAGGCGGGATTGAAAGTATGGAAACTTTTGCCGAGCTGTCGGAGTTTTTGAAAAAACATTTGGAAATTGATTGGGAGGACGGTAAGGGAGATACGATACAAGGAAATTATATTGAAAATGGCATAAGGTATAGAATTAAATTATCTTATGTCAAAGAAAAGGGTGGCTCAAGGTCAACGGGAATAAATTTTCACGGGGCAACTTTTATAGGGCATACCAATAGTCCGCTGTGGTGGGATTATAGGTATGACGTGAAAGTAATCCTTGGTAAGGATGAGGTGCTTAAATTTTCTGGTAAAAGTGATTCCGTGATGTCCGAATCGGTAACACGAGCGTTGGCAGAACATAAGGGTGGCTCTTATCTTTCAAGGAGCGATTTCCTTGAATTGTGGGAGGGATTGCTAATGCGAATTAAAGTTTAAGAAGTAGAGAAAATCATCTACTTTTTCTTTTTAAACAGTGGTTATCACTCGGGGGGCTTGACTGATAATTTGGGGGTGATAGAATGGGGTTATTATGCAGATATCCGAGCGGCAGAAAAATATTTTGGATATGATTGTTAGGGAATATTGCGAGTCGGCGCGGCCGGTGTCTTCGGTGTATTTGGGCGAGAAGTATGATTTTGGAATTTGTCCGGCCAGCATTCGGATTGAGATGCAAACGCTCACCGATCTCGGTTTTTTGGAACAGCCGCACACTTCGGCGGGCCGAGTGCCCACCGATAAGGGGTATCGGTTTTTTGTGAATAATTTGGAGGAAAAAAAGCAAACGAGCGGCGCGATTGATTTTGATTTGGATGCGTCCGCCGATTGGCGGATGGACAATGATTTTGAGGAGGTTTTTCGCGCGATGCAGGATTTGGCCAAGAGCGTGGCGGCGGCCAGCGAGTCGCTGGTGGTGGGCTATATGGCCGGGGAGGGCGTGTTGTGGAAAGAGGGGTGGGAAGCGGTGCTGCGCCAGCCGGAATTTGCCGAGAAAGGGCTGATGGACAATTTTTTGAATTATTTGAATTATTTGGAAAGCAATATGGAGGCAATGAAACCGGCGGAGGATTTTGGTTTGTTTATCGGCAATGAAAATCCTTATCCGGCGGCGCGCGATTTTTCGGTGTTTTCGCTGGCGTTTGAACCGATGGAAAAAGAAGAAGTTATTTTTTCAATCGTGGGCCCCAAAAGGATGGCCTATGAAAAAAATATTGCGCTGACAAATGAAGTGTTGAAACTATTTAACGAAATTTAAAATTGAAAAATCAAAAATCAAAATGACAATGTAAAGTTTAAAATTTAGGAATTCAACATTTTTAATTTTTAATTGTCATTTTCAATTTTGATCTTTACATTTTCAATTTAAAAAAATGAGCGATCAAGAAGAACAAAAAAAAGACGAAAAAAAGCAGTTGACCGTTGAGGAGTTGCAAAAGGAGCTGGCCGAGTGTTCGGCATCGCGGGAAGAATTTTTGAACGGCTGGAAGCGGGCCAAGGCGGATTTGATTAATTATAAAAAAGAAGAGGGCGAGCATTTGGCCGAGATTGCCCGATATACGCGGCATAATTACATTTACTCGCTGTTGCCGATGTTGGATAATATGAATCTGACCGCGGCAAGGATGCCGCCGGAATTGTTGGAAGATGCCAATGTGAAGGGCTTGCTGATGGTGAAAACTCAGATGGAGGATTTTTTGAAAGCCAATGGCGTGGAAGCGGTTAAATCGGTGGGCGAGAAGTTTGATCCCAGTTTGCACGAAGTTATTCAAGCCGTGGAGGCCGAAGGCAAGGAATCGGGAACGGTGGTTGAAGAGTTAAGCGCGGGCTATACGATTGATGGCAATTTACTGCGCCCGGCGAAAGTGAAAGTGGCTAAATAAAAATCAAAATTCAAAATCAAATGTTAAACAAAATTCTAAATCAAAATTTTAAATTTTAAAATTTATAATTTGAATTTTATTTATCATTTAACATTTGAATTTTATAATTAACAAAAAATATATGGCAAAAGCGGTTGGTATTGATTTGGGAACAACATTATCGGAAGTGGCCACCATTATTAATGGCGAGCCGAAAATTTTGGAGAACAAAGAGGGGTCGCGGTTGACGCCGTCAACGGTGGCGATGACCAAAACCGGGGAGCGGCTGGTGGGGGTTTTGGCAAAGCGCCAGCAGATCACCAATCCCAAAAACACTTTGTTTTCGGTGAAGCGGTTTATCGGCCGGCGGTTTTCCGATCCGGAAGTTCAGCGCGATTTGAAATTGCTACCTTACGAAATCCGCGAACGCGCCGAGGATGGCGGCGTGGAAGTAAAGATGGGCGACAAGTGGTATGCCGCGCCGGAAATATCGGCCATGGTTTTGCAAAAATTGAAACAGGACGCCGAAGCCAAGTTGGGCGAACCGGTTACCGAGGCGATTATCACCGTGCCGGCCTATTTTGATGATTCGCAGCGCAAGGCCACCAAGCTTGCCGGCGAGATTGCGGGCTTCACCGTGAAGCGCATCATCAACGAACCGACCGCGGCGGCGCTGGCCTATGGTTTGACCAAAAAGAAAAACGAGCAGGTGTTGGTTTATGATTTTGGCGGCGGCACTTTTGATATTTCCATTCTGGACATTTCGGCCGATACCGTGGAAGTGAAGGGTACGGGCGGCGACACGCATTTGGGCGGCGACGATGTTGACCAAAGAATTATGGATTGGCTGGTGGGCGAGTACAAAAAAGACAATGGCGTGGATTTGTCCAAAGACGATTTGGCGTTGCAACGGTTGAAAGAGGCGGCCGAGAAAGCCAAAATTGAACTTTCCACGGCGATGGAAACCGAAGTCAATTTGCCGTTCATCACCAGCGACGCGGCCGGACCCAAACATTTGTATTACAAATTGACTCGCGCCAAATTGGAGGATTTGATCCGCGACTTGATTGAAAAATCAATGACTCTGGTGCGCCAGGCCTTGGATGATGCCAAACTTTCGCCCAAAGATATTGAAGAGATTGTTTTGGTGGGCGGGCAAACCCGTATGCCGATTATTCAGGAGGAGGTGCGCAAATTTTTTGGCAAAGAACCCAACAAATCCATCAACCCGGACGAAGTGGTGGCGATCGGCGCGGCGGTGGAGGCCGGAATTTTGCAGGGCGAGGTGAAAGATGTTTTGCTTTTGGATGTTACTCCGTTATCATTGGGCATTGAAACCATGGGTGGAGTGAACACGGTTTTGATTTCCAAAAACACCACGGTGCCCACGGCCAAATCGCAAGTGTTTTCCACCGCCAGCGACAATCAGACCTCGGTGGAGATCCATGTTTTGCAGGGCGAGCGGCCGATGAGCACGGACAACAAGAGTTTGGGCCAGTTTATTTTGGACGGCATAATGCCCGCGCCTCGCGGAGTTCCGCAAGTTGAAGTGACCTTTGACATTGATGCCAATGGCATTTTGAGCGTAACCGCCAAGGACAAAGCGACCAATAAAACCCAGACCATTCGCATTGAAGGATCAACCGGTATTTCCAAAGAAGAAGTGGAGCGGATGAAGCGCGAGGCCGAAGCCAATGCCGAAACCGACCGCAAAAAGCAGGAGTTGATTACCGCTCGGAATACCGCCGACAATTTGATTTATACCGCGGAAAAAGCGATGCGCGACGCGGGCGACAAAATGCCGGCCGATGTCAAAAAGGGGATTGCCGAAAAGATTGAAACCTTGAAAAAAGTTAAGGATGGGGATAGTATGGAAGAGTTGAAGGCAAAGACCGACGATCTGTCGCAAACCCTCTCCAAAGCGGGCGCGCAGATGTATCAACAGCCCGGTGCGCAAGGTTCGGCAAATCCGAGTCAAGGATCGCCAGACGGGGGCAAAAAAGATGCCGGGCCGCAGGAAGGAGAATTCAAGGAAAAGTAATTGTAGGATTATAAAATGCTTATGCGGCAATCAATTTTGCGGCACGCGGATATTTTTCTGCTGAAAAATTCCTCGTGTTCGCGCCGTCGCGCTCGCAGGGTGCCGCAAAATTGATTGCCGCAACGCATTTTGTTTGTTAAAAATAGTTTTAAATTATTGTTTTATGCAATCCAAGGATTATTATAAAATTTTGGGGGTGGAAAAAAACGCCAGCGCCGAAGAGATAAAAAAGGCCTATCGGAATTTGGCGCACAAGTTTCATCCCGATAAGGGCGGGGACGCGGAAAAATTCAAGGAGCTCAACGAGGCTTATCAGGTGCTTTCGGACGCGCAAAAAAGGACGCAATACGACCAATTTGGTAGTGCGTTTGATAATCGTGCCGCGGGCGGATTTGGCGGCGCGGGTGCGGGAATGGGTCAAGATGGCTGGTTTTGGGGTCGGCCGGGTGCGGAATTTGATGTGCAGTTTGACGATCTGGGCGAAATGATGGAGGAAATGTTCGGATTCGGCCAGCCGGGCAAAAAACGCCGCGATCCGAAAAAAGGCAAGGATATTCGTTTGGATGTGGAAATAACTTTGGAAGAAGCATTTGCCGGGGTGCAAAAAGAATTTGTGATTTCCAAAAATGACACTTGTCCGCGCTGTTTTGGATCGGGAGCCGAGCCGGAGACAAAAATCAAGGAATGTTTCTCTTGCCGCGGTACGGGCCAGGTTCAGCAAGTAAAAAGAACATTTTTGGGATCGTTCACTCAATATGTGATCTGCCCGGAGTGCGGCGGGGAGGGCTATCGCCCCGAAAAGCCATGCAATGTTTGCAAAGGCGAAGGCCGAGTTAAAAAAGATGAAACCGTCAAGGTTGAGATTCCGGCGGGGGTTGACAACAACCAGGTAATCAAGATTGAACAAAGAGGCGAGGCCGGTCGTCGCGGCGGCAAGGCGGGCGATTTGTATGTGCGAATATTTTTGAAAGCCCATTCAATGTTTGAACGAAAAGGCGATGATTTGTACATTTTGCGCGATATCACTCTGGCGCAGGCCGCGCTGGGCGATGATATTGAAATACCGACCATTGAAGGCAAAGATATTCTGCTGAAAGTGCCGCCGGCCACCGAATCGGGCAAAGTGTTCCGCGTTTCGGGCAAAGGCATCACTCGTTTCAACGGCTTCGGCCGTGGGAATATGTATGCGCAAATCAACATCGCCGTCCCCAAAAAGTTGACCAAAAAGCAAAAGGATCTATTGGAACAATTGCGCGAGGAAGGGCTATAGAAAAAACAAAAAACCGGCAATGCCGGTTTTTTGATACCATATTAAAAGTGCCTGCACTGCGAAGCTTTAGCGAAGCAGTGCCCCCAGCAGGGCTCGAACCTGCAACAAACTGCTTAAAAGGCAGCTACTCTACCGTTGAGTTATGGGGGCGAATGGCCTCAAGCCAACAAGAGAGAGTATAGCACCATTTAATTTTTTTGTCACCTCGGCTGCCAAAGCGAGCGGCAGCAGCCGCATCGCGCGTGACGATACTAATAAATGTTGCATTGCCATTTATCAATAACTGGATTGATTATTGTTCTTGAAATGGTAAGTATAAGGTAACAATGAAAAGTAATTTGTTTTTGATATTTTTGGTTGTTATTGTTTTTGGAATGGTGGCGCCTGCGTCCGCGGCGGGTTTTGATTGGCCGAAGAATGCGGCGCCGAGCGAAATTGTTCAGGCGTTGCGGCAGGAGATTTATAACCTCAAAACCGTGATTGCAAATATGAAGTCGCGAACAAAGATTGCCGCCGCGGCTTATTTGGCGGTGGATCTTTCCGGCGGCAAGGTTCTTTTGCAAAAAAATCCCGGGAAAAGTTATCCTATCGCTTCCGTTACCAAGCTGATGACCGCGGTGGTGGCTTTGGAAAACATAGATATCGCCGAAAAGATAACTTTAACCAAAGAAATGCTGTCTCCCTATGGGAGCAGTCCGTCGTTTTTTGCGGGAGCGAACATCAGCGCCAAAAATCTTTTGCGCGCCAGTTTGATTCAGTCGGTTAATGACGCGGCCGAATCCCTTTCCTATTTTTTGGGCAAGGAAAAATTTTTGGCGTTGATGAACCAAAAGGCCAAAGAACTGGGCATGGCCGATACGGTCTATTTTGATGTTACCGGGTTGAATCCCAAAAATCATTCCACCGCGGCCGATATGGTCAAGCTTTTGGCTTATATTAACAAAAGTCATCCCGAAATTTTGGATATTACCAGGGATGATAATTTTTGGTTGCCCGATGCCGGCGGCAAATTGGTGAAATTTTTGAATGTGGCCAATTTTTATTATGTACCGGCGTTTATCGGCGGCAAAACGGGTTATTTGGTTGAGGCAAGGCAAACCTTTGCCGGAGTGTTTGATGTGGGCGGAAAACCGGCGGCGATCGTTATCCTTCGCTCCGACAATTACCAGTCAGATGTTTTCAAAATTATCGGCCAGTTAAAAAAATAAGGATTGACAGGAGGGTGTGATGGTCGCGATAATCGTGATGTTGACCGGATGTGTGTTTAATGCGATTATTGGAAATGGGGAATTTGAATAATATTGATATGTTTAAAAAGCTATTTTTTTTGGTTTTATTGTTTTTTATATTAATTTGCGGGGCGGGGAAGGTTGCGGCGGCCGATAATGTTACGGTGTATTTTTTTTGGGGCGAGGGGTGCCCGCACTGCGCCAAGGAGGAAGTTTTTTTGAAGGACTTGCAAAGCCGTTATCCGCAAGTGGCGGTGCGGGATTTTGAGGTTTGGAAAAATCCGGAAAACCAAAAAATCTTGGCCGATATGGCCAAAAAATTGGACATTCAGGTTTCGGGAGTGCCGTTCACGCTTGTGGGCGAGAAAAGTTTCAGCGGCTGGTTTGATGAAAAGACCACCGGGCGGGGGATTGAAGATGCGGTGATTTACGCGCTGGAAAACGATTGCCGCGATCTTGGCAACGAGGTCTTGGTTTCAAGCCAGGCATCGTTGGCAACGCCCGCAAAATGCGAAGAAAAAAAAGAGGGTCCGCAAACCATTGATGTGCCGCTTTTGGGACGCATTGAAGTGAAGAATTTTTCTTTGCCGGTTTTGACCGTGGTTTTGGGCGGCTTGGACGGTTTTAATCCCTGCGCGATGTGGACGCTTTTATTTTTAATCAGTTTGCTTTTGGGAATGAAAGACCGCAAGCGGATGTGGATTTTTGGCGGCGCGTTTATTGCCGCCTCGGCGGCGGTTTATTTTATGTTCATGGTGGCCTGGCTCAATTTGATAATTTTTATCGGGTTGATATTTTGGGTGCGTTTGGCCATCGGCGCGGTTTCGCTGGCGGGCGCCGGATATAATTTGAAAAATTATTTCGCCAAAAAGCCGGTGGTGTGTTTGAGCGCCGATCCCAAGCGGCAAAAGATTTTCGCCCGGTTGAAAGAAGCCACGCAGAGAAAAAACTTTTATTTGGCGCTGGCGGGGATTGTTTTGCTGGCGTTTGCGGTGAATCTGGTGGAGCTTATTTGTTCGGCGGGATTTCCGGTGGTTTTCACGCAGATTTTGGCGATGAGCGGGTTGGCTTGGTGGCAGCATTACCTTTATATTTTGCTTTACATTTTTGTTTTTATGGCCGACGATATGATTGTTTTTTTCACCGCGATGATAACATTGAGAATGGTCGGCGTTACCGCCAAATACCAGAAGTCATCCAATTTGATCGGCGGCGTTTTGATGTTGGTCATCGGTTTGCTGTTGATTTTTCGGCCCGAATGGCTGATGTTTGGCTGATCTTGCCGATTTTGGAGTTTTGGGGTAATATCAGAGAGGAGGATAATGCAATAAGAAGATTAAGCTATAAACTAAATTTTTTTGGCCAATTTTTAAAAATATGACAAAAAAAATCGCAAAAAAACAGGATATCGTGGTGGTTTCTTTGGGGGGGTCGGTGGTTTATCCGTATCGTGAAGGCGGCCATGGGCCGGATGTTGAATTTTTGCGCGGGTTGCGCGAGTTTATCGGAACATTTGCCAAGAAAGGAAAGCGGTTTGTGATCGTGGTGGGCGGAGGTAAACCGAGCCGGATGTACCAAAAAGCCGCGCGCGAGGCTTTGGGCGAAAAAAAGAACAATTTTGATCTTGATTGGATCGGTATCCAGGCCACAAGGATGAATGCGTTGTTTGTTGCCAAAATACTCAAAGAATTTTCTTTTTCGCAAATTCTTGATCATGAACCCGGGAAAAAGGAAATGGGCGCTTTCTTGGGAAGCAATAAAAAAGTGTTGATGGTTTCCGGCTGGGAGCCGGGATGGTCCACCGATTATGATGCCATTAAGTGTGCGGTGATTTTCAAGCAGAGCGAAGTGATTATTGCCGGCGACGCACCGTTTGTTTGCGACAAAGATCCGCGCAAATTCCCCGATGCTAAACCGATACTTGACTTGACCTGGCCCGAATACCAGAAATTAATTCCTTCAAAATGGGTGCCGGGGCTTTCCACGCCGGTGGATCCGGCGGCGGCAAAAGTTGCCAAGAAAGCCGGCTTGACCGCCAAATTGATCAAGGGCACGGACTTTGAGAATTTCAAAAAAGCCATTGATGGCGAACCGTTTGAAGGATCAACCATCCATAGCTAATGTGTGAAATTTTAGATTCCGACATTCCCGAGGAATACCAAAGGGGATTTGCAATTTTTTTGGGATGCAGGATTGATCTTTCGGCGCGGCCGCTGATTCCGCGTCCGGAGTCGGAATTTTGGACCAGCCGCGCGATTGGCGATCTTGAGAAAATCAAAGGAAATATCCGCGTGCTGGATATTTTTTCCGGTTCCGGATGCATCGGAGTCGCCGCCGCCAAGAGTTTGCCGTTGGCATTGGTGGATTTTTGCGATATTGACCCCAAGGCAGTTGAACAAATAAAAATAAATATCGGGATCAATGCCATTAATGCGGCGCGCGTCCAGATTTTTTTGTCGGATATCTTCGGTGGCATTCCGCAGGATGTGCGTTACGATGCAATTTTGTCCAATCCGCCCTACATTGATCCGGCGCGCTGCGCCGAAGTGCAAAAATCGGTGCTTGATTATGAGCCGCATATTGCGTTGTTTGCCGGCAAGGGGGGATTGGAAATCATTGAAAAATTTTTAAATCAAGCGAAAAATTCTTTAAAAGACAAAGGTTTTATCTATATGGAATACGACCCGTTGCAAAAGAAGCTTGTCGGGGATATTATCAAGTCAGAAAAGTATTCTTCATCTGAATTTTTTAAAGATCAGTTTGGCCAATGGCGTTTTGTAAAAATTTTCAAATGAAAAAAATAATTCTTGTTGAGAGCCAGCCGGAGCAAATCGGCATTTACCGCCGGATTTTTCAAAATACGGACTTTGATGTTGAATTGGCCGGTTCCGTGCAGGAAATGCACGAAGAGTTGCGCGATATTCGCATCGGCGATTCCCAAAAACCGGATTTGGTGATTTTGGATTTTATGCTTGCCGATGGCCACGGGGTGGAGATTCTGAGAGCGATGAAAAAAAATTTTCTCACGCGCGATATTCCGGTGTTCGCGGTGACCAATTACCAAAACCAGGATTTTGAGAAAGAGATTGAACGGCTTGGGATAATGCCGGAAAAATATCTAATCAAGACAAACCACACGCCCAACGAATTGGTTGATATGGTGAGCGGGTATCTGGTTCAAAAAGAAAAGCCGAGGGTTAATCTTTCTTAATGGTTTCAAATTGCAAAATCGGCATTTTGCGATCGCAGCCATACAATTTTTTAAATTTTTCCTTGCCAGTTCGCGGCAGACCAAGTGCGGCGGTTTGGGAAAAATTTAAAAAATTGTAATTGATCGCAAAATGCCGATTTTGCAATTTGAAATAATTTATATTGTCGCGGGAAACCGCGTTTTTTTATACACACATTGCCAAATGTTTTTAAAATGGCGCTAAGCGTTGTGGATAACTGCTTCATTTTAGCTTTATTTTGGCGTGATTTGACAATGGAATTGCCTGGGGTTAAAGTATGTGTAGGTGTAAGAAAGTGGTGTTGAGTGGTAATGAGTGGGTAGGACACCGGAAAATTTCAAAATGACAAATTTCCAATGACAAAAAGCAATGTTTATCGGCGAATACACATATTCAATTGACGACAAGAAGCGGCTGGCGGTGCCGCAGAAGTTTCGCAAGCAATTAAAAAACGGGGGAGTGATCACGCGCGGATTGGATAGTTGCTTATTTTTGTATTCCTATGATGAATGGGAAAAGTTGGCCAAAAAACTGAGTGAAATGCCGTTATCGCGCGCGGATGCGCGGGGATTCTCGCGGATAATGCTTTCGGGCGCGATGGAAGTTGAATTTGACAACCTGGGGCGGATACTGGTGCCCGATTATTTGAAGGACTACGCCCAATTAAAGAAAAAGGTGGTGGTGGCCGGATTATACAGCCGCATTGAAATTTGGGACGAAGATATTTGGAAGGCCTACAAAGAAACCACTGAGAAAGAGGCCGGCAATATCGCCGAACGGTTAAATGAACTCGGCGTTTGAATAATTTTCAATTTTCAATTTTCAATTTTCAATGAATTTTCAATTTATCAATGTAACAAACGGAACGCACATTTGAATTTTGTTTGAAACATTGGAACATTGTATCATTTATTGAAAATTGGAGTTTGAAAATTGGAGTTTAAAAGTGCATATACCTGTCTTATTGGAGGAAACGATTGAGGCGCTTGATCCTCGGCCGAACGAAAATTTCGTTGATTGCACTTTTGGCGGCGGCGGGCATAGTTTGGAAATATTGAATCGGATCGCGCCTTTCGGAAAAGTGCTGGGAATTGAGTTGGATCGTCAGAGCTTGGCGGCGTTGCCGCCGGAAGTTCGGAATAACCCGCGGCTGATAATTGAAAATGATTCCTATGCGAACATTGCCGCGATTGTCCGAAAGCATAATTTTCAAAATATCGGCGGGATGCTTTTTGATCTGGGAATGTCATCGTGGCATGTAGATGAAAGCAAAAAAGGTTTTAGTTTTTCCAAAGACGAACCGCTGGATATGCGATATGATGCCGATGGGGAATTGACGGCCGCGCAAATTATCAACGAATGGAGCGCGGCGGATTTGGAAAAGATTTTCACCGATTTTGGGCAGGAGCGGTTTGCCAAAAAAATTGCGATCGCGATCGTGAAAATGCGGGTGCAAAGGAAGATTGAGACCACGCGGCAATTGGCGGAATTAATTGGGAAAATCGTGCCGCCGGAGCAAAGGATTCATTGCTGGGCAAGGATTTTCCAGTCATTGCGGATCGCGGTGAACCGCGAATTTGAAAATATTGAAATTGGAATTGCCGCGGGATTTGAAATTTTGGAAAACGGCGGGCGGATGGCGGCAATCACTTTTCATTCGCTTGAGGACGGAATCGTGAAAAGGAAATTCAAAGAGCTGGCGGCCGAGGGACGGGCGATAATGATAACCAAAAAACTGGTGGTTTGCGGCCCCGAAGAAGCCAATCGCAATCCGCGCGCCCGATCGGCGAAATTGCGGGCAATCCTGAAAATCGGATAACAAAAAAATTCCTAAATTCCTAAATTCCTAAATTCCTAATTACTAAATAAGGTTCATGAGTAAAAAAGCAAAATTGCGGATGAAAAAAGAAATAAAAAATTTTTGGCTGGCATCGTCGCTGGCGATTGCGGCGCTTTTGGTCGGGGCGATTTTCCAGCTTAATTCATATATCCACCAGAATTCTTTTTTGAGCGATTCCCAAAAGAAAATCGCTTCAATTTCTTCGGAAAATGATGTTCTTGAGGCAAAACTTTCGCAAACCAATTCACTGGAAAATTTTAATCAATACCAAATCGCGCAGGTCAATAACTACGAAAAGGTTGATATTTCCACCGTCCGTTATGTTCACGTGCCCAAGGGGGAATTGGCGAAGAATTAATCAGGATCAATTATGATTGCGAAAAAGGCATCAAACAACAGCGGCGATTTTCGGGCTGTTTTTGTTTTATTTTGTCTTTTTTTTGCGTGCGGCGCGGTGATCGCGCGTTTATATTATGTCCAAATCGCTTTGGGTGAGCATTACCGGGTTTGGGCGCAGGGATTGCAGCCGTTTCCGGGCAGGAACAGCGCCGTTGAACGCGGTGAAATTTTTTTTAGCGGCGGCCAACCTCTGGCGATAAACAAAGATTTTGCATATGCCTTCGCTTCGCCGTTGAATATTTTGGATAAAGTTGCCGCGGCGCGGACGGCGGCGCAGATTTTGAGTTTGGATGAAAAAGATCTTGCGGAAAAATTTGGCCGGGAATCGCTTTATATTATGCTTAAAGAAAAAATTAGCGATGATGAGGTGGCAAAACTCAAAGAAGCAAACATTACCGGGATTTATACCTCTGGCAAAAAAATGCGGTATTATCCGCAGGGAGAAGTGGCCGCGCCGCTGGCGGGGTTTGTTGACAATGATGGTATCGGTCGTTACGGTCTGGAAGAATATTACGACAAGGAGCTGGCCAAAGGGCAAAGCATTGTTTTGAATATTGATTACAATATTCAATACCAAGCCGAAAAGATGCTGGCGGACGCCAAAGAAAAGTTGAGCGCGATTCAAGCCGAGGCGATTGTCGCCGATCCCAAAACCGGCGCGATTTTGGCTATGGCCAAGACGCCGAATTTCAATCCCAACAATTATAAGGATTACACCAAAGACAACATTGATATTTTTAGAAACGACACTTGCCAGTCGTTGTTTGAACCCGGTTCGGTGTTCAAAGGAATTACCATGGCGTCGGCGTTAAACGATGGCAAGGTAACGCCCGAAACCAGTTATTTTGATTCCGGGTCGTTAACGGTCGGCCCGGATACGATTTACAATTATGGCCGTCGTTCCTACGGCCGGCAAACAATGACCAATGTGCTGGAACACTCCATCAATACCGGCGCGGCATTTGCCGAAAGACAGTTGGGCGATCAGTCGTTTGCGGATTACATTGAAAAATTCGGCGTTTTTGAAAAAACCGGCATTGATTTGCCCGAGACATTTTCCAATAATTCGGGATTTAAAAAGGGCTACGCGATAAATTATGTCACGGCATCATACGGCCAAGGAATATGGATGACCTCAATCCAGCTGATCCGGGCTTACTCGGCGTTGGCCAACGGCGGTTGGCTGGTTCAGCCATCGGTGGTGCGCGACGGCCGCATTGAATCCGATCCGTCCAAAAAAAGGCAGGTGATCGCGCCGGAAACCTCCCAAACGATTTCCAAAATGTTGTCCAGCGTGGTTGACAATGGGTTTGGCAAGGCGGCCAAAGTCATTGGTTACACCATTTCGGGCAAGACCGGCACGGCGCAAATGTCTTGGTCAACGCTGAATATCAACCAGTCCGGATATTCGGACAAAACCACGCAAAGCTTCATTGGCTATTTTCCGAGCAATGATCCCAAATTTTTGATTTTAATCAAACTCAAAGCGCCCAATGTGAACACCGCCGAGTATTCGGCGATTCCGGTTTTCAAGGATTTGGCAAAATATGTGATCTATGTAACCCAGCTCCCGCCCAACGAAGAAATAAAAACTCCGGCAATTCCGGTAACTCCGGTTTTGATTCAGCCGACCGCGCCCGTAGCGGCAACCAGCACCACCGCGCAAGCGGCGGGCAACAAAATCAACAATTAAAAAACCGCGCAAGAATTATTCTCGCGCGGTTTTTTAATTTGATTGTGGGCGTTAAAATCAAACTAAATGTTTTCTGGCAAAGGCAAAGCCGGAACCTTGTTTGAGGTATTTTTCAAATTGGATGGCCTTATCGCTTTCTTTAAACGCGCAATACCAAGCGATTTCATAAGGGCGCTTGGCGGTGGTAAATTTGTTGCCGTTGCAATTATGTTCCCGCAATCTTCTTTTTAGATCTTCCGTTGAACCAGTGTAATAGCTGTTATCTTTTTGGCTTTGCAAAATGTAAACGTAATGCATATTTAATATTCCACCGCTATCCTGCTTCGCTAAAGCTACGCAGGACCGCTGCTTCGCGCAACAATCGAAAGCTTATGATGAATAATCTTGCTATTCAGTATTCCGCGCCTGCACTGCGAAGCTTTAGCGAATGATCTGTCCTGCTTCGCTAAAGCTACGCAGGACCGCTGCTTCGCGTGGTAATAATCAGATATTATAAATATCATAAACTTTTTTCCTATTCAGCGCCTGCGCTGCGTAGCCTTGGCGAAGCAGCGGCCCCAACCGGAGTCGGACCGGTGTTCCTTGGTTGAGAACCAAGTGTCCTAACCGCTAGACGATGGGGCCTTGGAACATTTATACCATAGCAAAAAACCGCATTTTTTTCCAGCTTTAACATTGCTTGATGAAATACTGCATAATTTTTAGTTTTGAAAAAATTCAGTTATCCGGGAATTCCGGATAGCTCAAAAGTGAAATTATAATTAAAATGGATTATAATCAAAATATTATATTACTTTGAATTACGAAACTGTTCTCCGTTAACTTTTATTGTGCCACCGCAAATTTTATTGCTATAAAATTTGCTATAAATTCGCGCCGTCGCGCTCATAATTGTCGCAAAAAAGATTAACTGCGCCCAGTTTCGTAATTCAAAGATATTATGTTTTTGAGTTAAAATATGATTTTTAGTCATTTATGAAAAAAATACCCGATAATCAAATTGCGTTTTATCAATCGCCCGATGGGTCGGTAAATATTGAGGTTTTATTTGCCGAGGAAAATATTTGGCTGACTCAAAAAAAGATGGCGGAGCTTTTTGCGTGCTCAACGGATAATATTTCTCTTCATCTCAAAAATGTTTATCAAGAAAAAGAGGTTGATCAAAAATCAACTACCGAGGAATTCTCGGTAGTTCAAAGGGAAAGTTGAAGAGAAGTAAAAAATAAATTTATATTTTATGTTTGATTGGCATATGGTGCTGGGGATTGCCTCGGGGGCGGTCCAGGTTTATTCAATCGTTCCCTATATCAAGGGAATATTGAAGGGTGCGACGCGGCCGAGCGTGATTTCTTGGTCTCTTTGGCTGGTTTTGCAAATTATTGCGATTGCCGGCCAGATCAGCGCGGGGGCATCTTGGTCGTTGCTTTTGCTTTTGGCGACAACTTTTAATGTTGTTGTTATCTTGGGTTTTTGTTTAAAGGGTTATGGTTATAAAAAATATAGTTGGATTGATTTTGTTTGTTTATTTTGCGCGATTGCCGCAATTTTTATTTGGAGGATTACCAATGAACCGACAACGGCGATTTTGATGGCGGTGATTGCGGATTTTATTGCCACAATTCCCACTATTATAAAAACGCGCAAAGAACCATTTTCGGAAAACACATTTGCGTGGTTTTTACTGGTAATCGCGGCAAGTTTGGCGGCGGTTTCAACGACCAAATTTGATGCCGCGAATCTTCTTTGGCCGGTATATTCAATTTTGGTTGCGGCGTTAATAACTGGTTTGGCTTATTTTGGCCAGCGATTAAAAAGGGAATAACATTATTTTCATTGCCAATTTGTTTATTATTTGCCAAAATTAGGGTAATAAAGGTTTTTGTAAAGTAATAATAAAAAATATGTTCACTGATCCGAATCAGGAGTTTGATAAGTGCAAGGGGTGCCATATGCCGCTGGAGAATGAGCAGGATGCTTGTTCCTGCGATCCCACGCTTTGCTACCACTGCTGCAAGTGCGCCGACGATTGCGTTTGCGGCTGCAAAGACCGCGTGAAGAAAAGCGAAGAGAAAGCGGAATTTTGACACTTACTAATTCCATTATGAAAATCAAGGATTTGGCGAAAGTGGATCGGCCGCGGGAAAAAATGGAAAAATATGGCGCGGTCAAGCTGGCAAATTATGAATTGCTGGCGGTGCTTTTGGGTTCCGGCATTAAAGGATTGAATGTAATGGAGTTGTCCAAAAAGATTGTGCGCGCGCTTGAAAAAACCGGCGCGGATAAAATCAGTTTGAAAAATTTGTTAAAGGAAAGGGGATTGGGCAAGGCAAAATCGTTGCAAATAATCGCGGCGCTGGAATTTGGCCGCCGCATGAATTCCGGGCAAAAAATTGAGATTTTGTCGGCCGCGGATGTTTGGAAATTGTGCGCAGATATTAATAATTCAAAAAAAGAGCATTTTGTGGCGTTCTATCTGGACGCGCGTAATCGTTTGATTGAGCGGCAGATAGTTTCCATCGGCATTCTCAACGCCAGTTTGGTGCATCCGCGCGAAGTGTTTGAACCGGCGGTGGTTTTGCGCGCGGCCGGCATTATCGTCGCGCATAACCATCCCAGCGGCAATCTTGACCCGTCGGAAAATGATTCGGCCATTACCAAACGCTTGGCCGAAGCCGGCAAGATTATGGGCATCTCCTTGCTGGATCATATTATTGTTGCTTCCGCCGGATTTTTGAGCTTTAAAGAGAAAAATTTGTTGTAGCATAAATTAATCAAGAATCCGCCCGAGAGGCGGTTTTTGGCGGTTAAGGTGGTGCGTGTTTTAATTATTGCTATAATAAATAAACGAGAGTTTAAATTGCAAAATGGAAAATAAAAACATTGATAAATCCGCTGATTTTGCGGCGATGAGCGTTGAAGCGGTGTTGCGATTGTTGGATGCCGATTTGCAGGGGTTGACCGCCGCCGAGGCCGGGCGCCGGTTGCTGGTGTATGGAAAAAATGAAATAACCCAAGTCAAAGAATTGCATATTGTTTGGGAATTTTTGTCATATTTCAAAAGCCCGCTGGTAATAATTCTGCTGGTCGCCGCCGCGGTTTCCGGATTTATGGGTGATGTTGCCAGCGCGCTGATTATTGCGCTGATGGCGTTGTTTTCGGTGGCGCTGGATTTTTTTGAAGAATACAGCGCTGGCCGGGCGGCAAAAAAGCTCAAGGAAAAAGTGAAAATCATGGCCTGCGCGGTTCGCGGCGGCGTTAAAAAAGAAATTCACGCGTCCCAGATTGTGCCGGGGGATATTATTGTTTTAAATGCCGGCGACCTGATTCCGGCTGATGCGCGATTGATTCAATCAAAGGACTTGTTTGTTGACCAGTCGGCGCTAACCGGCGAATCGTTTCCGTGCGAAAAGTCGCCGGAATCCGGGGCTGACGGGCGAAATATGCTGTTTGCGGGCACGAGCGTGATTAGCGGCCAGGCGATTGCCGCGGTGGTGCGTACGGGCGCGAACACTGAATTCGGCAAAATTGCCGCGGCGATTTCCCGGCCGGAAGCGAAAAGCGAATTTGAGATTGGCGCCGCCAAATTTGGTGTTTTTATCGCACGCGTGGTGTTGATACTGGTGCTGTTTATTTTTTTATTCAATATTTTGCGGCATTTGGGCGGCGGCGGCCAATTCCAATATGGGGTCATTCAATCATTTTTGTTCGCGGTGGCGATTGCGGTGGGGCTGACGCCCGAACTTTTACCCATGATTGTTTCGGTGACAATGGCGCGAGGGTCGTTGAAAATGTCCAAAAAGGGAGTGATTGTGAAAAAATTGAGCTCAATTCCGAATTTCGGCGGCATGGATGTTTTGTGCACCGATAAGACCGGCACGCTCACCGAGAACAAAATTACTTTGGTAACCTATGTTGATATTTCCGGAAAAAAAGACGAGCGCGTGCTGGAAAGCGCGTGCATCAATAGTTACTTTCAGACCGGGATTGAGAATCCGATGGACAAGGCATTGCTGGAATTTAAAAAAAATTATGCCGCTATGGAAAAGATTGATGAATTGCCGTTTGATTTTGACCGCCGGATATTGAGCGTAATTGTGCGTTTGGGAAAAAAGATTTCAATGGTTTCCAAGGGCAGTCCCGAGTCGGTTTTTGAGCGTTGCAAGTTTTATCGCGCCGGCGACAAGCGTTTGAAATTTGACAAGGAGGCGCGGATGGTTGCGCGGCGGCAATACCATTTGTTGAGCGAGGGCGGCAACCGGGTGCTGGCGGTGGCGGTGAAAAAAATCAAAGCCGCGGAAAGCGCTTTTTCCAAAAACGACGAATGCGGTTTGGAGTTTTTGGGATTCGTTTCATTTTACGACCCGCCCAAGGCCGGGGTTAAAAATGTTTTGCGCAAATTGGAGTCAATCGGGATCGCGATTAAAATCATCACCGGTGACAATGAATTGGTGACGCAAAAAATCTGCCGCGATGTGGAGCTGCCGATTGCCGGATTTTTGACCGGCGGGCAAATTGATAAAATGACCGATCAGGCTTTGCAGGCGCGTGTGGAGGCGGTGACGATTTTTGCGCGCTGTTCGCCGATACAGAAAAACCGGGTGATTGCCGCATTGCGCGCCCGCGGTCGGGTGGTGAGCTATTTGGGCGACGGCATTAACGATGCGCCGCCGATGAAAACCGCCGATGTGGGAATTTCGGTGGACAACGCGGTGGATGTGGCGCGGGAAGCGGCCGATATTGTGTTGACCAAAAAGGACTTAGGGGTGTTGCTGGATGGGGTGATTGAAGGCCGGAAAGTTTTCGGCAATACGATGAAATATATTATGATGGGGTTGAGTTCCAATTTCGGGAATATGTTTTCGGCGGCGGGCGCGGTGATGTTTTTGCCGTTTTTGCCGATGTTGCCGATCCAGATTTTGCTCAATAATTTTTTATATGATCTCTCGCAAGTGGCTATTCCGGCGGATAATGTTGACGATGATTGGCTGAAAAAACCCCGGCGATGGAATTTGGAATTTATCAAAAAATTTATGTATTTTTTCGGGCCGATCAGTTCGCTGTTTGATTTCGTGACATTTTTCGTCCTGTTTGGGCTATTTTCGTCCACTGAGGGAACTTTTCAAACCGGCTGGTTTATGGAGTCGCTGGCCACGCAGGTTTTGGTGGTGCACATCATTCGCACGCGCGGAATTCCGTTTGTTCAAAGCCGAGCCGGCAAGTGGCTGCTGGCAAGCACTTTCGTTTGCGTGGCAATCGGCTGGATTATTCCGTATACTGTGGTGGGCGAATTTTTCAAATTCCAGCCGCTGCCGTGGCCGCTGGCGCTGGCGATTGTTGGCATTGTAATCACATATTTAATTCTTGCCGAAGCCGCCAAGCGCGTTTTTTATCGGAAATATTTTAAAATTTTGTAATTCGTGTTTTGCGTTGGCGGTTAACGGTTTTTTGTATTTGCGTTCGTTTTGTGCTTTTGCAGTTAAGGTATATAATAAATAACGTAATAATATAATAATAATAAAAAAATGAGACAATGTTTTAAATTTTTTTTAGTTACGCCGGTTTTTATCTTGTGTTTTAGCTTTGCTTTCGCAGTAGGCGCCACCGCCCCAAAAGGTTCTCTCAGCAGCGCGAGTTGTACGGACTTTAAAGGGTGGGCATGCGATTCCGACAGTTATTCTACGGCATTGACGGTTAAGTTTTATTCTGACGGAATTGTCGGGGCGGGAACTTTATTGGGGACTATGATAGCGAATGGTGCGAATTCAACCGCCAGCGCTAAATGTGGCGGAAAGAGCGCCCACGGGTTTTCCTTTTCAACTCCATTAAGTTTAAAAGATAGTGTATCACATAAGATTTATGCTTATGGTGTAGATAGCGGTTCTCCGGAAAAGAGTACTCTTTTGGACACTGTTCGCACGATTAAATGTGCCAATACTATCGCTCCCTCCATATCTTCCATCGTTGTCGCTAACGGCGGCGAGAAGGGCTATATTGACAAAGGCGATACCATCAAGATCACTTTCAGCGAAGCGATCAAGCCGACTTCCATCAACAGTTCTCTTAGTGCGGGCGGCAGCGTTGCCGGTATATCAAGTTCAAGCACCGGCGGCGTGAGCGTGTCGTCATCGGGCGTGATAACGATTGCCAATATTGCCACATTTGATATGGGTTCGGTTTCCGCCGCGGCCAGCTTTACTTCCAATCTCGCGTTTAATTCCACTGCCAAAATTTTGACCATCACCTTGACCGGCGGCAGTATCAATATTACTTCTTCCAGTTTGGCTTCCGCCGCCCAGATCGGCGGTACGGTCAAGGACGCGGGCGGGAGTGCGATGGCCGCCAAATCCGCGGTTTGCACTCCGACGGGAGCGTTCGGATCCGGTTCCGATAG
>Ga0172381_10001407_pt1 | contig 28459 bp, 48 predicted proteins | sample Leawel6488metaG_FD_119754 | JGI IMG/M metagenome (GOLD analysis project Ga0172381, IMG submission 119754) | Leachate microbial communities from a municipal landfill in Southern Ontario, Canada - Leachate well 64-88 metaG | ecosystem: Engineered > Solid waste > Landfill > Unclassified | place... | reverse complement strand
GTATTTCATCAAGATCGTTCTCATAGACACCCAAGAGATTGGAGAACAATTCCTTTACAAAAGATTGCTTCCGATATTTTGGGATTAGAATATCAAGAAATAAAACCTTTGATTGATACAAGTAGTGTTTACACGGCATCAGTTAAACGTCCTAAGAAATATGTTTGTATATCAGAATATTCAACTGCTAAATGTAAATTCTGGAATAGACCAGGTGGTTGGCAAGAATTAGTAAATAAGATAAATGAAATGGGTTATAATGTCGTTGCCATCAGTAAAGAAGGAACAGCATTAAAGAATGTTATTGATGCCACAAATAACCATATTGATATTACAATCGGGTTATTGCAGGGTTGTGAATGTTTCATTGGGTTAGCTTCAGGGCTTGCTTGGTTAGCATGGGGATTAAATAAACCTGTTGTTATGATTTCTGGATTCTCAGAACCTTTTGTTGAGTTTCAATCAAATAATATTCGTATTGCTGGTATTGGTGATTGTGTAGGATGCTTAAATGACATTTTTATACCTAATCGTGCGTGGGGTGAGGGGTGTTTTCATAATAAAGACTATTCATGCACTAAAAACATTACGGCAAACATGGTATATGAGCGGTTACCGCTTTCAAAAGTAAAAAACATACTTGACTTCACTACTGCTCCCATTCTTCGTAATTCAAGACGGCAGACAAGCTTCAAAAAGTTCTTATCTGAGGTCCATAATATTAAATCGGAATTACCAAATATAATTGAAATTGGCACAGTAAGAAGATTGCCTAATGATCCTGATTTACCGGGTGATGGCAATTCAACTTCAGTTTTTGCATGGTACACAAAGAATTATGGGGGAGTGTTAGTGGCTGTTGATATTAGTAAAGAAAGTATTGTCAATTGCGAAGCCACTCTAAATTCGGAAGAATTGTACCATAATTCTGTTAATTTAAAATGTATGGATGGGCTAGATTTTTTAAGAGATTATAAAATGTTTGATGAACAAATTCATGGCATTTATATTGATGCTCTTGACTATGAGGACAATAACGGAAATACAAAAAAAGCATCCGCAGAATTTCACTTAGAAGCTTTTAAATTAGCAGAACCGTATTTTGTTAAAGGTACTGTTATTATGTTTGATGATCTTGTAGGTAAGGGCTTTGAAGGCAAGGCTGAATTGGCAGTTCCTTATGCTCTTGAAACCGGTAAGTATAAAATTATTTATCAAGACTACCAGATCATTTTGCAGAGGTTATGATCATGGTTAAAAGTGAAACTTCAAAAGCAAGACATTTACTAGAACATTTTTGTTCTGGTAATGGTCTTGATATTGGTCATGGTGGAGATAAGATTGTTCCTTCTGCGATAGGAATAGATATAACAATCATGTACACTAAAGTTGGCGATGATGTTTCTCAATTGAAAGGAACTGCTTCTGATTTATATTGGTTCAATGACAATGTGCTTGACTATGTTTATTCTTCCCATTTGTTAGAAGATTTTGAAGATACAGAAGGGATATTAAGGGAATGGTGCCGTGTAATAAAACCAAAAGGTAAATTAATTTTGCTATTACCTGATCAGCAGATTTACCAAAAATTTAGTTATAATGGGCATCATCGTCATGCAGATTTTGGGAAAGAATATGTGAAGAGGCATATGCCAGAAAATATGATATTGGTTTATGAAACAGATATTATCTATGATTACAATTTTGCATTAGTGTATGTGAAAGGTAATTGAATGTGTGGAAATTATATTAAGAAAATTAAGCCATCTAATGTGCCAGAAATATTTCTTGGTATTTTATCTTGTTTGTGGGGAATTGGGTTCATGTTTCCAAATATAAGACATGCAACGTCTTTTTTAGATCAAGATTTAGATAAGATACTCCCCTTAGAAGTATGGACAGTTAGTTTTTGTGGATTAGGTTTGATGGAAATATTTTTTTCTGCTTTAGGTAATTTAAAAGCAAGAAGGTCTTTAATTTATATTTTGGTATGTGTTTTATCTGTTATGTTTGGGGTGATGCTTACCGTATCTAATAGCCAAGATGACATAACAATTATTGTTTTTGTTGCTTGGTTTTTGATATTTTATGCTGCTTTATATATTCAATTAGGAAGGTGGGTACACAATAATGGATGATGAAAGATTGGCCATTATCAATGCGCTTATTACAAATGTTCAAAAGGAAGTTGCCTATTTACGAGATGAATTAAATAACCAAACTCAAAATTTACGAAATGAGTTTAGTGAACAAGCCAAAAAGTTGGATAAATTTTTAGAACTTTTGACAGTTCAAGCAGGATTGTCCGCTCGTATGGCAAGCATTGAGAAAAAATCGGATGCTGAATGTGCAAGAAATGAAAAAGATCATGATGAATTATTTACCAGATTGCGAATAAATGAAACGGCCATATCAAGTGTACCAGCAACTGCCTCTAAACAAGAGAAAGTGATGGGGGTTATTTGGGACGTTGTTAAACTTCTTCTTGCTGTGTTTATTGGATATTTAGTAGGAGGAAAAATTAAGTTATGATTTATTATAAATGCAAATATTTTGACATTTATGAATTAGTTGATCCTGACACTTATAATAAGTGGGGTGAGCGAGCATGGATGTTTTTTAATCCTCATGCCCTTTGTTCATTGGATGATATACGAAAACATTTTGGTAAGCCTGTGACGGTGAACAGTTGGAAATGGGGAGGCCAATTTTCCATGAGAGGATTACGTCCTCCAACATCACCAGTTGGTGCTACATTCGGCCAGCACCGTTTCGGAAATGCTTTTGATTTGGATGTAGAAGGGATGAAGGCAGAAGAGGTAAGACAGGAAATAATAAAGAGCAAGGACAATGTTTTTAAATTTATCACTTGTCTTGAAGCAGATGTCAATTGGGTACACTTTGATTGTCGAAATATTGAAAAACGAATAATGTTTGTTTACCCAACATAAATAAAAGAGGAGGTGATAAATATGGGAGTTTTTGTTGTAGTGATTATGTTGGTAATTGCTTTTTTACTGGGAGCGGGTGTAATGTTTTTGGTATATCGAAAGAACCAGAAAAAGTTTAATGCAATTGCTGACGCAGTTCAAAAAGGTGGCAACCCAGAAGATGTTGTTAAAGATGTTGCCACAATCATTCGAAATTAAGGTGAATAATGGAAAGAATGCGGTGTTATTTGTATATGCGATTGTTTGAAACTATGATATTTGATATTGAAATTGAGGTGGATGCTCTAATGACACTAAAGAAATACAACAGATCATTGACACCAGTCAACATCGCATTTTTTCCGCCCTTTGTTGAAGAAGCAAAAAAGCTTTTGGGCGGCAGTAAAATTGTGGAACATATTACAAGATGCTCAAAAGAATTGATGAACAAAAATGTAGTGGAGTTAGCTGAGGAATCATTCAGGCATTACCACGGGACAAAGATTGTGTTGGTGGCACTATGAAATATTTTATAACTTTTATTACTATCATATTTTCGCTAATCCTCTTTGATTTGGCATATCCGCAAACTATTACAACTAATGTTTGCGAAGCTCCTGCTGATGAATGTAAATGGGAGTTCACCAAAGGGGACAAAATTACTCTGGAAGCTGAACCAGAGAGCGATTCTTATTTCGCTGGATGGGCGGGGGATAAGTGTATGGGAACAAATCCTATCTGTTCATTTACAATGCCAAATACAGATTTATTTGAGTATGCTATTTTTGAATTATTGCCTATGGAAAATCTTTATGTATATGTTTTTGGGAAAGAAGGTGGAAGGGTAACGAGTGTTCCAGCAGGAATTAACTGTACGATGGGAATGTGTGAAGCAAAATTTAAGCGGGGGATAAAAGTTGTGCTGACAGCAACAGCTCCTAATGGATTCACGTGGAGGGGATTATACTGCTCTGGAGCAGGGACTTGTACAACAACAATGACAAAAGCAAGAGTGCTTAATGTCAGAATTAAATGAGGTATTGTTATGACAGAGGATATTAATTTCTTGTTTGTGTTTTTTTGTATAGGAATGGGAGTGGCCGGACAAGCTATTCGGGCATTTATGGGGTTTTATAAGTTGTACACCAATCCTATATCAACAGTAAAATCAAAATGGGAGTGGGGACGTTTTGTTCTGTCATTGATTCTCGGAGCGTGTATTGGGTCATTATTGAGTTTGATATATAACAGTCCCGCATCAAGAACAGATATTTTGGGCATTATTGCCGCAAGTTACGGCGGTGTAGATTTCTTGGAAGGATTCTTAAAGCATAGAGGTGATCAGGTAAAATGACTGAAGAGCGCAGAAAAAAAGATCGTAGAATAAATGATAGAAGAAACCCGCATTATATATGTGAAAAATGTGAGAGCGAATTAATTTATTTATTGCCAACCAAACTGCTTTCTAATGAATGTTATGAGTGCAAAGGGTGTGGACAAAAATATGTTGTCTTAAAGTTTAAAGGGGCAAGAGACCAATTGGCGAGAGTAAATAATGTTTGAGGTGATATATGAAAAAGCCTAAAGGAGTTACGTTACAGATGGGGTTTTTAGCAGACACTAAAAAACCAAAATTTCGTTTTTCAAGCTTACAAGAGGGTGTTCGTCCTCAATATGATGGAATGGTTTTCCCTCGTGGAGGGATTCGATTGGATTTGCTTTACGGGACGATCAAAAGACCTGTCCCAAAATTCTATAAAAAAGAATTTTGGTCGTCTGATCGTGTCAAGAAGGAACAAAATACTAATCCGTGGAATAGTGGGAAGCATTGGTTCGTGTTACATATTCCTTTTTGCATAGGATTTCTTTTCTCCATTTGTTTAGGGTGGGGAAAGAATCAACCGGGATTTTACATAGGGTTGAAAACATATGTGGTGAATCATATATCCGCTTATTTAAAAAAATACTCTCCTGATCATAATGACACATTCATAATTATCAATGGGGAACCTGTAATGACATGGTGTAATAAATCAGAGTTAGGGAATAAATATTTATGCCCTTCTGTTTCGATACGAAAGGACCTGGTTGACTGATATGAAAACTAAAATCATTGCAGGATTGGTTATGGTTTTTCTCGTTGTTGCCTTGATCTCTGCTGTTTATGCGTGGTATCATGAAAGAAATAAACCTCCGGTTAGTAAGGTGGAATATATTGAAGTGGAGAAAATAAAAGAGGTTGAAAAAATAAGAAGAGTAGAAGTACCAATTGAAAAGATAGTGACAATCGAAAAAGTAAAACTTGTGGAGAAGGTGAAGATGCCAGATTGGTTTGTTCAGAATGCAGATGAACAAGCTATTGCTTCAGGTGCAGCCCCCTCTCATACTGAAGATACGAATGTGATTTGCACGGTAAACACGAAAACCGGGATAGGCAATCTGGTCATGAAACAGGAACCACAGAAATTTTTGGGGTTGCCGAATGAAAAGCAAATATATGCGAAGGCAGGATATACAACGAATCAAGAAACAGAAGTTACCATTGGAGCAGATTGGAAATTCTTGCGTGTTGGGAAAATCAAGATTGGTGTTTTTGGTGAGGGAAGAGCGACCTTCACAAACGTGGACACGGGCAATCGCCAGAATGTTGAAGCGATTGGTGGAGTAATATTAACTTATTAAGAGGACACGAAAATGAAAAAAATAAATGAAAATGTGTTGGCAAAAGAAATTGCTCAGGCAGAAGGTAAAAGAATACAAGTTAATATTGGGCAGATAAAAGAAATTCAGAAAGTGCTTCTGGATAAATTGGCTGCATACGATCTGTCCCAAGTATCTCAATTGCTTGATAAGCATAAGCAGTAAAATTGACGGTACCCGTTTTCAACGTCTTAGTCTTATAAAAAGTTATGTCTTTATTAAAATATCATGGGATAGACTAGGTATTTGAAGGTTACCGTCATTTATTGAGCATTATTTGATCATAGAAACACAGTTTCAGAATAATTTAATAAAAAAGCGGGGATTTCTCCCCGCTTTCGTTTATCATGCTGCTTTCATAATTACTTCTTGGTGCCGGAAATTTTAGCGTCTTTTTCTTTGATCAAATCCCAAATCGGACCGGTAAGTCCCATCATAGGCACGATCAGTTTCGGATATTTCTTTTTGAACACTTCTCCGAATGTTACATCTTTGAACTTGTTAATGTCAATCTTGGTGTTGTTGGCCATTGGTAATTCCTCCTTTCGTCAATTTTGTTTTACGTGGGAAACTCCTTTAACATTGGATACATCAAAAACTCTATCAGCAGATTCCGTTATTTCTGGAATATGACTGACAATGATAAATTGAATTTTCATTTTCTCTTGCACCATTTTAATCATCTTTGAGCATTTACTTTGAAGATTTCTGGATAAGAAATGAAAAGGTTCATCAAGTATCATGACATTGTTTGTGGGTTTAATTGCCCAGATAGCTGTTTTTAATGCGAATGAGGCAACATCAAGAGTACCTCCACCAGCTATTTCAATAGGCTTGCCTTCATTGCCGTTTTTGAGAAATAAAATATCTGCTTCCATTTTGTTTCTTCTTTTCACAAACTGCAATTTACATTCATATGGATCAGGGAAAACTGATATTAAAGCCAGCGAAACAATATTGCTGATTTGGTATTCGATTTTTCTTTGTGTTTCTTCTGCCACTAATTGCACAATGACACGGGCTTTTTTACAATCTTCCCCGTATTTTTCCAGACTCTTCAATGAAACATTGATTGTATTCAATTGTGTTTGGAGCATTTCTTTTTTACCAAAAGATTGCTCCAACTTCTTTTGTAAGTTTTGAATGTCGGTTTTACCAATCATATTCGGCCTTTAATTTATTATATTCTTTTTCAATGGTTTGATTTATTTTATCACGGGCTGTTTCCAATCTTTGTATTTCTTTTTTTCCTTCTTCAATAGTGGAAACATTAAAATCTTTTTTAAGTTGGTTTAGTAATTCTATTTCCCTTCCTGAAAGAGTGGCCATATTATTTTTTGCTGTGTCAATTATGTCTTTCAATCGGGTCAATTCTTCCTGTGCTGTTTTCATTTCTGTGCCTCCATGTTACTTTTAATAATCGTTTGAATATCAGAACCTACTTTATTTTTTTCCATATATTGAATCAAATTATCCACAAAATTTAATCCCAATGATTTGTGTGTTTTTAATCCAGAAATGTAGGCTTTCATTTTTTCATCGTTTTCATCTTCCTTAACTTTCTTTTCTAAATCAAAACATTTTTGCCAAGGTTGAATCGGAATCATAAATTTTTCATATTTTCGGGTATCCGTGTTAAAGATATAGAAACAAGGTTTATGATCAATCTGTTCAATTGTGGAACGCATCAAACTACCACAATTGAATAAAAATCTTTTCTTTGGTCCTATTTTTTCAATCATAAAAGATTGATGATTGTCCCCACTAATAATCAGATCAAATTTATTCTTGGATAAAAAGTCTGTGCTAATATCATAACCATCTTGCCAATCTTCTCCTTTTTTGTACAGAATCATTTTATGGATTATCAAGATATTAAATTCTGTCGGATTAGCAATCTCAGGAATTGCTTCTCCATAAGAAACTCCATACATATCAATATTTTCATATTGTACACAACCGAAATCCATTTGAAAATTATGAATAGAATGATGCAAAGCATCTAAAGGGGTATTCCCCTTGTTTCTATATGTCAAATCATGTTGACCATATACAGAATAAATTGGAATGTTTCGAGAATTACCATCAATCAAATTAAATAAATCAATGTAATTACTGTAATCAATAAAAGGAGAATCTGTTAAATCTCCCGGTTGAATAATGATATCCACATTTTGTTCATAAGCTGTATCAAATATATAAACAATTTTATTCTTCAGAGCATTTGGATAATCGTCTATTCTTGATATGGGGGTTTTGTTTGTGTAATGCCAATCACCGGTGAATAAAATTTTCATTTTAATCCTCTATTTCAATACCATTACTTAAACGATATTGCTGTTCTAATTTAGCTATTTGGAATAGTTTAGGATATTTCAATTCTACAAATTCTTGGTCAAGAAGCCATTCAAGATAGCTGTTTGAAATATCTGCAAGCAACTGACCTTTAAATCTTCCGAATGGCAACGCAATATCTTCATATCCTTGTCCCATTATAAATTCTCCTTTATATGAGCTAAGTTTAATTTGTTTATTGGAGATGAACATGTCGGACATTTCTTTTCTTTTGCTAACCATTCCACATATTCCGTCATTGCTTTGTCTTTTTTATTTTCTTCTAAGGTACGACTTCTATGAATATTATCCAAAGAAACTAAAATGGTATTTAATTCATTTTTTCTGTCGGATAGATTTTTATAAGCAATTGTTTTATCCAATAGAGAAATACAAATTGGTTCTAAATTAACAATATCTTTTTCGGAATTTATTTCCGTTTTGATTTCTTCCAAACTCCGTATTGTATTTAATAGAATATCTTGTTTTTCTTTTAATGCTTTTGTTTCCTCAATTGAATTTATCAATGAAGTTATTTTGGCATCCAAAGCAAGAATGGACTTCAATGATTCCCGTTCTGATATAATAGATTCAAGTGATTCTATGCTTTTGTTTAAAAGATTAAGGGATGATGATGTTTCCACAGATTTTTCATAGTTTTTAGATATATTATCAATGATAATTTTAATATCATCAAGATTTTGATATTCCAACAATTCGTTTTCTTTTTGCTGTTTATCGGATTTATTATTAGAAATCGCCTCATTTGTTTTTCGTACTTCGGAATCAATGTTATGGAAAAGAACATCTATGACTTCAATATCCGCATATTCATTTAATTTTCGGGCAATGTCTCCGGAAGAAGTTTGTAACAAAAAGTATGGGTCAAATTGTGTTTGTAAGTTGTATTCAGAAATATTTATGGCATCATTGACTTGGGAAGGAACATCCGTTCGAATAGCTTCTAATGGTTTACCATCATTTACAATATATGATGTTTTGCTGTCATTTCTTAAAATAGCAACTTTGTTTTTATCGGTGACTAATTCTATGGCAACTTGATCTGATTTTTTTGCTTTCCAATTTTTAAAACTTTCTCCAGAGGGTCTGTTATTAATTAACCAATAGATTCCCCGAATAAGTGCCGATTTTCCTGAATCGGAAGAACCGGTAATAACATTTACTCCTTCATGAAATTCTAATTCCGAAAAAACATGGCTTTGAAAATTTTCAAGAATGACTGATTTAATCATATATCACCATTATTATTTTGGCAATCAAGATCATTGTTAATGCCAATCCAGCGGCAATTAAATAATCATGTATCATTTGTTTAAGTAATTTCATAGTCAGTAAAGAGAGGATCATGACGGGCCTCTAACCCGTATATACATAAACGACAAGGAGACGTCCATACTACATCTGCTTTTTCCATTAAGCTACATGACCCTCTCTATTTAAATGCCCGTCTTATATCAGGAATCCAATCAAAAAAATCACTTAAAGACATTATGACTATTGAATAGGATGCCCGAACAATGATTCTATTTTTATCAGGGATGCCAAATAATTTAGTTAGGTAATTGAAATAATTTAAATTGAATGCAATGCAAGGGGACATTCTTGGTCTTCGAAAAATAAGAATAGGTTGGGTACCATTTTTTAAAGCTTGATGATAAGCTTGTTCCCACAATATTTCGATGACTGCTCCGGCTTGTTTACTGTCAATCAAATCTAAAACACACCAATTAGTTATTAATTTGACGGATTTCTTTGTTCCGTCTTTTGTCAAAACTTCTCCTTTTTTAGAAGAGGCATACCCAGTTTTACATTCAATACACCAATTATCAAGAAGAAGTTTACCAGAAGGATCTGTGGCTGCTATATCTCCATATTGCCCTTCAGTTTCTTTTCTTTGTTTACTTCGCATTGTGGAACGGCCACCAGAGTTTTGAGTTCTCCAGAAAATATCATCTCGTTCCCCTTGAGTCCACCAAAGACTCAAAGCAACTGCTGTTTCTCTTTCAAAATTACCACCTTTTGATTTACTTCCCATTATCAATACTCCGGTAAAAAGTGAAATTCAAATTTCAATTTAGTTAATTCGAAAGCTCCCATTGCTAATATATAAGAATCCATTCCCATGTTATTGCCCCTTTTTCTTATTGCCAACTTTGCCCACTACATTGATAGATTTATTTAAAATAAGACAATCAGTAACATTATATAAACCACAAACAGTAGTCAATCGTAATTTGGTAATTGATTTATTTTTTTCATTCTTTTGTGAAAGATCATATATACAAAATCTGTCTTCTTTATCCATTTCAATTTTGGTAACAGTTAGTTGAAAATGATTAAACATTGGTGGTTTTGGATAATTTGGAAGCAATCCTATATTTATACAAAATATTACAAGCATTGCTCCAATTATACTGCAACCGATAAGAGTACATATTTTTTTTAATGCATCCATTTTAATTCTCCTTTAAAATAAATTTCCTTTGAAAATATGTTCTTTCCATTGAGCAAGTTCTTCTTTCTTCGTGAAGGAATTAAAACCATATCTTTGACATATAGTAATAAATCCTTTTAAGCTCAATGTTTCGTTAGTTAATAAAGTTATGTCGGGAGTTCCTTTCAATGGTAAAACAACCAATTCCCTATTTCGTTCAATGATTGCTTTGCCATCTTTTATTGCTCTATATGTTTTTTGTGTTGGTGCCAATTTTTTAGTAATATATTTACAAGCTGTGATTTCTCCAACATGTTCAATTCCAGGAACACAGTCAGTAGAACAACCACCGATTGCTTTTACTTCTGCCCATTCTTTTGGGATAATGCGATAATCTTTCCATAGATTATGCTCGGTGTACACTTGTTTTTTTCGTATTGAGTAAATGCTTACGTTCTTTGATAAAAGCTGGTATAAGTCTTCGTCCGTTGAAATAATGACGATTTCACGATCAATATACGTCTTTGTTATCTTGGCAATCAAATCATCTGCTTCAAAACCATCAAAAAGAAAGCTATTTATGAAACCGATTGCAGGAAGAACTTCTTTTCTAATGGTATCAAATTGAGCATAGGCAATATCATCAAATCGTTTTTCTTCCGGAGTTTTTTCATGTTTGCGTGATTTTTTATAATCCGGAAACATTTTTGTTCTGATTGATTTTTGGGAATCCCATACGAAAACAAATTGATTGGATTTAAATATTTTCGAAAGAGAAAGAAGCTGGCGCATGAATCCGAAAATAACACCAACCTCTTTCTCTTCCCAAGAAAGATTCCCCATTGAATGTTTTGCCTGATGACAAATGGAATTGGAATCTATTAAGATCATCGGAGTAACCTTTCTTAAAAAGTAATGTCGTCAAATATGACGGGTATTTTTGCTTTCATATCCATCAATTGAGGACGCATTAATTCCTGCATTTGTGGATGGGCCGCATTAGGCGTTCTTTGTTTAAATAAATGTCTCCATTCTGTCAAACTGCAAGTAACGATAAATTCCGTTTTTGTTTTGATAAGCAATTCTCCTCTTGCCATTTGTGGAGACCAACCCAATTCTAACAAATCCAAATAAGTTTTTTCAGAATGCAGTCCGTTTAAAAACCATAATCGTTCTGATTTATCCCAATTATAATTCATATCACCTGCATTTGCATATTCTCCTTCAGGAATCGAAGTAATCCAAGGAGGAATGATAAAACAAACACCACCGGACTTCATGTAATTACAATAGCGTGTTGATTCTTGTAGAACGGCCATTGGTGTAAAATCATCAATAGGAACAACACAACCGGCACCGAGTATTTCAGTTAATTTGTGACGTAAATATTCATGAGATACCCCACGATCACTGATATACTTTGCCGAAATATGTAGATGATCAAGCAATGCTAAATGAGGATCTTTTGGATTCAATCGTTTTGTCATAAACGGAATTGCAGAATCTTCGGTCATTTTGCCTTCTGTTTTATAACAAAGACGTCCGTACTCTTCCAGAATTTTCAGAACGGTCAAACCGTTTACTTCTTCCCAGGGAGTTAATCCCATTCGTAATGTTTCCCAACCAGGTTTCATTAAATACATGATTGTATTCCTTTCTTAAGGTTTAACTAAAATAGGACCTGCTGGTTTAGGTACGTTAGGTGGCATGTGGCTTGTGACTTTTATGCCAGAAACTTCGTCCGTGTATAAAGACAAAATCTTTTTGTCTTTTACTTCATAGTGAACGGGTTTGTCACTACCAAACATAAATTCTTCAGGTTCCCCGATCAAGGCAACAAATTTAAGATCGCCGTTTTGTTTATTCATTAAAGCAGTTCTTGGATTTTTTAATCCAACAAAAAGAAAAGCTCCGTTTCTTTGAGCTTCGAAAATTGGTTTTCCGATTATCAGTCCTAAATTATTTACAAGGGCTATGAAGATGGCATTCTGATTCATTGTTACCTCCGTTTTGTGGGTCTGTTTAGATTGAATTTTGCTTCGATGGATTCCCATAAATCAATTGTGTTTTCTTTCAATTGATCTATCAAATCACTTTTTTCAACATGACCGATAGCAGCATTTAGTTGCTGATACGTTTTACCATCAGGACAAGTGTAAACTGTGCTATTTGTCATGTCTTTTATATATTGAAGGTTACCACGAATATCATCAATTCCGTAACCGAAGATAATGTATATTGATGCTTTTCGGTAAGGATCGTCAATGCTTTTAATTACAAAAGCCTCACTTTCAATACCAATAACTTTTTCAAAAGTATCTTTGCTTTTTTTGTCTTTTTTTCCTCTTTCAGGGACTTCTTCTTGAGAATCCCTACCTCCAAGTTTAATGGTTTTTTTAATGTCATCCACTTGTTTTAGTTTGATTCGTATTGAAGCATAGAAAGCAGTGGCCATTCCGCCAGGAACAACATCTCCGTAATCTCCCTGACGTACTTGATTTGTGCAAACCCATAACCAATTATTATTGACAATGATTCGGGCTGATTTACGAAAGCCGGCAGAAAATTCTTTGGCTCTTTTTTGGCCCATTTTATCTCCTTTAGGAGACATTTCAAGTTCGGTTGAAAGAGCCGCTAAAGAATCCGTTCCTCTGACATTGATTACTTTGGGATTAGAAGGCTTCCAGTTTTGAACAGCGTCCATTATTTCTTCTACCGTATCAGGACGACTGTAATTTTTCTTGTCGATATTTACGCCGTAAACACGGGAGTATTCTTTATCTAAACGACCTTCAGGATCTTCCACATAAGTATCTCCTCCATGAGATTGAGCAGATGCTAATATTTCTGCCATTATGGCCGTTTTACCTGATTGTGATCTACCAAAAATTTCCATCAGCAGACCACCAGGAATACCTCCCCCGCGTATTCTCTTACCTGATATAGCAAGGTCGAGAAGTGTGGAGCCAGTTGATATAACTTTCTCCACACTAATCTTCCTTGTTACAAACGCAAGATCATCATTCACAGGAGCTTTAACGGCATCTTCGACTTCCTGAGATTTTTTCTTAATGATCGGATGCATTGTTTACTTGCTCCTTTTTGTCAGAACTTTTTTTACGGGAGCCGGGGCCGGTGCTGCATCTGCTTCTTTTTTCTCGGCGCATTGTGTTCTTAATTCACATGTGCGGCATTCTTCGTATTCATTGTAATCGGCGCCGAACTCTGCTCCGCCCGGACATTCTAAATCTTCAGTGGGTTCAGGAACATCATTTTCCGGTTCGGGTTCCGGTTCGGGCTCCGGTGCTTTCTTCGACAGAACTTTTTTAACGACCGGTTTCGGAGCTTCTTTTTCTTTCGGTGCCGGCGCCGCTTTTTCTTCTTTTTCTTCTTTCTCAGGAGGAGGAGCATCATCTTCTTTGGTCTGGAAGTATGCTTCAGCAACTTCTTCATAAGTGGGTTTGTGCACCAGTTCATCAAGACAAACGGCAGCGTCCAGAATCTCGTCCGGAATATCGTCACGATCTTTAAACTCAAAGGCCGTAAATTCCGTATTTGTCATACCAGAACCTTTTTTGCGGAAGCTGATCACTTTACCTTCATCAACATCGGCATAAGCGATTTCTCCGCCGCCGCGTTTCTTATGAGCAAGTTCTTCAAGAGGTTTTGTGAAAAGCCACTGAGAAACATTCCATACCTGAACACCTTTGTCAATCTCTTTCTGAGAATCAAGACAAACAATATTAAAAATGTTTCTGCGGGTTGGATTCAATGCTTTAATATCATCTTCGTCCACGTCACCATTTTCTTTCAATTCGGCCTGATGTTCACAGATCGGGCATTTTTCGCCGTAAGTTCGATTGAGGCAAATAAAGCTGTCTTCGTTAATGCCGACTTTCGTGTGAGCAAAAAGATTCAAAATGAAGTCCACTTTGCCTGCTTTCAATCTGGGATGCTGGCTGCCGACAATGTAAGGAACGATATACAGTTCATGGTCGTCTTCCTTACATTTCCAAAAAGTGACATTTGATTTTTTAGTCGGCTCAAAAAAATCACGAAAACGTCCGCTGTCATCTTTATTGGCATAGTTTTCTTTATGCCGATCACCCATTTCCTTTTTGTACAATTCCCTACGATCTTTTGCTTTCATAAATTCTCCTTTTATTTTGAGTTTTCTTTGACTTGCTGTATCGAACGCATGATTGCCAAGGTAAGCAATCGTGCTAACGAATATAAATAAAATGGAGCAATTACAAAGATAATTGCTACCACTATTATGGATTTAGTAAAAGTTAAAACAGTTGCCTGATCCATATTAATCCTTTTTGATTACTTTTTTTGTCAATCTCGAATTGTTGTTCAATTTTTCTCTTTGTCTATCCTGAGAACGCTCGATTGCTTCCGTATGAGAAACAGAATTTTTTGAGGATGCTGCAAAATAATTGCCTTTGTACAGATCCACAAGAATGTTTAATGCTCGTAAACGATGTTCACAATCATCCTTAGCCACTCGCATCATATTGACTTCATATTCTGCATCGGGGATTTGTTCTTTTAATTTAACTAAGTCTGGATGAAATTCGACAATTGAAGCAAACCAATTCTCACCTGGTTTCTTATCTTCATTCCATCCGTACTTCTTCGGATTGTCTCGCACTTCTTTTAATAAAAGTGCTTTTTTAGCGGAAATACTCTCGATCAATTTATCCCTGTTTAAAACGGCCTTTGCCCATTCTTCACCCCAGTATGCATAAATACTGGGCTGATTCAAAGCAGCCCTGTCAAGTTCATGAATATCTAAGAACATATCATCTTTTAAAGACATAAATTACTCCTTTCTTATATCTATTATATCAAAACTTGTTTCGATTTTTTCTGTTATTTTTGGTTATTTTTTACAAACCGCATAAAACATATTTGTTAAAAGTGCTTTACCTCCATAGAAAGTATTTTCACTGAAAGTATCAATGATGGCAGAAGCACGATCATTGGATTTTGAATTAAGCAATACCGCATTCATGTAACCTAAAACACCCCAACGAATTTTCTCAGGTTCATTTGTTTCAGATAATGCTTTCAACATCTTGCGAACATTGTCCCACGATTCTCCTTTTAACAATGCATTGAACAGTTCTTTTGCATTTGCTTCATCTAAAGACACGGCAGAAAGAGCGTCCATAATAGCATCTTCATCATCCATGCTGATTACAGCATCTAAAAGTTTTAAAGCATTTCGTGGCAAACATTCTGACAATCTAACTATTTCGCTTTTGATTTTTGAAGGATACTCTGCTGGCTCAAATCCTTCTTTATCTAAAACAAAATCAAGTAGTTTAGTCATGTCAGTTGGCTTTAATGCTTTTGTTTGATAGGTAGTGCATCTGCCTAGAATAGCAGGCAGAAGTTGTTCTGGGTCGGTAGTGCATAAAATCAAATAAACTTGTTCAGGAGGTTCTTCCAGTAATTTCAACAAAGCGTTTTGAGCATCCTTAGTCTGTCTGTGGACTTCATCAAGAATGTACACTCTGGAATTTCCCGATACCGGCGAATAAACACAAGTTTCGATTATGTTCCTTATTGTATCAATTCCCCGAAGTGAGGCCGTGTTATGTTCATTTATTTCATCAAGAGGACAGCCTAATTCACCAGCAAGTATTCTTGCCATTGTTGTTTTACCTGTCCCTGTCGGTCCGTGAAATAAGAAAGCATGAGGCATGTCAGCACGATCACGTTCCAAAATACTTGTCAGACTTTCTTTGATGGACTCATTTCCAAAAACATCTTTTAATGTTTTAGGCCGATATTTAAGATTCAATTCCATTTTCTTTCTCCTTTAAATATTTTATTTTCATTTCTAATTGATCAATATAATCGGCAGCGGCAATCATTTGATCATAAGGATCACCATCACAATTATTTTGCCCTGCCAAACATCTTAATACCGTTTGAACGGGTTGTTTTACACCATTGACAGATAAAGGATTTACTATTGCTTTTGTGTATGTTGTATTTTCCTCCATTCGTTTTTTTGCATTATGTATTCTTAATAAAGCATTCCATGCCGCTTGGGCTCCGTGATAGACTCCTGTTTCTTCATCAATAGCAAGAGGGTCTAGTTGACATGCTTCTGTATGTCTCATTTGAGCATCATAAAAACGACGGTCGGAATCTTCAAAAGGTTTCAGACAATTAAATATTTTGTATTTTTTTTCTCCAGCTGCAAAAACATCTGCTAATGGTTTTAAAACTTCGAGAGGCATCGCATACCACGGTTGCCTTCCTTCATCATATTTAAGACCTTCTTCTAACATATTATTCCTCCCTTGTTTCAATTTTTGAATACCAGCATTCATCTATTTTTGTTTCTTCCCATTCGATAATCAATGGGACAATAATCCATTTAAAATATTCTCTGATTCGTTTTGTTGCAATATCTGTGGAAATTTGTCTGACCAATTTTTCTTCTTTCGGGTGAGTGTCAATAACACAGCAATCATGAATTTGCCCGATTACTTTAGATAACATTTGACGTTCTTGAAACTCGGCATTTATTTGAGTTAAGCTCCAAAGCAAACCATGAAAAGCAGTTCCTTGAAAAGCATAATTGACTATTTCATTTCTTCCCAAATACCCTTTACATTCGAAACCAGATAATAATTTAACTAATCCAGTTTCTTCATAATATTTGTATTGATTATCTTGCCATTGTTTGAATACTTTGAATTTTTTCCAGTAAGCTTCTTCCACTTTTTTGACATGATTAACAAAATATTCATAAACAGCGGCATCACCATTTAATTTGGATATTCGTTTAAAATGCTCTTTTATCGTAATGCCTTCATGTGTTAATATTTCAGAACATTCTCTCCATATATTCTTAGCACAATTCTTATAATAAGAACCATACCATTCAGGAAATACAAATCCATTCTTTGTAAAAAATCGCAGTTTGTTTCCTGTTTTCTTTTCTTTCCAAAAAGATAAGGGGGCTTTTCGTAATGAAAAGATATCCATTGCAGTATCACGATGCATATCAGTAGAAGAATCCATGATATATGAAATTAATACAGGATCTTTTGTATAGCAAGCACCCATTCGAACTTCAATAGCACCGTAATCAAAGTCAAGAATTTTATGTCCAGGAGACGGTATGATTCCAGATCGTGATATTTTCTTTGCTTCTTCATTTCGAACGGGTATATTTTGAAAATTAGGACCGTTTGAACTTCCTCGGTATGTTTTGACAGTTGATAAGTCATAAAAAGGATGGATACGTCCGTCATCATCTATTTCTTTTATAAATTGTAGGAGATATGTACCATTGACTTTTTTGATTCTTGCTAAATCGGTTATTGCCTTTGCAAGAGGTGTATTTAGTTTGCTCATTACATCGGCATCAACAGCATTGTTTTTTCCACTGTCTGTTAATTTTATTGGTTCTAATTTAAGAACCTTAAAAAACATCAATTCTAAATCTTTGGAAGAACCGAGATTAGGTAATCGACCATAAGCTTTCTCAAATTTTTTGCATTCCTCATAGTTTAAAAGCTCTTTCTCCGTTTTTTCTATGCGATTGTCTAATTCTATATGAGTATCACGATAATACGCGGTATCCACGTTTATACCATGAATTTGAACATCTGCTAAAGCAAGTGTCCCCTCAACAAATAAGTCAAATCCTTTTTCAATATGAGGATTCATTGCTCCTTTCTGATAATTGTATAACCAGAAAGTAGCTAAAGAATCAATTCCTCCGTATAAAAGGAGTTTATTTAGAGGAGCTTGCATGACTCGATTAAAACCTCTATCATCGACTGATTCAAGAAAAGGTTTTATTTCTTTATCATAATTAGGCAATCCCCAATTAATAAAAGATTGAAATTTTAAACCTGTGTATTTAGAGCGATTGTCCAAGCTGTGAGCAGCAATCATTGAACACCAATACCAATGTGCAGGATTAGTTTGCAGAATAATTCGTGACCAAACATCTTCAAATTTTATATTGTGGGCTATTTTTAAAGAAGGGTTTTGTAATATTTCACACCATTTTAATTTGATCTGTTTTTGTTGAATCGGTTTCCAATGAGGATATTGATAAGGAAAAGAAAATGCTTTATGATAATCATAGCAATAGGATATGGAAGCTATTTTATGCCCTTGTCTATATGGTTTCAATCCTGTTGTTTCATAATCAAAACAAATAAACTTAGGTGGTTTTTCAAGCACATAAGAAAGTTCTGAAATAACCTGATCATAGTCTTTCATAATTACAACATCATTAAAATCAGGTTTGGTTACATTTTTTAAATTAGGTTTTGTTTTGATACAGTTAATGGCAAATTCCAAATCTCGAATGTATTGAGATTGTATTAGGTTATTTTTTTCATTGGCAATTACATAATAAGGATGATATATAGGAATTACCCACACACCTCTTTCAAAATCAGGAATACATAAACCTCTCCATCTCTCTTGTGTCAGATTAGAGAATCTGGTCATGAACCATGATTTAATAGCATGTTCTCCTAAAAGAATCACAAACTTCGGTTTGTTCTCTTTAATGAATTTTGTGATATTGGAAAAACATAAAGACATTTCTTGTTTGGTGTATTCACTACGAGAACGGCAAAGAGTGGTCCCAATTATCCAAAAGTCTTCGATCAAATTAAGTTTATGCTTTCGAAGTTGGTCTTTGAACCAACCTTCCCCATCTCCAATATGTTTGCCACTTTCTGATTCAGGCAGCAATAAAGGAGTATCTGCTATGATCAAAGTTTTTAAGGAGCCATTTCCAGTTGCAGGCAGCTTCTTATATAGACTTTTAACATCACGTCGGCATTCAACACAAAGATGATCTGTGGACGTGGTCACAAAATCATCATCATCGAAGAATGAAGTTGTCATTATTTGGTTGCTTTCACATTTCTTTTGGTCATGAGATATTGAAATTCAGGAGTAATAAAAAATATTTTATCCCCCACATACATTTCAGTTGACTTGTTTAGAATTTGGGATAAGAAATTGGAATTGATTTCCAGATCAATTGGCTCTTCCTCAAAATCCATCTCAATCATTTTACTGACGTTTCCCAAATTATTATTTGCACTTACATTTAATTCATTATTTTCAAAATGGAGAGTAACTATTTTTCCTGAATGTGCTGAATCTTCCGAAGCAAGCATTAAAGTTTCATCGACAACTTGTTTTAATTCAGAAGGCAATTCAATTGTAGTCAACCCATCCAATTCATCAAAAAATGAAACTGCTTTTTCAAACGGAAATTCTCCTGAGATAAGAGAGCAGCTAAAAATTACCCCTTCTTCCGTTTTGAAACATGCCCATTTATCGCTAAAGCAATATTCAACAACAGGAAATTTTGAAAGTTCTAAAGCAGATTTGGCGGGAATATGGAGAACATCTTCCAAAGGTTCTGATAATTCATACTTACTTGCACGATATCCGTCGGTAGAGCAACACAAATTATCTTTTATGCACACACAAGCCCGCACACCTTGAGTTAAATCGGAAGATGCCGTAAATCCACACAATGAAAGGGCTGTAGTAAAATCAGGAGGAAGAGGTTTAGGAGGTTTCATTCTTTTTTCAAGCACTTCAATTTTTTCGGAAATTGATTGCTGATCTTCTTGCAGCAATGACATTGTGGACGAAGTTCCTTTTGACTTTATTTTTATTTTATTATCAACAACTGTTAAAGTCACAGTGTCATCGGATATGCCACTTATTAAACGATAAAATTCATCTCCTTTAATTGAGAAAACATCTTCACTTTCAAAAGGATGGGTGATACAAATTTTGTCATTGAATACGGCAATTTTATCCTTGAAGAAAATAAAATGACTGGACTGTTCAGCAAGTTCTTTTTTGTTAAGTCCAGGACGTAACAAGGATAAAATATTCTGCAATTCTTTTTTATTCACTTCCATCTTTTATTCTCCTATGTAAAGTAATTTTTGGTTTAATATTTTTAGCAACTTGTAAAATAGTCTGGCAATCTTTTTGGTAATAAAAAGTCATAAGACGATGATAACCCACTCCCGCTTTTTGATTACGTTCAGCCATCTCTTGTTCTTTTTCAATTTTTGATAGCTGCGGAAAATTACCGCTAAGGTATAGAATGATTATAATCACCTACTTTCGATTTTATTTAATACAGCAAATTCACCCCTCACTACTTATATTATATCAGATTAACTTTGAAAATTTTCATAAGATTTTTTGGTCATAGAAATACGGCCAAGGCCATTCAGGTTGATTCTTTTCAAGATCAAGAAAATAGGCAAGATTTAAAGCATCTCGCATTTCTCCATTACAGCATAAACCTTTTTCAACAATTTTTTCAATTTGAGTTTTTGACTTTCGATCAATCCAAGATTCATTTTCTTTTAATACATATCCAGGCAAAACCCTTTTTGTTAATGTTTTACCAATTGAGAATCCTTTTTGTTTGCAGTAAGCAATGATCTGTTCTTTTTCAATACCGGAATAATTTTTAAAATGCTTTTCATTACCAACTGCTTTTGATTTCGATGATATAGCTATTGAATAAGGTGGTTCTTTATATGTTATTTTCCCATACTTTCTTTTAGGCACAAGAATGATTCCATATCTTCCGTACTGTACCCAAGAAGTGCTATCAATACTGTACCAAGGAAATGAAGTAATGATTTCAGGAGTGGCTATTCCGAATCCGTGTACTTTATGAGTAGGCATGAAGTTATTGCTTTCGGGACATACTTTTTGAAAGACTTCTTGAAGAAACGGTTTTAATGATCGTCCCTTCGCAGAAGCAAGACCCCCGACAGCAAAGTATTTATATTTCATACACATATCAAGATATTTTGTAGGTTCATCTAAATGATAAACTGGAATGGGGCTGAATCCGCAACTTTCCATTCTTCTTTGATTCTTCCAGGTTTCTTCTGCCGAACCTATCGAATCCAGATTTGCATACGTTTCAATTTCCTTATAGTGCTGTTCAATGAAAAGCATGTAATCATCAATATTAATGGAAGTTTTATTTTGATATGCCGAATAGGCTCCGGAATCAAGAAAGAGTTTAGTTGTCATTCACCACTTCCTCAGGTCTTTTAGCAATATCATCAATGTAAAGATCATATTTCGGTTTACCCAGAATCAAACTGTTATATTTGACTCCATGTGTTCGTAACCATCTTTTTGTAACAGCTTTGTCACACAACAAACGAGCGGTAAACAATTCAATGAAATGACCTTCTTCATATTGTTTGTTTACCCATTCAATCATTTTTTTGTTGGGTATTCTGTTAATGTAATCCCAACCAACAGTATCTTCAGTTAAAGTCCCATCAATATCTATACCGATACGCATAAATTATTCCTTATTGTCCAGAACTGGTGTTTTGAATTTCTTCGATGATTTCTTGGATACGTTCCTGCTTTTGTTCATCGGATAATTCTTCATCAATGTCATGATCAATTCCTTGAAGATCACTAACCCAACTTTCTAAGCCATCAATTCTTTCTTGAAGCAATTGACCGCTATCAGCATCCTGCAATTGTTGAGGCATGTTTTCCAAACTGCCTTGAGTTTCATCTTTCAATTCTTCAATTTCACTTATCAGTTCATCAATGCCACTTTCTATGTCATCTGAAGTAGCACATTCTTTGAATCTGTCGGATATACCATCTTCAATGGCATATACTGTACTTAAAAAAGTTGAGCGTGTTAATTGAGAACGGGTTGGTTGTGTTTTGCTTTTGTATTTCGGACCAAAAGCAAAGGCCCAATGCCAGTAACTGTCACCTTTTTTAATACCTGATTCCGGGTAATCTTTTTGTGCTTTCTTAACAAAATGGGCTCTTGTCATGGTAAATACTCCTTTACAAGTTTTATGATTAATTCGTTTCTTTCAGGTATGTAATGACCTGCTTCCGCTTTGGCTAAATATTTTCTCATTAAAAATTCATTAAAAAATCCTAGATCAAATCCGTTTGCATATAACGCACACCATTTACGAAAACAGGAAGGGCATTTTCCACAATAATTAGTATTTTCTGAGGAATAACAAGAGACTGTGTTGAGTAAATTTTTTGGATTAAGATTTTTAGAAAGATACCATTTAACAATTTCTTCTTTTGTTAAATTCCAAAAAGGACTTTGTACAAGTATTCTTTTATTCTCCATTTTAGAAAGCAGATTAGAAAACTCTCCAAAAATAAATTCGTTTTTATCGGAAACATCATCATCTTTAACACCAGCAATAATGATTTGATCTGAATACCAAGAAGCAAGCATGGCTAAATAAAGATTGCGAAAAGGTATATAAGCATTATCTCCTTTTTGACGGTAACTTAAATTTAAAGAACGATCAATAAAAGTTGAAGGGATTAATTGCTTAATGATTCTTATTTCTTTTTGGGAATATGGAGTTTGTAAATCAAAATAAATTGTAGGAGGTTTATCGAGAAAATGCCAAGCAATATAACTGTCAATACCGCCACTGAATAATAAGATCATTTTATCTCCTTTTTGACTCTATCAATTACCAATGTAATATTTACATCTCCATCTCTAAAGGATTCGTATCCATGCAACTTAGTCAATAAGTCTTTGCAAATTGCTGTGGATACTTCTTCCACTATTTTAGTGGCTTGTTCCATTAAAGATGCTTGTATTCGATTTTTTAATTCAAGTTGAATACCATTACCAATAAACTCAACAACTTTTCCTACAGGCATTTTTGCTATAGTCATTTTAATCATTCTCCTTTTTATATAAAGAAAATTGAAATTTCCATTTGTAAACATCAATATACAAAATAACGTATTCGAAAACCTCTTGTTCAAATCGTCGGTAACATAAAGCCGTATGAATTTTAATAAAAGGAATTTCAATAAGCAGATGAAGTAACGGCCAATTTAATTTCCATTTTCTTTTTTTCATGATTTTACTCCGTGAATATAATCAGTTAAAGGAAGCAACCCATTTTTGATAGCATGGGCATCCATATGAGTATTCCAACAACATCCGGGACAATCGCATAAGACATATGAAAACCACATGTCATTCCAATAATTCCATTTATCAGCAAGTTCCCATATATGAACAGGAGCGTGTTTTAATTTAGGTTGAAAATCATCACATGGGTAAACGATGCCATCACAATCGACAGTTACCCAAGATGGAAAAGCGTCAAAAACGTCGGCATTTGCACAATTCCAGTTGTAAATGTCATTTTGACTGTCAATGATATGTTTCATGAAAATCTCGCTGGCATGACACAAATAACCGCGTTTTTTCATATCTATTACTTCATTGAGAACTTCAGCAAGCTCTCTCAAATCATCCGAAGAGAACATTAAATCAATTTCCGTATTTTTGACTTTAGAACCGGGTTGTTTTCTGTCAGCATGAATTAAGTCAAAGAATGTCCATATTCCTTTTTCAGACATTTCTTTTATTGTTTCCGGAAGATACTTAAAATTCTTTTTTGTTAGCGTGGCTACAACAGCCACATCACGAACATCTCCGAATGATCGAAAACGCTCTATTGTGTTTAATGCTAATCTGGTTTTGACACGACTGCTCATATCCAAAGAAATCATATCATATGATACAGTCAAAGAACGTAAACCAAAATCATAAAGAGTTCTTAATTTTTTGGCAGTATTTTTAACAAAACCGCTTGTGATAACAGTTGTCTTTATTCCAAGCAGTTCCGCATAATTTATTACTTCAGGAAGTTTATCAAAGTCAGCAAGTGGCTCCGCACCATAAAAAGCAGCAAAAGAACAATCTAATTGTTTGAGTTGGTGCATTCCTAATTTCCATTGTTCAAGTGATACTGTATTTTTTTTGCCTGTAGCCATTGAACAATAAGAACATTTAAGAGGGCATACCCGAGTCCATAAAAGTTCTGCTTTAATGATGTTATTCATAATTATCTCCGCAAACTGACAGACAGTTTAATTAGGTCCAAAGCTTCCATTCTTGTTTCCATATTTTCACGAAAACAACCGCGAGTAATGGAAATAGTCATTCCGCCATTATCTCCGGTTTTTGCTCCTCTACAAGCCATGCATCCATGAACGGCTCTCATGACAAGCATAACACCTATCGGATGAACTTCTTTAGTGAAATAGTCAACCACCTCAGAAGCTAAATTTTCTTGTAATTGAGGCTTCTTGGAAAAGAAGTCAATAATTCTTGCTGGTTTGGACGCACCGACTAAATTCTTATTAGGCACATAAGCAAACCAGGCGAGACCTGAAAATGGTAAAAAATGATGAGAGCATAAAGATACAAAAGGGATATTATCCAACAAAACAATTTCATCATATGCTTTTTCATTTGGGAATGTTTTGATCATGTCTTTCTTTGGTTTTTTATTTACATTACAAAGAAATTCTTTGGTGTACATTTTGACTAATCTTTTGGGAGTTTCTTTAAGATTAGGATCAGATAAATTCAATCTCATGCCGCTTAAAAAATCCCCTATTCTTGATTCAAGAAATGTTTTATTTGGTTTTAGTAAATCAGTTGTTAATGTATTTTTTTTGGACATGATACTCTCCTTAAGAAAAGATCGGAGAAGTGTAGGGGCTTCTCCGATCTTGGGCCAGAATTACTGCTGAAACTACTTGGTCGGATTTTTAACAAAACGGTACATGTTGTCCTTGACATTTATTGTAAGATTTCTGGCTTCAATCAGATGTTTGATGTGGCTTTTGACGCCGAGAGCGGAGCGACCGGAACCTTTAATCAAATCTTCCAAAGAAATGCTTTTACCAGGAGTCAGAAGAGCGTCAATTTTGGCAGCTTGTGAGCCCACCTTATGACCGAATGCAGACAGTTCTGCAGGTTCTTTTTTCTTGCCAGGTTCTTTCTTCTTCATTTCTTTCTTTTTGTCGGCTGCTTTGGGAGTTTCTTTTGTGGTTGCTGCTTTCTTGTCTTTGCTTTCAGGTTCTGGTTCAGGCTCCCCTTCACCTTCTCCGTTTACCAGATCATTGTAAAAATCAATAATTGCGTCCGGCAGGACACCTTGAATGTCTTCGTCCATCTTCGAAATGGCTGTTTCAAAATCGGTTTTCAATTTGTCGGTGGACACACCAACTGTTTTGATCTTCGTTTCCAGAAAAGGCTCATTGCCTCCCCCTTCAACTTCGTACTCCGACGTGTTTAACAGTTTAACCATTTCCTTCAACTTGTTTGCATCAACTTTCGTGCTCATACTACCTCCTTAAAAATGTGTGTTTGGTTTGACTTACATTACACCTGCAATCTCTATGCCTTTATTGTAGCAAATTATTTTCAAAAATTTTCAATTATTTTCGGTAAATAATTGGAATACCTACAACTTATTAAAATCCTTTCAATTTATTTTTAAGCAACACCTATAATTTTGTGAATCTGTAAATTCAGGATAGCTTTTACATCAACACAAATTCGTGATCTTAGCATCCAATCAATCAAAACCTTTTTCGGAATATCTTCATCTGGATGTTTAGAAACTTGTGGAGAGAAAGCATATTTAGGGGAATGTTCCCCTCTAAATGTTTTGCTTATTACTCCAACAGCATCATCAAAATCATACTTATCTTTGATTGTAAACTTGATAAAATCGTTTTTACCGAGAAATGCAAAATTATCAAGCTTCATGTTATCACGCATACCACTTGAAGGAGCTTTCCAATCAACAACCCATGAATCAACATATTCAGAAGGATTGACCATAAGAGAACCGTTTGTTTCGACAGAAACAATAACCGATCCCACATATCTTTTAAGCATTCTTACCAATGAAAGAAGTTCAGTTTTTTGTGTTAATGGTTCTCCACCCGTAATTGTGAAATTTTTCGGAAATATGTTGTCATTGATATACAAATAAATTTGTTCAGGAGAATAAAATTCTGCTTTCAGTTTATCCAGTTTTTGTGATTTTTTTGTATCACAATATTTACAACTGAGATTACATCCTTGAAGTCTTATAAAAGTACAAAGAGACCCTTGTCCTAATAAAGACACTTCTCCATTGATGCCGGCATAGATAGAATTAATGTACATAACTACACCGTCCATTCTGCATAACAGTTTTCTGTTTCCCATAAACGAATCCGAAGTAGGCGAAACGGAGCCTGAATTCTTTTATTCAATTCATAGGCAATCATGTCAACCATCACTTCTGCTGTAGGAGTTTTACATAATGTCTCATTCAAAAGATGATGATCAAGATATTCTTCAATTAATGGATTGACAAGGTTTTTTAAATCTCCAAAATCCATAATCATTTTTTGATCATTGAGCATTCCATTAGGACCGAAAGTAATTTCTACTTCTAATTGATAAGAATGCCCGTGAACATTTTTACATTTACCCTCATGCTTAGGTAAATAATGAGCCGCTTCGAATTTGAAAATTCTTGTTACTGAAATCATGGCTTATTCTCCTTTTTCCCTTCAATATAGATTTGTGCTCCTACTAATTTTAATTGATTGACGCATTTACTTACGATTTGTTCGGCCGGATAATTTAAAGTTTCTACCTTTTTTAAATCATCCACAATTTGAGCGATTGTTTTAACTAATTCATCTGCTATTTGCTTATCCATATTTAATCTCCTTTATAAAAGATATGATGCTGACAAATCAGCCACAGCAATTAAAGAAACCAATTTATTTTCTCTAAAAGCTTGTTTCTGGGGGAAACCATAAGGATAAGGAAAATGAACCGCTGTGTCAAATCCTCCTAGATGCCATCTTATAGCCAAAGCCTCTTCATCTGTCAAGGGCATATATTTATTTATAATGAATATAGACTTTTCTCCGTGACCAAGAGGAAGTTCGTCTTTGACTTCCCACACTTGGATAACTTCCCAATTACCTTTTTCATTCTTTTTGTTTCGTGTCCCCCTGACATACATATTTATTTTGCATAGATCATGAAACAATGCACAAATAGCGATGGATTCCTTGTTTAAATCAAGGGAGAACGTATCATTTAATTCTTTTGCAGCATCATAGACAGATAGACTATGGAGAGCTAGCCCTCCTTCTTCTGAATCATGATACATCGTGGATGCCGGTGCTGTATAAAAATCGGTTGTGTCTAAATATTCTAATAGACTGGCAATACCCTCTCTTCTAATCATTTTCTTTGCTTCGGTAATAAAATCTTTTTTTAAATTCATAATTTGCCCCTTTCTCCCATAAGTTCTTTTGAATCCACACTTGCTGTTTTCCCTGATTTTAATTTAGCAAACCAGTTGTGAAGCCCGCAGCAATTGGGATTGAATTGTAAAGTTTCAATTTCACCATAAACTTTGGTAATATAATCCCAAGCTTGTAGCGAACCATCTTTAGGTTTTGTTTTGTATAGTACAGACATAAATCACCTCACACATATTTATCCAATGTTTTAAAGAAATTTTCTCGTATTTGTTTTTCTTCTTCTGGTTCGGTACGATAAGGACCATCAGTGGAATCACCCGTATAATTTTGCATAAGACCTTTTAAATAAAGAGCCTCAGATTCATTTAACACTAAAGTAATGGTGATTTCTTTTTTAAGCAATGATTTCATAAATTCTCCTTTATATTAAAGATTTGCAAGCATCTAATATATTCAATCTTGTGGGTTCCAAACCAAACGTATCCTGAAAATAAAACGGATTTAGTTCCATATAATTTATAAAGCCTTTTTGAGTATGTCTTTTTACAAATTCCATTCGTTTAGGTGGTTTCCATTTCGCTTTTCGTTTATGTGTAGCTAAGTAAGCTTTTGTCCGTTTTATGCAACAGTCTTTACAGGAAGTATAGAAAACACCCTTGTCATTTTTATAAAAATTTTCGTCGATTTGTTCTAAATCAGTTTTACAAGTTGGGCACCGTACTTTCATATACTCACCTTTTACAGGCCTTGCTCCACTCAATCAGCTTGTCAGCCAGCAGGCCGGGAGTGGTGATTAGTTCAAAGTATTCTTCGTTTAGCAAATTATCAGCGGCAAAGCCCATGAACGATAAATACCATTCCTGCTTTTCCAACT
>Ga0172381_10001406_pt1 | contig 28494 bp, 25 predicted proteins | sample Leawel6488metaG_FD_119754 | JGI IMG/M metagenome (GOLD analysis project Ga0172381, IMG submission 119754) | Leachate microbial communities from a municipal landfill in Southern Ontario, Canada - Leachate well 64-88 metaG | ecosystem: Engineered > Solid waste > Landfill > Unclassified | place... | reverse complement strand
TCTTGTCTTGTTCGCTCGCGTTAAACGGGTCTAAGGTTTTTGTTTTCAAAAACTTTGTTTTTTACAAACAAAAAACCTCGCCCTCTGCTCGCTCACGCTTTGCTTACTTTTTCTTCAGAAAAAGTAAGTGGGCAGGGGTGGATTCGAACCACCGTAGTTGTTAAACGGCAGATTTACAGTCTGCTCCCTTTAGCCACTCGGGCACCTACCCATTATTCGAAGGGAAACCTAGTTTCCCGTAGCAGCTGAACGTCATCTTCAGTATCCGTTTGATAATTTACATTTTTTCGGAGTGAAGATAATATACAGCGTACGTATTTAATATTCAATTGTCAAGCTATATTTAAGTTTTATCTTGTGTAGGTACTCCGACTGGCGGACTCTGGCGGAACTTAGCCTCCAAAAAAGATACTTAATCTTTTTTGTTCGGTCTTTTTGCCTTCGGGCTTACTCGGGCACCTACCCATTATTCGAAGGGAAACCTAGTTTCCCGTAGCAGCCGAGCGAAGCGAGGATATAACCAACGCGGTCCTTAGCTACAATTATTTAATTTTCAAGTTAAATTTTGCTTTTGTGTAATCCTTGTGTAAAACTTTATTTGGACAAAATGATTACTTATTAAGTAAAATATGTAATTATCTTATTAAAAACTATCTAAAATGTCAACGGCTTTCAACATATTTTCAGGCATTGGGTGCATATAACTCACTGCATCAGTGATATTGCTGTATACCATAAACTCCTTCAATGTTTTGAGGCTTGTACCATTAGTCAATATTTGATTTTCTTAATCCAGTTGTTAATGCTCATATCACAGTAAGCTTCAACTTAATAAAAATTCATGTTTTTTGTGTTTGCTCTTGAAATAATCAAGAATTATATGTTAATCTAATAAAAAAGCGAGGTTTGTATGAATGATTTAATACCTGTTCAAATAATAGAAAACAAGATTTTTGTAATCCGTGGTATTAAGGTAATGATTGACAGGGATTTAGCAGAGTTATACGGCGTAAAAACAATGGTACTTAATCAGGCCGTTAAAAGAAATATCAAAAGATTTCCCGATGATTTTATGTTTAAACTCAATGATAATGAGCTTAAAGAACTTATCACAAATTGTGATAGGTTTGAAACATTAAAGCATTCACCTTCTGCACCTTATGTTTTCACGGAGCAGGGCGTAGCTATGTTGTCAAGTGTATTAAAAAGTGATAAAGCTGTTACTATAAATATTCAGATAATGAGAACCTTTATAAAACTTAGAGAAATGGCTTTAGTTCATAAAGATTTAACCAGAAGGCTTGATGAATTTGAACATACATTTATACAGTATGCAAAAGATATGAATATAAATGTTGAAGATATTTATAAACAGTTAAATTACTTAACAGAGATTACAAGACCCGCAAAGGTCGGGTTTAATACAAAAGAATGAATAAATTATGGATATTAATATTTGCCCTTGACGAGATTTGAACTCGTGACCTCTCCCTTACCAAGGGAGTACTCTACCCCTGAGCCACAAGGGCTTACTTTTTCTGAGGAAGAAGTAAGCAAAAAGACTTTTCACATTCTTCCCCATTTCAAACTAAAGCAAAACCGATTATTGTTTTTGGCTTGATACTAAAGATACGCTGCTTGGCCTTTTTGTCCGGTTCCTTCATCAATTGTCAAGGCGTTTACTTTTAAAAAAAGTAAGCCGGTGATAGGAATCGAACCTACAACCTACGGTTTACAAAACCGTTGCTCTACCGTTGAGCCACACCGGCAAGTGACCATAACTATTATATTTATTAAAAAACTTATGTCAAGAGAACCGTGTTTATTGTAAAATGGTTTTTATGAAATACATTGAATTTGAGGTGAACACAGGGAGAAAAAACATGCAAATCGATTCGGATTTGCTTGAATTTGCGATAAAAAATCAGTTTAAAGAACCGATATTCAGGCTTTACGGTTGGTCGCCCGCTTGCGTTTCTCTTGGTCGAAATCAGGATGACGGATTTTTGGACAAAGAATTTTTAAAGTCAAAAAATATTGACGTAGTAAGGCGTCTGACGGGCGGCAGAGCACTTTTACATAACAAGGAATTAACCTATTCTTACATTTGTCCCGTTTCGAGCTTGGAAAATGGCGAAAGCGTTGTCAATTCTTACAGGAAAATTTCACAAAATTTTATAGAAGCGTTCAAAAAATTGGGAATAAATCTTGAATTCGGTCAAAAGCGGCCGAGTACAAAGTTTGATTATTGTATGTCGATTTCAACCGGTGCCGATTTGTGTTTTGAGGGGAAAAAGCTTATAGGCTCCGCTCAATTCAGGAAAGAAGGTTACATTTTGCAGCACGGCTCAATACTCTTTGATTATGATGAAAACTTGATAGAAAAAATCTTCGGCGAAAAAATTTGCAAAAATTCAGCAGATGAGAACGCCATCACATGCTTAAATCTTATTGACCCGATGATTACCTGTGACAAGGTCAAAGAAGCTTTAATTTCAACATTTTGCAGTGAGGTTTTTTTATGCTAAAATGTGCTGGAGGAGCTTCCATGGGTTTTAAAAAAAAATACTGTGACATAAAAAATTTTATTAAAGATGATTTGGACTTTTTAGAACAAGAGATAAAAAATTTATTCAAGAGCAAGAGTCCTTTGGACAAAGATTTGTCTGATTTTTTAACCGCTCCGGCCAAAAGATTACGTCCGGTGCTGGGATTTTTGTTTTTGAGAAGCCTTTTTAATGAGATTAATCCTGCTCAACGTGACGTTATGCTTGCGGTTGAGCTTATTCACAACGCAACCCTAATCCATGATGATGTGATTGATAAAGCCGAAAAAAGAAGAAATCAAAAGGCGTTCAACGCCAAATTTGACGATAATCTCGCGGTTGTTGCGGGAGATTTTTTGCTTTCGGTTGCCATGGAAAAAATTATTAATACCGGTTCCGTTGAAGTAATTAAAATTTGCACCTCTGCACTCAAAACGACTTGTCTGGGGGAAATTAGCCAGCACTTCAGCAAGTTCCGTATAACTTCAATCGACGAATATATAGAAAAATCAAAAGAAAAAACAGCACTTTTATTTCAAATAGCGGCTTTAGGCGGCCTATTACTCAGCCAAAACCCTTCAGAAGAATTAAAACAGACCGCCATTGATTTTTCGCAAAATTTTGGGATAGCTTTTCAAATCAGGGACGATTTGATAAATATTTTAAACTCCGAATTGCCGAATAATGACGTGAATTCGGGCATATACACAGCTCCGGTCATATTTGCTTATCAGGAAAATAATAATATTTTGAAAGAGAAAAATATTGCAGAAATGGTAAAAAAGACAAAAGGTATTGAAAAAACCAGAGATTTGATGGACAATTATTTTGCCAAATCGATTTCGGCGATAGAAAAATTTGAGGATAACGTTTACAAAAAGGCTATAATAGAGCTTGTGGAAATATTAAAAACAAATTTGTGAAAAGAAAACACGGGGAAAACATTTAAAATGCAAAAAAAAATTGAACCGGAAGAATTAAAAACAAAAATAAAAGCCGGCATTAGAGAAGCGGTAGAAACCGCCGTTTTTGTAGTGGTGATGGTTATCTTGATAAGGTTTTTTATCGGAGAAATCCGCTGGATTCCATCAGGCTCAATGAAGCCGACCCTAACCGAAGGCGATAGAATATTTGTCGAAAGGGTTTCAAGGTTTTTTACGATTCCCAAACGAGGCGATATAATGGTTTTTTACCCGCCTTCAGAACCGCTTGCAAAAAACCCGATGGCGATGTTTGAACGCCTAACGGGATTTTTCTGCAAAGACATAGCCTATATTAAGCGTGTAATAGGCCTTCCGGGTGATAAAATTTTGATAAAGCCTGATGCCGACGGGAAATATGTGGTTTATGTGAACGGCAAAAGACTTGAAGAAAGATATATTTTGGATGATTATGACTACATCCCCTGCACTGAAAAGATGTTCTGCGGGCCGATGACAGTGCCAAAAGACAATTATTTTATGCTCGGAGATAATCGTGGAAACTCGCAAGATAGCCGTTTTTGGGGATTTTTGCCGAGAAAAAGGTTTGTGGGCAGGGCGGTATTCCTCTTCTGGCCGCTGAATAGAATGCATAATTTATAATCAGCTTGCTATTTTGAATAATTTGTGTAAAAATAAGAAAGATGGCAAGGGGGGGGGTAAATGTTCTGTCCCTTGCTAAAGAAATCAATTAATGGCAAGGTAGAAATGTTCCTGTCCTTTGCTAAAAAAATCAATTAATGGCAAGGTAGCTCAGCTGGTGAGAGCGCACGGCTCATACCCGTGAGGTCGTCGGTTCGATCCCGACTCTTGCTATTTCTTTGTGCCAAAACGACCTACACGGGTTGTATTTGTTGACACAAATACCCTCTCGTAAAAAAGATACTTAATCTTTTTTTACGAAGCTTTTATTTGGATTTCGCTGTAAATTGTCAGTCAGTTTGAGCTAAATTTTGTAGGGTGTCGTTCGTAAGAACGCACCATTTAATTCGGTGCGTTATGAACCTTTAAAATGAGTTGTAACTCAACAAATAAAGCATTTAACGCACCCTACTGACTTCCTACGGGCTATTAAAAAAAATATTTATTGGATTTCTAAAAATATATTTAAATAATATATCTATCCATCTTTTTTTAGTTATAGCTTGCTTCTCTTCATTTTCATCAGATCTTAAAAGTACACTATCAAAAAATATTCTATAGCTTTTTGATAATGTACTTTTAATTTTAATGTCTTTAAATCTTTTGTTATCAAGTGTTTCATCCATATACAGTGAAAGTAAATCAAATTTTAGTTTTGGGTACAAATTATTTAATTTTGAAGCAAAATTTAAACTTTCAGATACTAATAATTCTTGAAAATTTTCTTTATTTTCATCGTTATCCATTAATCTATAATAAACAAATAGCACTTTTCCTCGCGAATTTAGAATATTTAAAAATCTTTTAGCTCTTCGACTTAGAGCTTCGGCGTCTTTTTTTCTCTCCAATGGATTTTGATGAAGAAAAACTAACTGAGGATATTTTTTATGCATTAAAACAAGTTTGTCACCGAACCGAGCATTTTTGTCATAATAATAATTTTGTTCATCAAGGAATTCGATAAAATTATCTTGGATTATGGAATATACATTTTCTAATCCAAGATTTAAGTTCCATAACCAGTCAAAAACACCTGACTGTTTACGGATTCGACAATAGTTTAATGTGGATGCGATATCGCATCCACCACCCAAACTTACTACTTCCTTATAATATTGAATCATAAAGCTATAGTACAAAAAAAAACTTATAAGTCAAATGTCAAATTCTCGATTTAATTAAGTGTCAGCCCGCAGTCGTAGGGTGGGCAAAATGGTCTTGATTGTTGATTTTGATATTATTATCCTTGCCCACCATTCGCATCTAACTGTAACTTACAGGAACAACTACCGAAGGGTACCCTCTGAACCTTGTCACATTGCCTAAAGCCGTACATCTCGAAAGTGTCTTGTTGCATTTCATTTCAGTTCCGCTATACTGAAATCTGCCATCTTTGAATTTAAACTGGCAATTTACGTGAAAAGTAGGGCGGAATTGCCATTCCGCCGACGTTAAAACTTGAAAGCCTTAACTCCGGCTCACTAATAGTTTTCGTGTGTTGTTGCGTTGCCTGAACAATCAATCGAGTCTATAATGTTACCCTGACTGTCATAATTTATAATTTTATTACCGGAATAAACCGTTGAACCTTGGATTCGGCCTTCGCCGTCATAGTTTATGGTTTTGTTGCCGTCTCGAACTGCAAAACTTTGAAGCCGGCCTTGATTATCATAATTTTTAACGGTATTACCGTCACAATCTGTTGAATTTTTAACCCGGCCTTCACCGTCATAATTCACGGTTTTGTTGCCGTCGTAAACCGTTGCGTCTTGAAGCTGCCCCTGTCCATCGTAGTATTTAACAGTATTGCCGTCATAGACTGTTGAATTTCTAACTTGACCTTGACTGTCATAGTTTATAGTTTTATTGCCGTCGTAAACCGTTGAGCCTTGAAGATTACCCTGATTATCATAATACATCGTTTTATTGCCGTCTCGAACAGTCGTCTGTGCAAAACCCGGCGTAATTGTCATAATAATAGCAATTAATAACAATAACTTTCTCATAATAATTCTCCTTATCTAACCCCTATAAATTAATTATAGAACAAAAAACTATTTCCGGAAAATTATCAGATTCCTTCTGTAAATTTCTTCCAACGGCAGTGTGTATTCAACTATGTCAATCATCTTGGCACCCGATGTTTTAACCGTTTTTTCGGCCGCCTTTAATTCTTCCAACGCCTTTTTCGATTTGTAAGCAATAAAATACCCGCCGCTTTTTAACTTTGGCATTGCATATTTCAAACACGATTCCAAAGACGCAACCGCCCTTACCGTTACATAATCATATTTTTGTGTGTCATTTTCGACCCTGCCGCAAATCGGAAACAAATTTTTCAGGCCCAACTCTTCCTTAATTTCTTCCAGAAGTTTAATTTTTTTTCCCACACTGTCAATTGCAAAAACATTTATATCATCATAAAGAATTGCAATCGGAATTGAAGGAAACCCGCCACCGGTACCGATGTCAAGTAATCGTTTTAAGTTTTTTTTATTTTTTAGGAATTTATTTATCGCAAGCGAATCAAAAATGTGCTTCTCAAAAAGGAATTTCTCGTCATTTTTTGAAATCAGGTTTGTGCGGGCATTTTTCTCGAGAAAAATGCCCGCATATTTACCGAATATTTTCGCTTTTTCATCGCTCAATTCAATATCCAAAGCATCTTGAAGGATTTTTACTTGAGTTTTATCCATTTTCTTGTTCTCTTATAATTTCGGCTAGATTTTCGAATTTTTCTACGCCCAGACGGAACTTTATATCATTAATTCTGACATTAATTTTGTTTATGTTGTCCTGACTAAAATCCGCTTTCGCCAAATCGAAGGCGTAGAGGTAATGTTTCAGGGCGATTTCATTTTGCTGCCTGTCGTAATGGTAGTCTCCAAGAGACAGAGAGGCAGAGGCAATGTAGAAAACATCTTTTGTCGATTTCGCACAATCCAGTGCAGTGTGCAAGTACTCGAGTGCTTTTTCCGGCTGAGCTTTTTGTAAAATAGAAGCCAGTTTTGATGAAGAATAATACATTCCCTCCAAATTGACGCTTTTTTGGTCAATTTCGTAGGCTTTAAGGTAATTTTTTACAGCATTTTGGGTGTCATTTTTTTCAAGATACAAAGTCGCTATATTTGAGTAAGCAGGGGACAGCGATTTGTTGAAATTAAAATCATCACTCAAATCTATACATTTATTGTAAAATTCTATTGCGGTTTTTGTATCATTTTTATCGTCAAGAGCCAGTGCATACTTAAAATAAAGCTCAGATAAAGTTTCTATATCATCTGTCCGGTTCGAAATCTCAATCGCCTGTTTGTAATATTCAAAGGCATCTTCAGGGTTAGACGAACCCTCCTCAATGTTTGCAAGCTGAAGGTAAGATTTGATAGTCAAAATGGTCGGACTTTTCTTTGAACTGACGATATCAAGAAATAATTCTTTGGCCTTGTCAATTTGGTATGTTTCGTAAAAAGCCTTTGCGGTGTTGAATTTTACGTAATTCGCCTTAATCAAATCGTTGGAGCCTTCGTAAAGCTTTTGGGCCAAATCGTAGTATTTGAGTGCATTGTCGTAGTTTGCGTTTTTTTGATAAGCATGAGCAATTTTTGTGTACATTGACGGCAAATTGGACTGATAATCCTTGTCGTCTTTGAGAGAAAGGGCTTTTTGAAGCAGATTAACAGCATTTGCGTAATGGTATTCAATTTCAGACTGCTTTGCCTTTTCCATAATATCGCTTAAGCTTAATTCCGCTTTGGACTCTTCCTCAATCAAATCGGCGTTTGCAACAGAAGCAGGTATCTTTTCTTTGGATTGGAAGGGCAGGTTTTCAATGTTAATACTGATATTTTTTCGTTGGGTTAAATCAAGCCCCAAATCCGCCGGTTTTTCTTCTTCGGCTACTTCCTCAGGCTTGTTTTTGTCCCCAAAATCAAGAATTTTTGAATAGGACAGGTAATTAATGTCTATTTTTTCCCTTTTAATGCCTTTGGGTTTTTGAGGAAGAAAAAATTTGTGGTATTCGATTTCTTTTCGCATAGTCTGTCTTGATATGCAAATGTTACGCTCCAACGGCTTCAGCGGTAACTGTGTCGAGTACAGGTCAATGATATACTGGCGGATTTTTTGTGCAATATTCGGAGCAATCGAGTCGTAAGCCCATTCCTTGAGATAATCCTGAACATAAAGTTGAGATTTGTCGTCGATTATAATGAGGTTTTCGATTAAGAAATTTATTTTTTCTTCATCATAAAATTCCAGTTTTTTAAGCAAATCCACGCTGATAGAATGCCTGATTAAGGACAAAAACCAAAATAAATGTTTTTCGGATGTCGGCACTAATTTTAATGCTTCTTTCCCGAGAAAATCAAAAAACGGGAGAAAACTGTTTTTGAATTTTGTTAAGAAATCGAATAAGGATAAAGCCTCGTTTTTCATCAGTCTTACAGAAAGTGCCGTGAAAAAATAATATCCGCGGGTGTGTTTGTAAAGTTCATCCAAAACCGGACCGGAGGCTTTGATTTTTTCTGATTTCAGGTATCTTTCAAAAATCGGTTTTTCAAGTGCAAAAGTGGTTACTCTTTCAAGGTTTATATTCTCAAAATACTTACTTTCAAAGGCTCTTCCGATTATAATGATTTTTACTTTTTGGATTGAACTAAGGTGCAGGATAAAATCTATAATTTTTTGGCGGTTTTCTTCCAGAACAGCCTCAAACGAATCGAAAATTATGACAAAAGGTTTTTCGATTTGGGAGAAATAAGAGTTAACTTTTTGGGTGAAGTTTTCTGTCCTTATTTTAGGTTCAGAGATAATGTTTTGAGCGGATAACTTCTTAAACTCGCTGAAAAATGAGAGTAAAACGTCATCCAAAACGGTTGAGTTAAAACAGTTATATTTTAAGATGATTGTTTCGGTTGACAAAAAGGTAAGCGAATAGTCAACGAGCTTAACTTTGCCCGTACCTAAAAAACCGTTAACGTAGAGCAGATTTGCATCGCCTTTGTAAAAATTATAAATTTTTTCAATCTGGGATGAGTTATTTTCGAGCAAAAACGGGTTTGCGTTGTCTTTTGCCTGTGCCAACAACTCTTTCGGATCCAAAAAAATATTTAAAAACTTATATTGCATATCGTTACACCTAATTGTCTTATAGCCGTCTTTTTCGGCCTTATTAAATATTACTAATTAATTGTTATACCGACTTTCCAGATAAATGCACTCGCTGTTTTTTGCTTCGTCTCTCTCTACTTTCTCAAGTTTGCCCGCTCGCATCTCTTTTGCTAGGAATACTTTTGTTCATCAACAATCATATACTATTCTAACCTTTTTTGCAATTTATTAATATTTCGTTTTTTCCGTTTCCCTTTTCACTTACTGTCATCCCGCACTGATTAAAACATGGCAGCCAATTTTTGTTGAGGGTCCTGATGCGGGATCTGAATACGGTTGTAGTTTATAGATTCCGCATCAGAATGGACATCCAATGCTTAATTCAATACTTTACGCAGTGCGGAATGACAGTAAAGATGGTTTGAGTTTTCACAATTAAAACTAATTGTTAATTTTTGTAAATATTTTGACTTTACTAGCAAAAAATATTTTTACGGGTTTTGTATAAACATTAGTGGAGTTTATATTTTATTTAAAAAAAAGAAAGGACAAAACAATGCAAGTACAATCTATTCAAAACCGTTATTACGGTTTAAACCAACCAAACAGCACAAAGATGAGCTCAAACCCTCAGGCTCAAACTCAGGTACAAAACAATTCTCTTCCAAATTACAGAGATTGCGTGTCTTTTGGAATGGCATCGGCAAAGTTTAAGAATATTGCCAAAACAGTCTTAAAAACCAAATATGTAAAAGAAGCCGAAGAATTCTTGGGCAAATTTCCTTGCGGTAGTTTCGATAAAGAAATTGCGAAGATTGAAGAAATGGGGAAAATGTCGGAAGGTACGGTAAACGAAATACTTTTACACCCTGAAAAAGATATTCTAAGTATGTTTAAACACGACGACAATGGAGGGCATTCAAGTGCTCTGCACCTTACTAATTTTGTGGCCGACTACGGAGACAAAGACATAAAAAGAGAATTTTTTGTAAAAAATCACGAAAAATTTTTTAAAGAAAATGATGATAAATGGTTTAAGGCAGAATCCGGATCTTATACAGAACACTTATGTTATAAGACATTAAATGGATACTTTGGTCACATTGAAACATTATTAATTCCTCAGGACAAAGGCCAATTCCTTTCAAACAATAGCGATGCCATGATGGGATTAATAATTAAAAGAGATTTTTCAGATAATATCCTTGATATAATTTTACAAGCAGGAGAACACAAAGAAGCTTTTTATAAAAAGGCAGGGCTTAAACCGCTTTTTGGTGCCAGTAATCTCGATTATATTAATCCTGTTTTGAATCAAATAAATACACTGAAACCTGAGGTACAAAAAGAAATATTCATTAGAGATGGCCTTGAAGCCCTTTATTCGAAATGCTCAGAAGATTTATCACGAAAAATTATGAGTAAACTCTTATCATTTGGTGATGATACGGTAAAAATTTATCTTGATAAAGGAGCCGAGGTTGTCGGCAATTTATTGAAAAAGGGACAAGCAGATGTTGCAAATGATTTTCTTAATTTTGCGGCGACCAAGCTTAAACAGGAGCCAAAAAGTGAGTTCTGTTCAAAACATGGCCTGAAAATATACAAGAGTGCTGTGGAAAACAGCCAGCCTGAAGTTGCCGGTAAAGCCCTTGATGTCATTGGGACTTTGGAACAGGGAACAAAAGGCAAATTCCTGTCGGAAAATGGTTTGGAAATGTTTAAGGGTGCTGCGGAAGGTAACCACTCGGAACTTGCCAAAAATGTTCTCGACAAAATTCAGGGAAGCGACGTACTAAATCAATGTCTGCTGGCGGAAAAAGACGGCGAAAATTTATACACTCTTACACGCAAAAGCGGCGATACCAAACTGTTGGAAAAACTGATTAATACTTTAGAAAAAGCAGATGACACAACTCAGGACAAATTTGCCGAAATAATTGAAAAGGCTGAGGCAAACCTGAAAAAAGAAGCTGCCGAAGCCCAAAAGGCGGAGAAAAAATAACAACTCAATTTAATCAAAAAAGCGGAGCAAACAAATTGTCTGTTCCGCTTTTTATTGCGGATGGAATGGTAATTAGCTATGAAAAAACGTGGTGATAAAAATTAATCGATGGCGTTCTCTCCCCCCCTTGACAACTAGCGTCGTGCCGGAACAAGAAATATTGGCCCTCAGTAGATTGCCCTTAATCCGGCATCCCACAAGTGAGATCCCGAATCAAGGACAACCATTGTTGAAGCCGATAATTCATGTTTCGGGACGACGAGGGGACTTTTTAGACAGCCCCAAGAATAATAACAAACAATTTTTAACTTTTTTTGCAATTTATGTAAAATTCTTGTACTTTTGTCTTTTTAATAGTAAAATATTTATTATATTGGAGAGGATAACTATGGAATTTTTCAGGAAACACCAGAAGATAATAATTGCAATAATCGGTTTTACTTTTATAGCTTGGACTGTCGGCTTAATGATGCTGCCTTTATTGATTAGATAAAATGGGTGATTGTGAGTAAAAATAAATTTATAGCAATAATATTTACATTTTTGCTGTTGGTCACAACGGCTGTTTCGTTTGCCGCTTTGCCATGCTCCGCAAGTACAGACCTGCAAAGTAAGCGGACACAAACCAGAGCCAAAATTAACCACCTGAAATGGCTTGAAAGTCTTGAAACCAACAAATTGTACAAAAATCAGCAAAAATTGGAAGCAACTTCTTCCGATTTGGTTTCTTCACGTCAGCAATTTTCCTCCGCTCAGTATAAATTGAGTTCTCTGGAAACTAATTTGTCAACAGCTCTGGCCGATTTTTCTCAGATTGATTTCCAAATGAAAAGGCGAATCAGGCAAATTTTTAAACAGCAGCGGCGGGGCTTTTTTGAACTTTTGTTATCTTCTCAAGATTTCAACACATTTCTGGACAGAGTATATTTCGAAGGGCTTGTTATAAAGAATGATTACAGAAAAATGGTTTATGCACGTAAAAAAGCAAAAGAAATTGCACTTTTGAAGTATAATATTGAAGAACAAAAGCGTTATCTCGCACGTTCGATTAAAAATATAAATTATCAACAGCAATCAATTCAGGGTGAGATTGCCAGAAACCAAAATATGATTCAGAAACTGAGGACTGACAGGGGGACTTACGAACGGGCGGAAAGAGAACTTGCAAGGCAATCAGCGAGTCTTCAGTCTATGATTTCAAGAAGTGCCCACGGTACAAATATCAACATAGTTTCGGGCTTTATAAAACCTATAGGAGGAAGAATCACATCACCTTTCGGCTGGAGAAGGCATCCAATCTTTAACAGCAGAAGTTTCCACTCGGGAGTAGATATCGGAGGGCCTTACAACGGAAATGTAAGAGCCTCAAATGCAGGAAAAGTAATATATTCAGGCTGGTACGGAGGATACGGGAAAGTAGTTATCCTTGACCACGGTCAGGTTAGCGGAGTTCCGACAACAACCCTCTACGCCCACTTGAATTCATCAGGCGTCAGCCCGGGTGAATATGTGTCCAAAGGACAAGTCGTCGGACATGAAGGCACAACAGGCTACAGCACAGGGCCTCACGTACATTTTGAGGTTAGAGTCAACGGCAGACCAAACAATCCGCTTAATTATATTTAGTGTGAAAGAGAAAAATATGAAAAATAAAATCATTTTACTGATAATATTGCTAATTGCCTCAAACTCCAATGTATTTGCGGTTCAGGAGGGCAAGGTTATTTCTGACAGTGCCACAAAAAAACAGGTTATAAATGCTTTTGATGATATCAATCAATATACGGACGGATTTTTTACTCCGCATGTCTCAAAAACAGCAAAAACAGAAAAAGACATTGACGCAAAAAAAGCGGATACGCAAACCCGCGGTTCTGTTCCGCCAGTAAAAAAATTAAGGTTAATGCTAAAAAATCGCAAAAATCCTAAAGCTCCGGCGGTTGAAGAAGTCGTGGCAACAAAAGATCAGGCCATATTGGATTGTGATTTTATGGAGTATTTTGCCGAAAGAACCGAGCTTGAAGCTAACGGGCATGCCGTAATGTTTTTCCCCCAGAATAATTCGACAATAAAGGCGGACAAGGTGGTTTATAACCAGTCTTCTAACCTGATAAAAGCCTTCGGCAACGTTGTTTTAATCAGCGATGGAAAAGAATTGTTCGGGGATTATATGCAAATCGACATGAACGAAGAAAATGCTTTTCTCGACAACCCCGCAACGGATATTTTCCAAATCAGGGCGAGGGCGAAAAAGGGTTACATGTACGGCGATAAGATTATTCAAGAACAAGGGAGCATGTACGTAAGTAAAAAAACTATGATAAACCTTAAGGCAGAAATGTTTGGGCCTGATTTAGACAATATGTTTGTTGAAGACAAAGACAAAAGTTATTATATGAAGGACAGCCACGGGGAAAAATTCAAAATAAAGACCACCGACTTAATCATAAATTCAAAAAAAGAGCATGATACGGTTACTTTAAACCATGCTGAAGTTTATTTTAATGGCAAGAAAATCGGGACAATTCCGTCAATAACCATGCACACGAACAAGGCTCAGGATTACGTGGAAGCGAATTTCCCTGAAATCGGGACGATGACCAATATGGGGCTGTTTGCCGGTCCGGGATTTGTGTTTGACACTCCAAAGGGAACGACGTTAAAAGTGGTTCCTATACTTAACTACCAGAGCAACGGCGACAACAGCAGCGATAACAAATTAGGCTGGGGGGCTATTGCAAAATTCAAGAGTGCAACGAACAAAACCGACTTTGGATACGGCACGGCCAACAAAGTGTTCATAATGCGTGGTTTACAAAAATTGGACGATAATTTGTACTTTCAATATGGTTCAAATGCCTATATGGATGACTGGTTCATGGGGTTCAGAATGCCTAAATTACTGGGCGAATTAGTCTATCAGGAAACTTTCCCCCATAAAGATTTTATAGGAAAAGACAAAGACATGAACTTCACCCAGCGTATTGCCGCGGCATATGTGCAGGATGGAAGTTCGTCCAGCCCGCTATTGGATAGTGAAGGCGGCGTTGGGACCATGAGATTTAAGTATATGGGAGAAGTCGCACAAACCCTGTACAAGCTTAATACCGAATACACAAGTCCTTTTAATGCAAGATTTGAAATAGTCGGTGAGGGAGCTGCAGCAGTTTATGGAACGGGCGACACACAAATGATTGCCAGAATAGGGCCGAGAATTCACACCCAGTATAAATATTGGATGCAAGATGCGGGGTATTTCTTATCGGCTTATAACGACAACACGCCTTTGCTGTCTTTTGACAGATACATGTATGGACGGTCGAATGTCTATTTGCGGGAGAGTTTTAGATTATGCAAATATCTTACGCTGTCATGGCTTGGTTCTCTAAACTTATCTCAGGACAGCTGGGACGGCAAGATGCTTCAGGAAAATTCGTTTTTCTTTGCAATCGGCCCTGATGACGTAAAATTAAACATAGGCTACGATACAGTAAGACAGCAGTCTTTTGTGACAATGGCGATGCATTTGGACGCCAAAGGTTCTACCGTTGAATACAAAAAGATGGTTATAAAAAATCCTGACACTCTGGGCAAAAAGAAGGATGGCGATAATAAGCAGCAGTCTTTCTCTCCAACGAACAACGATGAAGACGATGATGGGCTTGAAAGAGCGGAAGTCGTGGACATAAAAGAGGCATTATGAATTTAGAACAAATTAAAAACGAACTAATAAAATATGGCGACATAATTGATTGCAAGGGATTTTCGCCGGGAACTTCCGGAAACATTTCTCAAAGATACGGGGATAAAATAATTATAACGGCCTCAGGTGCTTCTAACGGGAATTTAAGCTATGAAGATTTGGTCCTGATGGATTTTGACGGAAATGTTGTTGATGGGAAGAAAAAAGCATCGAGTGAAAAAATGATGCACGTTGAGTTTTATAAAAAAAGACCTGATGTAAACGCCGTAATCCACGTTCACCCGACGTTTTTGAGTTCTTTTGCGGCGGCGAGAAAAGGATTAGAAGAGCCGGTTATGGCTGAAAACGTCTATTATTTCGGGGAAATTCCGCTTGCGGATTATGCTCTGCCTTCTTCCAAGGCACTTGTGGATAATATGTCTAAATATTTTGACAGGTATAATGCGATTTTGATGGCTAATCATGGTTTTGTGGTCGGGGATGTGGACTTGGAGCAGGCTTATTTGAAACTTGAATTAGCGGAATCTTATGCACAGGTGGTTTTTAATGCAACCCTTTTGGGCGGAGCGGTTTTGCTCAGCAAAAAAGAAGTCGCCGAGATTGAAGCCTTGAAGGGCTAGGGGGAAAGTAAACGGCGAGCAGGGAAATTATTTACAAGAGGGGTAGATATTTCTAATGATTATATTTTTTAATACAATATTCAATAAATTTGTATAGTTCAGGATCTTTTTGCATTAAGGTAAAGCGTGTATGGGCACTCGTATTGCTATAATCATAACTCTGTAAAAGAAAATCATGTGGTTTATAAATGTCGCAATATGCTTCGCATCCTTGTGCGAAATATTCATATTCATTCATCGCAGAATAATAATCCATAAATTTACATTCTGACTTTGCATTTTCATACAACGATTTTAGCTTTGATACATCCTCATCAGAAAGGCAATTAGAATGAATTACATGAGCAAGCTCATGTGCCGCTGTATTTGTCCTCGTTTCATCTTTTAAAAACCCTTTACTAAAAATGATATCGCCTTCGCCTATTGTTACACCGGTTAGAGAATCATTATAATACCCTGCGTATTCAGGGTTTTCAGAAAAATATCTGACTCCTGTCTCCTCTTTATTTATTTTCGTATAAGTATCATTAACTATATAATTTTTTACTTCTCTGCCTAAATCATTTAATTTTCTCCAAAAAGGTTTAAATCCTCTATCTAAAGAATTCTTCTGCTGTATATTTAAAGAAGAATCTAACACAACAAAATTATTTAATCCTTCTTTGTATTCCGCTTTGTGAGACTTCGATAATTCTAAAATTTCTCTATTTTTTCTGTAATATTTGCCTTCGGTTTTTTCAAGCAAAATTTGTGCAAGTTCGCTAAAATCGGACTTTTCATTAATTACATTGGTTAAAGTTTCTTGTATCTGAGGTTTTTTCGTTCTCAAATACTGACAAAGAGAATGTAGAGCCATTTCTCTTTCTCCAATGTCTTGCTCTTTATTATTTGCAATTTTTAAGAGCAAATCAAAATTCTCGTCACTTTTACATTTTCCGGCTGCCCATATTGCACCTCGTCTCACTTCTTTAGGTGAAGCTTCGTCTTTGATAATAACAGGTAAATATTGTGTTAATTTTTGAGACTTTTCTTTTGCAAGACGCTCTAAAGCCCCTGCTTTTTCATAATCAGATGAATCTTGACTTAAAAACTTATTAAAAAATTTTGTTTCGTCATACTTACAATGTTTGTTAATTAGTTTATCTGCATATATTTTCAAATTTTCATTATTAGTCTTTGCTTTTAACTTTTCTGAAAATTTTACAATTTTTGAAGAATCCTTTGTTACATCACCAACTACTTTTAAAGCCGAACGCAAAATGTTATAAGAATAAGGCGAATCATCAGGAGTATTTTCAACTAATTTTCGCAAAAGTTTTATATTATTAGGATTATCCTCTATTTTTATACCCAGCATTTGATATGCTTTAAAAGTTCTTTGAAGAGCATGTATTGTAGTGCTTTTTACTGCAGGCATAAGATTATCACGAATACCTGCATTATGCATATTACTATAATTTCTTACAAGACCAATTTCAGGATGTTTAAGTTCTTGCCAAAGAATTTTTTCTTCACATTTTAAAATTTTTTCTTTATTTTTCAATGAATCATTAAAATAATAATAATCCTCCGACAATGCTTTCAGTTTTTTTAAATTTGAATCACAATGATTCAATTTATCGCACGCTTCATAAATTTTTGAAAATTCCTTATCTGAATTTGCCTTAGTCCTATCATAGCGTAAAATCCTTTTGGCAGTTTTGAGATATTCTTTATCTAGACTTAAAACCTTACGCTCAAATGTATCCACACCGAGAAAAGTTACAGAATTGTTTTTTTCTTTTTTAAAATCCCGATTGAAAGAATTATATATAGTATTGCTTTGGAAAGTTCCTACTTTCATTTTTACCTCACATAAAGTTTTTAACCTCTGTAAAGGACAAATATTGACTAAGGGGGCAGAAAATGATACAAAAATTTACAAACTTAAATAGTTATTGACTAAGTTCTTGACGGAAGTTTTTTTAGAAAATAGTTTTAATTTTTTATAACTTATGCGGAGATAAACGACTATTATCTCCGCATAAAACGCGTATATATTATTTCGATTTATTAAGATTATTCAGAATAAGACTTATATTTGCGGAGATAATCAGTTATAATATACGTAGAATATGCGGAGATAATCATGTACATATATGAAAATTCAAATTGGCCAAATTTTACTTGGGATAAAGAAATTATAATCCCTTTGCTATTGCAAGTCACATCAAAGCAAAGTTATCTATTAGGCAAAATGGACGCTTTGGGATTCGATTTGAAAGAAAAAGCATTGCTAAATGTACTCACCGAAGATGTTATTAAGTCAAGTGAAATTGAAGGACAAGTTTTAAATACAGAACAAGTTCGTTCTTCAATCGCTAAAAGACTCGGGATAAATATTGGCGGTGATATTTTTGTAGAAAGAGATGTTGAAGGCATTGTTGAGATGATGCTTGATGCTACGCAGAACTATTCAAAGGAAATTACAAAGGACAGATTATTGGGTTGGCAATCTGCAATGTTCCCAAGTGGTTTTAGCGGATTATACAGAATAAAAACTGGAAACTACAGGGATGACGAAAATGGCCCGATGCAAGTTGTGTCTGGGACTGTAGGAAAGGAAAAAGTTCACTACCAAGCTCCTGACGCTAATTTATTAGATGACGAAATGAGCAAGCTTATTGATTATATAAACAATCTGAATGATTCCACTGATTTAATAATAAAAGCTGGAATTGTTCATTTGTGGTTTGTAATTGCCCACCCTTTTGAAGACGGCAACGGAAGAGTTGCAAGAGCCTTAACGGATATGTTGCTTGCAAGAAGCGAAGATTCGCCGAATCGTTTTTATTCAATGTCATCACAAATTAAAAAAGTTAGAAAATCTTACTATAATGCTCTGGAAATAACTCAAAAATCATCACTTGATATAACACCATGGTTAAAATGGTTTTTAGAAAATCTCAATTTGGCCATAGAAGATTCTAATGATTTGCTTAAATCGGTATTGCAAAATGCAGAATTTTGGCAAAAAAATCGAACTATATCAATGAATGAAAGACAAATAAAAGTTTTAAATATGATTTTAGATGATTTCCAAGGGAATTTAACAACGATAAAATGGGCTAAAATATGCAAATGTTCACAGGATACGGCAATAAGAGACATAGCCGATTTAATAGAAAAAAATGTACTTACAAAACAAGGTGTTGCAAGAGCGACGAATTATGTAATTAACTTTTAGTATTGGGTAATTTTCTCACAAAATATAACCTATCTATTATAATTTTACAAAAAGTGTCACCAGTATGGATTAACAGGTAATTTTAAAGAGATGGAAGTGGGGCGAGTTTAGCTTTGTGTTTGAGCTTGAGGCTTGTTTTTGAGTTTGAGAAAAATGCCCGAATTATTACCGGAATTACCGAAAAATTACCGGATTTTTACTACTTTCTTCCGACCTTGTTGCTAAAATTCTGCCTTTAATTTAAATATAATCTACAAAAAGCCAACCGGTAAAAATCCGGGCATTCCGGTAATTTTGTAAATCATTTCTTAAAAATGTGACAAATTGAGCAATTTTTAAACTGAAAAATACTTTATATAAATAGGTTGGTTTATACAATTAAGGTTGTTATATGGGAATAAATATTAATTCATTAGAATTTTTAGCTCAAAGAGTAAGTAAATATGCAAAAGCTTGTGGCGTAAAAAGCATTCTGCAAATAAAGCCCCCCGTATTAAAAGGCATTAATGCTACTGAATTAAAGCTTGCTCCACAACTTAAATCTGATGTTGTGCAATTAAGTAAGCAAGCAAAATCAACAAATATTGTTGAAGAAATTTTAAGTAAAGATCTCACTTCTTATTTGGACAAAGAGCTATATAATACGTCAAAATGGCAAAATGAATTATATTCCGTAACCTATAACAAGCTTAAAACTCCAGAAGAACGGGCTTTGTATAAATCAGTGTTAAGGAATGAAATAGAAGACATAAAAATTAAAAAAATGTTGGAATTTGAAGACCTTGTTGAAAATCACAATTGCGACAACCCGACAACAATTCAGCATCTGGATTTTTTTAAGGAACATTTTAAGTATTTTTCACCAAATGACCAAAAATACGTAATCAACGAGTTATCCACAAAAACTAACAATAGAAATTTGAGTTCATACCTATTAAATTCTTTTGACAACAATAAAATGTACGAATTAATATTAAAAGAAAAAAATATAATCCACAATATATCGAAAACATATTTCTAAGGGCTAAAACGTCTGGAAAATCAAGTTTATACCCCAATATTGAAGAAGTAAAAAGCTTATCTAGGGAATTGGATAAAAAAATTAGTAAACTGAATATTGATAATAAATCTAAGCCTGTTGAAAATCCTTTGTTTAATTGTAGCTCTATTGAAATTGATGAAAAAATATTCCATGATATTCCTTATTATCACGGAGTTAGAGGTTCGCATGCTCAAAATACAATGCAACAATTTACTCAACATGGCTTTTCTCAATTTGGCCCGAATCATGCATGCGGACCAAATGTCCTATTTGCCACCGGAACTGAAGAATATGCGAAAGATTACGGCGGGCTTAATGTACTGAAGCTTCGATTGCGTAAAGAATTCCCAATCCTAAACCATTATAATATAAAAATTTCTTCAGGTGGTGATAGGGAAAAAGAAAAATTAATTTATGATTTATTATATGAAAAAGGTATAAAATTCTTAAAAAATGACAGAGAAACAATTATTTTAGACCCCAAAGCTGTTACTATCATTAATGATTATAAAGTTACAAGTTTATAAAGTTTAATTTTTTGCACCTTATTATACATAATTTTTCAAAACTTCCTGCAAATTTTCTTAAACCAAGTGACAATTTATAACCGGAAAAGGTTGCTATTCCTGTATTTGGAGCCACAATATTAGGTATTTAATATGCCAGAATGTGCCATTTGGTGCTGGTTTGTACCAATACGTCTCATCGTGTTATTGGGTATAATATTGGGTAAAAACGAAAAAAGAGGATTTCAAAAAGCTGAAACCCTCTTTATAATTGGTTGCGGGAGCTGGATTTGAACCAACGACCTTCGGGTTATGAGCGGCTCACTGCGACTGCGTTTCAGGGTTATTGAATGCCATTATGTACTGTCTAGTATGCGTTCCAACGATTTAATATGCCGTTAAGTGTTGTATAATATCACTAAATGCCGTTCTAATCTTGGGTATAATCTTGGGTTTTTTCAATTAACTTTGGTATGTTATAAAAACAGCCTTTAAACCCTCTTGTGATTGGGAGCATACACCACTTTATAAAAAAATACAACTCCTAAATTTATTTTAAAAACCTCGTACATATTGGAATGTAACTTCAAATTGTACGAGGTTTATTATTCAATATTAATCCCAGAGATTATTCATCGGAACAGCAAAAAGATTTTCTCCAAATGGGATTGCATTTTCGCCTGTATACAAAATAATACCAATAAATTTCTTATCTTTTGCTATATTGTTTTTAAACCATTTTAAATGTTTTGCACTATCGTTTGATAAAGAAGAACCTGCTTTTACTTCAATTGCAATTATGGTTTCATCATCACATTCAACTATAAAATCTATTTCACGTTTTTCCCTGTCTCTATAATGATACAAGTTAAAATCTTCGGAGGCTAAATCAATTTGAGCAGAAAGCTGGTTAAAAACAAAGGTTTCCATCAGTTTTCCTGATTTATCCGAATTTAAAATGACCTCATCAAGTTTCCAATTTAAAACAGTACTCATCAAGCCTGTATCGGTCATAAATGTTTTACTTTGTTTGTTAATTCTTTCATAGTCCGATTTTAAATAAGGGTTGACTCTCTCAATTAAATATAAGCTTTCAAGAGCATTTATGTAATCTGAAAGGGTTGTTTTAGCAATGGAAAAATTTCTAGTTATTTCTGATTTATCAATTAATTTAGATGAAAAAGCTGCCATAATCGCTAATAAATCTTTCATTGAATCTTGTCTTCTTATATTAGCAACATCTTTAAGGTCGTTTTCTATTAATGTTGAAGCATAATCACGATACCATAGCTTTCTTTCTTTGTCGTTCATTGTCAATGGCTCAGGATAGCCACCAGTAAAAGCTACTTTTAAAACTTCACTTTTATCATAGCCCGATTTATTATCAGCAAAATCTTGATTTAAAACCCGTTCAAAAAATCTTGGTTCTTTTTTTAGAAGTTCACCCTGCGTAAACGGTCTTAATCTTATTTTTCTAACTCTGCCTGCCAAAGATTCTTTAACGGTAGGAAGTGTTTGAATATTTGCAGAGCCTGTAATTAAGTATTGCCCATAACGAGTATCTTCATCCACCGCTTTTTTTATTGCTGTTAGCAATTCAGGAGCTCGTTGAATTTCATCAATAATCATTGTTTTTTTATTGTGTTTAACAAACCCTTGGGGGTCATCAATAGCTACTTTTAAAAGGGCATTGTCATCTAATGAACGATAAATAACCGTTTCTGAGTCTAATTGCTTGGTTAGGGTCGTTTTTCCACATTGCCTTGCCCCTGCAAGAATTACGATTCTTCTTGTGCCCAAAGCATTTAATAACGGTTTTTGTTGCCATCTTTTTAATAAAGTCATGATTTATATCTCCGCATTTAGCATAACACATAGTCCGCAAAAAGTAAAGTAGAATATCCGCAAAAAGTAAAATAGAAGCTTAGTAATTTTAGTTGCGTTTTCTAGTGCTAATTATTTTTATACTATTAAATCTCAGGCTATTTCTCGCCTTGACGTCAAAAGATTAACCTCTACTTGGCAGTTTTATACCAAGCTTAGTATTTTAAATGTTCGTCTTTGATTTTTTATAGCGGACTCTCTTTGGTAAATTTTCGTATTCTAAAATTTTACCCACTTCATCATTGTCAGGATTTGCAATATTATAAAGGTCTTCTACCAATCCAATTACAAATAAAACTTTTGCATAAATCCCCATTGAAACTGTCGCACAACCTTTTTCTACATTTAGTGCTGTTAAATAGCTAATTCCTGCACGTTCAGCAACTAATGCTAATGTTATTCTTCTTTTTATTCGTGCTTCTTTTATATTTCGCCCTAACGTTTTTAATGCTTTATTAACTGGTATTGGAATAACTGAAGTCTTTTTCATCTTTCACCTTTAATATTTAATATAACATACATTATGTTACTTATTATATACTATATTAAACATTAAGTCAAGTAGATGGAAACTTATTGCTTAAGTTGCCTTTTTAGGTAATGTAAATTATTCCAAATCTTAAACCTCAGGCTGTTTCTCAGCTTGACGTCAAACTTTTGTTATTAGATTGGTATATTTATAACATCATCGTTAGATAAAAGCTTTTAATGCGTATTTTATATTATTTGAATAGTTAATTTTCTTAACATAAACTATTGAAATTCTTTTTCATCGGTTATAATAAGGAAAAATAAAGGATGTGTTTATGAACAAAATAAAAAGACTGCTAAGTTGTTTCTGCTTATTAATTTTAGGTGTAGCTTCAAGTGCAGGTTTGCAAGCAAATTCTGCTGTTGTTAAATTACCTAAGCAAACAATAAAACAAACGGACAATTTATTTTATTTATATACAGGTAAAACTCTTCAACAAGATGTTTCTGCGGATAAAGCTAAATTAGCTGACCATATGAGCCACAGCTCACATTCTTCTCATAGTTCACATTATTCTTCAAGTTATTAATTGGTAGCAGAATGCAGATAAAATTATTAAAAGAAATGTATTCTAAGGAAGCTATACTTAAAACTGTTTATTCATTTAATCAAGATTTTGCAATTGGTGTTAATGCAGATGAATATTCTTACATTTTGGATATAAAACCTGTAAAAGGTATTGATTTTGATGAAGCATCTTTTTTGTCTAAATTGCAAGAACAACAATTAAGAGAGACATTAAACTTGCAATACGGAAAATTACGAGAGGCTATTTATAAAAAAGCTTTTAGTTTGGTAGAGTAAAGTTATGTCAGAATATCAAGTATTACCTTTCAGCTTTAAGAACTTAGACAAAGATAATCAATTACTTATAAATCAGGTTGGAGAATATTTAAAAATTTCAAATCAAGAATTTGGTTTGTTTTATTCTTCAAAACTTTCTCCTGACCTTGAAATATACCACAAATTGAAGGCTAAAAACTTTCTTGCAGACAATCAGGATAACCTTGAATTATCTGTTGATATGCTGGCTACAAAGTTAAGAACAAGGAAATCCTTTGTTAGCGATTTTACAGTATTGCACATGATTGTAATTACACTAAGATGTAATTGCCTTTGCAAATATTGCCATGCATCAAGCGTAGATTTAGCTAAAAAAGATTTTGATATGAGTTGGGAGACTGCCAAAAATACAATAGATATGATATTCCAAAGTCCCTGCAATGAGATTAAAATTGAATATCAAGGCGGAGAACCTTTATTAAATTGGGAAATTTTAAAAGAAAGTATTTTATATGCAGAATTTTTAAATAAATTAGCAAAAAAACATGTTGAATTTATAATCTGTACAAACTTAATGGAAGTAACAGAGGAGCAGCTATATTTTTGTAAAAAGCATAAAATAAATATTTCAACTTCACTGGATGGAACAAAACAACAACATGATAAAAACAGAAAATCGAGAATAAAAGATAGTTCTTATGATTGTTTTGTCTCTAACTTAGCAAAAACAAGAGAAATCTTAGGTTATGATTGTTGTTCTGCTTTGCTTACAATAACAAAAGATAATTTGCATTCCTTAAAAGAAATAATAGACCACTACATAGAACTAGGGTTTAAAAATATATTTCTAAGATCTTTAAATCCCTACGGAAATGCAATTGTTAATGCCAATGAACTATCATATAGCGTTGATGAATTTGTCAGCGAATACATAAATGCTTTAGAATACATTATTGACCTTAATATTAAAGGCTTTGATTTTGCCGAATCATTTGCTTCGTTACTGCTAAGACGAATTCTAACACCATTTTCAACGGGGTTTGTTGACCTTCAATCTCCGTCAGGTGCTGGTATTTCAGGGGTAATTTATAATTATGATGGTGAAATTTACCCTGCGGATGAGGCTAGAATGCTTGCTAAAATGGGAGATAAATATTTTTGTATGGGTAGCGTAAATGATACAAATTATAAAACTGCTTTCAATGGCAAAGTTATAAGAGATATTGTTGCTAATAGTTGCGTTGAAACTATGCCTATATGTTCTGAATGTGCTTATCAGCAATATTGTGGAGCTGACCCGATTAGAAATTATCTTGAAACGAAAGACTTAATAGGCGATAGATTGAATAGTGATTTTTGCAAGAAAAATAAAGCTATAATAGATTATTTGTTTAATCTAATACTAGAAAATAATCCGCAAAAAATGGATGTATTATGGTCTTGGATTACACGCAGAAACTATAAGGATGTAAATCTTGAAAAAAATTAAAGGTGAATCATATAACATAAATCAAAATATTATAGGGAAAGTAACCTATAAAAATGACTTACGAAAAACATGTAAGGTACTAATTACAAATAAAATTCCTAAAATATTGTTTGGTATCAATGCTTTAGTTTTGAGTAATTTACCTGAGAAATTACCCAATATTCCTGTATTTGTTGCTACTAATAGAGACTTGTTTGAAAATGATATTGTAAATATAACAAGTGATGGCAATTGCAATGTTATTTGGGAAGCAAAAGCAACTCATAACGGAATATTTGTAACTGATGCTTGCAATTCAAAGTGTATAATGTGTCCTCAACCAATGCCTAAAGTACCTAAAAGCTATTTTCAAGATAATATGAAACTAATAAAATTACTTGATAACAAAGTTGTTAAATCAATTGGTATTACAGGTGGAGAACCAACATTAAATGTTAAAGAATTAAGTAATTTATTAAAGTTGATAGGAGAAAAATTTAAGAATATTCCTGTTCATATTCTTACTAATGGACGAACCTTTGTGGATAATGAAAAATTGAATATGATTGTTGATACCCAAAATAATATTACTTTTGGCATCCCTTTATATTCTAACGTGGAAGATGAACACGATTATATAGTAGGCTGTAAAGGAGCATTTAACGAAACAATTAAAGGATTATATAATCTTGCAAAAGCAAAACAAAAAGTAGAAATTAGAATCGTAGTAATGAAACAAAATTACAAGAAACTTATTGATATTGCTGAATTTATTTATAGAAATCTACCATTTGTTGTCCATGTTGCAATTATGACTATGGAATACACAGGCTTGGCGAAAGAAAATTTTGATGCTGTATTTATTGACCCGTTGAATTATAAGCAAGAATTATTTGAAGTTGTAAGGCAGTTTGTTAGATATGATATTCCTGTGTCTGTTTATAATACTCCCCTTTGTCTTTTAGACAAAAGAATTTGGTGTTTCTCAGCAGATAGCATTTCTGACTGGAAAAAAACTTACACTCAAAGTTGTGATAATTGTATAAAAAAATCAGATTGTTGCGGGGTTTTTAGTACTTCATTTACGCAAAGTCCTAATATCTCTAAAATTTATTTAAGCACTTGCTAAAGCACCTAAAATAGCAAAAGGTAAAGCAATAATAAAAGTTAAACCTTTTCCTACCGCTTTGACAATACTAAATTTTTCCTTTGCAAGAACAAAAGTAATTATACCGTTATTAGTGATCTGTATATTTTCGTTTGGCAAATCACTATTTTTAGTATACATAAATTTGGCATTGAATGTTACTTGTTCTCCACGATAACCATATGGCAATGATGTAAAAGGTGCTGATTTGCTTATAGCATCTAATACACTTTCATCAAATGTTTTAGAACCACTTGATTGTGTTACCACTTTAGAGGAAATCTCTCCATTATAATTTAAAGTTACACTTACGGAAGTTGAAAGAAATTCCTGTTTTTTAAATTTTCCTGTTTCCCAGTTTTTCTTCATTATTGGCTTGAGTTTATCAAAATAACTGTTCCATAGAGTTATAGAACTTATATTATTTGCATTGTTCTTCGCCATCAAACAAATTTGCCTATGAATAAATTCATTAATAGAATCGGGGATTATTGGCTCAAATATTTCAGAATCAGTCTTCCTTTCCAATAAATTGCCCTCAGAATCATACTTCATAGTGGTGGTTACAGCACTTGTATTATTATTACAGCTTGATGCCATATTAAAAATATACGTATAATCACCCTTATTATATTTTACCCAATATCTATAAATTGGGAAGGACATTTCAGTATTATCCGTATCAAGATAAACAGTTTTATTATTTTCAGGATTGGTTATTTTTACCCAGTTAGCAGCAGAGGCTGAAATTTGTAGAATAAACAAGGATAAGATTAATAATAAGGTCTTTTTTAACATTATATACATCTCCATTAATTTAGTATATCATTTTTAGCGTCATCCAAATCATTAGATTTAGGTGCTTCATAAGAATTATTGTAGGATTCAACAGGTTGAACAGGTTCATATGAATAATCTTCATAATAATATTGCGAAGAATTACTACTTTTTCTTTTGTTTTTGTGTTGTGTTGAATTATGTGACGCTGATTGATTATTAGAATCGGATACGGCTTCAGTATTTTCTTTTCTTATTTGGTTTTTCCAAACAAAATCACCTTTTTTATTTATATAACCATAAGCATCTATTGTTGAAACAGGAGCTAAATCATTTTTAAAAACACTAGCATCAATGAAATTTTTTGAGATTACTACTTCAGCTTTTTTGTTAATGTAATTACATTTTTCTTCTTTGCAAACACATGCCAAACCTTCATAGAAAAGTGTTGCATCATCATATTTTGCAGGAATTACAATTTTACCATCTTTATTTAAATAGCCAAACTTATTTTTATCCCTAAATATTGCCAAATCATCATGTAATATACTTATAGAATCATATTTAAAAGGAGTGATTACTTTATTATTTTTATCAATAATTCCATATTTATTTTTCCCATTTTCTGCAACAAAAAATTTATTATTGTATCTATATAAATCTTGATAAGAAGTTTTTAGTACGTATTCACCTTGCTTATTGATAATCTTAAAAGCATTATTGGTTGCAACAACAGCCAAACCATTTTTAAAGTCAGAGCTGTTAATAGTGTTACTATAAGCATCAAATTTCGGAAAAATAACATATTCTCCATTTTTATTAATAAATCCTAACTTGCCATCAAAGATAACCGCAGCAACTCCATCTGAAAAAGTAAAAGCATTATCATATTTTGGATAGATTATAAATTTGCCAGATTTATCAACATAACCGTATTTATCATCAACTAAAGCTACAGACAAACCGTCTGGAAATGTTTGACTTATATAGTCAAACTTCGGTTTTACTATATACTTTCCATCGACATCAATAAGCCCCCATTTATTTTTACTTGTAACCGCAGCTATGCCATCACAAAAATCTGTTGCAAAATCAAATTGAGGTTTAATAATTTCTAACCCTTTTTCATTTATATAACCGTATTTACCATTTTTCTCTATTAAATATCTTTTAGCATTTGAAAAAGACATATTAAATATGTTTTTGTGTGATGTCGGTCCAAATTGCTTATTAACAGAATTGCAACCAGTTAATGTTACAAGACAAAACAAAAATAAGCTAGTTAATATAATCTTTTTCATAATTTAACCTCACATTAGTTGTCTTTAGTTAGAACTCTTGTATTTTCTTCTATTTTAATAAGCAAAGGAAGAAAAAGACAAACAATAAACAATAATAGACTAATCCTGCTTAGCGATTTTGTTCATGTTTAAATAAAAAGCGAAGGGTTGAAACTCAGCATAATCCAGTCATATAGACTTCAACAGAGATTGTTCTTCCCTTCGCTTTAATTCAATCAGACTT
>Ga0172381_10001405_pt1 | contig 28506 bp, 14 predicted proteins | sample Leawel6488metaG_FD_119754 | JGI IMG/M metagenome (GOLD analysis project Ga0172381, IMG submission 119754) | Leachate microbial communities from a municipal landfill in Southern Ontario, Canada - Leachate well 64-88 metaG | ecosystem: Engineered > Solid waste > Landfill > Unclassified | place... | reverse complement strand
TTTATCTGTTCTGTCGCTCATTTTAATCTGTTTGCCATCGGGTTGAATTGTTCTTTGGGCGCCAAAGAGTTACGGCCTTATCTTGAAGAATTATCCGAAAAGGCGCCTTTTCCGGTCATTGCTTATCCTAACGCGGGATTGCCTAACCAGTTCGGGATTTATGACCAGTCGCCTGAAGAAATGGCCGGTTATATCAGTGATTTTTTAGACCATGAATTTCTTAACCTGGTAGGAGGTTGCTGCGGTACAACCCCCGGGCATATCCGGAGGTTTGCCGAACTGGCGGCCAACGCGAAAGTAAGAGAAGTTCCTGCCAGGACCCATGAACTTCGTCTGAGTGGATTGGAACCGCTGACTGTTTTCAAGGGTAGTAATTTTATCAACATCGGGGAACGGACCAATGTAAGCGGATCTAAAAAATTTGCCCGCCTGATCCGGGAAGAAAAATATGAAGAAGCGCTCTCTGTCGCCCGGCAACAGGTTGAAAACGGCGCCCAGGTCATTGATATCAGCATGGATGAAGCCATGCTCGATGCAGAAAAAGCCATGATCAGCTTTTTGAATATGGTTGCCTCTGACCCTGATGTGGCAAAAGCGCCTGTGATGATCGATTCTTCAAAATTTTCGGTCATCAAGGCCGGTTTAAAATGTATCCAGGGGAAACCCATCGTTAATTCCATCAGCCTGAAAGAAGGTGAAGATACCTTCAGGGAACACGCGTCTTACCTCCGCAAATTCGGCGCCGCCACTGTAATCATGGCTTTTGACGAAGAAGGACAGGCGACTACTTTTGAACGCCGTATTGCAATAGCCAGGAGAACCTATAAAATCCTGACAGAAGAGTTGAACTTCCCCCCGGAGGATTTTATTTTTGACCCTAACATCCTGACCATTGCAACCGGGATCGATCAGCATAACAACTATGCTTTGGACTTTCTCCATACCATTAGATGGATCAAGGAAAATTTACCGTATGCCAGGGTCAGCGGCGGGATCAGCAACCTTTCCTTTTCTTTTCGCGGGAATGATACGCTGCGCGAAGTCATGCATTCGGCTTTTCTTTATCATGCAATACAGGCTGGCCTCGATATGGGTATTGTCAATGCCGGCGCCCTTCCGGGTTATGATGAGATCCCAGCCCCGTTATTGAAACTGGTTGAAGACGTAATCCTTAACCGTCGTAAGGATGCCACTGAACGATTGTTATCTTATGCCGACCTGGTAAAAAATTACGGAAAAAAGACAGGGAGCGAAGCTGCCTGGCGACTTTTACCGGTGGCAGAACGCCTGCGCCATGCATTGATAAAAGGGATCACGGAATATATTGATGCCGATATTGAGGAGATCATGTCCCAATATGACACAGCGCTGAAAATCATCGAGGGGCCGCTCATGGAAGGCATGAATACGGTAGGCGATCTTTTTGGGACCGGAAAAATGTTTTTGCCCCAGGTTGTGAAAAGCGCGCGGGTCATGAAAAAAGCAGTTGCCCGCCTTACGCCACGGCTTGAATTTGAAAAAAAATCCCGGAAGGGGAAACACAGTAACCAGGGGAGGATCCTGCTGGCCACTGTTAAAGGGGACGTACATGATATCGGAAAAAATATCGTAAGTGTTATTCTTGGCTGTAACAACTTTCATATTATCGATTTAGGAGTGATGGTCCCTGCCGAAAAGATCCTGACCGCAGCCAGGGAAGAAAAGGCTGACATTATCGGTCTCAGTGGATTGATCACGCCTTCGCTGGAAGAAATGGTCCACGTGGCCCGTGAAATGGAACGGCTGAATTTCAAAATCCCCTTGTTGATCGGGGGCGCAACCACATCTGACATCCACACGGCTGTGAAAATCGAACCTCTTTACCCACAGGGTGTATTTCATGTAAAAGATGCCTCCAGGGCCGTGGGTGTCATAACAAACCTTCTCTCGGAGGAGACCCGACAACATTTTATCGAATCAATCCATCAACAGTACCAGGACCTTCGCGACCAATACAATAAAAAAGGAGAATACTCCTATATTGCCCTGAACGAAGCGCGGAAAAACAAACTTGAAGCCAACTGGGAAAATTATACCATTCCAAGGCCTCATTTTACCGGGAACAAGTACTTTTTCGATTATCCACTGGAGAATATCCGTTCTTATATCAACTGGACTTTTTTCTTCCATGCCTGGAAAATAAATGGTCATTATCCTGAAATTTTTTCAGACCCGGTAAAAGGAGCTGAAGCCCTTCAATTATTCGATGATGCACAAAACTTACTCGACAAGATCATTGAAAAAAAAATGCTGATCGCACGCGGCGTCATCGGACTGTATCCTTGTAATTCAGTGGGCGACGATGTTGAAATATACAACGATGTTAACCGTACAAAAACAGTCCAGATCTTCCGGTTCCTCCGGAACCAGCAACAAAAAGAGCCGGGTCGGCCCAACCTGTGCCTGGCTGATTTTATTGCCCCAAAAGAATCGGGATTGATAGATTATATTGGCGGATTTGCAGTAACGGCAGGGTTAGGCGTAGGAGAGTGGGCTGGCGCGTTTGAACAGGACCTGGATGATTACAATGCCATCCTGCTCAAACTTTTAGCCGACCGGTTAGCCGAAGCCTTTGCCGAACTGATGCATGAGCGCGTACGCAAGGAGTTCTGGGGATATGCTGCCGATGAACAACTCGATGTTCCTTCGCTTATCCGGGAGGAATACCGGGGGATCCGGCCTGCCCCCGGATATCCGGCCTGTCCCGAACATTCTGAAAAGCAGACTCTCTTTGACCTTCTTGATTCTGAACAACAAATTGATATCCACCTGACAGAAAATTTTACCATGTACCCCGCCGCTTCAGTTAGCGGATTTTACTTTGCTCATCCCAGGGCACAATATTTTAATGTAGGGCATATAAGCAAAGACCAGGTACACGATTACGCGAAACGAAAAAACATCGCGGCCGAACGGGTTGAAAAATTGCTTAATTCCAATCTTAATTATTAATCATGCGCATTATCGATCTCATCAACAATAGTAAAAAAACCTTATTTTCCTTTGAGTTACTTCCCCCTTTAAGGGGCAACAATATCAACAGCATTTACCGGATCACAGATCCCCTGGTTGAGTACAATCCCACATTTATCAATGTAACCTATCACCAGGAAGAGGTGGTCTATAAAAAACGCGAAAACGGGCTACTTGAAAAAAAGACGATCAGAAAAAGGCCCGGTACGGTTGCCATTTCTGCTGCCATCAAATACAAATATCCCTCGGTGGAGGTTGTCCCACATCTCATTTGCGGAGGATTTACAAAAGAAGAGACCGAATATGCCCTGATCGATTTTCATTATCTGGGAATTGATAATATCCTGGCCCTTCGCGGGGATGCCCCCAAAAACCAAAGGACCTTCATCCCCGAAAAAAATGGCCACGCCCATGCCAGTACCCTTGTTGCCCAGATAGCCGATATGAACCATGGAAAATATCTGGATGAAGAATTGCTGAATTCTTTTCATACAAATTTCTGCATCGGTGCGGCCGGATATCCCGAAAAACACATTGAATCGCCAAACCAGGACTATGACCTCCGATTTCTGAAAGAGAAGATCGATGCCGGCGCAGAATTCATTATTACGCAGATGTTCTTCGACAATCAAAAATATTTCAGTTTCGTGGATTCCTGCCGTAAAGCCGGAATAACAACGCCTATCATCCCCGGATTAAAACCCATTACCACGTTGAAAGAGATCAATGTATTGCCCCAGGTATTCAACATCGATATTCCCGAAACACTCGTAAAAGAAGTATTAAAATGTAAAACCAATGAAGAAGTTTTCGATCTGGGCGTTGAATGGGGCATTGCACAGTCAAAGGAATTATTGAAAGCCAATGTGCCTGTTCTTCATTATTTTACAGTCGGAATCTCTGAAAATATCCGTCAAATTGTCAAAGCCGTTTTTTAATTGAAAGTCATGACCCTTTACGACCAAATCCTAGATGATACCGGATCCGGTAAAAAGAAATTTGCAGTTCTGATCGATCCGGATAAAAATACTTTGCAGGGAATTAAAAAACTTACCCAACTTGCCAACACCCATCATGTCGATTATTTTTTCATCGGCGGGAGCCTGCTGATGAAGGACCATATAGATGAATATATAAGTCACATCAGAGGCCACAGCGCCATCCCTGTGGTCCTTTTCCCAGGCAATAACCTGCAATTGAATAAAAAAGCAAACGGGATCCTTTTACTCTCCGTGATATCCGGAAGAAATCCCGAATTGCTGATCGGCCGTCACGTGGTCTCTGCGCCTTTCCTGAAAGAAAGCAACCTGGAGATCCTCCCAACAGGATATATGCTGATCGATGGAAAGAATATGTCAACAGTCGCTTACATGAGTAATACAAATCCCATTCCCTCCACAAAAAATGATATCGCGGCTTGTACTGCAATGGCCGGCGAAATGTTGGGTTTGAAGCTCATTTATATGGATGCCGGTAGCGGCGCAATACAACCAGCGCCACCTGCCATGATCCATGAAGTAAAATCCCATATCGGAATTCCCCTGATCGTAGGGGGTGGAATTACCACTCCTGAAACTGCAGACAAAGCGCTCCGCGCCGGCGCCGACATGATCGTTGTCGGCAATGCCATTGAAAAAGATCCGGGACTGATACCCCGGATTGCAGAAGCGGTCAGGTTGGGAGGGAGATGACGGTACCGGATTAAATCATATAAAATATTCAAGTTTAAATTGAACTTTATGCATAAATTCTATCTGCCATTGCTGTTTGCTTTCACCTTTCCTTTCCTTGGAATGGGGCAAACGAAACTTCTGACCATCGAAGATGCTTCTTACATGAACCCGAAACTGAACGCTGCCAACCTTAGCCAGTTACAATGGGTCCCGGGTTCTTCCCGTTATGTTTACGTGGCTAGAAACAGCCTTATTCAAGGAACTGCAGAATCTCCGGTATGCGATACAATCCTCCGCTTAGCCGATTTGAATAAAATTTTAACTTCAGAAAGACAGGATAGCGCGAAAAAATTTCCGGCGGTTACTTTCCTGGACCCTGCCAGGTATTGTTTTATCCTGAATTCCGGACTATACGTGGGGGACCTGTTAAAAAACAATATTACGCGGGTGAATACCTGGGACAAAGCAGCCGAAAATACCGATATCGACAAGACGACATTCCGCGTAGCTTACACCAAAGAAAACAACCTGTATATTTCAGATGGGGAAAAGGAGACAGCCATTAGTAAGGAAGCAAACAAGGGCATTCTCTATGGCTCGGAAAGGGTACACCGCAATGAATTTGGTATTGACAAAGGAACATTCTGGTCACCCAAAGGCAACTTATTAGCTTTTTACCGGATGGATGAAACCATGGTCGCCGATTATCCGTTGGTCGATATCACACCGCGTCCAGCGCTTATGGCCCCAGTCAAATACCCCATGGCCGGGATGACAAGCCACAAAGTGACAGTGGGGGTTTACCATCCTGAAAGCGGAAATACAATTTATCTCCAGACTGATTCTGCTGGAATTTACAACTTACAACCTACCGTTTATGATTTAAAAGGGATCCGTCATCCGTCATCCGCGATCGATTATCTGACCAACATCACCTGGTCCCCCGACGAAAAGTTCATCTATATTGCCTGTCTCAACAGGGATCAGGATCACTTGTGGCTCAATAAATATGATGCACAGACAGGCCGTTTCATCAAGACTTTGTTTGAAGAAAAAAATGAAGCTTACGTGGAACCGCAACAAGGCCCTCATTTTCTGAACCTTGATCCCGGGCAATTCATCTGGGAAAGCCGGCGCGATGGATTTAATCATTTGTACCTTTACACTTCCGAAGGAAAATTACTGAAACAACTCACATCCGGATCCTGGGAAGTACTTGACTTCAAAAAAATCGATGAAGGCAACGGCAGGGCTTTCTTCCTCTGTAACAAGGACAATCCCATTGGTTGTCAGTTATATGCAGTTGATCTGAAAAAAGGCATCCTCGTCCCTGTCACTTCCTTACGCGGCACACACGAAGCGAAGGTCGCGGATGATGGCCGGTATATCCTCGATGTTTATTCATCTCAAGCGATCGCCCGCCAGATCAGTTTGCTTGATGCTAAAGGAAAACCGATCCGTGTGTTATCAGCAGATGAAAATCCATTAAAGGAATATAACCTGGGAAAGACTTCAATCTTCACCCTTCAGGACAAGGATAATATTGATCTATACTGCCGCCTGATCAAACCAGCAAACTTTGATTCTAACAAAAAGTACCCTGTTATTATTTATGTCTATGGCGGGCCTCATTCACAGATGGTTACCGACTCATGGCTGGGGGGCGGAGGTTTGTTCCTGAATTATTTAGCCGATCTTGGGTATGTTGTGTTTACCCTTGATAACCGGGGAACATCCAATCGTGGCCGGGATTTTGAACAAGCCATTTTCCGACATCTTGGCGATAAAGAGCTGGAAGATCAGATGGTTGGCGTCAGGTATCTTAAATCCTTGTCCTATGTGGATTCCACCCGTATCGGCATCAACGGCTGGAGTTACGGGGGGTTTATGACCATCGCGATGTTCCTGAAACAACCCGGGAGCTTTAAAGTAGCCGTTTGCGGGGGCCCTGTTATCGACTGGAAATATTATGAAGTGATGTATGGGGAACGATATATGGATACGCCTGAACAAAATCCCGAAGGCTATAACAATGCTTGTTTACTGAATTATATAAAAAATCTTCAGGGAAAATTGTTGATCATTCATGATTATCAGGATGAAACTGTCGTTCCGCAAAACTCCCTGATGTTCCTTAAAAAGTGTGTGGATGAAGGCAAACCTGTCGATTATTTCATCTATCCGGGCCATGAACACAATGTACGCGGAAAAGACCGCGTCCACCTGAACCAGAAGATGGTGCAGTACTTCCAGGACTACCTTTAACAAGCAACAAGGCCCCCCATCTCCCATCTCTTATCTTCCATCAACCCTGAATAATTCCTTTTATCGGGGTTTTTCCGGCGTTCGTCGGGAGCAATTCTATTTTGGTCGATTTACTTTATATTTAGTCTTAATAAACCTGTAAATTTGCATTTAATATATTTGTTATCAATCATTTGTTAAATAAATGTTAAATAATTTCGGCGGTGTAACATTACAATCAATAACCCGTCTTATGATCAATAAAACAAAAAAACAACCAATTATGAAAACTATAAAAAATATGATTTCCTTAATAAGTTTCCCACTTTTTGCCTTGCTCATGGGTTTTCAAACTTTTGCTGCAAACAGTGTTTATTCTGATCTGGCCGGAACGGGGACATTCTGTTCCCTGATGCCGGTCACCCCAAAAGAGGCTACTTTTGAAGAGGGTCCGATGGAATTCCTGACAATGGATAAATCTCCTGAAAAAATTTTGAATATCATGGATTTTGCCCCGGTTACCCCAAAGGAAGCATCATTCGAAGTAGTCCCATCGTATGATGATCAGGTATGGATCAGGCAGTTGGAACCGAAAGTCCCTGCTGAAGCTGATTTTACCGATAATGACCCGGATTTATCATCCAATATTTTTTTATTAGCTCCGGTAAATCCCTCTGAAGCTGATTTCAGCGACCCTGTTTAAACTCCATATATCATCCGCTTTTTAATTAAAGAGGCCGCCCGAAAAGGCGGCCTCTTGCATGTTAATAAGTGAAGCCGTTACTTCTTGATGATCTTCTTTGTTTCAAGACGATCGCCAGCCATAACGCGGATGAAGTAAACTCCGGAGTTTTTGCCGCTGAGTGAGAACTCGTAGCGGTTGTTGCCCGTGAGTTGTTCTTTCTGTACCAGTCCGCCAACCATACCATAGATATGGACGATGATGTTGGCATCCCTGTAAGAAGGATCGAGTTCAAGATAGAACTTGTCGTTGGTCGGGTTAGGATAGACGGTGAAGAATTCGCCGGATTGGATAGCCGGTATTTCTTCAACGGCTTCAACGGTTTTGGTAACCATGGTGCTGGCTGCTGCACCGCAGAAGGGCCCACCCGGAGCGATGTACCCATGGAGGTATCCGCCGGCTAATACTTTGGTTCCCGGCAGGAAGAGGATGTTTTGGCCTGCGATGAAGGTAGCGGAGCCGGTGGCTTCGACGAGGAAGGTGGTTTCCCCGCCTGCAACGGTGATGGTTTGTGTGGCGTTGTAGCAGTTTTCACCACTAACCGTTTCATTTTGAACGGTGAGGTTCTCAGGAACGGTGATAGCCTGAACTTTCACGTTGTCAAGGTAGAGGTTGTTACCATAAGCGCTGGTCGCAGTAAATTTGATCATGTTTGTTCCCTCGGGAAGTTCCAGGGTCTGTGTTGCCCATTCGGTTTCAAGGGGGACAAAGGCAGTGGAGACAACGCCTCCGGTATTGAGAATCCCGTCCTCTCCGCCAGGCATGGCCAACAAGAGATTCCAGGTTGCTCCGGCATCTGTGGATGTGTATATATCCATTTCATCCAACTCTCCGCTGTATGTTGCGTAGGCATAATCGAATTTCAACTGAGGGCTGTTCAATCCGCTTGCATCGAATTCAAAGGTGATAAGATCGAACGGGGTTGCGGATGAGATACCGAAGAAATTGGCAATTGCCGAGGCAGTTCCAATTCCGTAACCACTGCAGGCTGTTGACCGGAGCCAGCGTGGACTGGTGATGGTACCGCTCCAGCATGTCGGGAAGAAAAGATCTGCTTCGAAGTCCTCTGTGAATGGTGTTTCAGCTATCGCGCAGCGGGTTGTGAAGGTATGCGGGCCGGCGAAAGGACTTTGTTCTGCACCGCAATCAGTTTGTACATAAAAATCATAGGAGGTATTGGGATCCAATGAATTCAATGTATAGGGATAGGTAACCCCGGTAATCAGGGTTCCTGTTCCGGGCGTAAATCCGGTCGGCCCCCATTCGATATTGAACAAAGTTTCCAGTGAAGTCCATACAAGGATGGCATAATCTGTTCCTATTTCCGAAGTTCTCAATGCAGTAGGTGCCGGGCAGGATAAAATGGTCACCTCAACGGGTCCTGTTGCTTGTGGAGATTCACCCATCGGATAGACAGCCTTCACTGTATAAAGGTAGGTATTGGGATCAAGACCCAGATCATCATAGTAAAGGTTAGTCACCAATCCGGTGGTATTGAGTTTGACCCCATCGCGAAACACGTTATACCCGTTTGCAGGCCATGCATCAGACGCTTTGGGGGCCTTCAATCCGGCGGACAAGTCTGAGTCATTAAGGGAAATGGCGACGAGTTCTCTGACGTTACCCTTCCATTGCTTTTGATCAACCGGTTGTTGTACCGGTTTGGAGGAGAGCAACATTTTTGCACCGGTTGTGTTGGTCACCCAACCTTGAATATTCCAGTTATAATTCAAAGGAAGGTCTTCCATCAGCGACCATGTACTACCGTCATAGATCCAGTTCATTCCTGCAACTGCAGGACCGGCATCTGTTGCGGCAGGGTACATTGCGTCATTGTAATCGACATAATATCCAAACCACAGTCCCTGGGTTCCGTCAATCTGAAGGGGAGTGGTCAGTTCGATTTCATTCCAGGCTCCGGCATTAACGGCATCGATGGGTTGTGAATAGATCAGCGTAGGAGGATTCTCTCCTTGGTAAATCACTAATTCCCATGCATTAGCAACATAGGTTGTAGCGAAAAAACGGATGGAGGACAGGTACATTCCATCATATTGGTTCAGGTCGGCCACCGGAAACCGTACAACGGCTTCAAAACTTGAAGCAGCAGATGAGCCGATGCTGTGAACTGGTGTTCCGTCGTCCCAATGAATGTACTGATTATCTGCAGGTGCCTGCCAGGACAGGTGAACATTGTCGCCATCTTGTACCTCTGCACGAAGACCATGGGGCGGATCCAACTGATATTGCAGGTTGAAATTCCGTGTGGTTGTTTGATTAAGGTTCACCACAACGCCCGCGGCTGTGCCGGTTATATATCCCGTTTTTGAACAGGAAACATCGTAAGTTCCGACCGGAACATTGAGGAACTGGTAAAACCCGTTGATGTCGGTCGTTGTGCTGAACGTGCTGAAACTGACTGTGGCATTGTCGATGACTTCCTCACCCGAAGGATCGTAAACATGGCCTTGCAAAGTTCCTGAGGGTAAAGGTTCCACGACATTTATCGTATAATCATGGAATATACCATAGGATCCGGTATAGCAGGGATCGGGATAATCTGAATCTGCTGCCCCGATCCTCAGCCGGTGGTTCCCCAACAGTGCATCTGCCGGTACCGCGAAGGATCCTTCCAGGGTGGTCGGGCTGGCTGACGTGGAAATGCCTGAATAGACTGAATCTCCGGGATCGGTGAAATCGAGGTCATTATTCCAATCGATCCAGATCATGGTATTATAAGTGTACCCGGTTTCAAACGTAATGGCGATAGGCACTGTGGAACTCTGATGAACATCGGTCACCAAGGTTGAAAAATCACCATAGTTGCCGGGGATCGGTAGAACCGCTGGTGTGTTGTTGATGGTTCCGAAGGTCACGTTGGTAATCCCGTTGTTATCCACAGAGGTGGGAGCCGGTGTACAGTAATCGATGGTGAATGTTTTTGGACCCGACCAAGCGCTGTACTGGCCTCCGCAGTTGGATCTGACATAGAAATCGTATGTCGTAAACGGGGTCAGGCCGGTAATGTGTACAGGATTGCTTGTGGTCGCAGTACCGGTAGGTGTGGGAGTATAACCTTCGGCACCATACTGGTATTCCCAGGCCGGGGCTGTACTTGTCCAGCCAAGGTCGGCTTCTGTCAAACTTGTGGGAGTCGCGGTCAGGCCATTAGGTGGAGGGCAGGCGGGTGCATCGCTGATCACGATTTCATCCAATCCCTGGTCGCAGAAACCGCTTCCATAATTCGAGTTGGCTGAAAAGCGGAATCTTACGGTCTGGTTGACATAAGCGCCAAGGTTCACTGTATTTTGCGTCCACCAGGTCAACGCGTTGGAAGTACCAAAGGTCGAATTGGCTGTGGTATGGGCAAACAGGTCATTCCAGGTACCTCCGTTATCGGTGCTGATCTGTACGGTCAACGGTACAGGAGTTGTCGTGTACCCTTCGGCCCCCAGGTAATAATAATAACTGATCTGGCGGGGAGTAGCGCCTAACTGAAAGTCAGGAGAAACCAGGTAATATGGGTTGTAAGTGGAACTTGCCATGTAAACATACAGGTAAGCAAAGTGGGTTCCTGATTGGGGTCCTGTAACACCATGGGTACCATCGGTCGTGATGGGTGCCCAATGGCGGCCAGCTCCGGTTACTGCTTCCTCCGCTGACCAGCAACTGAAGGTTGGTCCAAAGCTTTCGGTGTAAGGGAATGTTGTAACGGCCTGGCACCGTGTGGTGATTGTAAGTGTTCCTGAATAGGCACTGTAACAAACTCCAGCCACGTAAGCCCTGACACGGGTATAATAAACGGTATTGGAAGTCAATCCTGTGATCGGGAAGGAGAGGACCGAACCCACGTTAGTATGTTCATATCCTGCGAGATAACTTGAAAAGTCTGAAACTGTAGAAACATCCAGTAAATAAACTGCTCCTTCCGAGCTGGAAGCTGTCCAGCTAGCTGTAAATCCGGTAGCGGCAATGTTTGAACCGGTAGGGGTTCCCGGAACGCCGATGGCCTCGACACAGGTAAACACTTGGGCTATCAGTGGCGTGGTGGTCAGGTAAACCGGGCCATAACAGCCAAGGTTGTTATAACTATAAACATAATAGTCATAATTTGATCCTGCAGTCAGTCCTGTTTCTGAGAAGGCAGTGGCATTGCTGATGGATCTTACCGTACCAAGTCCCAGGGCACCGCCCACGGTATAGCTTGTATAATCAACCGGTGGGGTCACTTCACTTCCACCCGGATACCTTACGACCAGATAATTACTGGAACCAGGGGAGGCAGGGGTAAAAGATCCCTCAAATCCGGTGGCATAGATATACTGGGCTGAAAAGTCAGTAGGCTGTGCTGTGGGTAAGGGACAGGAAGTCAGCGTTCCATAGGCAAAATAGCCACTGTAGGCGGCTGTAGGAATCTGAGCTCCGGTAGTAACCAAGGTATTGGGCGTCCCTTCTGCAAAAGCAGATACCGAAGGGATTGCACCATAAGCTCCTGCAGCTGCGTCGGCTTTCAATATTTGGTTTCCGGAGACAATGGCAACATCGCCAATACCGAGGAAGGTGCTGGTCAGGTTGGCATTGCCTGAAGTGACCGGGGCTTCCCAGCGATCTTGTGACAGGTAAGTAACCCCTAATCCCATGGTTCCTGAGTTGGTCGTAAAGGCTTCACCTTTAAATACAACCGGACCGTCAGCCGTAGTAGTGGGATCGATCCACAAGGGCAGATAGGTGGTTCCTTTGCCAACCGGGAACAAAGTTGCTGTGGTGAAGGTTCCGGCAGCCGTACGGCTTGCTGCAAAAGTACGTGAGAGGGGACCGTTCACGAAGGAGGTGGAAGAACCTCCCGATACCGCAGTTCCCGTATTGTTCAGTACCAGCAAGTTGGTGGCGGAGGTATTCAGGAGACCGGTTGTCATGGTCAGAACACCTGCTGCATCGAGGTTCAATGTGCCACCGTTCAAAGTAACTCCGTTGGCGTTATTGATGGAGAGATTTGTAATGGTCCTCGATACAGGAATCTCAAACCCGGTGGTACGTGCAGCGATTTCAGGTTCATAGAGGACTGTATAGGTCCCTGTCCCTAAGTTAAAACCAGGGGAAGCATCAAACGAACCGCCGGTACGGGTATTTCCATTGACTCCAATCTGAACATAAGATGCGAGAGTCGCTCCGTTACCGATCGTAATGTTACCACTGTTGGTAACTGCGCCACAGAACAGGTTGACCCGGTAAACATTCACCGGTCCGTTGAAAGTTACTCCATTTGAATTGTTGATTCCCAGGCTCATGTTGGTGGTCAGAGTAGCAGATGGTCCGAAATAGCCAGTCCCTGTATAAGTTTGAGCGGCAGGAGTATCACCGAACATCTGTCCGGCGAAGTCAAACCGGCTGCTTGATGTGGTTCCGGTTATTGTACTGTTGTTCACTACATTACCTTTACACCAAAAACCATATCCATTCAGGTTGAGATCCGATCCTTCAGGGATGGTCAAATTGCCATGATAGTAAACGGTGGAGTTTAAAGCAATTTTATGAATGGCAGTGGTGGTGGTAATAACCATCGGGGGAACCCTTCCTCCGAGGTAATAGGTCTGAACCGATGCAGGAGTACTGGCATTCCCCAGATAAAGTGTGGTTCCTGTGTAATCGGTGGGAGCTGCCCCGGTGGGTAATCCCCTGAAATCCCTGGGTCCGCTGGAAGCGGTACTGGCCAGTTGGACTACGATGGATCCCCCGACCAGGTTAGCAGAAGATGTGGTTGCGGTTCCCAGGTCAAAGCTGGCATAAGTTGAACTGGTGTTACCAACCGTGCAAACGGTTACCACCCCTCCGATTTGGGTATAATTCACGACATTGCTCGCACTCGACACGGCAAAACGGCCCGCTGTATTGATGGCTCCTCCTTCAATAAATACCGTACATCCCGAAGAGAAAGTCATGGAATTGCCAGCTGCAGTTCCAACGTTAAGGGTACCATTGGTAATTCTTAGTAAACCGGCTACCGAAGGTGAAGCGGTTTGTGCATTGACAGTAAAATTGGGGTTGTTCAGCCAGAACCCGGTACTGGCGGGAATAGAATAGCCGGTAGAGGTAAAGACTTTCCCATCAAATGCATAATTACCAGAAATTTTAAGGGTGCCATTGGTCAGGGTGAGGAATCCTACTGCTGCTGTGTTCAAACCCTTGATAGTCAACGCAGAAAGGTTCATATCCAAAATATAGGTAAATGAGGTTCCTTTATTGATGGTCAATGTGTTGAGGTCAGTGGCTCCCTTGGCAGCAGGGCTGGTAAAGGTGTTGGTTGTTGGTGAGGTAAAGGTAAGCCCGGCATAATTGGAAGCATCGACATAAAAATCAAGGGTTCCGTTATTGGTCAGGTCCCCTGCCACGGTCAATACTCCTGTGGTTCCTGTACAGGCAAGGGTTTTCGTTGTATTGATGGTCAAATCAAAACAAGCACAGGTAGCAGCATCAACGTTAACGTTGTGGTCGATTATAACATTATCAGAGGCTGTAGGGACGACGCCACCTGTCCAGGTGGTCGTGGCGCTCCATGGCCCGTCGGCAGCTGACGTGATACTACCCGGTGCCAGGGTAGTGCTCGAACCGGTTAACGGTGAGGTGGTCAAATACAATGGACCTCCGCTGCAAGTTCCGTCGTTGGCTGAGAAAATAAAGTAATAATAGTGGGTATTTACCGGCAAACCGCTTGATGTAAAGGTTGTTCCGGTACCATAATAATCGACGATACCACCGCCAAGGGCGCTACCGACTGGATAGGAAGTTCCATTGACAGGATCAGCTGTCAACGATGCATTCAGGCTACGGACAACCAAATAATCATCAACTCCTGCAGCAGCCGTGAACGAGCCTGCGATGGAGGTCAGGGCCGGGGTGAGTAATAAAGTGGTTGGCTGAACAAGCGGTGTCACACAGGGAGAAGGAGGAGTAAAAATAAAGGTAAGCCCAACCGGAGGCATAACGGTTGTTGTCCATGAGCAGGCATCGGTATTAAGGGTACCTTTTGTTGTAGCAGTCCAATCAGTGGTAGTGGTTCTGTTCGTGAAGATCGCGTTGGTTGATCCTCTTAATCCTACCTGCATGGTACCGGTGGTGGTGCCGCAAACAATGGTTTCACCATAAAGAAATTCTATTTGCCCTGTGGTTGGGAGAAGCCTTATCTGGAAACTGATTCTTTCTGCATCTGTCGAGGAGTTGTATCTATGTACATCCTGCCATTGTACTACGATATCGCCACCGTCATTGACATTGTAGGAAATCTTCGGAGTGCCGGCATCAGCATTCTCGAGGTCCTTGCCAAAAGGAGCAATTACAACAGGATAGCTGGTCGAATTGCTGATGGGTACGTAAGATGAGGAAATTGAAGTTCCACCCAAAGTGATCCAGCCGTTGGCCTGAACAAACATGGTCGTGTAGGGGACCCCGTCAACTGTAAAAGCCGGGATCGTAATAGCAGTGGAACTGTTATCATCGAAAGTCCCTGACCATAGAATGGTTTCAGTTGCTAACGGCGTAAACGTGCCTACAGAACTTGCAAAGGCATACTTGCTCACCTGCGCCCATGAACTTCCGGCCCATAGCAACAGGATAATTAACAATGTAAATTGTTTTTTCATACTTTTTGATTTTAGTTACTGATTTCGTGAATTTGTGAGGGGGAAATATGTTGAGGGTATCGTTCCGGAGGAGGATTGAGAAATAACCGGTGGTATGAGAAACCAGCAAGAAGAACGGCGTGAGAATCCGCGATATTTATTTGAATATAAATAAGATAACAATTTTATTGAGCGTCTTTAAGTGAGCTTAAAAAGTACCGGAAATCGTTGTCGATCGTAAGCAGAAAAGAATCGAAGGTCAAATATAAAAAATTTCGAACAATCCAAAAAAATGGTCGAAATTTTTCATCTTTTTTAAAAAAGGAGATTTCCCCTGATTATTAAACAATTACAGGAAAAGAATGACTTTTTTAACTGTCAGAGGGAAAAATTTAAGATTTTTTAACAATTGGAGAGCCTCTCATGGGACTTGAACCCACGACCTGCTAATTACGAATCAGCTGCTCTACCAACTGAGCTAAAGAGGCGGTTTTTGTCGGGATGAGAAGACTCGAACTTCCGACCCCCACGTCCCGAACGTGGTGCGCTAGCCAACTGCGCTACATCCCGAATTCAAAATGATCTGATTGTTAATGAACTTACCCTTAATGATGACTAAAACTCCAGAAAGGGGCTGCAAAAATACAATTTTTTTTTCGAATAAAGCAACTACCATTATGCTTAAATTTGTATGTTTTTAACTTATGTTGAATGTATGTCATCCCATCTCCCTTATCGCGTTAAGCCTTTAATCTGGGTTTTTACGGCTTCCATATTCCTGCTGTCAGTTGCTGGTTGCTCCGGGGTGAAAAAGGAGCCTGACCGTGGCGGGATTAAAGCCATTACCGCGGCCGCTGTCGTGGTAAAACCGCGTTCCCTTGATAATCAGATCTTAACCAACGGCAACCTCATTGCCAATGAAGAGGTGGAACTCCGGAGCGAAATTCCGGGACGGATCGTCTCTATCAATTTCGAAGAGGGAAGCCGCGTGGCCAAAGGGGCCCTTTTGGTAAAGATCGATGATCGGGAGCTACAGGCCCAGCTTAAAAAGCTCCAGGTTGACGAAAAACAGGCGCGCGATGATCTCTTCCGGAAAGAAAAATTGTTGGAACTGAAAGCCGTGAGCCAGGAAGAATACGATAAATCCTTCAATACCCTGGGCATTATTCAGGCACAAATAGAACTGGTCCGGACCCAGATTTCTAAAACCGAGATCTATGCCCCTTTTTCCGGGCAGATCGGCCTGCGTCAGGTCAGCCCCGGAGGATTCGTTTCTTCTGCCACCATGGTTGCCCGGCTGCAACAGACCGATCCCATCAAGATCGACTTTGCCATTCCTGAGAAATATCGCGAAAAGGTACGTAACGGTACCCTTATTAAATTTACAGTCGAGGGTATCGACAGCGCTTTTCCCGGTCATGTATATGCCATCGAACCTAAAATTGATCCCGTCACGCGGAACGTTTCTTTGCGCGCTTCCTGTCCCAACCCGGGAGGTTTGCTGATTCCCGGCGCTTTCGCCAAGGTTGATATCCTGCTCGAAAGCATATCCGGCGCTCTTGTGGTCCCTTCCGAAGCCATCATCCCGCAACTGAACGGTGAAAAAGTATTTTTATATAAAAACGGAAAATCAAGGTCACAGATCATTACGACCGGAATCCGCACCGAGCGCGAGGTACAGGTAATCAGTGGATTACAGCCAGGAGATACCATTATCACCACGGCCATCCTGCAACTGCGCGAAGAAATGCCCGTTAAAGTTAAAATTGTACAATGAACATTTCTTCCCTTAGTATAAACCGGCCGGTATTAGCTACCGTTATTTCGCTTGTGATCATTCTCTTCGGAGCGATCGGATATGCTTTCCTGGGTATCCGCGAATTTCCCAGTGTTGATCCACCCGTTGTCACCGTCACGACCAATTATGTGGGGGCCAACGCCGATGTGATCGAGTCGCAGATTACCGAGCCATTGGAAGAATCTATCAACGGCATCGCCGGGATCCGTTCCCTGACCTCGGTCAGCAGCGATGGCAGGAGCAACATCAAGGTGGAATTTGAATTGAACGTGGATATGGAAACCGCTGCCAACGATGTCCGCGACCGGGTGTCGCGCGCGATCCGGAATATCCCACCCGACACAGATCCTCCTGTTATCAACAAATCGGATGCCGATGCCAGTCCCATATTCACCCTCACTTTACAGAGCAATACCCGCGATCTGATGGAGTTGTCCGACATCGCCAACAATGTGTTCAAAGAACGGTTACAGACGATCCCGGGTGTAAGCGAGATCAGGATCTGGGGCGAAAGGCGCTATTCCATGAAACTGCTGCTGGATCCTTCCAGGTTAGCCAGTTTTCAGCTCACCCCGGGCGATGTCAAAGAAGCCCTGACCCGCGAAAATATTGAACTTCCAAGCGGCCGGATTGAAGGATACGGCACCGAACTGACCATCCGCACCAAGGGGCGTTTGACAACTCCTGCCGAATTCAACGACATGATCCTTATGGCTAAAAACGGGACGGTCATACGGATGCGCGATGTGGGTATTGCCAAACTGCTTCCCGAAAATGAACGTACCATTATGAAAGGGAACGGCCGGGTCCCCATGGTTGGCGTTGCTATTACGCCACAACCGGGCGCTAACCAGATTGCCATTGTTGACGAATGCTACAAACGCGTAGCCCAGTTAAAGAATGAAATGCCCTCCGATCTTAATGTGGGGATTGCTTTGGATGCTACGCTCAGTATCCGGAAGGCCATCAAGGAGGTCCAGGAAACAATCCTCATCGCGTTCGCGCTGGTCCTCCTTGTAATCTTTTTCTTCTTACGAAGCTGGCGTACCACCCTTATCCCAATCATCGCCATTCCCATCTCCCTGGTCAGCGGGTTTTTTATTATGTACGTGGCAGGGTTCTCAATCAACATCCTGACATTGTTAGGGATCGTCCTGGCCACCGGCCTGGTGGTCGATGATGCCATCGTGGTCCTCGAAAACATCTATCATAAGATTGAGAACGGAATGGACCCCATTGAGGCAGGGCACAAGGGGTCAAAAGAGATCTATTTTGCCATCCTTTCGACAACGATAACCCTTGCCGCTGTTTTTCTTCCGATCATCTTCTTACAGGGACTTACCGGACGCCTTTTCCGCGAATTCGGGATTGTGGTTGCAAGTACGGTCCTCGTTTCGGCATTGGTATCGCTGACACTTACTCCGATGATGAGTTCCAGGATGCTGCGAAAGACAGAACATCATAATGTATTGTTCACCTTTACCGAAAACCAGCTTAACCGGCTAACTGATTTGTATAACCGTTCCCTGACACTTTTTATCCGGCGCCGGTGGCTGGCCATTGTGATCATGGTCTTTTCCATAGCGATCATTGCAGGCATCGGGGCAATCCTCCCCTCAGAATTGGCGCCCATGGAAGATAAAAGCAGGTTACAGTTGTCTTCTACCGCTCCCGAAGGGACTTCTTTTGAGCTGATGGACCAATATATGAACCAGCTTGCCATGATCGTTGATACCATCCCTGAAAAAGAGTCCATGATGGCCCTTACAGCGCCTGGTTTTGGATCCTCTTCTACTACCAATGCCGGATTCATCAGGCTTTCGCTGACACAACCGGAAAACAGGAAACGGACCCAGCAGGAGATTGCCGATGAACTTTCGGCAATCGGAAGAAAATACAATTTTGCGCGTACTTACGTCGTACAGGAACAAACCATCGGGGGAGGGAGCCGCGGTGGCCTTCCCGTACAATATGTCATATTAGCGCCGGATTTTGAAAAATTGAAGAAATCCCTACCCCGGTTCATGGAACAGGCACAATCCGATCCTATGTTCCAGGCTGTTGACCTTGACCTGAAATTCAATAAACCGGAACTGTCCGTGGAAATAGACCGCGACCGCGCCCAAGCCCTGGGCATCAACGTCCGCGATATTGCCGAAAACCTGCAGTTATATTTTAGTGGTCAACGGTATGGTTATTTCATCATGAACAGCAAACAATATCAGGTGATTGGTCAGGCAGACCGGTCGAACCGGGATAAACCACTGGATCTTAGCTCAATATACATCCGGAACAACGAGGGGGCCTTAATCCAGCTTGATAATGTAGTAAAATTGACAGAACAGAGCAACCCTCCACAGTTGTATCGTTACAACCGATATGTTTCGGCTACTGTTTCGGCCCAACCTGCCAAAGGGGTTACATTGGGACAGGGTATCGCGGAAATGCGGAAAATCGGGAAAGCAACTTTCGACGATTCCTTTTCATCTGACCTGGCAGGGACTTCCAAGGAATTTGAAGATAGTTCTGGAAGTTTGACGTTTGCCTTGTTATTGGCGTTGATCCTGGTTTATCTGATCCTTTCCGCCCAGTTCGAAAGTTTTGCCGACCCGTTGATCATCATGTTCACCGTTCCGCTGGCGTTGGCCGGGGCCCTGTTATCGCTCTGGATCTTTGGCCAGACGCTGAACATCTTCAGCGAGATCGGAATTATCGTCCTCATTGGTATTGTCACCAAAAACGGGATTTTGATCGTGGAATTTGCCAACCAGCGGAAATCAGCCGGGTTGGAACTGAGGGAAGCGGTGATCGATGCAGCCACCCGCCGTTTGCGGCCGATCCTGATGACCAGCCTGGCCACTGCCCTGGGGGCCCTTCCTATTGCATTAGCTTTGGGGGCCGCTTCGCGCAGCCGGGTCCCGTTAGGGATCACCATCATCGGAGGCCTGATTTTTTCGCTGATACTGACCCTATTTGTTATTCCTTCTTTGTACACTTACCTTTCAAGATCAAAAGCTAAAAAAGATGCGGAAATTGATTCAATGAAGAATTTACCTAAAAATTAAGAATTGATAATGAGCCTACTTCGAAAAGTCAAATCTTTACTTTTATCCCAAAGACGCAAAGACGCCAATATTTCATATTCCATCTTTTCAATCCATACCATCTTTTCAATCCGTACAATCCTTTCAATCCGCTCAATCCTAATTAATTACACAATTATTTTAGGGATTCTTTGCATTTGCTTTTCAGCCCTGCCTGTAACGGAAGCGCGGGCCCAGGAAATCCTTACCTTGCAGAAAGCGCTTGCGACGGGACTAAAGAATAATTATTCGATCATCCTGCAGAACAACGAAGAACAGATCGCGAAGAACAATAATACGATAGGCAATGCAGGATTTCTTCCTTCGCTTGAATTAACAGCTGCCCAAAATAATACCATCAGTACTACCCACCAGGAACAATTCAGCGGGACTACCAAAGATGTTTCCAATGCCCTGAACAACAATCTGAATATTAGCGCTCTGCTTACATGGACCTTGTTCGATGGCATGAAGATGTTTGTCAACAAACAAATGTTAGGGGTACTCGAGGATCTTGGTCAGAACGGCGCCCGGATCGTGGTGGAAGGAACCGTTGCCGATATTTCCCTGACCTATTATGGGATCATCCAGTTACACAAACTGGTACATGTTGCACAGGATGCCGTGGATCTGTCGATGCAGCGTAAACGCATCGCGGAAGCCAAGTTATCCCTTGGCGCAGGATCGCAACTGATGTTGCTTCAATCAACTGTCGACCTTAATGCCGATAGTACAAGATTAATCCAGCAAATGGTTTCCCTGGCCAACACGCGCGCCGACATGAACCGCCTTTTAGCCCGCGATATTTTTACTGATTTTGAAATCCGGGATACTATTATCATCAAAGAACCGCAGGGCTTCGATACCATTCTCCGTAAAGCCTCTTTACAAAATACACAGCTTATCGCGGCCCGGTTAAATCAGGACCTTGCCCGGCTAAGCGTGAAGCAGGCACAGGCTGATCGGTATCCACAAATTGATTTCGATGGCGGGTACAGTTACAGCACCTTGAATTCCCAAACTGGTTTTCTTCAGTTTAACCGGAGTTATGGCCCCTCTTTCGGGTTTTCACTTTCCTACAACCTTTTCAATGGTTTCAATGTGAACAGGGCCGTTAAAAATGCAAAAATATTGATGAATTCGGGAGAGATTGAAGTGAAAGATGCCATGGAGGAGTTGAAAGTCAGTTTATTAAAACAATATAACCAGTTTCGCTCAAATCTCGAAGTAGTGCAATTACAGCTCAGTAACGTGATTGTTGCCCGCGAAAATGTCAGTATTGCTTTCGAGAAGTACCAGTTGGGCAGTATCAACGACATTGAACTCCGCGAGATCCAGCAAAAACTCATTGATGCAGAATATCAGCTTATCTCTTCACAGTTCGTTTGCAAAACTGCCGAAATCCAACTCTTACGCCTGAGCGGGGAACTCCTCAAACAAGCCCCAATTGAAAATTGACGGTTTTAAATTTCATCCCCCATCCTTTTTACAGTTTCTTTTGCAATTGCTGTTATTCTTTTGTAAATTTGTATAAACAGACCTTTTGAAAGGAGGAAATTATGGAAAATCTCCTGCGTTTTTACATTGAGCGGGCATTGCGGGAACCGGAAGTTGGAAAAACAACAGGTTCAGGCCCTGTAGTGACAATTTCCAGGGAGTTTGGTTGTCCTTCAAAACCCATTGGTCAAATGTTGACCGACACCCTGAATAAGGTTTTGGTATCGGCCCCGGTCATAAAATGGCGCTTTATCAACAAAGAATTGGTGGAATCAGCAGCCAATGAACTTAATATCCAAACCAATGACCTGAATTATTTTATGAGCTCTGTCGGTAAAGGGCTCCTCGAAGATGTGTTGGTCTCTTTCACTCCGGGTTATGTGAGCAGTCACCGGATCAGGCATACCATTACCAACATTATCAGCGCCATGGCCCAGCATGGGCATTTTGTGATTGCGGGAAGGGGCAGCGTTGGCGTATTGCATAACCATCCCAACGCCATTCATGTGCGTTTACAAGCCCCTATTGAATGGAGGATCCCGGAAATTTGCAAACTTCGCGATGTCAATGCAGATGAAGCTTTAAAACTGGCCCATGATACCGATAAAAAACGGACAGCCCTCATCGAACTGATGTATGGCCATAAATTCCATCCCTATCTCTTTGACCTACATTTTAACTGCAGTACACTTACTAAAGAACAAATTGTCCAAACGATCATGGGGCTGATGAAGGCTAAAAAAACGGTGTAACTGGGGGTGCTATATCAGGCATGGCGCTGTGGATGTTTTTATGCCAGGGTCATGGCTTTGTCGGGCGACACGACCTAAGAATGGGATGTTCAAAAGGGCAATTTCTTTATGTGGGCAAACTTCCAGATTGAGCCTGATAGTTAAATAATGGAAAACTAATTATCAGTTAGAAAAGGCTTAGAGGAGACTTAGGCAAGACATAGACGAGGGGGTCAATTTTAGGGGAACGAAAAGAGAAATAGGGAAAATTTTATTAAACCGATGGTTCATACGATTTGTAATTGAAACGCTAAAGATAATCATTTTTTATAAAAATCCCCTTCATCTCAAATATTGTTTTTAAATATAATTGCTGGCCTATTGTCCCATTCATTGATTCGTTGGTTCATTCATTTCAGCCGGAATGCAAATTGTTACCCGAAAAATCATTATATTTGTAAATATTTTTAAAATTTGACATTTCACGAATTTGGTTTTGACGGGTCGTTGGTGGAAGGCATAGAAGCCCTGGGATATACAACTGCTACACCCATACAGGAAAAAGCCATTCCAGCTATTTTATCAGGAAAAGACCTGATCGGGTCGGCACAGACCGGCACAGGGAAAACAGCAGCCTTTCTGCTTCCCCTCATTCAGAATATCATCAGCGCGCCGCATGACGAAGCGATCAAAGCCTTGATCATTGTCCCGACCCGTGAATTGGCCATGCAGATTGACCAGCAAATGGAAGGAATTTCCTATTTTACCCCGGTGAGTTCTATTCCGGTTTACGGCGGAACCGATGGGGCTTCATTTTCCCGTGAAAGACAAGCGCTGGCGAATGGGGCCGACATGGTGATTTGTACGCCCGGACGGATGATCGCTCATCTGAACATGGGCTATGTTGATCTATCGAAGCTCCGTTATCTGATCCTTGATGAGGCCGACCGTATGCTTGATATGGGATTTCACGACGATATTCTGAAAATTATTTCATACGTGCCTGAAAAAAGGCAAAACCTGCTGTTCGGGGCCACCATGCCACGGGAGATGCTTGTATTAGCCCGGAAGATATTGAAAGATCCGGTTGAGGTCAATATCGCTGTTTCAAAGCCGGCCGATAACATACTTCAGATGGCATATTTGGTCTATGATATCCAAAAAATCCCTCTGGTCCAATACCTGCTAAAAGATATCCACCTCCGGAGTATCCTGATCTTTTGTTCCACCAAGAGCAAGACCCGGCAGGTGAGCGCAACGCTGAAAAAGCTGGGGCTCCAGGCTGAAGAGATTCATTCTGATCTTGATCAGTCAGCCCGCGAAAAAGTGTTGATGCGTTTCAGGAACAAGGAATTATCCATCCTGGTAGCCACCGATATCGTATCAAGGGGCATTGATATCGAAGATATTGACCTGGTCATCAATTTCGATGTCCCAAACGACGGGGAAGATTACATTCACCGTATCGGACGGACCGCCCGCGCCCAATCAAAAGGGGCTGCCATCACCCTGATCGGGGAAAAAGAGCAACGGAAATTTCTTGATATCGAAACCATGCTTGGGAAACCGGTTTATAAAGGCGCCCTTCCGCTCCATCTTGGAAACGGCCCCGTTTATCAACCCAAAACAGATAAAAAAGAGTATCGGAAAAGGGATTTTCGCCGTAAATAATATAAATCGGGAAGTTTTTTTCTTCTTTTTGTCATTTCGATACTTTTTATCCCTAAATTTGCAAATATTATTTTTAATTACATTATCATTATGAAAAATGGAAAAGTAAAATTCTTTAATGAGTCAAAAGGATTTGGATTTATTATGGACTCCGAGACAGGCAAAGAATATTTCGTTCATGCCTCTGGTTTAATTGACCGTATCCGGGAAAATGACGAAGTAACATTCGACCTGACCGAAGGTAAAAAAGGATTAAATGCAGTAAATGTTAAACTTGTATAGCTTAACCGAAAACGATTTTTATCCTGGAGGCTGTCTTGAAAAAGACAGCCTCTTTTTTTTAAAGATCTGAACCTTAATACTCCAGAAGAAATTAAGGTTTACCGGATTTCCAGCGGGCTTCTAAAATCCGGTAAGGATATCGGGTTACAAGTTGATGGGCATTGGAACAGGTGGTTTTATGTATTTTGATCCCCTGGGTGATGCTGACAAAAGCAAAGATCGGATCACCTGGGGAAGGATGGCAACACCGGGCAAACTGGTAATGTAACGATTTTATTTTAGGGTCGATGATCACATAATCATCTTTACCGGCCATAACATTGGAAACCGTTTCCGGGAAAGTCTCTTCTTTCGGGGGAACCATTGGAACAGGTTCCTGCAACGGTTCCTGTAATGCTTTTTTGATTTTTAACGGGTCGGCTTTCCCTTCGCCAAAACGCTGGTAGAGTTCCAGGATGTTTTCACAATTAAAATAAACGACTAATTTATTGATGACAGGATCGGTAAATTCATATCCGTGCTGAAGGACCTTATTCTTGATAATTTCCTTGCCCCAGTCGGCTTCTTTGTATGATTCCATCTTCAGGGCATGCTTAATACGGGCTATGTTACGAGGGCTTTTTGCAATCTCCAGCCAGCCCGGGTTGGGCTTTTGGTTTTTGGCGGTGAGGATTTTTACCGTATCTCCGTTTTGAAGAATATAGCGGAGGGGGACCATTTTACCGTTCACCATGGCTCCAGTACAGGAAGATCCGATCTCAGTATGGATTTCAAAAGCAAAATCGAGGACAGAGTAACCTAATTTCATTTTTTTCAAATCCCCGGTCGGGGTAAAAATGAAGATTTCGTCGGAATAGAGTGCCTTTTTCTCACGACTGATCGATTTTTCAAGGGATACCTGGGTGGGATTTTCCAGCATCTCCCTGATTTCAGCGTACATATCCGTTTTTATCGCAGTCCTGTCGCCGGTTTTATATTTCCAGTGAGCGGCATAACCTTTTTCTGCAATTTCGTCCATACGCCGGGTCCGGATCTGAACTTCCACCCAGCGTCCCTGAGGACCAATGACTGTAGTATGAAGGGATTCATACCCCGTTGGTTTAGGAAAAGAGATCCAGTCGCGTAAACGGCGGGGATTTGGCGTATAGATATCGGTCACTAATGAATAGATCTTCCAGCAATCGGCGGCTTCGTTTTCGAGGGTATGATTAAGGATGATCCGGATGGCGAACAGATCGTAAACCTTTTCAAATTCAACCTTTTGGGTTTGCATTTTCCGATAAATGGAAGGGATCGATTTGACCCGGCCCTTGATTTCGCAATCGAATCCGTTCTCAATTAACCTGCTTTCAATGGGCTGGATAAAGTCGGCAAAATATTGTTCCCGTCCGGTGCGGGTTTCGGCCAATTTCTGTTCAATCAGCCCATAGGTTTTCAGGTCAGTAAAACGCATTACCCTATCCTCTAATTCATGCTTGATCCGGTAAAGGCCAAGCCGATGGGTAATCGGGATATAGAGCGCTTTAGTCTCTCCGGCGATCTGACCTTGTTTTTCGGAAGCATATCCGGAAAGGTGACGCATATCGTAAAGCCGCATCCCAAGCCGGATTAGTAGAACCCTGATATCCGGGGAAAGGGTAAGCAATAACCCGATAAAATTTTCGCGGTTGGTGTTGTATTTTTTAGTATCAACGCGTTCGAGCTTATGTATCCCATCGATCAGTTCCCTGACCGGCTTGCCAAATTCGATCTCAATCGCTGCCGGAGTGAGGATTCCTTTATCGGCCAGATTTTTAAGCATCAGGCACTGGACTGATTCCGCCCCCAGGTTCAGGTCTTCTAAAATAATCCTGGCCGTATCCAATACCATCTGGGCGTGGTCGTCATCCTCCCCCATGTCAATATGATTAAGCATCAAGGCAAAAGCTTTCCGGAGGATGGTCCTATCCCGGCTTAGTTCCTCATATTCAAGTAAATTTTCGAGGGTAAAATCACCGGAAAATGGGTCTTGAAGCGTGTTCATCATGAGATAACGGGTTCACAAACAAACGCAAAGGTAAAGGAGATATTTTGAATAAGCTGAACCGGGATTTGTAAACCGTCAATCGTCAATTCTTTCAGGTATATAAAAACCTTTTGATCTTTTGAGTGGCTGTTTTCTGGAAGGGATCGGTTTGGGCAATGACCAGTTGGACCTGCTGGCATTTATTGACGCGGGCATTTACGTAGTCCTGTAACTCCTCGCGAAGTTCTTCTATTTTTTGTTCTGCCTGGCTGGCTACTTCGTTTTTTAATGATTGATAGCGGAGGGCGATTTCTTCCTGGTTGAACTGTACAAGGGCAACCAGTTTTCCTTTTTTTTCTATAACCAATGATTCTACCACATGCTGAAAGTTATTGATCACCGATTCGATATCCTCGGGATAGACATTTTCTCCGTTGGACCGTACGATAACACTTTTCATGCGTCCTTTGATAGAGAGGTTCCCTTTGTTGTCGAATACGCCCAGGTCGCCGGTCCGGAACCAGCCATCAGGACTAAGGATTTCACTGGTCAATTGTGGTTCTTTGTAATATCCTTTCATGATATTCGGACCTTTGGCCCAGATTTCACCTTCACCGGTGCGTTTATCCGGTTGGTGGATCTTCAGGTCAACTCCTTCGCAGGCAGGGCCGGTTGTTTGAAGCCGGGCATGTTGGGGATTAAAGCCGGCTATCAGGGGGGCGCATTCGGTAAGCCCATAGCCTATAGCATAAGGGAATCCTGCTTCGATCATGAACCGTTCCACTGTTTTATTGAGTTTGGCGCCACCAACACCGAAAAAAGTCAATTCCCCGCCAAAGGTTACCATCAATTTCTTACCGGCAATCCTGTGCAATAATTTTCTTACCGGTGGAATTTTATACATTAATCTCATTGCCGCGTTACCGGTAAATTCAGGCAATATTTTTGACCGGAAGATTTTTTCCATGATGAGGGGTACGGTCAGCATCGTTGTTGGCCTGACCAGAAGTAACGCCGGCAGGAGGATCGAGGGGGTTGGTGGCTTACGAAGGTAATAAATACAGGCCCCGCGATACATAGGGAGGATCAGCCCCAATGTGTTTTCATAAGTATGCGAAAGGGGCAGGATGGACAAAAACCGGTCTGTTTCGCTGATAGGCTGAATTTTATGGCCATTGACAGCAGTGAAACAGATGTTCTTGTGCGAAAGCATAACGCCTTTGGGTTTTCCTGTTGTACCAGAGGTATAGATAATCGCGGCCAGATCGTCTTCTTTCACCTGATATTGTTTTTCTGATTTTATATTCAGGTCAAATACCGGAGAGCCGAAAGAGGGATTCAAACTGGAAAAATCTTCAATTTTTAAAATATTACACAGGAACTTAGATCGGGTATCTTTGAGTTTTGTCAATAAATTTTCAGAAACAAAGATTGCTTTTGCTTCCGAATGATCGATCAGGGCAGCAATCTCACCCGTAAGAAATTCCGGGAGAAGCGGCACGACCACGGCGCCCATAAAGGTAATGGCATAATATGCAATCGCCCAGTTTGGCTGGTTGGCGCCCAGGATAACAACTTTGTCGCCGGATTTGATGCCTAATTGTTCTAAAAAAGCCATCAATGACCGGATCCTGTTATTTACCTCAGCATAGGAAAGCGGTTTTTCGCCAACAATCGTCAGCGCATCCCGTTGACTGAAATTATTTAGTGTAGAAGCAAAAAATGCCGGAAAAGTCAAGCAGGTACTTTCTGTCATGGTTCCCTTTCTGAAAGTTCTTCTTCAAGGGTTGCCACAATACCGCTATTGAAGGTAAACTTATCGATTAATCAATTGCAAAGGTATAAAAAAATACTATATAGCCATGGGCATGGTAAACCGAAAAGCGCTCCCCTTTCCCGGTTCACTTTCGGCCCAGATCCTGCCGCTATGTTTTTCAACAAATTCCCGACATAAGATCAATCCAAGCCCGCTTCCTTTTTCTTCGGCTGTTCCCCGGGCGGGGGGTTTACCTGCAATGGAGAAAATCTTCCCGATATTGTCCTGGGAAATCCCCACACCGTTGTCGGTGACCGATATCTCAACAAATTGTTTTTTTGAAGCTGCCGAAACCACAATACTTCCTTTTTCCTGTGTAAATTTTATTGCATTGGA
>Ga0172381_10001403_pt1 | contig 28517 bp, 21 predicted proteins | sample Leawel6488metaG_FD_119754 | JGI IMG/M metagenome (GOLD analysis project Ga0172381, IMG submission 119754) | Leachate microbial communities from a municipal landfill in Southern Ontario, Canada - Leachate well 64-88 metaG | ecosystem: Engineered > Solid waste > Landfill > Unclassified | place... | reverse complement strand
TTGGTATCGTCAGGCGTGCATTGCGGATAAGGCGTGGCGCTGCAATTATACGGCACGGGATCGCAATTACAGGTTTTTTCGTTACAAGTATAACCGGCCGAGCAGCGCGTATTATCAGCCTGACACAAACCCGCGTCTTTTGAACAAGGCCCAAAACTCGCACCGGTCGTAAAAGTCCAAACATAGGCGGCCTTATTTGCCCCGCCCGTGCAGGCGCCGCTGGGCATGCAGCTATCTTTATATTGCCCAACACTACAGCATTCCTGACCCGATTGGCAGCTGCTAGCCGTGCAGGCGCCGACAGTAAAATTCAAACCGTTACTCTCAATATTATTTACATTTTTGGCTTGTAAAATTCCGCTCATGGCGCCTGACGGCACGGTTGAAGTTAAAGATTTGGCCTCAACATTTAAATCAGTCTGCTCAACATTAGGCGTAAACAATAGTTTATTTACCGTCGCCCCAGATGAATTCAAATTCTCGCCATAAACCGTTATCGGTTGGGCAATAGGGCCGTTATTGGGCACCACCTCACAAATATTCGGCCGAGTCAAAGCCTGGTCGACCAAAAATTTTGGCGAAGTTAAATTGCTGGTATCAGAACTACCGGCCTGGTTTATCACTTTAATTTTATAATTTGTGTTATTTGATAGAGTTGGAACTTTAATGACGATTTGGCTGTTCTGCCAAAATCCTTCCAGACAACCCTGAGGTAAAGAGTAGTCAGCCTCAACTTCACTGCCGTCGTCAGCCACGAATTTTACCTGGCTGGAATTAATTTTTTGTTCGCCGAAATTCGCGCCGATAATCGTTACAAAACTGCCCACCGCGCCACTGGCCGGTGAAAAAGAATAAATTATCGGCTGGGATAAAACTTGACCCACGGCAAAATTATAAGGATTGCTGTATTGCTCTTTGCCGTCCATAGTTTCTTTGACTCTGACGCCGACCGTGGCGGCACTCGTCAAATTTGGTACTCGCAAATCAGTAATAGTTTGATTATTTACTACCTTAGGCGTACCCAAGGCAATGACTGTGGCAAAGTAAGTTTTGCCCACGAAAAAATTATTACCCTCAACGCGGATAGGTTCGTCAAGATGGCCTGACGGCAAATTCGTGGCAGTATTTAACACACCACAAAGACCGGGCCGAGCCGTGGTATTAATATCAAAATTAGCAATCACTGGAAGTTGAGCATCATTAGAAAGATCGGACAAACTATTAGCACTGACCACTTTAATCGGACCATCCACGCTCGAAACCGGAATGGCCACGATTATTTGTTCGTTACTCCAAGTATTCTGACAATTCGAATTAATAGCCGAGGCCAGTGAGGCTTCAACGGTTTGCGTGCCATCTTGAGCCGTAAAATACACGTGGCCAACAGTATCACCAAAATTTACGCCAGCAATAGTTACAAAATTATTCCACGCGCCATCATTAGGATTAATTGATTGAATAATCGGTCTGGCTTGGCAGGTGCAGCTGACATTATCAGCAAAACAAGTTAAATTATTCGCGCATTGACCAGCCTGGCAGCTGGCTTGAACCACGTTAGCGTCGCAACTTTCACCTAAACCGGGCAGCCGGCAAACGCAATTTTCACAAACCAAACCCGACAAACATTTCCCTCCCGCTTCACAAGCAACAGTGGCAGTATCCAAATCACAACTTTGACCGACATCAGGCAAACAATTATTGGCGGCTAAACATATATTATTTTTACAGCAAGCCGAACCGCAATCAGTGCTGTTATTGCAAGTTACGGTAAACCAAATACTATTACTAGCCTTGCCATTAGCGTCGGTAACATTGACCAAACCAGATACCGCCGGTGATGGCACATCAGGATGTTCAATTAATGTATCATTCCATTTAATAAATTCCGCCGATTGTTTTTCCGTAAACCAGAGCGAACCGGCCGTCGTACCAAATCTGACACCTTCGGCTTTTTCTAAGGGCTGACCATTATTACCAAAACCCGGAACCAGACAAGCCAAACCCGGGCCAGGTTGGCCGGAACTGACAATAAAAGGTGAAGCAACACTGATTTGATTGTTTAAATTGGTAACAGTAACATTATAAGATTTATCCAAATCAAGAGTCGGCACGATGACCCGAACTAAACCATAGCCACCAGCCTGCTGGGACCAAACCGGGGCACTATTACAGCTGACAATACTGGCTGTTTGACTGCCGAATATTACTTGACTGGTAGCCGCTGAATACTCACCAAAATACCAGCCTTCAATAGTGACAAAGTCGCCAACATAACCCTTAGGCACACCGCCCGGGCCAGTTCCCCTAACGGCTTCAACGCGACAAATAGTCGGCACGGCCGTGGCTGGTTTGGGACAAGCCGGAGTTTCGGGCAGACTGCAATAAGCCGCGCTGTCGCATTCGCCCGGCACGTAAACAACTGCATCACCCGAGCTATTACATTTTTTCTGACACGCCACGCATTCGTTGGCGTTGCAACTCTCACTGATTTCTGTAGTGTTGGTGGCCTGACCCAACATATTGACAATAAAGCTGACAATCGAGAAAGCCAAAAAGATTATAACTAAACCAATAACCGCGCCAGTCAGAACCTTTTTACCCAAAGCTATTTTCTCTTCGTTGCCGGCTGAGCTCAGCCACAAAAAACCGCCATACAAAGCAATCAGCAAAGCCACAATGCCCAAAAAGCCCAAGAGAATTCGGACAACATTCATAATCGTAACGCGCAAATCCTGGGTGCCTAAACCCAAAGTATTGCCATATTGCAAACCAACATCCAAGGCTAAAACCGAAGAAGCCACAAAAAAGCTGCCGATTATTAAAATTAGAATCGGTAAAATTAATTTAATTTTATTTTTTAATTCTTTATTCATTGGCCAAATTATAACCAAAAATTATTGGCAAACGGTCGCACTGGCCACTCCATTGCAGCAGTAAGGCAAATTAGTCGCCGAAACGCCGCAGCAGCCAGTCTTGGAATAAGGTTCGCAAACCCCAATACAAACTTCTCCGGTTGGGCAATTAGCGTTGTCAGTGCAGACAGTGGCCGTACTGACACTGCAGTGTTTAATTTGACCGTTCGGTCCTTTACCCGGTACAAAACAATTTTGGTAAATATCTTTAACGCCGGAGGCTAATTCCGCGCCATATTGGGTCGATTCCAAAAATCTCGTGTGGTTAATCCAAGCCTGACTCCGATCGGAATAACCATCTTTTAAACTGCACACGCCGGTTGAGCCCGAGGTGCTACAATCAGCTTTTTTCGTGCAATCCTTATACGCCCGCGCATCATTTAAACATACTCGGGCGTCTTCACCCACATTACTCACCCACCAACCGACCGGCTGCGTGGTGACATCTTTGAGAGTAATATATTTTTTTGTTTCACAAATTCGTCCGGATTTGCATTGATTATCCCGAGCGCAATAAACCTGTTCTTGGGTCTGATTAACGCAGTATTTTGAAGTTCCCACTTCCGTGCATTTTTGGTCGGCATCTTGGCAATCAGCATCATTGTTGCAGGTACAGCTGCCATCTGTATAACCACTGCCAGGTTTGACGGTGCTAGATTGTAAAAGTTTGTTAAATTTAGCCGTAATGGGACTGGTTAAGCTTGAACCGGTGCCCGTCACATTCGGCGTAACGCTCAAAACTACCGGTGCGGCCACTTCGATTTTATTTCTGATATAAAATTCCCAAACCAAATCATCACCCGTCAGACGACAGGAGCCTGGCTTATCCGCTTCGCTATTGTCTTTACAAACATTACTATCGTCAGCGCAGTTAATGCCTTGAGTAGCGCCTGATGCCTGAAGATCGCAAGCCTGGCTAAAAGCGTTAGCATTAAGACCAAAAGCTTTAACTAAACTTTGCTCGGTTGGTCCTTGGGCAAAACCGTTTTTATTGCCATCAAAAGAATTATTGGCAATATCGGTCAAACCAGCCGGTACCCCATCAGCTTTCATATAAAATATTCCATCGACATTACCACAAGCTTTGCTTTGACCGGTAGCCAAAGACGTAGCTCCCACCGGTATATTCTCGCACAAGGTAGTTTGGGTAGCGTCTTCATAACGCAGATTGGAACAACTATTATCATCAACGCAAGATCTTAATCTGGCGGCTTTAACGATGACGCGATATTTGACGTAATCTTTATTGGCTACGACTGGCAAGCAGAAAAGCTTGTCACCGCACGAATTAATAATTGTTTTATTTTTGGCGTCCAGACACGGTTGCAAAGAAATAAACTCAACTGTTTGATAAAGATTACTTTGGACAAAAGTCCCATTTACAAATTCATTATCTTCAAATACTCCATTGTCATTAACGTCGGCTTGAACCATGATATTGGAATAAGTGCCTGATTTCAGCGTGCCAATCCCGGCCGGGTTGCCGCTAACAGTATTGATTTCCGCCTTACCCACCGCCAAAGTAGGCAAAATAGCTTCGGAAAAATCAATTCTTAAAACAGCATTTCGCGGCTGATCGCAGCCATCCTGGCATTCGGCCGTGGTAGATAAATCAATGCCGCCGGACATATTACCAATCACCGCCCAGCTGCCGGTTGTACCCACCGTAATGGTATTACCGGTTGAACCGGCCAAAACCGCAGTCAAATTAATTTTTAAGCTATTTTTTTTATCTACAGCCGCGTTCATATCCGGCGCTTGAATTTGACTATGAATTTTATCCGCGATTCTGGCCGCCAGAAGGGCTTTGTTAGCTGTACTATTTGAACCGGTTACGATTATATCATTACCAGCAGTACTGGTACGAGAAAATTTGTAAGTTGTGTTACCAATTTGCAAAGTATCAGCCGAGGTCTTGGGAATAAAATTAATTTTGAATTGCATGCCGCCGGCGTAAAGATCATCTTGAAACACCACCAAAATACCGTTATTCAAAGTTACAGTTTTGGTCTTAGCGTCAATCGGATAACTGGCCGCTCCCAAGGAGTTGGCCGGACTCCAAGTAGCCAAAATACTGGATCGATCTTCAGAAACAACAGCGGTTAAAACGCCCGCGTATTCAAAATTATAATTTCCCGAAAGTTTAATTTGAGCGTTATTGGGGTTAATCGGAATACTGGCGATAGTGGCTAGAGCGTCTCGATCAACTTTAGGTAAATCATTAACGGTAATAGAACCAGTTGCTTGGGCATCTTTAACAGCGGAATATGAATCGTGATTATTGTCCGGAGTGGGAAAGACACTGGAAACTACCGGCGATTTTAAATCCAATTTTGATCCCACTTCAAAAGTCCAGGAAAAACTATTACCCGCGCCGACAAAAGCTGATTCATTGTTACTCTCTTTGACCAAGGCGCTGCTAAGTTTTACCGTATACCAATATTTAGACGTCTCATCGCCTAAAGCACCGGCCGGAATAAAAGTATAGGTTTTTTTATCAGATGTCGTTACTCTTACTTGCGCCGCGCCCAAAGCCTTGTCCTCTCCTTCAGCGCTCTTAAAAATCCTCACATTGGACTTATTGCCGCTGACGGCCAAATTTTTATTGGCACAAGGATTGCTGCTTCCGGCCACGCAAACCGCTCCGGGTTCAATATCCATAATAGTTTCAGGTTTAATTTCTTCCTTAAAGGTTACCACTACGGATGTATCACGGGGCACCTCGGTCGCCAAAGGCAAAGGATAAACACTTTCAATTACTCCTCCGCCCAAATATCCGCAATTCTCACAACCAGTGGGTGGGACCACGGTACCCGGAATTTGACTGCCACCGCCCAAAGAGCCGGTCAACATACCAATAATGAAACTTACGATGGCAAAAGCCGAAAAAATAATAACTAGACCAATGGCGGCATTGCGCAAAATAGCTTTGGCTTGAGTAATCTTTTCTTCATTGCCAACCGAACTCATCCAAAGGTACCCGGCATAAATTACCAAAACCAAGGCAATAATACCCAAAAATCCTAAAAGCACCCGGACAATGTTCATCACGGTTACTCTTATGTCTTGGGTGCCAAGCCCTAAATAAGTCCCATAACCCAAACCAAAGTCCGTCGCCGCCAACACCGGCAAACTGAAAGTAAAAAATAAAACCGCCAGCGTTAATAAAACAAAAGCGGTCTTGCCTCGTTTAGCAGTCATCAGTAGACTGAGGACTAAATTTTTTTTATACATAAAGTTTATCCTTTTTATATTTGATAAATATTATAAGAGATAATCTATGTTTCTTACTCTACTCCTTTTGCGAAAAACACTTAGGCATCAAAATTCTAAAAATTAAAATTCTAATGCCAAAATGCTTATTGAAAAAGTTCGGCCTTGACCAAACGACTAACCACGTTGCCGTCGGCCATACTGCCTAATTCTTTCATCACTAAACCCATGACTTTTCCGGTGTCGGCGGGACTAGTCGCGCCAACTTGGGCGATTACCTGAGAAATTTTTTGTTTAACATCTTCTTCGCTCAATTCAGCCGGCAAATATTTAACAATAACTTCGATTTCCTTAGTTTCCTTTTCCGCCAAATCCGGCCGATTACCGGTTTGGTACATTTCCGCCGCTTCTTTGCGCCGTTTTACTTCGGTTTTTAAAAGCTTGATTAATTCATCCCCAGTTAAAGCCTGACGGTTTTTAGCAATTTCCGCGTTAGTAATCGCGGTCTTTAAACCCCTTAAAACCAAAAGCACCAGCTCGTTCTTTTCTTTAAACGCCTGGAGATAATCTTTTTCTAACTGGGTTAGAATTTCCATTTTGGGTTCACTGGGCCCCGATTATTCCAGTCGCCTGCCTCAGGCAGGCGACTGAAAATTGGGAAAATTAATTTTAACGGTAAGAACTAGTGGGATATTCTTCCTTTAATTTGCCGATTTTTTTAAGATATTCCCGCTTCTCTCTGATTTGCTTTCGGCGCAACGCTTCTTTTCTGACGGCGTTTTTGTTCTTGTCTTGCTCGTGAAAGCGGATCTTGCGCGACTGAATCAGTCGGCCGCTTTGCTGCAATTTTTTGTGAAAACGTCTTAGCAAACTCTCGAAAGTTTCGCTCTTCTTTCTTTTTACTTCTGCCACTTTGTTTCACCTCCTTTGGGTGAATTAACAGCCTAGCCAAATGCCGGCTGATTTTCATTAAAAACTAACTAAACAATAACATTTTATCGAGTCTGTGTCAAATATGTTGTTTAAAGCTAATTGGCTAAATTATTAAGTCCAAGTTTCTTCTTAATTTCATTGACTGTTTTATTAAAATCAATGATCTCTTGAACTCCGCTTTCCATATCGCGGATCAAAATGGTTCCATCCATTACCTCTTTCTGACCCAAGATTAAAGCATAACGGGCTTGAAGTTTATTGGCTGATTCTAATTGCGCTTTTAAACTGTTTTTAGAAAAACTTTCGGCCACGCCCACACCCTCACGGCGCAATTGCTCAAACAATCGCATCGCTCTAACCTTGGCCTGTTCGCCAATTTGGCATAAAAATATTTCCGGCCCTTTTTCGGTTGGCATCTTGACCTCACGAGAACGCAACTGAGAAATAATTCTTTCAATACCAATAGCCACACCCACCGCCGGCGTCGGTTTGCCGCCGAGCAATTCAATTAGACCATCATATCTCCCGCCACCGCATAAAGCGCTTTGACTACCCTCTTTTTCTTCCTTGGGCCAAACTTCAAAAACCGTTCTGGTGTAATAGTCCAGACCCCGTACCAAGTGCGGATTTAATTTATAAGAAATATTCAGTTCATCCAAATACTCCACCACCTTCATAAAATGATTGCGACAATTCTCGTCAAGCCAATCAACAATCTGCGGCGCGTCGGTTCTGACGAACTGGCAAGAAGGTTTTTTACAATCCAATAAACGCAAAGGATTTTTTAATAAACGCTTTTTACAATCTTCACAAAGCATTTTACGTTTGCTTTTATAATATTTCACCAATTCTTGGATATAAACTTTGCGGCAATCGGGGCAACCAATGCTATTAACCTGAATACTGACGCCATCCAAACCGACTTCTTGGTAAAAATTGTACGTCATGGCAATAACCTGAGCGTCAATGACCGGATCGTCATCACCTAAAACTTCAAAGCCATATTGGTAAAACTGACGTTGACGACCGGATTGCGGTCGTTCGCGGCGAAACATCGGTCCCCAATAAAATAATTTAACCGGCTGCGGCAAATTCATCATGCCATGATTAATGTAGGCTCTGGCGATAGAAGCAGTCGCCTCCGGCCTCAAAACCACATTGCCCTCGCCTTGATCGGCAAAAGCAAACATTTCTTTTTCTACAATATCCGTGCCCTTGCCCACGCCGCGAATAAACAAAGCTGTTTCTTCCAGAATGGGCGGATCAATTTTGGCAAAACCGTAAGCTTTGGCGAATTTCTCGGCGGTATTGTAAAGATACTGCCAAAGGACTTGTTCGGTGGGCAAAATGTCTTTAAATCCCCGAAGCGACTGAACGATCTTAGGTACGGTCACCTTCTTTTCTTTTTTTTCTTTAGGCATAAAATTTATACTACTTAGAGCTGATTAGCTAAATTGATAATTAATAATTAACATGGTAATTGACCAAACCAATTCGATAAATCGGCCAACCGCGCAAAAGAGTTTTACCGACAACAAATTCTCTACTCACCGGACCAAAGACTCTGGAATCCAAGCTGGCCACCCGATTATCACCCAAAACGTAATATTCATTGGACTTTAGAGTAACTTCTACTTCGCCTAAAGTCTTGAGGGATTCGGGCAAATAGGGCTCATGCAAAACCAAACCGTCAGGATACTGGCTATTGTAAATACTGACTCGGCTGGCAGAAATTTTAATCTTTTCTCCGGGTAAACCGATGACTCGTTTGATAAAATACTGACTGGGATCATACGGATAACGAATTACGACCGTATCCCCGCGTTGAGGCTGGCTAAATCGGTAACTGATTTCATCAATAATCAAATACTCATGGTTATAAAAATTCGGCTCCATGGAAGCACCCTTAACATAAAAAGGTTTAATTAGATAATAACGAACCGGAATAATAATAGCTAAAGAAATAACCACAATTTTTACAATCTCCCAAATAAAAATCAGCACTTGTTTGCCAAAAGACAGCTCCATGGCGTCGGGGTCAAATCTTTCGGCTTTCGGTTTTTTAAAAAAAATCATAAACGATCAGGATAGTTAGTAATTATGCCATCGATACCGAGGCTTTTTAAATAATTAATTTTTTTTACATTGTCCACTGTCCAAGCGCAAATCTTGATACCGCGGCGCTTGAAACAGGCGACTTTCTTTTTATTTAATAAATGATAATTAATATTTAGATAATCGGCGTTGGCGCGCTTAACCAGCCAACTGATGTAATACATGGTAATCGGCAAAAACAAAATGGCCAAAAAATCCAGCACTAGCCAAATCGTAAATGAATTACCGGAACGAAAAACCAAAGCGGTAGTGATATTCGGCTCCATCTCTTCGGCGATGCGTAATTCGCTAGCCAGATTGGACGAGACCATAACGTTATTCATCTCAACTTTATATTCACGCAAAACCTGAACCACAATCAACGCGCTGCCTTTAACCTTAAGTTCAATGTCCAAACCAATTTTATTATCAATTACCGCCAAAACTTCGCCCAGAGTCGGAATCTCCTCCCCACCCTTAACTTTTAAATCCTTGACTTGATCCAAAGTAAGTTGGTTAAGGCGTTTAAATTTCTTGGCCAGTCTGGCTAACTGATTATCATGCACCACCACCGGGTATAAATCTTTAGTCAGTCGCACGTCAAACTCAACCATATCAACCCCTAATTCCAGGGCTTTTTTAAAAGACGCAATGGTGTTTTCCGGAGCGTAGGCTTTAGCGCCACGATGTCCGATTTTTAACATTTATTTAATAAATTAAGAAATCAATAAAACTGCTTGATCGCCTAATCTGTTATTTATTATCTTTATGCTCCGGATACTCCGGTCTTTCCAACGCCTGCTTTAGATTCATCTCTAGTTCACCTCTTTGCATATCATGGTTGCCTCCATGATGGTCAAAAAAAGCATCAGCTTCAATATCAACCGGAAAAGCGTAAGAACTGTTGATTGGGCGAACGATCACTCGAGCTTTCACTGTTTTACCATCAGGTCTGGTGGCCTGCAAAGAATAAGTTTCATAATGCGTCCCGCGCCAACCTTTTGTATGTTCTAAAGTCATTCCCGAATCACCATCTTCTTCCGGCTCTATCACGTATCCTTCTTCATCTTTTTCTAATTTATTAATAGTAAAACCAAGCCTTGAAGCCATATCAAGCAGCCAAGTACGATTCTCTTCCATTTGTTCTTTATCCCTGGCCTCATTGGCCGCTACTTGATCAGGAGATAATAACACGTCCGGGTTCATAAGATATAGTTAAATTTTTAAAAATTTAATCTAATACATTGGTGGGCTCGAGAGGGATCGAACCTCTGACCTCTGCAATGTGAATGCAGCGCTCTAACCAGCTGAGCTACGAGCCCATTCTTTAAGTAAAAAAAGAAAGCGTTTGGGTTCACAGTACACCGAAAATATTACGCCTTGGTGTATGCCCATAAATGATATTAACTTTTTTTACAATAACACAAAACAATAACAAAATCAATAAGCCGCCCGAAAATCATCAAATTTGCCAAATACCAATATTTATGGCACAATAACCACATCGTAATTGAAAAAGCGTTATGGCCAGAACTGAGTTTGAATTTACCCCGGGCCTGGAAAATTTACCGCCCCGACCAAAAAAGAAAAGTAAATTTATCAGTAAATTAATCACCTATTTACTGGTAATTTTTGTTATCCTGGGAATTTCCTACAGCGTAGGCATCATTTCTTCAACCGACAATCTTTCAAAAAATCTCGGCGGCGTCGGTTTATGGCAGCAACTTAAAAATCTAATTGGCAAAAACGATCAAAAATTATCCGGTGAAACCGAAGATCGAATTAATGTTTTACTTTTAGGCATTGGTGGATTTGATGATAGTGGCAAACAGCATGATGGTCCCCAGCTGACGGACACGATTATTTTAGCTAGCTTCAAACCATCAACCAAACAGGTAGCGCTAATCTCAATTCCCCGCGATTTGATTGTTCAAATTCCTGGCAATGGCTGGCGAAAAGTCAACGCGGTCAATGCCATTGGCGAAGCAGCCAATCCCGGCCATGGACCAGAACTAACCGCCGAAATCATTTCCAATATTTTTGATCAGCCCATTCAATATTACGTGCGCCTGGATTTCACCGGTTTTCAAAAAGTTGTTGATAACTTAGGCGGTATTGATGTAGAAGTGGAGAATACCCTTGATGATTACGCTTATCCGGTACCGGGCAAAGAAATGGCCACTACTTCACTACGCTATGAACATTTACACGTCGAAGAAGGCCTACAGCACATGGACGGTAATTTGGCTTTAAAATTCGTCCGCTCGCGCAAAGCCTTGGGTATTGAAGGCTCGGACTTTGCCCGCAGTCGCAGACAGCAAAAAGTTTTAATGGCTATTAAGGAGAAAGCTTTGTCGTTTGGCACCCTGATTAACCCTTACCGCATTACTAATTTGATGGATACCCTGAGCCAACACTTACTCACTAACATTCAGGCCTGGGAAATTCTTAAGGCTTATGATTTGGGAAAAAGTATCAAAGAAGCCGACATTGTTCATCATGTCTTTGATGACGGCCCAACCGGCTCATTAGTACAAGGCAGTTCACCCGATGGCGCTTATATCCTTCAACCCAAAAGCGGCAATTACAATGAAATGCGGATGATTGCCCGAAATATTTTTGATACCGCGGCCGCGGAAAATCAAAAATCAGCCACTCAGGTTATTAAACCAAAAACTTTAGAAATCAGAAACGGCACCAATATTACCGGCTTAGCCTATCGCACTTCTGACTATCTGGAAAGTTTAGGCTATAAAATAAATAAATTTGACAACGCCCCGACCCGAGATTATAAAAAAACCGTAGTTTATAATTTAGTCACCGACGCCAAAGACACCACGGCGAAAAAAATCGCTGAAATTCTTAAGGCCGACGTAACGACTACTTTGCCCGATTGGGTTAAGGCCGCCGGCAACAATGGCCAAATTGACATCATTATTGTTTTGGGCCAGGATAACAAAGATTTATGAATTTAAAACCAAAAATTGAAAAAAAGTTGCCAACTGTAGTTATTGTCGGCCGGATTAACGCGGGCAAGTCATCGCTTTTCAATCGCCTAACCGAGGGCGGCAAAGCTTTGGTTTCCGATATTCCCGGCACCACGCGCGATTATAATAAAGGCAAGGTGAGCTGGCGTACTAAAACTTTTGAATTAATCGATACGGGCGGAGTCGATATTGATATTTTAAAAAATAGCATTCAAGCCCTGCTGCCGGAGAAAAAAATCAAAAAACTTTTTTTCGGCAAGGCCATTGAAAAAGAAATTATCAAACAAACTAAGGCCGCCTTGATTAAGGCTGATATGGTTTTAATGGTCGTAGATGGTCAAGCCGGTTTAATGCAGCAAGACCGCGAACTGGCGCTGGTATTAAAAAAATTTAAAAAACCGATAATTTTAGCCTGCAATAAAATTGACAGCCCCAAATGGCAGGCCTCAAGTCATGATTTTTTTAAACTCGGGTTAGGCCGGCCTTATGCCGTTTCCGCGGCCAACGGCAGTGGAACCGGAGATTTACTGGATGAATTGATAAAAAAAATAAAAGGCCAGCGAGGCCGGCCTAAAATAAATGATGAACGACCGATTAAAGTCGCGATTATTGGTAAACCTAACGTCGGCAAATCTTCATTAGTTAATCAAATTCTCGGCGAGGAAAGGGTGATTGTTTCAGAAGAACCTCACACCACCCGCGAACCGCAAGATACGGAAATAATTTATAATGACCGAAAAATTTTAATTTTTGACACCGCAGGATTAAGAAAAAGAGCCAAAATTGAACGAGGCTTGGAAAAGATGTCAACCAGCCGCAGTTTGGGCTTAATCAAATCCGCGGATATTATTTTATTTATCACTGAAGTTGATAAGCCCATCACGGCTCAAGACAGCCACTTGGCCGGTTTGATTAAAGACAGCGGCGCTGGCTTGATTTTAGTGGGCAATAAATGGGATCGACTGGAAGAAAAAACGGAAAAAATCGACGGCCAAATCAGAAGCTATTATCAACGGGCTTTCCCCTTTTTAAGCTTTGCCCCGTTGGTTTTCATTTCTGCCTTAACCGGCCGCAATGTCCAAAATATTTTGGATGTTGTTTTGGCAGTGGACGAAAATAGGAATCGCCTGGTTGAAGAAAATGAACTGGAAAAAATTATCAAAATTTTGGTTAGAAGACAAAGACCAGTTCAGGCCAAGGGTCAGAAATCTCCCCATATCTTTGCCATTAAACAAGTTAAAACCCATCCGCCGGAATTTGTCGTGTCAGTCAATGAAGAAGATACGCTGCATTTTTCCTATCTAAGATTTATTGAAAACCAAATCCGAGAAAAATTTGATTTTTTGGGCGTACCAGTTAAAATTAAACTAGAAACTTTCAAACATTAAAAATATGAAACTAATCGTCGGCCTGGGCAATCCGGGGAAAAGATACGAACCGACATGGCACAACGTTGGCTTTTTGGCGCTGGATAAATTCAAATCAAGTAAAGACGACGCGTTCTTAAATTACAAATGCAGTAAAAAATTTCAAGCGCAAATCTGCGAAGGTTCATATTTGGCAGAAAAAATTATTTTAGCTAAACCTCAAACTTTCATGAATTTGTCCGGCCAGGCCGTCAAAGCCATTAGCACGTTCTACAAAATCAAGCCCGAAGACATCTGGTTAATCCATGACGATTTGGATTTACCACTGGGACAAATCAGAATTTCTCACAACGCTTCCGCGGCCGGACACAAAGGTGTACAATCGGTGATTGATGAAATTGGCACGAAAAATTTTGTCCGCTTCAGAATCGGGATTAAAACAGAGACCCCTAAAAAAATACCGGCCCAAGATTTTGTCTTGCAAAAAATCGATAAAAAGTGTAACTTACTAATTGAACAGACAATAAATGAAATTGTTTCGGCTTTGGAAACGGCTCTGACTCAGGGCGTAACTGAAGCCAAAAACGATTTTAATTAATCAGCCCGTCAACACCAACATAGCGCTCTGCCAAATTATTGGCTAAGCGTTTTTTTATAAATAAAAAATAGCTCCCAAAATTCTGCCTGCCAGCGTAAGTCGAATATCACATTAGCAATACTAACTTAGCTTATGGCTACTGACTAGGTTAGGAGGGTTAACCCTGCTTTCGCCGCTGGCAAACAGAATTTCAAGAACTAAAACCATGATTTAATTTAATAGAATAGCTTAGCAGATTATTCGACATTTGTCAATGGTTTATTAGGCAAAAGATAAATTTATCATTATATATACTTAACCTAATATTTAATAAAGAATTATATGATTTCAGATGATACAAAATACTGGCTCGCTTTAGCCAAAATCTCTGCCATTGGCCCAATCAGATGGCAACGAATTATTAATTACTTTCCCCATTTAGGCGATTTATGGTCAGCTAGCCTAAGTACCATAATCGATGCCGGCATTGAACCTAAAATTGCCGAACAAATCATCAGTCAAAGAAAAACCATTGAACCCGACGGGGAATTGGAAAAAGTAGTCAGAAATAATATTAAAATTATTAAAATTACCGACATGTCTTACCCCAGACTACTAAAAGAAATTTACTCTCCCCCGCCTTTGATTTATTTTCTGGGTGAATTGGATTTAAAAAATGATTTTACCTTAGCCGTAGTCGGTACCAGAAAAATTACTTCCTACGGCCGGCAAATTACCGAAACTCTTGTCGGCCAATTAGCCCAAGCCGGCCTGACTATTGTCTCCGGCCTGGCTTTGGGCATTGACGCCTGTGCCCATCAGACCACATTAGACCATCAAGGTAAAACGATCGCGGTTTTAGGTTCGGGCTTGAATCAAATTTATCCGGCGGCCAATCGCGGCCTGGCTAAAAAAATAATTGAAGCCGGCGGCGCGGTAATCTCTGATTTTCCGCTGGGGACTTTACCCTACAAATCCAATTTTCCCTTACGCAATCGCATCATTGCCGGTTTAAGTTTGGGTACTTTAGTTATGGAAGCCGGCATTAAATCCGGCGCGTTAATTACCGCCCGATATGCCCTGGAACAAAACCGTGAAGTTTTTGCCGTGCCGGGAAATATTTTTGCCGCTAACGCGATTGGCCCAAACGAATTAATCAAATCCGGTGCCAAAATCGTAATTGAGCCAAGAGATGTTTTGGAAACATTAAATCTCGAAGATGCCAAAAACTTTAAAGAAATAAAAAACGTTATCGCCGACAATGAAACCGAAAAAATAATTTTAGAAATTCTCGAGCAAGAACCGATTCACGTTGACAAACTAGCTCAATCAGCTAAACTGAATATTAGTCTTGTCAATTCTTGTTTAGCTTTAATGGAGATGAAAGGTTTGGTTAAAAATCTTGGCGGACAGATTTATTACAAAGCTCGATAAATTATCATGAAAAATAATTTCAGCCGTTACTCGGAAGCGGTAACTTACATTGAATCAGTTTTCAATTTAAGTCAGCCTCAAACAAAAAATCACTCGAGATTGAATCAAGCACGGTTTGAATATTTTTTAAGACTCCTGGGTCAACCGCAAAAAAATCAAAAATATATTCATGTGGGCGGCACCGCGGGCAAAGGCTCAGTGGCGACCATGATTCACTCGATTCTGACCGCTGCCGGCTTAAAAGCCGGTCTTTATGTTTCTCCTCATCCCACGACAACCATTGAACGTTTTAAAATAGGTAACAAGCATATTAGCCCCAAAGAGTTTTGCGACATTTTAGATGAAATAAAACCTAAAATTGATTTAGTTTATACTCGAACTAATTTCGGCCGAATGACTTACTATGAAATCCTGGCGGCGATGGCTTTTATTTTTTTCCAAAAAAATCATTGCGATTGGGTGGTTTTAGAAGTCGGCCTTGGCGGACTGCATGACGCGACCAATGTTATTCCCCCGGCCAAAATCACTGTCATTAATCAAATTAGCCTAGACCACACCAAAGTCTTGGGTAATACCTTAAAACAAATCGCCCGGATTAAATCAGGCATAATTAAAAATAAAACTATATTTTTTACGCCTGATACTAATCACGCTTCCGTGCAGAAAATACTGAAAAAAGCTTGCCAAAAACATCAAGCCACATTTAACCTTGTAAAAAGTCGCGGCCAAAATTATAAGATTAATCTCATTGGCCAAAAACAAAAAGAAAATGCCGTTCTAGCCGCGGCCGTAGCCAGAAGAATTGGCATTGTTGACGAAAAAATTAAAGCCGGCTTAAGATCCGTAAAAATCCCCTGTCGGTTCGAAATTATTCAAAAAAAACCTTTGATTATTTTAGACGGCGCCCATAATATCGCAAAAATTAATGCGGTCGCCCAAAATCTAAAAAATTTGACATATAAACGATTATATCTTATTATTGCCTTGACCAATGAGCGAAATGGCGGAAAAATATTTAAATCTTTAGCCGATCAAGCTGAATTAATCGTTGCTACCCGCTATCTAACCAGCAAGAAAAAATGTTTACCGCCACTCAGATTGGCTCAACAGCTTAAAACCAAAAAAAAGATTATGGTCAGCTTGGATCCATTCGGCGCTTTAAATAAAGTTTTAAAGCTAGCCACAGCCGATGATTTAATCTTAATTACCGGCTCATTTTATCTCGCTGGCGAATTAAGAAAGAAATGGATACCTGAAGAAAGAATTTTAAAAAATTTAACTAGTTAATATTTTTATATGAAGAATTTAGTCATCGTGGAGTCACCAACCAAAGCCAAAACTATAACTAAATTTTTAGGCAAGGACTATAAAATTGAATCCTCTTTTGGTCATATTCGAGATTTACCCAAAAGCAAACTCGGCGTTGACGTGGAAAATAATTTTGAACCTCAATACGTCATTCCTGTCAAAGCCAAAAAACAAGTGGCCATTTTAAAAAAACTGGCGGAAAAATCCGATCAAATATATTTCGCGACTGACGAGGACCGCGAAGGAGAGGCTATTTCCTGGCACCTGGCTGAAGTTTTAAAAACCCCAAAAAATAAAATTAAAAGAATTGTTTTTCATGAAATTACCGAAGAGGCCATTAAAGAAGCCTTAAAAAATCCGCGGCATCTTGATTTGAATATGGTTGATGCCCAACAAGCCCGAAGAATCTTGGATCGCTTAGTGGGTTATCAGCTGTCTCCTTTGCTTTGGAAAAAAGTGGCCAAGGGCTTATCCGCCGGCCGCGTCCAATCAGTCGCGGTCAGATTAATTGTCGAGCGCGAAAGATTAATCCAAGCTTTTAAGCCGGAAGAATATTGGACGCTGGATGCCAAATTCACCGCCAAAAACGGCGAGAAGATTGAATTCGAAGCCAAGCTTAATACCATTGACGGTAAGACTGTTGATAAACTGGAAATTAAAAACAAAGAACACGCCGATCAAATTTTAGCTGATTTAAGTAAAGCCGATTATCAGGTGACGGAAGTAGAAAAAAAGGCCGCCAAGAAAAACCCGCCGGCGCCATTCACCACTTCCACTCTGCAGCAAGAAGCCAATCATCGCCTGGGCTTCTCGGCCAAACAAACCATGGTTATCGCTCAGCAGCTTTATGAAGGTATTAATTTGGGCAGTCAGGGTCAAGTTGGTTTAATTACGTACATGCGTACGGATTCTTTAAACTTGGCCGAAAAATTCTTAAGCGAGGCAGAGTCTTATATTAAAGAAAGTCTGGGCAAAGATTACACGAACGGGCCGCGCAAGCACCACGCCAAATCCAAAACCGCCCAAGAAGCCCACGAAGCGGTTCGGCCGACCTCAGCCTTTAATGCACCGGAAGTAGTCAAAGAATATTTAGAGCCACGTCAATTCAGGTTGTATCAATTGATTTGGCAGCGAGCTATCGCCAGCCAAATGACCGAAGCCGTTTTGGATCAAACCAGAATTGATATTACGGCTCAAAAAACTCCCTACACTTTTCGCGCGACGGGTTCAGTAATTAAATTTGCCGGCTATTTGAAAATTTACCCGGCGCAAACCAAAGAAAATATCCTGCCGGACTTGGCGGATGGCGATCAAGCCGATTTGGTGTCTTTAGACGCCAATCAGCATTTTACGCAACCGCCATCACGTTATACCGAAGCTTCATTGGTTAAAATTTTGGAAGAATACGGCATCGGTCGGCCTTCAACTTACGCTCCGACCATTTCTACCATTCAAGATCGCGGCTATGTCATTAAAGAAGAAAAAAAACTTAAACCAACCGAGATGGCTCTTTTGGTCAACGACTTGTTGGTGGAACATTTTCCCGATATCGTTGATTATCAATTTACCGCCAAAATGGAAGATGATTTGGATGAAATTGCTGAAGGTAAAATTAAATGGCAGCCGGTTTTACACGAATTTTGGGTGCCCTTCAAAAAGAATTTGGATTTGAAAGACAAAGAATTAAATAAGAAAGATTTAACTGAAGAAAAAACCGACGAGGTTTGCGAAAAATGCGGCAAAGAAATGGTGATTAAAATCGGCCGCTATGGCAAATTTTTGGCTTGCAGCGGCTATCCGGAATGCAAAAATACCAAACCGGTTGAAGGCGGAATTCCCATGGAAGCGCCAAAAGAAACCGGAGAAAAATGTCCAGAATGCGATTCGCCTTTAGTCCAAAGAAAAGGCAGATTCGGTTTGTTTACCGGTTGTTCGAATTATCCAAAATGCAAATACATAAAAAAATCACCTTCACAAGAATTCGGTAGTTGTCCCAAGTGTAAAGAGGGAAAAATCGTAGGCAAACGCAGCCGCCGCGGTTTTTTCTACGGCTGCAACCGCTACCCCGATTGTGATTTTGCTCTTTGGGGTAAGCCAGTCATGGCCGAGGGCGCGACCGAACCGGATAAATGCCCCGACTGTGGTTCAATTTTGGTTCATGCCAAAGATGACGAAATTAAATGCAGCAGCAAAGAGTGTAAATACAAAAAATAATAAGATGCTAATTTGACAAACGCTATGGAAAAAGAATTTGATCGCCATCAAATGGACTGTCAGCCACCGGAGGAAAAAATTAAAATTCGTTTGGCTCGAGCCGAAAGAGGCCCATCTGGCGTGATAGAAAAATTCGTTAACCAATACGAAAATGAATTTCAGACGGGCGAAGATATACTGGAAGTCGGATCAGGCGAAGGCCGAAATTTTGAGGCATTTAAAAACCGGCCTGATTTAAAATTGCATGGAATTGAATACGATTCTGATGCTGTTAAGATCAGCCAAGAGCACCTAAACAAAATCGGCATTAAAGCTGACATTATCCAAGGTAGTTTTACTGATCTGCCATTTAAACCAGAGTCGATGAGAGCCGTTATTAGTCATTCTTCCATTCAAAACGCCAGAACCTGGCCGGATTTGGAAAAAACTTTTTCCGAAATAACCAGAGTTTTAAAACCAGGTGGGCTTTTTTTGATGAGAGATAACTATGCCCCACGTTTAATTGATGCTGACCGCAAAAATCGAGTCGCCTATTTTACCGAAGAAGAAATTGAAAAATTGACCAAACAAAACGGCTTTGATATCATTGCGGGGGAAAAACCGGTAGAAGGCGAAGCCGATGCCAGTCGTGTCGGCGGAAAAAAGATTGCCTGGGAACTAATACTGAGAAAAAATGAAGTTAGAGAAAATCAAACCTAAACCATGGCTAAATGAATGTAAATTTTTGCGGCTGCCGCTGGCAGCCGCTTTTATATTGACAAAAAAGCTAAAAATGCTAAGATATTGGCAGTCAGAAACCGCAGACCTACCCCAAAAGGATTCACACCATGAATTTCACCCGTTCCTTAGACAAAAATGAGCGTGCTGATTTAATCATTCTCAGCTCCATCGCCGCCATGTTCTTGATTGGTATTACTTTGTGCCATTTCAGCTTCCAGCAAGACAAGCTGGTTTTCACCAAGGTAAACCTCATCGGTTTGGTGATAATGCATTTCATCCCGCAGGTGCTGGCGATTATAACGATGCTGGGTCGGAATTTGTACGATCACGGCTATCGGCAATACTGCCAAGCGGCTGTGGAAAAATTCGGCGGCTATACATTCTTCAGCACAATCGCCGCCGTTTATTTTTCAAACGGTCAAGGCTTTATCACCACCATGATGGTCGTTGACCTGATTTTTGCTTGGGTGGCATTGATGATAGCGGCCTTTGTCATCAACAATGCCTGGCGAAAACGTCTCATCGGCTGACAACAATTTCGTTCTTCGATGCTTCCTACCACTATTACGTGGTAGTTTTTTAATTAAACAACATTTGATTAGCCAATCAAAAACTCCGGCGTTTTATCACCGGAGTTTTTGATTTTAAAATTAGATTACCAAACCACCTAGAGAAAAGGTGATAATTGATAACGACAGATAAATCGGCAAAACCAAAGTAAAAGTTAAAAGCATGTAAGCTCGGCCGATATCAAATTCCCAATCATTGGGCATCTTTGATTTTTGCGGCACGCATGACTGATCAGCCATGGGCGCAGGAGTAGCATTAATTTGTGTCTCCATATTTTTGTTTTTGTTTTAGTCGGATATTACTATCCGAAAGATTAATTATTTAATTTTTAAAGAACTAATTTTTGTTGCCCCGATTAGGCAAAATTTTTTGTTTTTCTCTGGTTAGATTTAAAGAGAAAATAAAAAAGGATAGGTTGCGACCCATCTCAATTGATATATTAAGTATAGCACATCTAATTTTATTTGTCAATTAAACCAGATTAAAACCATGCATCCATGCGGTTGGAAGAGAGCTGAAACCCTGAAACAAAGTTGATGCTAGGGCGCTGACTTCCAGACCGCAAAGATATAATAACAAAAATATTTAAGTTTTGCAATAATTTATAAATTTAACCAAAAGAAAACGCCTTAATGTTTCCATAAGGCGTTTCCCGTTTCTAGGATTTATTCCTAGCATCAACAAATCTATATTATCACAAGATTTAACTTTTGTCAATATCAATAGCTACCGAGTAACAGTTGTCGGCGTCAGAGTCAACCCCGGAATTAAATAACCATCATACCATTGATTCTTTGAAAACCTGGCTGAATCAAATGGTCCATCCTGACTCTGATTGAAGTCCGTCCAAACAAAATATTTATTTTGATCTACGACAGAAAAAATTCCCGAGGCATTAGAGACGTCATTCAAAAGAGTGGTTGTGACTGATGCATTTGGGGATGTAAACTCAGTGGTCGCGCTAAGCTGAAATGTCATTTTGGTACCAGATAAAACCACGCTCGGATACATAGTTACCAAACCGGAGGCATTCATGGAGGTTGAAGAAGCTACAATCATATTCTGTTCCAGCCAAACTAAAGTGAAATTACTCAGATTAACATTTTGCTTTTGCACTTTAAAGGTTAATTTATATATTCCCGCAGCACCCCCAGCCATACCCGCAGCCGAAAATCTATACAAATTTCTAGCCGCTAATGAATCGGTTACTGGCTCAATATTAATAACTGGAGCGGTCTGATGAATAATTATTGGATTACCCAACAAATTAATGAATCCAGAAACAGGTATTACCCTATTGGTAATATTACCATAAGCAACAAAAGTACTAGCGCTGCCTAAGCCAACTCTTAAGCTGGCATTGACTGCGCCAGCCTGGTTCAAACCTACCGCCGCCAAATCACCAACTATCGATAATTTCTTACCCGCAGCTCCTTTGGGAATTGTAAAATCTCCCCGGTTAAAGTTAATTAATGTGTTGTCTCGCGCCAAAATATAACCATTGGCATCACCGACTGTGCTACCGTCAAGCTTTAAGTAAACACGAGACAATTGGTTATAATTACCGGCATTAGTTCCGGAAATAATACCATTGGTAACATTAATTGATAACTGAGTAATATCAATGTCTTCGTTAACAGCTTTTAAGCGAATACTAACTAGTTCAACGCCGTTGGTGTTAGCTGCCACGCGTCGCGCCTGAGGATTATTTGGATCAAAACTAATTAATAAAGAACCGCTGCCAATAATAGTTAATTCAGCCCCGTGATCGTGCCAAGACATAATATGGATAGCGGCTGGATTACCAGTTTGACTGCCGATAGCAGTTACGGCTTCGGCATTGGCCAGGCCGAATGAAATGATTCTACCAGATTGTATATTTGAGCCAATATCGCCATACAAATTAATTACTTTTGAAGTATTTTTTTCCACTACCACGGGCCGAGCCAAAACAAAAGTTGTCGTCGCGGTACTTGATGAAATCGACGCGTTCATAATCGGATACAATATCGTAGAGCCATCTTTCAAAGTTAAATTATTAATTTGTCCCATGTTGGAGGTTCTAATGTTCAAAGCGGTAATTTTAACATTTTCACCGGAATTAGAAGCATTAAAAGTCCAACTGCCGAGTAAAACGTTGGTAGTGCCAGCGATTACGTCGCCATCAGTCGGTTTATCGTTTCTTGTAATAACTAAATCGGCGGCCTTAACCGTTTGGACCACGCCATTAATAACCATAGATACCGGCGTCACAATCACCGATTGAGCTGATTTATTGCCTTTGGCCTTAATTGATTCAGTTGCAATCGATATCTGAATAGTGTCATTGCTTACCCAACCTGAACTTTCATTCAAAGTGGCCAACACCCTGTAAACATTCAGACCTTTTGACACTACAAAATTACGACTAGACATTACGACCTCAGAACCAGTAACGTTGGTCGGCCCGGCGATAACTTTATTATATTTATCAACAATTTTAACTGATTTTAAAGTGCCAGCCTTAGAGCTATTGACAATTTTTAAATTCAAATTAGAGATATTAGCTGCCTCATTTTTGGCTTCAATTTCATAAGCCCCCAAAACCTGATCGTTACCGACACTAATATTGCCGGCAGGAACGGATGACGAGCGGCCAATTCTTAAAGTGCTGATGGGATTACAGAGAGAATCGTCACAAAAATTACTATTGTTAGTTTCATCAGCTTCAATAATAATATTGGAAGGATCAATATTAAAAACAATCATTTTATTGGCGGCGTATTCAATTTTTTGCGCTGAAGTCAAAGAAATTGATCGGCTATCTCTATTAACACTCTGTCCATCGCGACCCATAGTCACACAATTACCATTTTTTATAGTAGAAATGGCAGTGCCATTAATACTAATAATATTTTTCTGGCTGGGTTGACCCTGATCATTGTAAGTAAACCATTTCAGATTAAAAGAAGAACCTAATTTCGGATCAGCCTTAAAATATTGATTTAAACTGATACCGTTATTACAAAATTTAAAAGTGAATTTGGGATCCTTTGTGTCATTATTTAAAAAAATTACTTGCCTTAATTCTAAATCAGGCTTGGTCGTGCTAATTAATGGCGCTACCGCCGGCAAACCGCCGGCCATAAAACTGTAGCCGGCACTAATCGCTAGACCAACGGCCGCTACAGCCAAAATGGCATAAATACCGGTTGAGATTTTTACCTTGGTCATGGTTTTGGTTTTAACCATACTTTTTCAAATTAACTTTTATAAATATTCTATAACTTAATTTTTTTAGTCGTTGACCGAAATTAACTTGCTAAACTTTATTTTGTATCCACTCTTCCATCACCGCTTGTACTTCGGCCACTCCCACTTGCGGCCAATATTCAGGCGCTTGATTATCAACATTTTCAATGTTTACTTTGGAAGCAGCCTCATCCATTAAATCAATGGCCTTGTCGGGAAATGATTTATCTTTAATGTGCTGCTCAGCCAGATGAACAGCTGAGATAATTGCTTCATCAGTAATTTTTACTTTATGAAATTGCTCATACTTACGCTTAATCCCCCGCAAAATATCAATGGTCTCTTCCTTGGTCGGTTCGTCCACTAAAATCGGGTGTAAGCGCCGATCCAAGGTTACATCATTTTGAATAAATTTTTTGTACTCATCCGAAGTAGTCGCGCCAATGACTTGTAATTCTCCACGCGCCAAGGCGGGCTTTAAAATATCTTCAGCGTCCATTGAACCCTCAGCCCCGCCAGCTTGCGCTAAAGTGTGAATCTCATCAATAAATAAAATAATACTTCGATTAGAGGCTGCTAATTCGTCGGCAATTTGCTTTAATCTTTTTTCAAACTCGCCACGATACTTGGTACCGGCGACAATTCCGGTTAAATCCAAGGCTAAAACTTTTTTGTTAATTAATATGTTTGGCACCTTTTTATCAATAATCGCCTGAGCCAAGCCCTCAGCAATGGCGGTTTTACCCACGCCGGACTTACCAATTAAAACCGGATTATTTTTAGTGCGCCGACATAATACCTGAATAACCCGCTCGATTTCTCCTTCCCGGCCGATAACCGGATCAAGCTTGCCTTCGGCGGCCAGTTTGGTTAAATCCCTTGAATACTGCGACAAGGTAGAAGTGCCTGAACCAGAAACCTTGGCCATCAACTGTTCGCGCCTTTGCCAAACAAAAAATAAAATTCCTACCACCAAAACCAAACCAAATGGCAGAAAGTAGTTATAGTTAGAGAGAAGTAGGTTGGACATAACTCAAAATTTAATTATTACTTTTATCTCACTTATATTGTAACATCAAGACAACAAAAAAGCACGGCAAAACCGGCTTATACCTGAAATTGGATAATTGTTTTTTTCATTTTGTTTTTGTTTGACAAATTTAAAAGATAGACGCTTGTCTATCTGATAAATTCATTATATCATAAAAATTTTTGTTTGTCAATCTTTTTGCATTTTAATAACCAATAACCTATACTTAAAATACTAATCTATGCCCTCAACCCTTGAAGATTTACTAAAAATGCTTCGACGCAACCAAGGCAATAACCGCTTGGCGGTTTTTCCTGTTTTTCAAAAAAATCGTTCGGCTTACGATTTAGACTTAATTCGATTGGCCTATGATTATGCCGAAAACGCCCACCGAGGTCAGTCGCGCAAATCAGGTGAACCCTACATCATTCATCCCTTGGAAACAGCCATAACCTTGGCTCAAATGGGTATGGATCAAGCCACCATTATTGCCGCTTTGCTCCACGATGTGCCCGAAGACACTAATTACAGTTTGGTTGATGTGGAAAAAAATTTCGGCTCGGAAGTGGCCATTTTGGTTGGTGGCATTACAAAATTAGGCGTCATAAAATATCGCGGCATGGAAAAATATGCGGAAAATTTACGCCGAATGTTTATTTCCATGGCTCAAGACATCAGAATTATTTTAATTAAAATGGCTGATCGTTTACATAATCTGAAAACCTTGGACGCCTTATTGCCGGAAAAGCAGCAAAGAATTGCCCGTGAAAGTTTGGAAATTTACGCTCCCATTGCTAATCGGCTTGGTATGGGTTTTATTAAAGGCGAATTAGAGGATTTGGCTTTTCCTTATGTTTTCCCCAAAGACTATCAATGGATGCAGCAAGAAATTATGCCCCAGATTAAGATTCAGATGGCATATATTGACAAGATTATCAAACTGGTTGAGCACGAGCTTCACCAAGAAAAAATTAAGATTGTTTCCATCCACGGTCGGGCTAAACGTCTGTTCAGTTTATTTCAAAAATTAAAACGACCGCAATACAATGGCGATGTCAGCAAAATTTATGATTTAGTCGCCTTAAGAATCATCGTGCCAACCGTGACAGATTGCTATTCAACTCTGGGCGTAATCCATCATCTCTGGAAACCAGTGCCCAATAGAATTAAAGATTACATCGCCCAACCCAAACCTAACGGCTATCAATCTCTGCATTCAACGGTTTTTTGCCTGGAAGGAAAAATTGTTGAATTCCAAATCAGGACGCCCCAGATGCACGAACAAGCCGAATATGGTATTGCTGCTCATTGGCACTACAAAGAAACTAATAAAAATCCGAAAAAACTTCAGGAAAAGGGTTATAATTTGCCGAAGAAACTGAAATGGATTGAGGAATTGGTCGCTTGGCAAAAAGAAATTCAAGACAATGAACAATACTTAGACACTTTAACTATCGATTTCTTTAAAAATAGAATTTTTGCTTTCACTCCCCGAGGCGATGTGATTGATTTGCCGGAAGAAGCCACGGCCGTCGATTTTGCCTACCATGTTCACACCTGGATTGGCGATCATTGCACTGGTGCCAAGGTTAATGGCGCGATGGCCAGCTGTGATACCATACTCAAAAGTGGCGATGTGATTGAAATTATTACTGACAAAAACCGTAAAAGCCCTAGTCGCGATTGGTTGCGATTTGTTAAAACTCAAGCGGCGAAAGGAAAAATTAGATCAAAATTATTAAAATAAAAAAGACAGATCGTTGATTTAGAGCGAACTGTCTTTTTTGTTATTTGAGCAAATGAAGATTATTCAAAACAATATGCGAGTCGTTTTCCAAAGCGACCAAAGTCTGAATCACCGTGAGCATGGAAAGCACTGTCAAAGAGACCAGAATTGAAGTGCCAATGGCAGTGCTTACTTTGGTTCCTACCATGGTGGCCACCGAGGTATTAGTTACTTTTTTAGCCATACCATTTATCCTTTAAATTTGTTAATTAAATTATTTAACTCTTCACTGGAATAAAAATCAATAATTAGCTGGCCAGTTTCACCGCTTTTTTTGATGGTTACTTTCGTTCCCAGCAATACCTGAAGTTTATCTTCAAGCGCCAAAAGATTTGGGTCTCTGTCTTTTTTAGTGCGCTGATGCTGAGTAATTTTTTTCGCTTGATCTTCGACCGCCCTGACGGTCAAATCTTGCTTTAAAACTTTTTCAAAAAATTTCATCCTTTCCTGGGGCGGCAAACCGACGATTACTCGAGCCGCGCTAAAATTAATCTTACCGGCAATTACCGCTTTTTGAATTTCGGTCGGCAAAGTTAATAAGCGTAAAACATTTGTAACCACGGTCCGGCTTTTGCCCAAACTCTTGGCCACTTCTTCCTGAGTTAAATTGAATTCATCAATTAACCGGCGATAAGCCACGGCTTCTTCAATTGGATTCAAATCACGTCGTTGAATATTTTCTACCAAAGCCATTTCCAATTTTTGTTGATCGGCGACATCGCGAATAATAGCCGGCACAGTTTTTAAGCCCAAAACTTCCGAAGCCCGAAACCGGCGCTCCCCCGCGATGATTTCATATCCGTCGTTTTCTTTAGTCAAAATTAAAGGCTGCAAAATACCATGTTCACGAATTGAGTTAGTTAAATCTTCCAGTGCCTCATGATCAAAATTGTGCCGCGGCTGAAGCGGATTGGCGCGAATCTTATCTATTGGAATTTGCAAAATTCTCTCTTCGCCCGGTAAAACCACTGAATCCTTGCTTAATAATTTACTTTCAATTTTTCCGGGAATAAGCGAGCTTAAACCTTTGCCTAATCCTTGATTTTTTGCCATAGATATTTTTGTTTCAAACTCTAATTAAACGATAAAATATTCTTGCCCAATAATTTCCCGCGCTAAATCTTCATAAGCCCGGCCTCCGGCTGATTTACTGTCGTAAGAAAGAATGGTTTGACCATAACTTGGCGCCTCGGTTAGCCGAACATTCCTGGGAATAACTGTGTCAAAAACTTTATGGGGAAAATTTTTCCTTAAGTCATCCGCCACTTGACCGGATAAACGATTGCGTTTATCAAACATCGTAACCACCGCGCCTAATATTTTCAGATCTGGTTTTAAATTTTCTTTGACCAAATTAATGGTATTTAATAATTGCCCCAATCCCTCCAGTGCCATGTATTCAGCTTGCACCGGAATTAAAATTTCTTCGGCCGCAATCAGTCCATTAAGCGTCAATAAATCCAAAGACGGCGGACAATCAATAATAATATAGTCGTAATCATTTTTTACTTCCAGCAATTTTTCTCGCAGACGAAACTCGCGACTATCCAAACTAACCAGCTCCACTCTCGCTCCGGCCAGATCCGGAGTGGCCGGCGCCAGCTTATAACCTTGATGATGTGTGCCTTGAATCACATCACGAAAAGAAACCGGTTCAACGAGAACGTGATAAACTCCCCGTTCTAAAGCATTATGGTCAATACCCAAGCTGGAAGTGGCATTGGCCTGAGGATCAATATCAACTAACAAAACAAACTTGCCTAAATAAGCCAAGTAAGCACCAAGATTGATGGCCGTAGTGGTTTTACCAACTCCGCCCTTTTGATTAACAATTGAGATCACTCTTGCCATACATATATTATAATTAAAAAACTCGCCTTTGACAACTGATATTTTTTCGTTTATAATAGAATCTGTTATCTTTTGCCGAAGTGGCGGAACTGGTAGACGCGCACGACTCAAAATCGTGTAGGGTAACCCCCTGTGAGAGTCCGAGTCTCTCCTTCGGCAAATTGACAAAAGCCACGATTAACTGTATGATTATTGAACATTACTGAAACAGCCATCACGCAATTCAATTTATTTTATTAGACCGACGCGGGGTAGAGCAGTAGCAGCTCGCTAGGCCCATAACCTGGAGG
>Ga0172381_10001402_pt1 | contig 28540 bp, 26 predicted proteins | sample Leawel6488metaG_FD_119754 | JGI IMG/M metagenome (GOLD analysis project Ga0172381, IMG submission 119754) | Leachate microbial communities from a municipal landfill in Southern Ontario, Canada - Leachate well 64-88 metaG | ecosystem: Engineered > Solid waste > Landfill > Unclassified | place... | reverse complement strand
TATTTAACTTTAATCTTTTTCTTTTCTAGATAATCGGTTAAATCTTCGGCCATCCTTTTAGTTAAAGTAGTAACTAAAGTTCTCTCTTTTTTAGCAACCTGATCTTCAATTCTTTTAATTAAATCGTCTATTTGCGAATCTCCTTCTTTGGCAGTAATCGGACGAATAATTACCTCCGGATCGATAAGACCAGTTGGTCTAACGATTTGTTCAACTATTTGTTCACTAGAATTCAATTCTTCTTCTTTAGGTGTTGCTGAAACAAATATCTTTCTCTTGGTTAATTCTTCAAATTCAGCAAACTGTAAGGGTCTATTGTCATACGCACTCTCTAATCTGAAGCCAAAATCAATCAAGGATTTCTTTCTTGATTTATCACCAAAATACATGCCGCCAATCTGAGGAATGGTAACGTGAGACTCATCAATTACGGTTAAAAATTCTGGATCAGAGGCCTTAAAATAATCTATTAAGGTATATGGAGGTTGTCCTACCTTCCTGCCATCAAAGTGCCTTGAATAATTTTCTATTCCTTGGCAATAACCAATATTCTCAATCATCTCTAAATCATAATTGATTCTTCTCTTCAATCTTTCGTGTTCCAATAACTTTCCTTCGGTTTCAAAAAACTTTAATCTTTCTTCTAATTCTTTTCTAATTCCCACCAAAGCTTCTTTTTTTGTTTCATCATTTAAAACATAGTGCTTAGCAGCGAATAGAGCTACTTCATCAACTTCCTCTAAAACATTCCTTCTGATTGGATCAATTAATTCAATTGAATCGATTTTGTCTGAAATACTAATTCTGTATATTACTTTTTGACTAACTGGCATTATTTCTAAAGTCTGACCTCTCAATCTAAACTTACCCATTAGCAAATCTTCAGTTGTTCTTTCAAATTGTAAATCAATTAATTTTCTCGTTACTTCTTGTCTACCAATCTTGTCTCCTTTTTTAAAAACATGCATCACCTTCTTGTATTCATCAGGAGAACCTAGACCATAAATACAAGAAACTGAACAAACAATAATCACGTCTTTTCTCGTCATCAAAGCTTGAGTACAGGCGTGTCTTAATCTATCTATCTCTTCATTAATCTGAGCTTCTTTTTCAATATATGTATCGCTATTAACCATATATGTTTCTGGCTGATAGTAATCGTAGTAAGAAACAAAATATTCCACTGCATTATCAGGGAAGAATTCTCTAAATTCATTACATAATTGAGCTGCTAAAGTTTTGTTATGCGAAATCACCAGTGTCGGCTTCTGCACTTTGTTTATTACGTTGGCAATGGTAAAAGTCTTACCCGATCCAGTTACTCCAAGTAATGTTTGTTTTTTCATTCCTTGGTTTAAGCCTTGAACTAACTTTTCAATAGCTTGAGGCTGATCTCCTTTTGGCGTCATTTCTCCTTTTAGTTTAAAATCCATATGCTTTAAAACTTAGGAAACTATATCATACCATCCAAACAAAAAAGGGGCAAGATGCCCCCTTACAACAAGCTATTTACTCCTTTTTAAGATAATTGAATGAAGAATAAAGGCAATAGTAAAGAATATTGCCCCTCCAAAGCAAGGAGTTAAAAATGGATTAACTCCAGCAGTACAACCAATTGTGCAAGAAGAATCACTAATCCAAGCAATATATTCACTAGCAAAATTAAACCAAGCAAATAATGTTCCTGCTAATAAAACGAAAAATTGAACTAAGATTATTTTTTTCATATATTTTTTTAATTAAAATATTTTTTTAAACCTTCTTCAAATTTAAAAATATTATCATTATTAACTGTAAATCCAGCGGCTGGAGCATGACCTCCAAACATCACTAATAATTCTTTACAACTTTCCATCGCTCTAACCGCATCCATTCCTTTCGGAACTCTTACCGTTCCCCTACTAAATTCTTCTCCTTTTTTATAAAGAAAAACTGGTTTATTAAAATAATTGCACAAACGAGAAGCAACTGCTCCTAAATATTCTGGTTCATATAAATAAGAACCTTCAAAAATTACACTCGAATTGTCTTGCATTGAAATCTTTTCAATTAAATCGTTAACCATCACTGCTATCTCTCTTTGTTTTTCATGGCTCTCTAAAAATAATTCTTCAGCTGTTTTTTTTGCTTTATCAAAATCAGATTCAATTAAAAATAAATATGGTTTAGGAATATGATTCTCAATTACTGCTGAATTTAAAGCGCTATTGATCTTTGAAACCATATCTCTCTTTGAACCAAAATCCATTGGATTAAGCATGGAAAATATTGCTCTAATTGCCGGCCTCTGACTGTATTCTATTTTCTCTAATCCTTCATTAATCCATTGTTCATTTTCTCCAATCTCTGGCATCATATCAGAAATAGTAGCCAAAGCTGTCAATTCGATAAAACTATCTCTTAGCATTGGCGACAATCTGTCTCCTAATAATTCTTCTGATAATTTAAAAGCAATGCCGACATTAGCATATTCTTTAAAAGGATAATCATCGTCTGGTTGTTTAGGATCAACAACAATATCTGCTTCAGGAATTCCTCCAATTGCTTTGTGATGATCTACTATCACAACTGAAAATCCGCTATTCTTAGCGTCTTCAACTTCCTTAAAGTTAGTGATTCCACAATCAAGAGTAATTATTAATCCCTTGCTTGTTTTCGATTTAATAAAAGCGAGGGCCTTGTCATTCAACCCATAACCCTCATTCTTTCTGTCGGGTGAAAAAGCTAAAACAGTCGGAAACAATTCTTTCTTTTCTTTAGGAAGAATAGAAATTAAATTATCTATTGATTCTTTAACGATAACCATTGAAGATATTCCGTCTAAATCACCATCTCCGTAAATAATTATTTGTTCATTGTTTAAAACCGCCTCTTTAATTCTTTCTGCTGCCTTATCGATATTTTTAATCTTCAACATTTTTCTTTTTATTACTATTTTCTTCTAATGCTACGATTCCTGGCAAGTCTTTACCAGCCATAAAGTCTAGCATTGCTCCTCCACCAGTCGAAACATGATCAAACTGATTTTCTATTCCTAGTTTTTGAATTGCTTCAACCGTTTCTCCTCCACCAATAATTGAAAATACCTGGCTGTTATTTTCCCCAATCATTCTCGCAATATCCATTGTTCCTTTATCAAATGGTTCTTTCTCAAAAAGTCCTAATGGTCCATTCCAAATAATTGTCTTAGCTTCGCTCAATATTGAACGATACTTTTCTATTGTTTCTGGTCCGATATCAAATATTCCCTCTTCTCTTCTTACTGTTCCCACTGCTCCCACTCTTGAATATTCTTCTTCAAAGTTATTTAAAGCCATCATTCCATCAATTGGCAAATGAAGTTTAGGACTAGTTAAATCTATTCCCTTAACAATCTCCATTAAATCTTCTTCATCTTCACTTAATAAATCTTTAATGCATTGTCCCTTAGCAACTAGTAATGAATTAGCAATCTTACCTCCTAGTAATAAATAATCTGATTTATCTAACAATCTTTCAATCACTCTTGTTTTAGTAGAAACCTTTGCTCCCCCGATAATTGAAACTAATGGTCGGTCTGGAGAAATTAAAGCATTAGACAAAACTCTAATTTCTTCTTCAAGTAATAATCCGGGATAAGAAGGAAGCAATTTGGTTACTCCAACTATTGAAGCGTGATTACGGTGGCAGACCCCAAATCCATCCTGAACGAAAAGATCGCCTAGTTTGGCGAGTTCATGAGAAAAATCTTCGCTATTCTCTTCTTCTCCTTTATAGAATCTCAAATTCTCCAAGATAGCAATATCACCTTCTTCCATTTGAGAAATTTCCTTTTCTACGCTTTTACCAATTGTATCATTAACAAATTTAATTCTTCCACCAATTAGCTCCCATAGTTTTCTAGCAATCGGCCTGATTGAATATTTTAAATTCTTACCATTTGGCTGTCCCAAATGGGTAATTACTATAACTTTTGCTCCATTATTTCTTAAATATTCCAAAGTAGGAATAGCCTTCCTAATTCTAAAGTCATCATTTACCTCGCCATTTTCGCCTAAGGGAGCATTAAAATCCACTCTGACTAAAACTTTCTTACCTTTAACGTTTGTATTTCTTAAATTATTCATATGGTATTATTTTACAGGGTAAATGATTAAATATCAAGATTCTATTTTTTCCCAGGAGCATCCATTTTTAATATCTTTTTAGCGATAATATAGATAACAAATCCCAAGATTACAAAGTTCAAAAGCTCACCCAAAAATGAACCATACCTTATGCTCACTGGCCCTAAAGACAAAACTGCTTCTTTCCAACTTCCTGAAGCAGTTAAGGGAGAGAATAACGGCATAACAATATCCTTAACTAATGAATTAACCAAACTAGTGCTAGCTGCACCCATAACAAAAGCCATCGCTAAAGAAACGATATTGTACTCTTTTAAGAAGTTTATAAAATCTTTGTACATATTATTTATTTTTAATTATAGGAAATTCTAATGTAACTTGTGTTCCCACATTTTCCATTGAATCAATCATAATACTTCCCTTCATTAATTCGATAATCTGTTTAGTAATCCAAAGACCCAATCCTGTTCCCACAATTTCTTCTGTCTGTTTAGTTTTGACTCGATAGAACTTTTCAAACAAATGTTCTCTTTGCTTAGCCGTCATTCCAATACCTGTATCTTTCACGATTATAACCAAATTATTCTCTCTATTTAAAATTTTAACGTCAACGCTTCCTGAAGGAGTATACTTGATAGAGTTACCAATAATATTTATCAATATCTGCTTTAAACGATCCTTGTCGGCACCGATAAGAGATTTAGTATTAGGCTCGGGAGAAAAAGATAAAGCCAAACCTTTGGTCTCTGCTTGCAACTTCATTTCTTTCACTGTCTCTTCTATTATTGAAGATACTTCCATTTCTTTAAGCTCAACCTTCAATCTTCCTTGTTCAATTCTTGATACATTCAAAAGATCTTCAATTAAACCATTTAGTCTTTCTGAAGAAACATCGATAATTGATAAATAATCTTTAGCTTCTTGATTAACTCCTAACTTTTCTGCTTCTTCAAGCATCATCGTCGCATAGCCACGAATAACTGTTACCGGAGTTCTTAATTCATGAGAAGCCATAGAGATAAACTCATCTTTCATTGCATCAACTTCCTTGATTTTATTATACAAAATAGAATACTCAAATAAACGAGAATTAACCAATAAAAGCAAAACAATAAAGACCACTGTTAATAATAATACCCAGTAAGACTTACCCAATACAACCGCCATAATCGTGTCTATAACGTCCGCTGAGAGCTTCATTGATAGAAGTGCTTGTTTCTGCCCGCCCGAATCCTTAAGAGGCATAACTACCAGCCAGTAGCGATAAGTATTCTTTCCATCTGATTCATATATCTTTTGGGCAGTTGGCCAATCATTAGCCCAAGAAGTAGTATAAACAAAAGAATTATCAGCCTCTCCTAGTTTTTCACCATTATTCATTGTGGCAACTAATCTGAAGCTTTCATTGTCGCGATAAAAAACATCTAAAGATTTCGTATCACTATTGTATGTTTTCCAGTTGTCGATAAAAATTTGCATTTCAGTTGGAGAATTAAGAATATCTGAAAGGCCAGCATTAACCGATTCTCCTATTCCAACTGCTTTGTCTTGCAAACTATAATCAATAGTTTCCTTAAAAGAAGCTGAAAATAAATAAGTATTCAAAATTAATACTCCAGGAATTAAAATCATTAGAGCAATCGAATATACAACTTGCTTGTTATCTCTTAAGAATTTAAAATTCATTTTATTCAGAATATTTCTGTCTAATAATTAATATCGCAGCTGTTAAAACAAATATCACCACTAATCCTCCTAAGACATACAATATCATCATGCCACTTGTCTTGTCGGGAATTTTGCTTGCGTCACCAGTTGAAACAAAGTTGTCAATTGAAACTGCTTGTGCCTCTTCAATGAAGAAAGGTGTTGGCATACTAGTTTCGATAATCTTTCCTTCATCGTCATTAATGGCAACATATGCTTCATGAGTTCCATCAACTAAAGTCTTATCCAATTCATAAGTCCAGTTTCCATTTGCATCAGCTTGAACTGTTATCACAATCGGCATTGCACTATAAATATACAACGTAATAATTTGATTTGGTTTAGCTTTTCCTTGGAACTTTAAATTATTATCATTTGAAGCAACTGTTTCAACTGAATTAACAACTAATGAATCACTAGCAGCTAAAGTAGCAAGTTTTGGCTGTTCAATTGTTTTTCCATTCACGATTGCTTTATCAATTCCTGATAAAATTATTGTGGTTGTCGTTGCCAATGGATCTAATGGATTAGTTCCATTTTTCAATTCGTCATTATCATTAACTCCATCACCATCAGTATCCTTATTAAGAGGATCTGTTCCTAAACGCTTTTCCATATCATCTAATAAGCCATCTCCATCTAAATCAAAGGTAAGAGCAACTGGAGATAAGCTTTCTTGAGAAGAAATATTATATGTTGGGACTAAATTAACTGCTATTTGTTCTGAGGAAGCAGCTAAAGACATTCCTTCTACTTTGACCTGCTCAGTTTTAACTACTCCTCCTGGAGTTGTTTCTATTTGTATATTAATTATTTTTTGTTGAGTATCAATCGTACCTGAATTACCAGCAAAGCTAGAAAGCTGCTGTTTGGTTTCTGTTGAAATAGTATCGCCAAATCCAGAAAGAATAACATTATTAATTAAATTATCACAAGCCAAACCGCTAATCTCATTACACTTTTCTGGCTTACCAAACTGATTAATTATATATTCTCGACAGCTATCAAAAGTATTAAATTTATTAGCCTTACAATCTGATATTAACTTTTCTCTATAAGTATAAATCTTACAGTCACTTTCGTTGTTCCATCCAATCTTAACACACTCATCGGTTATTTGACTTGATGCATTACATGATTCTTCAAGAACAGGACTACCAGAACAATCTACTGGATATTTAGAAATAACAGTTCTTGTTTTCTTGTTATCAGCACAAACACTCCAGTCGCTGTAGGTGTATTGGCAAGAAGAAGCTGATGAAATACATATTCTTGATAATGGCTCGGTTGTTGTTTCTGTACATCCAACTGGTAATCTACTTAATATTTTTCTGTATTGCATTCCATTAGAACATTCATCCCAGTCGCTATAAACATACTGACAATAAGTAATTTGAGGTTTAGTTACGGTTGTCTCCTTGGTAGTATCAATAATTTCTTCTGTGTCTGTTGGATTTACAACTTCTTCAGTAGTAGGAATAGTACATGTTTCTTTAATTTCTTCTTTTATCCCATTAATACATCCATCAGGAAATTTTTGTAAAACTTTTCTAGTCCTATAGCCAGTAATAGAACATGCAGTCCATTCAGAATATTTAATTGTTTCGCAGAGAGGATTTTCGATGTTAATATTTGTAAGAACGCAACCTGATCCATTAGGACTATATCCTGATGGACATTTACAATTACAATTCGAATCCCATGCTCCCTTGCTACTCTCACAAATCTTCTGGTTTGCAGTATTTTCTTCGGTACGAGTCGAACAAGAATTTACAACTGTTGAAATTGGATCAACGATAACAATACCATTATCTGTTGTTTCACATTTTTGACTTAAAATAGTATTTCCTGTGCAGTTAGAAGTAGATAAAAGATTTTTTGTTTGAACTCCATTAGAACAAACAGACCAATCTGTATAATCAGAAACAACGCAAATCGGCAAAACATCATTATTAACTACTGTAGTGTCAGAATCTGTAGTGGTTGTTCCGGTGGTGTTTGTTGTATCTGTCGTTGATGTCTCAGTTGTAGTAGTGGTTGTTCCAGTAGTGTTTGTTGAAATCCTAATTGGCAAACAACCTGACGCATCAAGGTACCATCCAGCTGGACAAGTACAAATACAAGTAGATGAATCCCAAGTTCCATAGTTCCAAGTACAGTTGTTGGCATTCATATTATCAGTATATGACCTTCCTGTACATTTATTAACATAAGTACAAGATTGAGTTAGAACTGGACTACCAACTATACAACCAGAAGCCGAAGAACTTACAATTGTTCTATTTTGAATTCCTGCCGTTAAACAGCTTGACCATCCACTATAAACAAAAGATTCGCAAGCCTTATAGTTAATGTTTTGATAAGTTATTGTCGTACTAGTTTCTACTGTAAAAGTAGTTGTAATTTTATCTCCATAATAGATGCTAGTATTATTTCCTAAAGTATCTTCAAGATAAACTGATCTAACCTTCCAAATTCCTGTTTCAGTCCCAATAGGGAGATAAACAGTAGATTTCCACTTTCCAGTAGAATCAACAGCCGCATTTTCTGAATGTAAATATTTTCCTGTCGGACTTTCGAAAACAAGGTTAACCTTCTTAACACTAGAAGTATCAGAGGCTGCAACAGAAGCAACAAAATAAGAACCAACCACTATCTTTGAGGTAGAGATGGCTATCCCTCCAAATTCAGGAGCAGCTGTATCGGCAGTTACCGCAAAAACATCGAAAACAACTTTCCCTCCACAGAAAACAAGACTAGAAAATAGAACCGTTAAAAGAAAGAAATTAATTATTTTGTTTTTCATATTTTGTTATTTAAAAACATCCCAAAAGAGATGTTAAATTATTAACTTAATAAATAAAATAAATTATATCCACATTTAATCATTACTCTATTATAAAATATGTTTCGAAATAAAACAATACTTATTTGGGTTCGGCGTGAATAATTACCCTTTTAATCTCCTTAATCTTATCTTTTATCAAAAACTCTAAATCACTTACCACATCATGGACATCCTCCAATGCCATGTCTTCTGAAACAGTACAATGAAAAGAAACAAAATATTCATTACCTGTTTTTCTGATTATAAAATCATGCGAATCACTTATTTCTTTAATTACTAACCCAATTTCTTTAATCATTACTATCATTTTCTTAACCTCTTCTTCTTTTAATTCGCTATTCGACACCACATCACTCTTCATTGGTTCAATATGCGAATTGATAATAACCTCCTCCCCTAACTCTTCTTTAATTGATTTCTCTACCTCACTAGCAATCTCATGAGCTTCTTTTACACTAAAAGAATCGCAAACTTCAATATGGTAACTAATACATTTACATCCACCAAGTTCATCAACCATTACCTCATGAATTGAAACATTATGGCTTCCAGCTAAAGCATGAATTGAATCAACAATACTTTCATTATCCATATGGATGGAATGAGTCCGAACTGAAATATCAGAGCCAGGAATGCTCTTCTCTACCTCTCTTTCAATGTCACTAATAATCTTCTGAACTTTAGCCATCGACATTTTCCTATCAATTTGTATTACCATTTCGATAAAAGAATTAGGGCCAAGCGGCCTTGACCTAACTTGCTCCACTGCAACAACTCCATCAATCTTTTCGGCTATTTCTTTTGCTTTTTCCGATATTCCTTCTGGAGCCGCATCAAGTAAAACATTGATTGTTCTTTTTCCTAATCGATAACCAGCCAAGGCAACAAACAAAGAAACTCCAATAGCGGCAATTGAATCAGCTCCATTAATGCCGAAAGAAACAAAAACCAATCCAACTAAAACAACTGTTGAGCTTAAAATATCCGAACTGAAATGCAAAGCATCAGCTTCAAGTGCCTGACTACCCGTTTCTTTTCCCACCTTGTTCAAAGCGCGAGAACGAGAAATATCAATGATGATAGAAACTATAATAACTGCGAAAGCATACCAAGTTGCCTCTACTTCAATATTTTTATATATCAAGCGATGAACGGCTTCATAAATAATCCAACCACTGGTTATAAAAAGCAAACCTGTTTCAATTAAAGCAGAAACACTTTCTATTTTTCCGTGACCGTAAGGATGATCTTTGTCTGGCGGACGATCTCCGAATCTTACTGCAAAAAAGGTCAATGTAGCTGCCCCTAAATCTAATAATGAATGAATAGCTTCGGAAATAATTCCCATACTTCCAGTCATTGTTCCCACTACAAACTTCATCCCCGTCATTCCAAAACTAGCAACAATTGAACTAAAGGCTACTGATTCTTTTTTATGGCTATGATTTTCCATATGTTTACATCCATTCTTTTACTTTAAAAATACAATAAAAAACTGAAGAGATAACAGCAATTAATAAAACTATAAAGAAGAAAGTAAGATTATCATCTGCAAAGGGCAAATGAACATTCATTCCAAATAAGCTACCAATAATAGTTGGCACTGTTAAAATAACAGTTAAAGAGGTTAACAAACGAATTGTGTTATTAAGGTTATTGGTAAAAATAGCTTGATAAGAATCTCTCAAGTTTTTAATACTCTTAACACTAATCGTACAGTTATCAACTGATTGCCTAGTAGAAATAGTCATATCTTCTAACAGGTCATCGTCAAAACTATACAAATGAACATATCCTCCCTTAGCAATCGCTTCAATCACGATATTCATCGGAGCCAAAGCAGAAATATATTGGTTCAATATTTCTTCATTTTCTATTAACTTAATAATGTCTAATCCTTTAATTTTCTTTAATTCTTTTTTCTGATGCAAAACATTATTCTTAATCTTTTTAATTCCTCTAGAAAAATTCTTAGAAATTAATAATAAAAGATAAATCAGAAACTTACTTTTCTGAGTTGTAGAAAAAGAAAGGTTTCCTTCAATAATTGATCTTATCGTTTTACTGCTCGCTGGAGAAATAGTTATAATGTATTTCTTGTTGATAATAACAGTTAAAGGTGTGGTATAAATATCTTCCTTGTCTTGCTCTTGAGTGTCTCTAATGAAAACAATAACATTTTCTTTCTCTCTTTCAATACGAGGCAACTCATACAAATCTAGTGCATCATCAATATCAACAACTTGAAGATTAGTTATTGAAGCAATATATTCAATGTCTTCAAAAGTAGCATTTTCTATATTAATCCAACACCCATCCCGCAAAGAATCAATCTTCTCAATCTTCTCTTTTTTAATGTCTCTAAAGAATATTTCTCTCATTTTTTATTCTATTATTGTCTTTTTTGATTATAGTACATAAAGAGACAAAGAAAAAGACCGGCTAATTGCCGGTCCCCTTATTTACATCTTTTTATTTATTATTCATATCTTAACGCTTCAATTGGATTTAATTTGGAAGCTCTTTGAGCGGGATAATATCCAAATATTATTCCTATCCCTGCCGACACAAAAAAGGATAGAAGGACAGATTGAATACTGACAACCGTAGTTGTTCCTCCAAATTTAGAAACTAAATAAGAAGCTATTAGTCCTAAAATTATTCCAATAATGCCTCCGATAAAAGTTAAAGAAACTGATTCTAATAAAAACTGATTATTAATATCTTTTCTTCTAGCTCCTAATGATTTTCTTAATCCTATTTCCCTAGTTCTTTCTGTTACTGTTGTTAGCATCATATTCATAATTCCAATACCTCCAACTAGTAATGATATTCCAGCAATCGCACCTAGTAATAGAGTAAGGGTTCCGGAGATAGAAGACATTGTGTCCATAATATCGGCTTGATTCATAATGCTGAAATCAGCTGAATCAGTATCTTTGTCATGCCTCTCTAATAATAAAGCTTCAATGTCTACTTCGGCCTGATCCATATATTTAGCATCAGAAACTTCAACATTAATACTAGAAACAGAATTATTACCAGTGAAATAATGCTTGGCTACCGTGATGGGAATATAAATCAAATCATCGGAACTATTCATTCCTGAAGTTCCTTTTGATACTGTCACTCCAATAACTGTAAATTCAGTTCCTGATATTTTAATCTTCAAACCTGTTGGATCAACATCTTCTCCAAAAAGAGCATCTCTGGTTGTCGGTCCTAATACTGCCACTTTAGAAACATTGTTTACCTGCGTTTCAGTGATAAAGCTGCCAATAGAAACTTCCAAGCTTTTAACTGTTTGATAAGCAGTATCTATTCCATAAATACTGGTATTAGTATTATTTCCTTTGTATATCACTTGTTTTCTCGAAGAAATAACCGAAGCCACGGTTTTTAAATTAGCAACTTCACTTTTAATTGCTTCGGCATCAGATAGAACTAAAGTAGTAGAAGAACCAGAACTGCTCCTTACCATTGAACCGAAACTTTTCTGCGAGCCAGGAGAAATAACCAAAAGATTAGAACCAAGAGATTCGATGCTACTTTGGATACTGGCGGTTGAGCCCTGTCCAATTGAAACCATGGTAATAACCGAGGCAATTCCAATTACAATACCTAAAATCGTCAAACCCGATCTAGATTTGTTAGCGGTAAGAGAAATATATATTTCTTCAATTAAATCAGAAAATACCATATTATTTATTCTTTAATAATGTTGATTTATCAGCTTCTCCATCAGCCACGATTAATCCATCTCTTAATTCAATGACTCTATCTGCGTGATCAGCCACATATCTTTCATGGGTAATCAAAACAATTGTATGCCCATGCTCCCTATTTAATCTTTGGAATGTTTCGAGCACAATATCTCCAGTTTTAGAATCAAGGTTTCCAGTTGGCTCATCAGCTAAAATTAAATCGGGATTATTTACCAAAGCTCTGGCAATTGCTACTCTCTGCATTTGTCCTCCTGATAACTGACTTGATAAATGACGCCATCTATCTTTATCTAATCCAGCTGACAATAATGCTTTTTCGGCCCTCGCTCTTCTATCTTCTTTTTTAATATTAATGTCATAGATTAAAGGAAGCATAACGTTTCTTAGAACACTTGTTCTTGATAACAAATTGAATGATTGAAAAACAAACCCAATTCTCTGCGATCTGATTTGAGCTAATTCATCATCACTCATATTAATCATATCTTTATCATTCAAAGAATATTTTCCTGAAGTTGGCTTATCCAGTGTTCCCAAGATATGCATCAAGGTTGATTTTCCCGAACCAGAAGGACCGATAATCGCAACAAACTCTCCTTTCTTTATCTCAAAAGAAACTCCTTTCAAGACTGTTGTCTCGGTATCCCCTGTATTATATTTTTTAACAAGATTATCACATTTAATCATATAATTTGTATTACATTCCTGGACCCATTCCACCCGATGGAGGCGTTCCACCACCAGTATTAGTTAGCGTATTAAGATTAGACTTAGTGTTAGTAGTGGTTTTAGTCGTTGTGGTTTTCTTGGTGCTAGTAGTTGTGCTGGTCACAACTTTATCTCCTTCTGATAATCCGCTTTTGATTTCAATTGAAGCATCATCAGTTATTCCTATTTCAACTGCTTTCCTTTCTATTTTTCCATCACTATTCATCACTTCGACAAAACTCTTGTCACCCATAGTTTTAACGGCACTGCTTGCAGTAACTAAAACATCTGAAACTGATTCTGTAATAATATTAGCGGAAATACTCATTCCTGGTTTTACACTTTCGTTATCAGTATCAAAAGAAATATCAACGTCATAGCTAACAACTCCTTGACTTACCGTTCCTGTTGCATCAACTGTTGCTACCTCTCCCTCAATAACAACATCGTCTAGTGCATCAAAGGTAATATCTACCTTCTGTCCGACTTTTACCTTCGCGATATCAACCTCGTTAAGAGTGATTGTTGCAATCATATCGTTAGTAATAATTGAACCCATTACTGTTCCTGATTTAACTGTATCGCTGTTATCAACATCAACACTAGATACAATTCCACTAAAAGGAGCGGTAATAGTATATTTAGCTAAAGTTTCTTGAGCGGTTACTAAGGCTTGTTCTTTTTCTTCAATAGTTAATTTTTGAGTTCTAATTTCTAGATCAGTTGCCCCTTCTTTAACATCAGCGAGAGATAATTCTTTTACCTTAATTGATCTTTCCGCACTAACAATACTGTCTTTACTATCTTCAATTGTGTTGCTTGCTGAAAGAAGATTTGAAAGATGGCTATTGGTCTTACTAGTATAACTACTTAAAGAAGAAAGATGAGTGTCAGCAGTCGTATTATATGTTTGCTGTCTTTCCGCTAAAACATATTTATACAATTCAATTAAATCATTGACACTCTTAATTGCTTCGGAAATATCTTTAGTTGCTTCATATGTTTCCGTAATCAAAGATTCAATAGTTGCTTCATTAGAAAAACGGCTAGCAGCTTTGTATTTAGCAATAACTATTTCATATTGAGCTTTCGCTGCCATATATTTAGTATAGGCATCATTTCTATATTGAACCGCCTTATCATCATAATAACCAGCGACGGAAGCGTAAAAATCTATATTCTGTTGAGATCCATTGGAACTTAAATTTTCTGCAAATAAAATATTATTCATTCCTGTCACTACTGATGGCAAATCAAGGAATGCATTTGATACACTGATAAACCCATCGCTGTATGATTTCTCTAAATCTTCTTCAGCTTTAGTTTTTGATTCTTGAGCATCAGTCAAAGCATTTTCTGCTTGGATAAGAGTTAACTCATCAGCTGGCTCTAACATTTCTTCTAAACCTAATTCAGCATTTTCTAAGGCTATTTCAGCACTCTTAACGCTCTGCCTCCCTTCAGCGCTATTAATTCTAAAGAGTACATCTCCCTTATTAATCTCTTCTCCTTCTTCAACGTATACTCCAGTAATACTCCCTGCAACTTCAGCTGATAAATCAACTGACTTCAATGAAGAAACTTGCCCAGTACCAGAAATAGCGATACTAATGTTTCCCTTTTTAACTGCTTGAGTAACATAGCTAATAGTAGCCTTCTGAGGCAAGAAGTAATTAATAGCAAACGGTGTGGCAATAAGAACAATTAAAATTAACACTGATATAATCTTATGACTCAATGCTAAGGCTTTAATCTTTGAAAAAATGTTTTTAATCTTTTCCATGTTTTAGTTTATTATTCTATACTACTTAATACCACTACTATTAATATTTTATTTCAAACTAAAAACCGCCCGAAGGCGGTTCTGTTATTTATGACACTCTTCAAAACATTCCCTCGGACTCTTCTTTATTTCAAAACACTTTTTCATGCAAGTTTTCTCTTCTTCAGTAAAATTCAATAATTCAGGAGAAATGTTCTTCTTATCAAATTTATCAAACTTAAAATCAATTCCTCTTCTAACTGATGGCATATCTTCTTTGTTGACTACCCTTATCTTCGTGGCTTTAAAGCTAGATTTTTCTCCAACTCCAACAGCGATAACAAATTGATCTTTAGTAACATTAGAAACATCTTCAATTTCTCCAGTATCAACTCTTCTTAATCCTTGAGGGGTTTGAAGAATTAAATAATCTTCGCCTTGTTCAAAAACTACTCCCGCTACTCCATTATTACGATCATCAATTAATGGTTTAAAGAATACTCTCACCGATTCATTTCCTTTCCTCGCTTCTCTTTCAAAACTTTGTCCTAAATTAGTATAAGTTAAAATTCCACCTAAAACCATAATTATGGCAATCATTCCAATCGCTAAATAACCAAAAGGTTTCTTGTATGAAACATCACTTCTTGTTAATAGATATCCAGAAAGAACAATTAAAACGATAAAGACTATTACTAATAAATAAGGAAATGATTCTAGAAAAGCAAAGATACCGAATTTTCCAAAACTTAAGTATTTAAGATTATCGGTTTCTTTAAGATAAAAAAGAATTAAATTAAAGAAAAGAATCGACAAAAGAACACTTAAGGTAAAAGCAGTTCCTAGTCCTAATTTCTCTGCCAAAAAAACATACTTTGATTTAAGCTTTACTTGGCCGGATTTAATCTTTCCCATTATTGAATTTTCTAACTTTTCATCGTTCATGTTTTTTGTTTATTTCCCCTAACTTGTCTTTTATTGAATTCTTTCCTCTCATAATTAGAGTCCCAACTGTATTTTTAGGTATTCTCAAGATATCGCTTATTTCATCATATGACATATTTTCGAAATAAAACAGGACAATCGGTTCCTTATATTTAATATCCATTTCATTAAGGACTTTCTCAATGTCTTCCTTTAGAAACATCTGATCAGCTCCCTTCCCAATATCAGCCTTCTCGTCTATTAGCTTATACTCCACATCGTCCAAAGAAATTCTACTTCCCCGTTTCTTTTTAAGGTAATTTACTGCTTCATTGTGAGCGATTCTATATATCCACGAAGAAAACTTCTTACCTATATCAAAACCGTATAAATTCTTATACACCTTAATAAAGATGACCTGAAGGATGTCTTCCATGTCATCTCGATCGCTTAAAAATTTAAGCAAATAGTGAGACAATTTCTTTTCATAGCGCTTAATGATTTCTCTATATAGATCCTTATCGCCTTCAAGAATTGCACTAACTATTTGTTCATCGGTTAATTGATCCATGATTTATTGCATTCATAATACCATATATTAATACAATTCAAAACGACAATATATTCCAAAAGAAAACCAGCTTATTCAGCTGGCTTTTCCATTCTTTGACCGCTAAGTCCTAGACCAAAACCTTTTCCGTTTTTAAGTCTATTAACTTGCTGTTCTTTTATCTTATCAAACTCTTCTTGAGTCGTTGCATTAATCTTATCTATCTGTTGCTGTTTCCAAGTTGCAAGAGTCATATTTTGCCACTCAGTCAACTCAGCAGCTCTTTTAGTTTCCATTTCTGTTTCCTTTGTCTGAATTTGAGTTTTTTGCTCTTCAGTCAAAGTTATCCCAAATCTCTCTTGAAGATTTTGAATATGATTAGAAATGCTTGTCGAGTTAGATGCAAAGACACTAGCTGTTCCTAGCCCTGAAACAATCAAGGCAGAAATAGCTGATAGAAGCAAAAGTTGTTTTTTGTGCATATTATATTATTATTTATTATCTTTTAGAGGTCCTCTAAATATTAATACAATACACAGCTTTTTTTATTTCGCTTAAATGAATGTTAGAGCTTCTCCTTTTTTCTTTCCTCTACCAGTTCTTCCAATTCTATGAACATAGTCATCGTAGGTTGCAGGAATATCATAGTTAATAACGTGACTAACATTATCAATATCTAATCCTCTAGCCGCAACATCGGTTGCAACTAAAATCCTAACATATCCAGCTTTAAAAGAATCAACAGCTCTCTTTCTTTTTGCCTGAGTCTTGTCTCCATGAATTGATTCAGCTTTAAGGCCTTTTTGAATTAAAGCTTTAGAAAGCTTTTCTACTCCATGTTTTGTTTTTCCAAACACAAGAACCTTGGTAAATTCTTTCTTACTTAAAAGGTCACAAAGAACTGCCATTTTATTAGCTGGGTCTCCAACCTTAACAATGTCTTGATTAACATTAGTTGAAGAATCTTTTGTTTTAACTGAAATCTTTTCTGGATTTCTTAAGAATTGTCTAGATAATACTTCTATTTCAGAAGGAAGAGTAGCTGAGAAAAGCAAAGCTTGTTTCTGTTCTGGCATTTGAGCCATTAAGAATCTCATATCATCAACGAATCCCATATCAAGCATTCTGTCAGCTTCATCCAAAACAATAGTTTGGAAAGTAGACATATTCAAAGCTCTTCTTTCAACCAAGTCTTTAATTCTTCCAGGAGTTCCGATGATAAAATCATTATTTCTTTTTGCATTTCTTAATTGATCTCTAACGCTTGTTCCTCCGATGCAAAGCATAGAGAATAAGTGCATTCCAAAGGTGAAATCCTTGAATTCCTTGTCTATCTGAAAAGCTAGTTCTCTAGTTGGAACAATAATTATTGTTTTATTTCTTCTATTTAACAAAGTCTTGTTAATGGTAGGAATTAAGAAAGCAGCTGTTTTTCCCGTTCCAGTATTAGCAATACCAACAACATCTCTTCCTTGTAAAATCAAAGGAATGATTTTGTCTTGAATCGGAGTTGGATCAGTATATCCTTTGTGAACGATATTGCTTTTTAATTTATTATCTATCGCAAAATCAACAAACTTATTTTCTGGTTGGTATATAACATCTTCTTCAGCTGGTAATACTTTTTGAATAAATTTAGATATGTCTATTCTAGTAGAAGAAAATCCTTTTTTGCCTCCACGAGATGATCCACCTCTTTTGTTGAATCCTCTACTAGGACGACTTCCGAATCTTCTATTTCCACCACTACTATTACCTCTATTACTATTAAATCTTCTTGTTTGCATATATATTATTAAAAAAACGACTTCTCCTTAGTACAGAGAACCCGCTTTACGATCTCAATGTCTATTAATAAACTAACTATATTATATTTTAACTATTTTGTCAATGATTTTACTTCGGACATGCTATATTCAAAGCCTCTAAATCAGCACTAGTTATGCTGCTGTTTTTACCGATATTATAGGCATACATGATGTCTTCTGAGTTATCAATATGATCTATTCCTAAAGCGTGCCCCAACTCATGAGCTAAAACCCTCACTAATTTATCATGATTCTCAAATTGATAAATATTAATCTCTTTTTCTCCTAAACCAGAGATATAATTACCCTGCTCAAACTCTTGTCCAGTTGACTCTACAACATCATTATATTTTGCAATGTTTAAATTTAAATTACTAGCCAAAGTATTCAATTGCTCAGCTAATTGATTTATCCTTGAAGCTAAATTATTTACTTCGCTCTGTTTAGTCTTAATTGTTGAAGACAAACTATTCAGTTCTTCCCTCTCTTGAACTAATTGATTGTATTCACTTTGACTTCCACTCTTTTTATTCCAAATACTGACTTTTTTCTCATAAATTGATTGTCTTGAATTATAAGAAGAGATTAAATTATTAAGCGATTGACTTAATTGATTATATTGAGAAACCAAAGACTCATATTGAGCTTTCAATTGCAAATAATAATTATTGTCTTGATCCAAATTATTGTCCATTTTATCAATCTGTACGGTTGATTCCTGTCTAGAATCATAGATAAGACCGACTTTCATTCCTCCGCTAGAAGAATAATTAAACAAATCTCTACCCGAAGCTTTCTCCCAAATATCTTCAGCTTCTTTAATGGCTAATTTAAAATCTAATTGAGTAATATTAAATTGAGTATCAAATTGACCAATAGAATATGTAATTGGTGTCGGACAAGGATTAATTTTGTATAATATTTTTTGATAAGTTGAAATAAAATCTCCAGCAAACAAAAAAATGTATGATATTATCAATAAAAGAAAAAGTATTTCTATTATCTTCTTACTTTCCATTATCTTACAATTTTTAATGGCATATACCATCCTTGAGGCTTCGTACAAAGTGGGCATTCTTCGGGAGCTTCTGCCCCTTTGTGAATATATCCACAGTTCAAGCATTTCCATTCAACTTCTTCTTCTCTTTTAAACATTTTTCCTGACTCTAAAAGATTAGCTAGAATATTATATCTTTCATTGTGCTTCTCTTCAACTGTTTGAATTTTCTCAAATAAAGTAGCTATTTCTTCTTCATTTTCTTCATGAGCTATTTTAGCAAACTCAGGATACATGACTTCAAACTCATATTTCTCCCCTTCAGCCGCAATCTTTAAGTTCTCTAAAGTAGTTGCTAAAGGATGAATATCATAGGTATTAGTCATTTCTACCTTCTCATTAATTTTCTCTAATTCTTCTTTAGCGTGCACTCTTTCATTATCAGCGGTTTCTTCAAAAACTCTGGCTACCCAAACTAAACCCTCCTTCATGGCAATCTCAGCAAAATAGGTATATTTGTTTCTCGCCATTGACTCTCCCGCAATAGCTTTTAATAAATTCTCGCGTGTTTTGTTCATATTACTATGTCTTATAATATTGCCTTAATTATATCATAAATAAATAAAATGGTGTATAATTAAAAATAAATGAAACACTTAATCGAATCCCAACAATTTAACCAAGAGTCATTAAAAAAACTTTTCAAATTAGCTGACCTACTAGAAAAAAAGAAAGACAGTTCAATGAAAAATAAAATAATGGCTTCCCTATTCTATGAACCGAGTACCAGAACGCGGTTTTCTTTTGAGTCAGCCATGTTACGTTTAGGAGGAAACGTTATCACTACCGAGAATGCCAAAGAGTTTTCTTCAGCCGCTAAAGGAGAAACTTTAGAAGATTCTATCAGGGTAATTAATAAATATGCTGATGTTATCGTTCTAAGGCATTACGAAGAAGGTGCTTCAAAAAGAGCTTCATTAGTATCCGATATTCCAGTTATAAATGCGGGAGACGGCCCAGGACAGCATCCCACTCAAGCCTTACTTGATTTATACACCATTCAAAGAGAGCTCAAAAAAATCAACGGGATTGTTATTGCCTTAGTAGGAGATCTTAAACATGGAAGAACAGTTCGATCTCTCGCCTATCTTTTAGGAAAATACAAAGATATTAAAATATATTTAGTTTCTCCAGAAAAACTTAAAATCGGAGATGATATTAAAGAATATTTAGATAAGCACAAAGTAGACCATGAAGAAACAGAAGACTTATCTTCTGTAATTGAAATAGTTGATGTTGTTTACCAAACAAGAATTCAAAAAGAAAGATTTGAATCAATCAATGAATATGAAAAATTCAAAGGGTACTACAAAATAGATTTACAAACAGTAAATCAAATGAAGGCAAAATCAATTATTATGCATCCATTACCAAGAGTTGATGAGATATCAACAGAGGTAGATAAATCACCCAAGGCTGTCTATTTCAAACAGGCTGGATATGGTCTTCTTATTAGAATGGCTTTATTAAAAACAATGGTTAAATAATTGCTTGATTATTTTATAACTTCCACTAATAATCCTTCGTTGATTTTAAAATACCTTGAAACGCCTAAAGACGGCTGACTAGTCATTGGTTCGTCTATTTTTCTGTCAGCATAGTTTACAATTATTTCTCCATCTCTAAATTCTGTTGTTTGAGGAGCAATACGGTCGCCAATCAATATAGCATTGGTTCCTACATATCCATCTGCGTTTTTGATTGCAGCAACAAGATAATAGAATGTTCCGCTACCACCATTGTTTTGAGTAAGCAAAAAGGCTACATCTTTTAAATTATCATTATTAAAATCAACAAAAACTTCATTACCAAAAAATCTGGTAATATTTTTAGAAGCAGAATCAGGAACAATCTCTGTCTCCGCAATTCCATTATTTAATTTAACTACTTGTCCTTCTATTTGATAAGAAATATTCTTATAATCATTCTGAGGAATAATTGATGATTTTTGATAGCAACAAAAAGCAATAAAACCAATAACAACTAAAGATGCTAATATAATTAAAACTTTATTATCTTGGTTCATATTTTTATAATTAATTAAATATTTCACTTAATAATTCTTTAACTCCATCTTTCTTTTTAGCTGAATAAGGAACTATGACATGATTACCTATTAATTCTTTAATTTTATTAAACTGCTCTTCACACTGACTCTGTTTTATCTTGTCTATCTTATTCGCTACCACAATAATATCCTTACCATGATCTTCTAGGCTGTATAACATTTCTAAATCATCTTTAGTCGGTCCGACATTAGCATCAATAATTAAAACAATTTTCTTTTGTTCGTAATTAGAAAGAAAGAAATACCAATTAATCATTGCTTTAAGGCTATTCTTCAATTTCTCTGGAACTTTAGCATAACCATAGCCTGGCAAATCGATAAAATACAAAGAATTATTAATTAAAAAAATATTAATCTTCTGAGTACGACCAGGGAAAGAACTAGTTACAGCTAGATTGTTTTGATTAACTAAAGAATTGATAACACTAGATTTTCCTGAATTTGAACGGCCAATAAAAGCAACCTGAGGGGTATTGCTTTCTAAAGAACTATCACTTCCAGAAACACTTTTTATAAATTTGGCTGATTCAATTTTCATATATAGATTTAGTTACAAAAATTGATACCTTAAATTAAGTATCCATCTTTGTTACTTAATTGTAAATAACCAAGACTATTTCTTCTTGTCTTTCTTTGGCTTCTTTACCTCTTTTTTTCTAGAGTTATTTCCTTTTGCCATAACTTTATATTAATTATTATGTCTAAAGTATACCATTGTATTTATTTTTAGACAATTAAAAACCGACTAATTTAATCGGCTTTTAACTTTTCTACTTCTTGCCTTTCTTTTTAGCAATAGGTTTTTTAACTACTACCTTTTTAACTTTCTTTGCAATCTCCTTTTTGGGAGCTACTACTTTTTTAGCAGCTACTACTTTCTTTTCTACAACTGCTTCTTTTTTCTTCTCTACGATTACTTCTTTCTTTTCTTCTTTTACAGCAACTACTGGATTTAAGATTTTCAAAATCTTATCAAGTTTAGAGTTTAAAGCTTCAAACTGTTCTTTGTATTGATTAGTAGGAGCACTAACGCTTCTGCTTATAGAACTGGTACTGCCACCTTCTTTATCAAAGCAATCATTACAGTATACTGGCTTTTCTCCTGTTGGTCTGAATGGTAATTGAAATCTTTTTCCACAAGTGTCGCAAGTTGCATCAAACATTGGTCTGTCTGATCTATCTCTACCGCGACCTCCTCTATCTTCTCGACTATCAGATCTTGAAGCTCCACCATGATTGGTAAAGCATTGAGAACAGTAAATAGGCTTATCATTAGTTGGTTTAAAAGGAACCTCACATCTCTTACCGCAATCACTACAAATAGCTTCATGCATTTGAGGTCTTTCTCTATCTCCTCCTCTACTATCTCTGCCAAAACTCCTCTTACCTCCGTCTCTTCTTTTAAAATCTCTTTCTCTTGGACCGTTGTCTCTTCTTTCACGGTCAAATATTTTGTTAAATGCCATATATTTGTTTATTTATAATCTGTGGAGGTATTATAGGCTATATATTAATATAAAGCAAATAAAAAACCTGTTTTGTCAATTTTTAATCCTCTAAGTCTAGAGTCTTATCAATCCTAATCTTTTCCACAAAGTCAGGAACGTGACTAACAATAATCATTGCCCCATCATATTTATTTAATGCTTCAGCAATAACAGGAATGTGACGGAAATTAATATGATTAGTCGGCTCATCTAAGATAAGAAGACCAGGCTCTTGCAAAACAAGTCTAGTAAAAGCAACTAATCCTTTCTGTCCTTCTGATAAATCTCCAATTTTAGTGCTCATAACGTCTCCAGCAATTAAGAATCCGGCAGCTATCTTTCTCATTGCTTCTTCAGAATGTTTTTCTGAAACTCGAGAAAGAGACTTGTATACCGTATCTTCAAAATTTAAGGTTGAAAAATCCTGACGGTAATATCCAATATCTACCCCAGAAATAATCTTTGTTCCTTCCGCTTCATTTTTAGCTATCGCTTCTAAAAGAGTACTCTTGCCAATCCCATTAGGTCCCTTAAGTAAAAGATGCTCGTTTCTTCTAAGTTCAATATTGGTTTTCTTTTGCACTGATTTATGATTCTTTACAATCTTAAAAGAAGAAATATGAACAATCTCTCCTTTGATATCTTTCTGAGAAGGAATAATAAAAGAACGAATAGTTTTATCTTCCCTTCTTATCTCAACTATTTCTTCTTCTGCATCAGCTGCTTTCTCTCTCATCTTCTTCGCAACAAAACGCAAATTACCTCCTTTATTAGCAAAGAAGTTAGCCTTATCCTTATTCTCCTGAATTTCTTTCTTTAATTGAGCATTCTTTCTATTCTCTTTCTCTTGACGAATGGTAATCTGTTCTCTAACATCAAAATAGTTTCCCGTGTATTGCTCTATCTTTCTGGTGAAAACATCCAAATACAAAACTCCATCGGTAAAGCTGTTTAAAAATTCAGCATCATGAGAAATAACAATACAAGTCTTAGGATAACTAATCAAAAACTTTGTTAAATGTTCAATTCCTGCTTTGTCTAAATTATTAGTTGGCTCATCTAACAAAAGCAAATCTGGATTCTGGATAAGAGCTGAAGCAAGTAATAATCTAGCTTGCTGTCCACCGGAAAAAGATTTAATGATTTTGTCATGTGGAGCTTCAAAATTAACTGCCTCCAAAGCTTCATCGATCTTTGGATCAATATCATACACTTTCTTGTTAGAACATTTTGACATTGCCTTTTCAAAAAATTCTTTAACTGTTAAATTAAGCTCTTCTCGTGGGATAACCTGACGAGCGATAGCGATAGATAAACCATTAGCAATATTAATTACTCCATCTTCTGGTCTATTCTCTTTAGTAATCAATCCGAATAAGGTACTCTTACCAGCCCCATTCTGTCCCATGATTGTTGTCTTAGTCCCTCGACGAATAGAAAAATCAACCTCATTTAAAAGAGGCTTGTTATCTACGTATTCAAATGATACTTTCTTAAAACTAAGAATTGTTTCGTCTTTAGCCATAGAATAAAAGAATACTACATTTTTATAAAAATAGGAAGAGATGATAACTAAATAGCCATTAACCTATTTAATAAAAACAAATAAAGGACGTAGAGAAAAGTAATGTTTTCTAAAATCAATAATGGGATTCCAATTAGAAAATACCATTTTCTAGTCTTGTGCCTAAAAACAAACATTCCTAAATAAATACCAATACTTCCAAAAATAGTAGCCATGAAAAACATCATTCCCTCAGATATTCTTTCTGCTCCTGTTTTGATAGATTTATTCTTATCTATCAGCATGATTAAAAAGGTTATAAAGTTAATTACAACTAAAAAACCTAAAATAGAGAAAAAATATACTAATTGATTATGAATTAACATTTAATTTATTAAAATCAAAAACCGGCAAAGCCGGCCTTAGATTATTTATTCAAAGCAGCCATGGTTTGTGGTCCCATTGTTCCCGTCTGATTTATTCCTTTTGCTTTTTGATAGCTTCTAACTGCGGCAGTAGTGAGCGACCCATAGTAACCAGTAATTGATCCACTGTAATATCCTTCTGATTTCAATCTTTGTTGAAGGGCAGAAACTTCATCTCCTAAATCTCCATAAGTTAGATTAGATGTAAACTGATGACCTGTTGTGGTGGTAGTTGTACTGCTTGTTATTCCTACTGATACTAACAATGCTCCGCAAGTATTGTTTGAAGAACAAATAACTACTACTGCACATCCTTTTTTTATTCCTGAAAGGATAAGACTTGAACCAGTAATTGCTGTTTGAGCAACACTAGAACTTGAATTATAAGCCACTGTATAACCACTACCTCCAGAGATAGTAATTACTGAGCCTTGTCCTACTGATAAAGAAGGAGCCTTATTACTAAACGTTAAGAATGAAGTGGCCGCAGTGGTTGTGGTTGTTGAAGCTGAAGAAAGAACAGTCACATAAAGAACTGAACATAGTCCTCCATTCTGACAGATTGAAATATTAGTATTGCCTAAACTTAAACTATTAATCGTAATAACTGTTCCATTGATTGTTGCGGAAGCAACAGAAGAACTAGTATTACCTGAAACATAATAACCACCGTTACCAGAAACAGTAACTGACTGACTTTGTCCTAGAATTAAAGAAAGATTATTTTGGCTAAAGGTAGGATTACTAGTTGAGCTAGAAGAACTATTAACTGCCACTGAAAGATTTACACAAGCTGATTCAGAAGAACATACTAATAATGTTGAGCTTCCAATTGTTATTCCCGAAAGAGTAATAATATTTCCATTTAAAGATGATTGGAAGATATTCCCTGAACCAGAAGATATACTATAAGGAGTCGCTCCTCCTGAAATAGTAATACCTACGCTCTGTCCCACTAAAAGACTAACGCTACTTTGACTCAAAGTAAGCGATCCTCCGCTTGAGACATAACTAACGCTGATTCCTAGAGAATTACAGCTCCCCGCAGAAGAACAAACAGTAATTGTTGAACTTCCACTTAATATTCCATACAAGCTCAAAGTAGTTCCACTAACTGTTGCTTGAACAACGCTATTGTTTGAGTTAGAAGAAAGATAATAACTACTACTTCCTCCTCCAGAAATAGAAATTGTAGTTGTTTGACCAATGGAAACAGTTGGATTAGTCTGACTGAAATAAAGAGTTGCTGAGCTAGTAGCACCAACAGTAATATTAATTATTCCACAAGAACTTATATCCGAAGAACAAACTGTTATTGATGATTGTCCGCTGCTTTGAAGAGCCCTTACAGTAACTGTTGAAGAGCTTAAAGAAGCACTAACATTGTTTGAATTTGAATTACTAAGAATAGTATAGAAACCTGTTCCTCCGCTTACTGTCACTGGAACACTTTGATTATAAGCAATTGTTAAATTATTTTGACTGAAAGTCAAAGGAGTTGTTCCTGAGTTCTGAACCGTGACGTAAACACTAGGACAATTAGTAGATGAACCTTGAGGACATATTGTTACCACAGTTGAACCGTAAGTATTTCCTGTAATTGTAATAGAACTTCCACTAATGCCAACATTAGCAATCGCAGAATTAGTATTATTTGATAAATAAAGAGAGTTACTTCCTGAAGCAGTAATCGTTGAAGAACTGCCAACATTTAGAACAAGCCCAGTCTGACTTAAAGTAATCGTACCCGATGTCGAAGAATAGGTTGGCCAAGCTACATCTGAGGAAGATTGGCTATTTACTGTAACGTGAACAGCACTTGCTGAAGCAACAGCCAAAGTACTAGTGCTTACCCCGACTGATAAATATCCACTAGAATTAGTGGTTCCAATAGAATGCAAAGTTGGGCCAACGCCTGTTTTGGTATAATACATTAGAACAGTTGCATTAGCATCTCCATTTACTGTCATTGTTACCGTATCCCCATTTCCAGAGATAGAAAGGGTTGGAGTAGCAGCGAAAGCTAAAGGAACAGAGATTAAGAAACTTAATATTGAAAAAAATGAGAGAAGTAATGTTTTGTTTATCTTCATATAAATATATTTTATTATCTTAATAGTATTATAGCAAAATAAAATGAAAAAAGAAAACTATATTTTAAATATATAAAAACTGGAAAATCATTTAGGTATACCGACAACGTCGGCAATAACCTTGAGTTTCCAGTTAATGAAGCCATCGGTTTCCATAAAGAATCCGATTCCTACCATGTCAAACTTCTGGCTTTCTTTTTGCGCTTTTTGAGGATTGATAGTGAAAGGATCGAGATTGGCATTACTCTTTAGCCACCGGCTAATCATTTTAACAGATTCTTTTAATCCGTTATTTTTCAGGGTTGGCTTATTGAGATAAATTTCTGCTGATCTCAATGATCTTTGTGGGCCATCGCTCATAATAGCGCTCTTTTCAATTAGCATGACTTGATCGTCCTGAGTGATAAGAATAGTATGATCAATATCACGAACTGATTTACCTCCTCTGACTTGCTCGCCCTTCTTTATATCCTTGGAAAAGTTTCTACTCATAATCCACCACTGGATAAAGTCCAAGGCAAGTTCACAGTCATGGCTGTAAGCAAACGATTTAAAATACACAACAAACCCTCCTTAGGTTTGCTGTAATATTACTCTTTTAGTTATTTATTGTCAATTTAGTCCTTAAATCTTTTTGATATTGCTGATTTCTTCATAATCAGTAATATTCATTGCTTTCCTTACCTCAAGCATAGTTTCTTCGGCTACCTTTTTGGCTCGTAAAGTTCCTTCTATTAATGCGCTCCTAACTTCTTCAGGATGAGCCATATAATATGCTCTTCTTTCTCTAATTGGCTTTAATAGATTATTTAATAAGTCGGCTAATAGTTCTTTTATTTCTACATCTCCAACTTTACCCTGAGTGTATTTCTTTTTAAGCTCCTCTAATTCTTTCTTGTCAGAATAGAAAGCATCAAAATAGGTAAAAACTACATTACCCTCAATGTGACCAGGGTCAGTTGCTTTTATTCTCGTTGGGTCAGTGTACATCTTCTTTACCTTCTTTGCGACCTCTGCTTCTGAATCAGATAAATAAATACAATTACCTAGACTTTTACTCATCTTAGCTTCTCCATCTATTCCAACTAATCTGGGGACTCTTCCCACTAGAGCTTCTGGTTCAGGGAAAATATTCTTGTAGATTCTATTAAATTTCCTTGCTACTTCTCTAGTTAATTCAATATGAGGTAATTGATCTTCACCAGCTGGAACTAAGTCAGCTTTGGATAGTAGAATATCAGCAACTTGGCTCATGGGATAATTATAGAATCCAACGGTTACATTGCTCAATCTCGCCATCTCTGCTTTTAAAGTTGGATTCCTATCAATCATTGATTTAGGAGTAATCATGCTTAAAAGCATTGATAGTTCTGCATATTCAGGAACATAGCTCTGTACCACAAAGGTTGTTTTCTTAGGATCTAATCCTACTGATAGCCAGTCTAGAGCCACTTCAATAACAGAATTTCTAATCTTAGAAACATCTTCAGCGTAGTCACCTAAAGCTTGATAGTCAGAAATCAAAAAATAACAGTCATATTCTTTCTGCATTTTAACCCAGTTTTCAAGAGCTCCAACATAATGTCCTAAGTGTAATTTACCAGTTGGCCTCATTCCTGTTAAAATTCTTTTTTGATTGCTCATATTTTTAATATTTTATCTTAAAAATATCATATCATATAAACAAAAAACCGACAAAAGTCGGTTTCTGCTTCTTAATTAAGCTTTTTTAAGATTTCGGCAAATTCTTCATCAGTAGCCATCTCTC